>Ga0068707_1003267_pt1 | contig 11315 bp, 8 predicted proteins | sample YNPNPMetaG_FD_66600 | JGI IMG/M metagenome (GOLD analysis project Ga0068707, IMG submission 66600) | Anoxygenic and chlorotrophic microbial mat microbial communities from Yellowstone National Park, USA - YNP NP MetaG | ecosystem: Environmental > Aquatic > Thermal springs > Hot (42-90C) >... | reverse complement strand
CTCTTCCAGCTCGTAGGCCTCCACCAGGTCACCCGGTTTCACGTCATCGAAGTTCTCGAGGTGAATGCCGCAGTCCTGCCCCTCCACGACCTCCTTCACGTCATCCTGGTACCTGCGCAGCGTCGCGATCCTCCCGTCGTAAACCTGGACCCCGTCTCTCACCAACCTTGCTCGAGCGCCCCGAGGGATCCGCCCGTCCTTGACCAGGGTACCGGCGACCGTTCCGACCTTGGAGATCTTGAAGAGCTGGAGCACCTCCCCTCGTCCCAGCACGTTCTCCTTTCTCACGGGCTCCAGCATCCCCACCAGGGCCTTCTCCATGGCCTCGATGAGTTCGTAGATTATGTTGTAAATCCTGACCTCCACCCCCATCTCCTCCGCCATGGCCTGTGCGCGCGGTTCGGGACGGACATTGAACCCGATTATCACGGCATTGGAGGCTGAGGCGAGGTTCACGTCGTTTTCCGTGATCCCTCCGACAGAGGCATGAATGACCTGAACCTTGACCTTCTCTCCCCCGAGGCGGGTCAGGATATCCTTCAAGGTCTCCACGGACCCCTGGACGTCCCCCTTGATCACGACCGGGAGTTCCTTGACCTCGCCTTTCTCCCTTTGTTCCATGAGGCGGTCCAGCGAGACCCGGCTGGTCTGGACCATCTCCTCCTTCCTCATCCTCTGCCGCCGGAATTCCTCTATGTCCCTGGCCTCTTTCTCGTCTGCAACCACCATGAATTTCTCGCCGGCCAAGGGCACACCCGAAGCACCGACCACCTCCACCGGGGTGGATGGACCAGCCTCTTCCACGCGCCTCCCCAGATGATCCAGCATCAGACGGACCTTGCCGGCGTACATGCCCGCAACGAAGGGGTCGTTCAGCTTGAGAGTGCCCTCCTGCACGAGTATGGTGGCCACAGGCCCTCGATGCCTGTCCAGCTTTGCCTCGATCACCGTTCCCCTGGCGGGCTTGTCAGGGTTGGCCCTCAGCTCCAGGACATCGGCTTGGATCAGGATGTTCTCCAGGAGTTCTTCGATACCGATGCGTTGCTTGGCCGAGACCTCGCAGAAGATCGTGTCCCCTCCCCAGGCCTCCGGGACGAGCCCGAGCCCGGCGAGCTCGTTCTTGACCCGCTCGACCTCGGCATTGGGCTTGTCGATCTTGTTTATCGCCACGATGATGGGCACCTTGGCCGCCCGTGCGTGGTCTATGGCCTCTCTGGTCTGGTTCATCACACCGTCATCCGCGGCCACCACCAGCACCACCACATCGGTCACCTGTGCCCCACGGGCACGCAAAGAGGTGAACGCCTCGTGGCCTGGGGTGTCCAAGAAGGTGATGGTCCGGCCCTGCACCTCCACCTGGTAAGCCCCGATGTGCTGGGTGATCCCGCCCACCTCCTGATCCGTCACCCTGGTTTGGCGTATGGCATCCAACAGGGATGTCTTCCCATGATCCACGTGCCCCATGACCGTGACGACGGGAGGTCTGCTCTTGAGCTGCTCCTGGGCCTCCTCGACCTGGACCCCTTGCAGGAGCTCCTCGGCCCTGGTCACGACCTTCTCCACCTCGTAGCCGAACTCCCCGGCAACCACAGAGGCCTCTTCCGGGTCCAGGACCTGATTGATGTTCGCTGTCACACCCAGCTCCAGCAGCTTCAGGATGAGGTCTCTGGCCTTGACCCCGATCCGTTTGGCCAGATCTCCCACCACGATGGACTCTGCAATCCGGATCCTTCGTTTGGCGGCCTTGGGAACGGTGAACTCCGTCTTTCTGGCCTCACGGAGCTTCTTCCTTCTCGGCCCGATCCTGAAGCCCCTCTCCCTCTCCTCCAGCTCTTCCCGAAGCTGGATGACCTCCTTCTTCTTCCCCACCCTGCCCCTGGCGGGTTTCTCCTGGGTGATGACCTCGAAGGCCTTCAGCGACTTCCTCTTCTTGGGTCTTGCCCTCTCCTCGGCCAGATCCAGCGGAGGCACCAAGGGGAGCTTGGCCACATCGGCCGAGGGCGTCTGAGTCGGGGAGGCTATGCGTCTCATCACCTCGGGTTTCGGCCGCTCCACGATCTTGGCGGGCTCCATGAAATCCTTGGCCGGCTTTCCCTTCTTGCCTCGGGCGGCCTTGATCGGTGCCTCCCCTACGGTCTCCAAGACCGGCGAGGAGGGCGGACTCTCGGCCTGCTCGAGCTGAACTGCTCGGGGCTCTTCCGGGACCTCGGGCGCCGGCGGCTCTGGGGGTCCAGCGGGAACTTCTTCCGTCCTCAGCGCTTGTGCGGCCGCTGCGGCAGGCGTCTCCACCTGAGGCTCGGCGGTTGGCTTCCTGATGATGATCGCCGCTTCGCTCGCCTTCTCTTTCTTGGCCCTGGACGGGCGCTTCGCCTTGGGCACCTCGGCGACCACGGGCGCCGGCCCCTGGAGAGCCTCCCGTTCAACGGCCGGGGCCTCCGCCGGAGGTGGCCCTGTCGGTTCGGGCTCGGGCGCCTTGGCCTCTTCCGCAGGGGGCGGCTTCACCACCCGCCTCCTGATCACCGTGGGTCTCACCCTTTTTTCCGTGACCTCCTGCCGTTTGTGCACGTAGGCTATGGTCGCCCGAACCTTTTCCACCTCTTCATCGTCGAGGAGGCTCAAGTGGCTGGAAACGAAGATCCCCAGCTCCCTCAGGTGATTCAAGAGGGCCTTGGCATCGATCTGATACTCTGCCGCCAGCTCGTTGACCTTCTTGGGCATACGGTCTTTTCCCCTGTGGTCACTCCGGGGTCCCGCTGGAATCCCCGGATTGTGCCTCATCGCCCGAGGCGCCCCCGTGCTGGTGCGCCACGGCTCGACGCGCTGCCTCGATCAGCGCCTCGCCCTTCTTGGGCCCGATCCCCGGAACCGCGGTCAGGCTGTCCAAATCAGATTCGGCCAATTGATGGATCGTGCGGATACCATGCTCCTTCAACAGGGCCAAGGTCTTCTCCCCGACCCCTTCCACCTGCGAAAGCACGGCCTCCTGCGCCGCCATCAGCTCCTGCTCCTTTGCTGCCATCAGCCCCCTGGCCGCTTCGACCAGGGCCCTGCCTTTCTCCGGTCCGATCCCCTCTATCTGCCCGATTTCCTCCGGATCCGCCTGGGCGATCTCCTGGGCCGAGCGATATCCCTCCACGAAGAGGATCTCGGCCGCGATCTCGCTTATCCCAGGGATTTCCATCAAGGAACGGCGCGCGGCCTCGTTGCGTTCCTGGGCCCGGGCTTGGCTCAACACGTCTATCTTCCAACCAGTCAGCCTGGAGGCGAGCCGGACGTTTTGCCCTTTCTTGCCTATGGCCAGGGAGAGCTGGTCGTCCGGGACGATCACCTCCATGGTCTTGTTCTCCTCGTCCATAAGCACCCTGGAGATCTCTGCTGGGGCCAGGGCATTGCACACGAACTTGGCCGGATCCGGCGACCACGGTATGATGTCGATGCGCTCCCCACGGAGCTCTTGCACCACGCTCTGGACCCGCGATCCGCGCATCCCCACACAGGCCCCCACGGGGTCCACGTCCAGATCGCTGGACGAAACCGCTATCTTGGCGCGCTCGCCGGGCTCCCGGGCCGCGCTCCTGATCTCGACGATCCTCTCCGAGACCTCGGGCACCTCCAGCTCGAAGAGCCGGATCAGGAAGTTCGGGTGAGTGCGCGACAGGATGATCTGAGGACCCCTCGGAACCCTTTTCACGTCGAGGATGTAGGCCCTTATGCGATCCCCCGGTCTGTAGGACTCGCGGGGGACCTGCTCCTCCCTGGGGAGGAGGGCCTCGACCTTGCCCAGATTGACGATGATGTCCCCTCGCTCGAACCGCTGGACCATACCGTTGACCACTTCGCCCTTGCGGTCCTTGTAGTCCATGTAGATGTTTTCCCTCTCGGCATCCTTCACCTTCTGGATTATCACCTGCTTGGCGGCCTGGGCAGCGATCCTTCCGAAATCACTGGTATCCACCTTGATCCCCATCTTGTCCCCTACGACCGCCTCCGGATCGAGCTCCTGGGCCTCCTCGAGGCTCATCTGCACGGAGGGGTCCTCCACGGACTCCACCACCTCCTTGTACTGGAAGACCTCGATCTCGCCCATCTCGGGGTTGTATGCCGCCTCCAGGCCGTCCTTGACCCCGAGTTTCTTCTTGGCCGCCTGGACCATCGCCTCCTCCAGGGCGGCGATGAGGACCTCCTTGTCTATCCCCTTGTCCTTTCCGACCTGTTCGATGACCTGGTTGAGGTTGACCTGCATCCTCACCTGACTCCTTTGGTATCTCTTTCCCCCCAAGGATAGATCAGGCGCGCCTTAGCGATTCCCTCCAGCGGGACATCCACTGCCTCGCAACCGGAATCCACCCTGATCTTGTCCCCCTCGACACCCAGGAGGGTCCCCTGGACCAGCTTGCGCCGCCTCGCACCTGACAAGAGGGTTATCTTGACCTTCTGTCCCTTGAATCGCCTGAAGTCTTCCAGTTTGCGAATGGGCCTGTCCAACCCTGGGGATGAGACCTCCAGGTGATAGGGACGGTCTATGGGATCCTTGACATCCAACAGGTCCCCCACCTGCCGGCTGATCCTGGCGCAATCCGCGACGGTCACCCCCCCTTTCCGATCTATGAAGAGGCGCAGTACCCATCCGTGGGGCTCCCTTTGGAACTCCAGCTCCACCAGCTCCAGGCCCTCGGAGGTCACGACGGGCTCGACGATGTCCCAAAGCGCCTGAATCCTCGCCCTGCCTTCCATGGGAGATCTGAAAAAAAACCCCAATCTTCTTCCGAAAGAATGGGGTCGTTTTGCGGCCGCGATGTCCTTTGCCGGAGTTCGCAGCGCGTCCCAAATTTTCGGATCTGGAGCGGGCAACGGGCCTCGAACCCGCGACACCGAGCTTGGGAAGCTCGTACTCTACCAACTGAGCTATGCCCGCTTTGGCTTTTTTATATCGAAGCGCGAGGAGTTTGTCAAGGGCTTTTCCGCGCACGCCCCCGGGCGGGCAACCTTCGGCCCTCGAAGGGACCATCTTGACATCGCCCCCAGGCGTTCTTACAGTGATGATGTCTGAAAAGCCCGACGCCGTGGGAGAAGAGAGGCATGGGAAGGGCTCCGGGAAGCGGCTTCACATCTCGCAGGGGAGATCATCGAAGATCTCCCGGCGGCAAGGAGAAGGGGGAGTTCGGGGAGTTCTATGCGTCCGAGCTCTTTTGCCCTAGGTGCCGGGCCGCGGTCCCTGTCAGGGAGCGTCTCCTTTTGGTCCTCCCTGACGGGGAGTTGTACGAGTATTTGTGCAGGCAGTGCGGGGCCTCGGTGGGTGAAAAGACCACTCACGGCAGGGAGAATATCCAGATCGTGTTGGGGTGAGCCCTCCGAAAGCTCCCCGTGAAAGGCCTCAAGAAGGGGGCCCAGCCGGCCTTTGAAGGCCGTAGCTCCTGAGGAAGCGATCGATCTTTTTTCGGTAGGCAGGTGGGACCTCCGAGAACTCTATCCCCAGGAAACCGAGATCCTGCCCTTCCTTTCCTTCCAGGACATCGCGGATCGTCCCCAAGCAACGAATCGACCCCCAAGGCTGTGGGAAGGAGATCTCCAAGCGAATCTGGGAACCCAGGGGCAACTCCAACAAGGCCCGATCCTGCACCTTGATCCTGATCCCCACGATGGAGAGGTCTTGGGACATGGAACGGAACACCCTACCCCTGAGACGAACGGCCTCCCCTCCACCCGCGGCCACCTGGAAACTGACGGGGAGTTTCTCGTTAAAACGCGGATGTCTCCTCCTTTCGATGAGCCCGGCGGCTCGTTTTGCAGCCTCGATCATCCCCGTGCGCTCGGCGCAGTAACGTTCCAACGCCTCCCGGAGGGATGGCGCAGCTTCCACGATCTCCGCCATGCCCTCGTAGCTCAGCTCGCACAGCATGGCCTCCTCTTCCACTCTCGCGGTTACGCCCCTCGGAGAGCCGGTGACAAAGGAGATCTCCCCGAAAAAACCGTCTTGGGACAGAACGGCGATGGGTATCTCCTTGCCCTTGCGGTCGTGGGTCAAGATGCGGACCTTGCCGTCGAGGATGACGAAGAGCGACGTTCCCCGATCCCCTTCCCTGAAAACCGTCCGGCCTCGATCCAAGACGAGCAGATGCGCCTTTTCCCCCAACAACCCAAGGGCCTTGCTGTCGAGCTGCGAGAAGATCGGGACCCTCGACAAGGCATCCAGGAGCCTGCGGGACCTCGGAGAAGCGCCCGCCGCGGCGTCGCTGACCGATATCCTCGGTTGGTCCTCCTCTTCGGCCCCCTGGGAGAGGTCCTGGGTCCCTTGCAGGTACAACTCCTGGGTGGGTCCGACGTCCCCATCCTCCTGGGGGACCTCCTCCTGGACGAACCGCAACAGGACGTTCCCGACCCTGAGGATATCCCCGCTGGACAGAAATGCCTTCCGCACCCGCTCTCCGTTGACGAAGGTGCCGTTGTGACTGCCCAAGTCCTCCACCACGGTCCTGTCCCCGGTGGAGTAGACCATGGCATGCCTCCTGGAGACGCTCGGGTCCAGCATCTGGATGACATTGTCGGGGCTGCGTCCGATACTCACCTGACCGTGGATCGGAAAGACCCTCTCCTCCAAGAGCCCTCTCTGCATCACCAGGAAAGACTTGAGCATCCCAGCAGCTCCCACGCGTCATTCGCCGAGGGTGCCATCGTGGCCCGCGACCCCACCGGCGACCGTCCCGGTGTCCGACGCAACTGACCGATCAAAGATTCCGGCCCGCGCTCCCCGTGAAGTCGTCGGAGGCAACTGGTCACGGGGGGCATCGGTCTATTCCGTCTGTCTCATCTGGCTGGCCTGTCTCGTCTGTTTCGGCTATGCCAGATTCCCGGAGGGATTTGGCCTCCGGGGGATGCTCGCCCCTTCCTCGGTCGGCCTCGGCTCAGCTTCGGCCGAGAGGGCTTCCCCCACAGGTCCAAGTCCTGGGAAAATCGAAGCACCTCCGCCAAGCCGCTCCGAGAGACGCCGTCACCCTGCGATCACTCACCGTCCGACGTCTCCGGGTCCCCGTCGATATGGCAGGACCTGGAGCAAGGAGCCGAAGCTCGTGCCTTTGCCCGGCCCTCGAGGCCTATCCCTTCAGGGTCTTGGCCGGGCCTTCACTTGCGGTACGGGGCCAGCTTGGCCAGGAACTCGGGATTCACTGGATAGCCCAAGGCCTTGGCGCGCTCCGCATGGAAGATCGCCCTCTGCATCTCCCCGCTGTCGTAATAAGCGATGGCCAGGTTGTTGTGGGTCACCGGGTCTTCAGGGGCCAGGGTCAAGGCGTGTTCCAGTACAGAGACGGCCTTGGAGAACATGCCCCGCTGGTTGTACGCAAAACCGAGATGGTTGAGGTAGGGGGCATGGTCCGGCCTGATGGAGAGGGCCTTCTCCAGACACCAAATGGCATCCTGGGTCCTGCCCTGTGACAGGAAGACCAGCCCCAGTTGGTTCCATGCCGGATCCAGACGGGGATCTATGGCGACGCACACCTGGAACTCCCTCAGCGCCTCCTTTGCCCTGCCCATCCCCAGGTAGACCAGTCCGAGGCCCAGATGGGCCAGTGCCTGACTCATGTCGGATGCGACGACCCTTTCATAGTGGGAGAGGGCTGTGGGAAAATCCCCCTGCTGGAGGTATGCGGCCCCCAGATATAGATGGCCCAGGGTGCCCCAGACAGGGGAGGACAACGCCTTTTCGTAAGAGGAAATCGCCTTCTGGATCCGACCCTGGAGCATGTAGGCCTCCCCCAACGCGATCTGGAGGTCAGCCACCCCGGGGGCGGCCCTGGAAACCTTCTCCAGGACCTCCAAGGCCTTCCCCGGGAACCCATCTTGGATCAACACCAAGGCCTCGAAGACCTGGACCGCCACGGAGCGCTCCAGGACCCCCTGGTCGACCCCTGCGATGATCCTCGAGATGAACCGGGCCGCCTGGTGGGCCGGATAGAGTTGGAGGACGGCTTGCGCCCTGTCCTTGGCGGAAGTCAAATCCCCTTGGGCGCCGAGGCGTATCGCCTTGGCGTATTGCCCTTCGGCCACGCTCCATGCCCCGTTGGACGAAACCGGAGGGTCCTTCTGGAGGATGGCAAACCGGTCGTTCAGGGGTATAACCTCGCTCACACCACCAGGAGGGAGCCTCGAGAGGGCCAGCCGAAGCTCCTCCTGGAGTTCCTGTGGCCGTGCCTCCTCCACGTAGCCCCCTTGAAACGCGTTGGGAAAGATCGAGCGTTCCATGGCGAGCTTCCAAAAGGGCTCCCCCCTCTTGATCTGCCCCAGTAGGTCCTCGGCCTCACCCCTGTCCTTGACCGCTATGATCCTGAAGCTGACGAGGTCCTCCGCCCGGACCCCCTGCGCCAGGCAGAGTAGCCCCAGGGCCAGCACGAAAAGGCCCGCCCTCGTCAGCTTTCCCCCGGACCCCCGAACGGCCTTGCGCGGAAGCTGCATCTCGTTCTTTCCTCTCGTGCCGTTAGCTTAGCACAATCGGCAGGAAGAGACCAGTTGCCCTGAAGAGGAGGAATCCTCCCGTGGACCCGACAGCGTAGCGCTATTTCCCCTTTCAGCTCCGGCAGCCCAGCATGAGAGCCCGGCGATGGACGTAGAGCCCCCTTGCGCAATGCACAGCGCTGGCCAGCGCCATTCCCAAGAAGAGCGCGTTCAGGATGGCGGTCGAGTCCCAGGGCAAGAGCAGAGGCAGAGCCAGACCGCACAGACCGGCCCCCAGGAGAGAGACCGTCCTCAGTATCTCACCGGAACGGTCGGATGGGTCCACCGAGCCGCTCAAGGTGGTCCTCAACCCTCCATTGACGAACTCCAAGGCGACTATGACCAGGATCATCCAGGCCGAGACCTCCTTGAAATGGAGCGACGAGATGAAGATGACCGGGAAGGCGATCCCGATGCCCAGAGAATTCGCCCGACCGCGCGGGCCCAACCGGCCGAGATCCACCTTCAATCCCCGCCACGACTGGAGCAGATATTGGATGCCGCTCGCCAGGGTCACACCGACCACCAGTGCCATGATCGCCCAGTTGGTCGTGGTGTAGGAGAAGATGCAACGCATCCCCAGGGCCCAGCCGACGAGGCCCACGAAGGTCAGGATCCGCGGCCCGAGCCGACCCGATCTGAAATAGGTGACCGCGGCCAGGGCCAACGCGAACAAGAAGAAACCGCCCAGCGGCAAGAGCACGCCGCGGTGTGGCCCGAATATGACATTGAGGATCACTATTCCCCCCCCGATCATCTGGATAGTCGTCTTGTATTTGGCGAGCTCGGCGGTACGGAACTCCACGCCGGCCACTCCATGCATCCCTCGAAGCTCCGTCACCAGGAACTCGCGGACGAAGAGCAAGACGGCCATCCAGACGGGGACAGCCTCCATGCGCACAAGGGGGATGAACATGGCGGCCACGAAGATCTTGTCCGCAATGGGGTCGATCAGGGCACCCAGTTTGGTGGGCCCTTGTTTCCGCGCGAGGTAGCCGTCCAGATAATCCGTGAGCCCTATCACCACGAAGAACGCCAGGGCCAGTGCCTTTTGCCAGTCGGCCTCGAAGAGGAGGGCGCAAGGGATCGGCAGAAAGACCAGGCGGAGCAGCGTGACTTGATTGGCGGTGATCCTCATGGGCCCGAGCCGGGGAGACCCCGTCCTGTCTATGCTAGGAACTGAACCCCCAAAAGTCAACGTCGCCCTCGGTGGGCACCGATCCATTTCCCCAGGGCCCCCGTGCCGGGGGGATGTCGCTGCCTGACCCATCTCGCGCCCCGCAAGGAGTGAAAGCCCGTGATGCCTGCCATCACGGCCTTCGTGGGCGACGGACGGTCTGGCTGCCTGGGCTGTGGGGGAGACGAAGACGCATGCAGCGGATCGAAGAGAAAGGGGGCGCAGAGAGTGCGCCCCCGTCCCGGGTCGATGACGTGAGACCTACACGATCTTTTGTACGTTTTTGGCCTGAGGACCCCTGTCCGTCTCCTCGACCTCGAAACTCACACGGTCCCCCTCGTTAAGGGTCTTGAACCCTGACATATTGATGGAGGAGAAGTGGACGAACAGGTCCCGGCCATCCTTCTGTTGGATGAATCCATACCCCTTCTTGTCATTGAACCACTTGACGATCCCTTCTGCCAAAGCACCGACCTCCTTTCTCAGAAGAAACTCGACCTCGGGACCGGTCCTGGAGCGGGTGACCTCGGTCCCATGGCCGGCGCCCGCGGCGCCCCGGCCGAACGCCCGCTGCGGCGCCAGAACAACGGCTCGCATTTATCACAGTGAAACGAAGGGAGTCAAGGGAAAAGTGACTGGGAGCCCTGTCTTGCCTTGAGCCACTGGAGCAGGAAGGCCCGGAGCCTCCGGCCGTGGGACTCGCTGATCTGCAGGAAGTGGATCCCTACCAGGTATGCCTTGCGCCCCTTGATGCGCATCACCCTCCCCTGCACGGCCTGACCCAGGGCGGTGATAGGCTCGCCGGAGTCCGGGATCTCTATCTGCATCATGACGTGGTTTCGAACCGTTGGGATCAAGTCGTAGAACATGTGAAGCCCGTCTATTCGGAGGACAGGCGTCAGGATGGAGACGCCCCCCAGTCCGATGTCCCACAGACGTATCCGACGGAACCTTGAGAAGCGCCTCTTGTCTTCGCCGCTGATGACGAGGAATCGCATGGTCAGGGGGATCCGGAACCGCTTGTATTTGCGACCGCCGATCTTCATGGTCCGCCCGACACAAGGGAGGCCTAAGTCCTGACAGCGACCACCAAGGAGCCCATCCGTTCGTCCCTGCGGGCCCATTGCGCACCGTGGAAGCCCGAGGCCTCCAGGTCCTCCCGGATCTCCTCGAAGGTATAAGTGGAGCCCCCCTTGGTGGCCACGAGCATGTTGACGGCGAAAAGGGCCCCGGCCGCAGGGGCGTTTCTGGAGGACTCCATCACATGGTCCCTGATGACGATCCTCCCGCCCGGGACCAGGGCATCGCGGACCTTCCGGAAGAGCGCCCGGTTCTGATCCCGGTCGTTCTGATGGATCACAGCCGAGAGGAAGGCGAGATCATGGCCCGGGGGGAGCGGATCCCGCTCGAAGTCGCCGGCCACCAGTTCCACACGCTCCAGAAGCCCGCATTTCGCCAGGCGATCCCTGGCCATGGGGATGACCGTGGGCAGATCGAAGAGGGTCACTGAAAGCTCCCCGCTGGCCCGCAGGAACTCCATGGCGTAAGTGCCTGAGGCACCGCCCACATCCAGCACCCGCCTTACGCCCTCCAACGGGATGGAGGAGACCACCTGCGGGGCCAGCTCCCGTCCCATCACGTGCATGGCGCG
>Ga0068707_1003266_pt1 | contig 11319 bp, 8 predicted proteins | sample YNPNPMetaG_FD_66600 | JGI IMG/M metagenome (GOLD analysis project Ga0068707, IMG submission 66600) | Anoxygenic and chlorotrophic microbial mat microbial communities from Yellowstone National Park, USA - YNP NP MetaG | ecosystem: Environmental > Aquatic > Thermal springs > Hot (42-90C) >... | reverse complement strand
AGCCTCTATTTCCCTTTTGCAGCGGCGGTTGCGCATCGGGTACTCGCGGGCGGCCCGCCTGATTGACTTGATGGAGGAACAGGGTATTATCGGCCCTGAGGAAGGTGCCGGCCGGGGACGAAAGGTTCTTATCCCTGAGAACCCTTCCCCTCTTCCCGGCGGCTTAAGAGAGCCAGAGAGAAACAGCCCAACTGGAAGGTAAACCGTTTGAACGCACCGAGCTTTGTTTCCAAACTGACCCATGCTGTCACTGCGAACAAGAGCTTACTCTGCGTTGGTTTAGATCCCCATCCGTCTTTTCTAAAAACCTTGACCTCGGAACCCGATCCGATTTTCGCCTTTAACAAAAACATCATTGATGCCACGGCGGATTTGGTTTGTGCCTATAAGCCCAATATGGCCTTCTATGAAGCGCAGGGCCTGGCAGGGTTGGCCGCGCTGCGCCGCACCATCGAGTACATCCACGCGATGACGAAGGTGCCGGTGATCCTGGACGCCAAGTGGGGCGACATCGGCTCTACCGCCGAGGGCTACGCCAGGGCTGCTTTCGAGGTTTGGGAAGCGGATGCGGTCACCGTGAACCCCTATCTGGGCCATGACTCGGTGCAGCCTTTCACCGCTTACGCCGCCAGAGGCGTCTTTGTGCTGTGTCACACTTCCAATCCCGGTGCCACCGACCTGCAGACGCTGGACTGTGGAGGACGGCCCCTCTACCAGGTGGTGGCCGAACAGGCCCCCCGCTGGGGTGAGAACGTCGGCCTGGTGATGGGAGCGACCTACCCTCAGGCGTTGCGGGCGGTACGGGAGATAGCCCCTCAGATTTGGATCCTGATGCCGGGAGTCGGCGCCCAGGGAGGCGACCTGGAAGCCGCCCTGGCTGCCGGCCTGGATGCGCAAGGCGCGGGCGTCATCGTCAGCGCCTCTCGTAGCATCCTCGATGCGCCAGACCCCCACGCCGCCGCCCAGGAGTTGCGCCGTCGGATCAATGCGGCCAGGCAAAGGGCCAAACCCCTCATCTCTGTATCGCCCTGGGACCGGCTTATTCTGACGCTGGCCGATATAGGCTGCGTGCGCTTTGGCGACTTTACCCTGCGTTCAGGCCAGCGTTCGCCCATCTACATTGACTTACGGCTGCTGATTTCCCACCCCGATGTCCTGCGCCAGGTAGCTCGTGCCTATATTCAGTTGCTTCGTCCTCTGGCTTTCGATCGCCTGGCGGCTATCCCCTACGCCGCCCTGCCGATTGGGACAGCGGTGAGCCTGGAATGGGGATGCCCTCTCCTCTACCCTCGTCAGGAGGTCAAAAGCTACGGCACCCGCCGGGTGATAGAGGGTGAATTTCAGGTAGGCGAGCGCGTCGTCGTCCTCGATGACCTGATTACCACCGGGGCCAGCAAACTGGAAGCCATTGCCCTCCTGGAAGAACTGGGCCTGCGGGTGGAAGATGTCGTCGTCCTCCTGGACCGCGAACAGGGGGGGCGGGAGGATCTGGAGGAACGCGGCTATCGTTTACACGCTGTCTTCAGCCTGGGAGAGATGCTGGACGTTCTGGCTCAGCGCGGCCGCATCTCGACCGCACAACGAGAGGAAGTGAGGGCTTTCCTGAGAGGGAACCCAAGGCCATGACCCAACCTGCGCTTGCCGTTGACCTCTGCGGTATCCATCTTCCCAACCCTCTGATCCTGGCTGCCGGCATTTTGGGGACGGGAGCTGAGCTCCTGGAGAGGGTGGCCAGGGCCGGGGCCGGGGCGGTGACAGCCAAGTCGTGTGGCCCAGAGCCCAGGGCCGGCCATCCCAACCCTACCGTGTTGGATTGGGGCCATGGCCTGATCAATGCCATTGGGCTGGCCAATCCCGGCGTCGAGAGGATGGTAACCATCCTGAAGGACGCCAAAGGCCGCCTGGAGCCCCTGGGCGTACCCCTCATCGCCAGCATCTTCGCCGAAACGGTGGAGGGCTTTGCTGAAGTGGCCCGTCGGGTAAGCCAGGCCAGGCCGGATTTCATTGAGGTGAACATCTCCTGCCCCAACGTGGCTGACGAATTCGGACGTCCCTTCGCTGCTGACCCGGATAGCGCTGCCGCCGTGACCAGGGCAGTGAGAGGAGCAACAGACCTGCCGGTCATTGTCAAGCTTTCTCCCAATGTGACCGACATCGCAGCCATCGCCCAGGCGGTGGAGGCAGCCGGAGCCGACGCCATCGCGGCGATCAACACTGTGGCCGGGATGGTCATTGATGTGCACTGCGGCCAGCCTATCCTGGCCAACCGGGTGGGGGGCCTTTCGGGACCGGCTATCAGGCCCATCGCTGTGCGCTGCGTTTACGAAATCTACCGGGCTGTGGACATACCTGTCATCGGCCTGGGTGGCGTGGTGGAAGGTCGGGATGCCATAGAGATGATCATGGCCGGAGCTACGGCTGTGGGTGTAGGGTCCGCCGTTTACTACCGGGGAGTAGAGGTTTTTAAGGAAATCGCGCAAGAGATGATTGCTTTCATGAGGGAACACGGCCACAAGGCTCTGACCGATTTACGAGGGGTAGCCCACCTTCATCCCGACCATAGGACGTTCGCTGTACCAACTGAAGCCACCCGATCTTGGGAGCGTGTCTGAAAAGTCCACCACAAAGGTCACGAAGGAACACAAGGGTGCCCCTGGTGGTCTTCAGACTCAGTAGACCGCAAGGGATCACCTGGAGTGGAGCCTTCAGGCGGAACTCCGGCTAAAGCTTAATGCTGCTAAGAATTCAAAATCTGCCGGTTTCCGCATACAACGAGCAACCGCGTAAACGCTCCACTCCGGAGTCGAGGCTTTAGCCGGTTTCATTGCCACTGCTGGAACCTGTGCCAATACCACTTTCTTGGTGGCATTGGGCTTTAGCGGGCTTTAGCCGGTCGTGGCCACCAGATATGGCCCGCCTGAAGGCTCGACTCCAGAATTGTTCAAAGTTCCACCAACTTGAGGGAGGAGAATATGTCATACAACTTCATCGGCACCCGAATGCCCCGCATGGATGCCCCGGCCAAAGCGACCGGGGAGGCCAAATTCACCGCCGACCTGATGTTGCCCAGGATGCTGCACGCCAGGGTCCTGCGCAGCCCCTATCCTCATGCCCGCATCGTGCGCATTGACACCAGTGCGGCGGAAAAGCTGCCCGGGGTCAAGGCGGTCATCACCGGCCGGGACACGGCTGGCGTCAAGTGGGGCGTGTTCAGCTACACCCGCGACCAGGAGCTCCTGCCCACGGAGAGGGTACGCTATGTGGGCGACGAGGTGGCAGCAGTGGCGGCCACCAGCGAGGAAATCGCTGAAGAAGCGCTCACCCTCATCAAAGTGGAATATGAAATCCTGCCGGCGGTGTTCACCATTGAGGAGGCCATGGCCGACGGAGCGCCTCTCCTGCACGAGGGCTTTCCGCGCAATATCAACATCCATGTGCCCATCGAAGTGGGTGACGTGGAACAGGGCTTCAAAGACTCGTACCTGATCCGCGAGGATACCTTTGTCTCCGAGGAAGAGTCCTACTTCATGAGCGAGCCCCTGGCTGTGGTGGCCAATTACACCAGCGAAGGCGTCCTGGAAATGTGGATGCCCAATGCCGCCCCGCACATGAAGGCCAAAGCCCTGTCCAACCTGTTGGAGATGCCGCTGCACAAGGTCCACGTGCGCAAAATCGCCATCGGCGGGGCCTTTGGTGGCCGCTCCGACATCTTCCCCGGCGAGTTCATCTGCGCCCTGCTGAGCATCCGCGCCCGGCGCCCGGTCAGGCTGGTCTACACCCGCGAGGAGAACACCATCGCCACCCGCCAGGGACACAACATGATTGCCCACATCAAGACGGGGGTGGACCGGCGCGGGGTGGTCCTGGCCCGCGATATGACCCTGTACATGGACGGTGGGGCCTACAGCTCGACCGGTCCCATCGCCACCTCGGTGCCCTTCCTGTGTCTGGAGCAGGTCTACCGCATGCCCAACGTGCGCTTCAACGGCTACCGCATCTACACCAACAAGCCGGTGCGGGGCATGATCCGCACGCATGGGCGGGCCTTTGCCGGGGGCATTGACATGCAGTTGGACATGATCGCCGAGGAACTGGGCATTGATGCCGGCGAAATCCGCCTGCGCAACGCCACACGAGTGGGCGATGTGACCCCCACCGGGTCGAAGGTGTTCAGTTGTGGATTGGATGAGACTATCAAGAAGGCCATGGAGGTCTCAGGGTGGAAGGAGAAGCGGGGCAAATTGCCCAAATGGCGGGGTATCGGCATGGGTTGCAACTCGGTGCAGACCGGTTTCACCATGGGCATCCGCGGCGGCTCCCAGGCCTTCATCAAGTTCGACGAGGACGGCGGGGCGACGGTGATTTCGGGCGTGGTGGACAACGGCCAGGGCAACGACAACATGCTGGTGCAGATTGCCGCCGAGGAACTGGGTCTGCTGCCGGAGGACATCCGCCTTATCTCGGCTGATACCGAGGTCACACCTGTCTCGCCGGGCAGCTTCAGCATGGTCAGCACCTTTGCCGGAGGCAACGCCGTGCGACTGGCCGCCCAGGACGCCAGGCGGCAGCTTTTTGAGATCGCCTCCTATGACCTGGAGGTCGGCGTTGACGAACTGGAGGCCAGAGACCGGCACATCTTTGTGAGGAGCGATCCAACGCAAAAGATTCCCATCGCCAGGGTGATCCGCAAGGCCCTGCTCATGGACAGACCCATTATGGGCCGGGGCCACTATTCACCCAGGGTAGACCATAGTCGGGAGTGGGTCAAGAACCCCCACGGCCAACTGTCCGAAGCTTTCTCTTTTGGGACCACCGTGGCCGAGGTGGAGGTGGACCCGGAGACAGGACAGGTGAAGGTGCTGGAGGTAACAGCGGCTCAGGACGTCGGTTTTGCTCTGAATCCGATGGCTGTAGAGGGCCAGTTCGAGTCGGGGGTGGCTATGGGCGGCCAGGGTGGGGTGCTGACCGAGGGACACAAGTGGGCCGGAGGACACCTGCTCAACCCGACCTACCGCGAGTACAAGATCCCTCTGGCCTGCGATATGCCCAAAATCAACACCATTATCGTGGAATCCATGGATCCGAATGGGCCCTACGGAGCCAAGGAGGCGGGCATGAGCATCGCCATGTCGGCTGCCCAGGCCTACGCCAACGCCATCTGCAACGCCATCGGCACCTGGATCCACGAGTTTCCCATGACGCCGGAGGTGGTGCTGGAAGCGATTGAGCGTAAGGAAAGGGAAGCCGGAGGATGAGAATCCCCAGGTACCGTCCAACCGGGCTTTCAGGAGGATTTTGGAACGGGCTACAAATCTCGGCATCTCTGATTTTGCCGAACAACACGACCACTATCTCTATGGCACGGAGGTAGACTATGCTCGCACAAATTGATGAACTGGCAGAACGAATTGTTTCCCTCGACTCGTCAGAACAAGAAATACTCTTGAACCGCGTGGCCGAGTTGAATTTTCAGAGAGGATTGAAAGCTCTGTCTGACAAGTATCGGGCTCGGCTGGCACAGGAAGGTAAGCTCGACCAGAAGGCCGATGAGGTTCTGGCTGAGTTGAGACGGATTCGAGAGGACATCGCCGCCAGTGACTATCAGAACTGAGTGGGTTGTGCTAGACACTAACGTTTGGATATTTGGGCTCCGTCGCCAGCCGGAATATCCAGCGTGCGTCAAACTGTTAAGCTCCCTGAATCGGCTCTGGGTCAAAGTACCCCGACAGATCCTTCGGGAACTTCAGGCCAATCTGAGCGACGAGGAGATGCATGAGCTTTTCCGACTTCTGAGCCGTTACTCGGAGCGAGTTGACACACAATGGGACAAGGCTGATCCGCTTCTGGTCAAGAAGTATCAGCGTCTAGGCTGCAGACCAGGAGATGCCGTCATTGCCGCTCATCTGGAGGCTCTGGAAGTCAAGACAATCGTTTCGGAGAACCGCCATTTCCTGAGCGAGGTACAAGAGTTGCCTTTTCGGGTTTTGAGTTCGTCAGAGGCTCTGTCGGAGCTCATGTCATGAAACTACGCCACATTGATCACATCTGCATCGCCGTGCGAGACCTGGAGAAGGCGCGCAAAATCTACGAGGAAGACCTGGGGCTGGAACTGGCCTGCGAGTACGTGGCCGAGAGCGAGAAAATCCACGTGGCTCGCTACTACATTGGCGACGTGGCCCTGGAGTTGATGGAGTCCACTGCACCTGACGGGGAGGTGGCCAGGTTCATCGAGAAGCGCGGGGAAGGGTTCTTCCTTATCTCCTACCGCGTGGACGACGTGGACGAGGCCCTGGCCGAACTGAAGGCCAAGGGGCGCAAGACCATTGACCAGAAGCCCCGTGAGCTGATGGGCAATCGCTACGCTTTCATCCATCACCCTCGGGACCTCTGCGGCGTCCTCACCGAGGTCCTGGATGGAGAGTTTAAATTTAGAGATTAGAGATTAGACAAGGAGGTTACCATGCCACTCAAAAAAGCCTTTGTCCCTTACGGTGGGTATTGGACCACGCCCTTCTGCCGGTGGCAGGGGAGTTTCGCCAATCTCCATGCCATCACCTTTGCCGGAGAGATTGCCGCACGAGCTCTCCAGGAGCGGCAAATCTCGCCAGAAGTGTTCGATGAGCTGTTGCTGGGGCTGACAGTCCCCCAGATCCACAGCTTCTATGGTGGGCCCTGGCTGGCGGGGCTTATCGGTGCCACGGCTATCACCGGCCCAATCATCAGTCAGGCCTGTGCTACGGGAGCCCGGGTAATGGCCACGGCCGCCTTTGAGATAGAGGCCAGCCAGGAAGAGCGCGTCATTCTGACCATCACTGCCGACCGATGCAGCAACGGTCCCCACTGTTATTACCCCAACCCACTGAAACCAGGCGCTACCGGTGACTCCGAGGATTGGGTCTGGGACAACTTTGGCTACGACCCCTGGGCCCAGAATGCTATGATCCAGACGGCAGAAAACGTGGCCAAAGAGGAGGGCATTACCAAAGAGGAACAGGACGAGATAACCCTCTTGCGTTACAGGCAGTACGACGATGCCCTGAAGGACAATTCCGCTTTCCTGCGCCGCTACATGGTACTGCCCATTGAGGTGAAGGATCCGTCGGGGCGCAAGGTTCTGGCCACCGTTGAAGGCGATGAAGGGGTGTATCCCACCACGGCCGAAGGATTGGCCAAACTCAAGCCCGTCCTGGAGGGAGGCACGGTCACCTATGGCACCCAGACCCACCCCGCTGACGGAAACTGTGGGATGATCATCACCACCCGCCAAAAGGCGCGAGAACTGAGCCGTGACCCCAACATCGAGATTCAAATGCTCTCCTTCGGCGAAGCACGGGCCAAGAAGGGCTACATGGCCAAAGCCATTGTCCCTGCGGCGCGACAGGCCCTGGCCCGGGCAGGCATCACCGTCAAGGACTTGAAGGTGATCAAGACCCACAACCCCTTCGCCGTGAACGACATCTACTTCTCGCGGGAGATGGGGGTAAAGCCGGAGGATATGAACCACTACGGTTCGTCCCTTGTCTGGGGACACCCACAAGGACCTACAGGTACGAGGTTGATCATCGAGGTGATTGAGGAACTCGTCCTCCTGGGAGGAGGATACGGTTTGTTTGTCGGTTGCGCTGCCGGAGATTCAGGAGCGGGGGTTATCGTCAAGGTCACCGGCTGACTGAGATTTGGAAAAGACCTATGAAAGAGAAACCGATCAGAGTCTTGATCGCCAAACCCGGTCTGGATGGCCACGACCGGGGAGCCAAAGTGGTGGCTCACGCCTTGCGCGAGGCGGGCATGGAGGTCATCTACACCGGCCTGCACCAGACGGTGGAACAGATCGTGGAGGCCGCTTTGCAAGAGGATGTAGACGTTATCGGCCTCAGCATCCTCTCCGGGGCCCATTTGCCTATCACCGAGAGGTTGATGAAGCTGTTGGCTGAGCGAGACATGGCCGATGTGCCGGTGGTTGTGGGCGGCAACATCCCTCAACGCGACATGGAGAAGCTGAAAGCTCTGGGCGTGGCCGGAGTGTTTCCCACGGCTTCGCGGTTTGAGGCGATCGCTGACTTTATCCGAGAGATAGCGTGGCAGCGGCGGAGGTGACCGCAGTGGGCGAAGGGGTACTCACCGGGCCCTTCCTGCCCCAGAAGACCCTTTTACTGGAGTCTGGTAACTACCTGCCATACCGACTGAAGGGGCGAGGCGCTGCCTCGCCCGTACCCCGCCAGAGGCCTTCGGCCAATGGTCGGCCTTCCGACCCTGGTTTCGGCGTCGGCGCAGGCTGACGCCCGGCACGGAAGTGCCCAAGAAGGCCGATTTCCAATCGGTGTAGCGGCATCTTGGGCCCGATGTAACTGCTCAGCGGTTGAGCCTGCGGCCGATGGTCGGCCTTCGCCGACCATCCTGCCATTTGGCGTATCAGAGGGGTGTCGGCGCAGGCCGACACCTGGCGCAAAGCGCCCAGGGGGAGCGATTTCAATCGCTGAACAGTTACGACCCGATAACTTGAGCACAAGATGGGGGCGTAGTGGCGACTTTTCTTGATGAGGACAATAACGTGAAACGGGCCCGTTATCCCATCTGCCTGGCTGCCGTCGTTCTTATCTTTGCCAGTTACCTGGCAACGCCGCTGCTTATCCAGGCCCAATCCACTCTCCGGTTTTTCCACCTCACCACCGCCGACGGTCTCTCCCACGACATTGTCTATGCCATCGCGCAGGATCCCCAGGGCTTTCTCTGGTTCGGCACCCAGGACGGCCTCAACCGCTACGACGGCTATACTTTCACCGTCTTCCGTCACCTGCGCTCCGACCCCCAATCGCTGGTCCACAACACCGTCCAGGCGCTGGCGGTGGACTCGGCTGGCGCGCTGTGGGTGGGCACCGCCGGCGGGCTGGACCGCTATGACCGGGACGCCGACCGTTTTGCCCACTACCCCGAAATCTTCGAGTCGGTGACGGTCATCTATGAGGATCGGGAGGGCACGATCTGGGTCGGCACGGCGGGTTCAGGCCTCTTCCGTTACGACCGCCAGAGCGATCGGTTTGCACCGTTTGCCGCCGACCGCCTGCCCGATACCCACATCCTTTCCCTCTACCAGGACCAGGACGGAACGTTGTGGGTGGGGACAGAATACGGCGGCCTGTGGGGCATCCCCGTAGGGGCAGGGCTTGTCCCTGCCTCAGGTCATGTCCCTGCCTCAGGTCATGTCCCTGCCCCAGGTCATGCCCCTGCCCAGGGCGACCGCGAGGGGGGCGACCGCGAGGGGGGCGACCGCGAGGGTCGCCCCTACGGGTACCGGCATGATCCGGCGGACCCTCACAGTTTGCCCCACGACCGGGTGACGGCCATCGCCCAGGACCGCGCGGGCACCCTCTGGGTCGGCACCGGCGCCTACCACGAACCGGATGTGGGCGGACTGGCCGCGCTGGACCCGGCCACCGGTCGGTTCACCCTCTACCGCCAGGGCCTGGCCCATCTCCACGTCACGGCCATCCTGGAGGACCGCGCCGGCACGGGCGAAGCATCGCTTCGCCCCTACCTGTGGGTCGGCACGGAGGAGGGGCTGGCCATCCTGGACCGGGCGACCGGTCGGTTCACCGTCCACCGCCACGACCCCCTGGACCCCTACAGCCTGGTCAACGACCGCATCTATGCTCTCTACGAGGACCGCGCCGGCATCCTCTGGATCGCCACCGACGGCGGCGTCAGCCGCTACGTCCGCGACAAGGACCGCTTCACCCTCTACCGCCGCAACCCGCAGGATCCCAACAGCCTGGGCGCGCCGCGCGTGGGGGCCATCCTGGTAACCACAAAGGACATAACCACAAAGGACACAAAAAAAGAAAACCTTTGTGTTCCTTCGTGTCCTTCGTGGTTGAAACCTTTGTGGTTATGGGTCGGCCTGCACGCCGGGGGACTGGACCGCATAGACCCCTCGGGCGCGGTCACCCACTACCGGCACGACCCGAACGACCCTCACAGCCTGAGCCACGACCACGTCACCGCCCTGCATCAGGACCGCAGCGGGGCCATCTGGGTGGGGACGAGCGCGGGGCTGGACCGGCTGGACCCCGATACGGGCGGGTTCACCCATTACGTCCACGACCCGGCCGATCCCCATTCCATCGGCCCGGGCGCGGTCAAGGTCATCTATGAGGACCGCGCCGGCGCCCTGTGGATCGGGACGGAGGAACCGGGCACCCTCTCCCGCCTGGAGCCTGGGGGCGAGGAGAGGGGCGAGGGCAAGCCTCGCCCCTTCACCGTCTACCGCTACGACCCGGCCCAGCCAGACGGTTTCCCCAACACTTACGGCGTCCGCGCCCTCCTGGAGGACTGGACCGGCGCCCTCTGGCTGGGCACGTACAACGGCCTGGTGCGTTTTGACCCCCGCAGCGGCGTGTTCACGCAATACCGTCACGACCCGGCCGACCCCCATAGCCTGAGCGACGATTTCGTCTGGGCCCTCTACCAGGCGCCGGACGGCACATTGTGGATTGGGACGCAGGGCGGGCTGAACCGCCTGGACCTGAGAGGCGAGGACGAGGACGAGCCTCGCCTCTACTTCACGGTCTACACGATAGAAGACGGCCTGCCCAACGACGGCATCGCCGCCATCCTGGGGGACGAGGCGGGGACGTTATGGCTGGCGACGATGGGCGGCGGGCTCTCCCGTTTTGACCCGCGCACCGAGACCTTCCGCAACTATGACACCAGCGACGGGTTGCAGGGGATGCACTTCATCCCCGGCGCCGCCTTCCGCAGCCCTGACGGCGAACTCTTCTTCGGCGGCGCCAATGGCCTCAACCGTTTCTATCCGGCCAACGTTCGGGACAATCCCCACATACCCCCCATTGTCCTCACCGCCTTCCGCAAGTTTGACCAGGTAGTAGATTTCGGCCACGACTTGAACAGCGTCCGCGAGATCACCCTCTCGTATCGGGAGAACTTTTTCTCCTTTGAGTTCGCCGCGCTGGACTATGCCGACCCCGCCAAGAATCAGTACGCCTACATGCTGGAAGGTTTTGACCGCGATTGGGTTTACTGCGGCACGCGCCACTATGCCGCCTACACCAACGTCCCGCCGGGGACCTACACCTTCCGCGTCCGGGGCAGCAACAATGATGGCGTCTGGAACCAGGAGGGGCTGGCCGTGCGCGTGGTCATCACCCCCCCGTTCTGGGCGACGTGGTGGTTCAGGGTTCTGGCAGGCGGCATCTTGCTGAGCATCGCTCTGGGCACCTACGGCGTGCGGGCCCGGAACATCGCCGCGCTGCGCGAGCGCGAGGAGCGCTTTCGCGCCCTCTTTGAAAACGCGCCGCTGGG
>Ga0068707_1003265_pt1 | contig 11323 bp, 9 predicted proteins | sample YNPNPMetaG_FD_66600 | JGI IMG/M metagenome (GOLD analysis project Ga0068707, IMG submission 66600) | Anoxygenic and chlorotrophic microbial mat microbial communities from Yellowstone National Park, USA - YNP NP MetaG | ecosystem: Environmental > Aquatic > Thermal springs > Hot (42-90C) >... | reverse complement strand
AGGCCGATTGAAATCGCCCTCTTTGGGCGCTTCGCGCCGGGTGTCGGCCTGCGCCGACACCCCTCTGATACGCCAAAGGGCAGGATGGTCGGCGAAGGCCGACCATCGGCCTGCGGCCCAAAAAGGTGACTTCAGTCACCGCCTGTAGGCCGATTGAAATCGCCCTCTTTGGGCGCTTCGCGCCGGGTGTCGGCCTGCGCCGACACCCCTCTGATACGCCAAAGGGCAGGATGGTCGGCGAAGGCCGACCATCGGCCGCAGGCTCAAAAGGGTGATTTCTAATCACCGCTGAACAGTTACCATCAGAGAATACCAGCCAGATAGCGACCAGGAGGGTCATAATGCGTCTCGGTAACGTGAACGTGCATCTTGTCAGCGACGGCATCACCTGGTCCGACGGTGGCGGACCCTTCGGGCTGGTGCCCAAAGTCCTCTGGGAAAAGGTCCTCCAGCCCGATGAGCTCAACCGTGTGCCCATGAGCCTGAACTGCCTGCTGATTGAATCCGAAGGCAGGCGGATTCTGGTGGACACAGGCCATGGCGACAAGCTTTCGGCTAAAGAGCGGGAGTTCATGAACCTGGTGGGCGAGAGGCGCCTGCTGGGCAGCCTGGAGCGCCTGGGGCTGGCTGCGGAGGACATTGACATCGTCATCAACACCCACCTCCACCGGGATCACTGCGGGGGCAACACTTTCCTGCGCGATGGCCAGCCCGTGCCCACCTTCCCACGGGCCGAATACTGGATCCAACGGCTGGAATGGGCTGACGCCAGCTACCCCAACGAGCGCACCAAAGGCACCTACTTCGCCCACAACTTTGTCCCTCTGCAAGAGAACGGCCAGCTACGCCTGCTCTACGGCGACACGCGCGTGACCTCCGAAGTGCGCTGTGTGGTCACGCGAGGCCACACCCGCGCCCACCAGAGCGTGGTTATCGAGTCGGAGGGCAGGGTGGCTATCTACCTGGGCGACCTGGCGCCTCTGGCTGTCATGATGGAGCGGCTGGCCTGGGTGCCGGCCTATGATGTGGAACCTCTGGAGACCATCGAGACCAGGCGGAGCATCCGGCAGTGGGCCTGGGAGAAGGGGGCGTTGCTCATTTTCGACCACGACCAGCAAACGCCGATGGGCTATCTGCGGGAGGAGGAGGGGAAATTCCAGGTGGAGCCCTTGGCTTAACTTTTTTGGCACACCTGCCGAAGGCCAACCCCAAAAGCCGCCAGTATTCCAAGCGCTGCCACGACAGCAATGAATGTCACGAGTGTCATCGTTATCGCCTTGTCGGGCTTTGAACTTTCCCCACCAGTGACGGGCATCCCGCCTGTGGTGGGGGTGGCAGCAACCGTTGCCGCCGGGGTAACGGTGGCTGTGGCGGAGACAGTTTCTGTCGCAGAGATGGTGGGCGCCTCAGGCGTGGCCGAGGCGGTGCTGGTGGCAGTGGGCTCGACGGAGGCCGTCGCCCCAGGAGTGGCCGGTGCCACACCGGTGACGGTGAAGCTGTTCCACCAGTAGTGGATGAGGTTGCCGGTTCTGGGATTGATTTGCTCGGCGCGGACAGCGTAGGTTCCGCCCCCCGTTCCTGCGGGCACGGTGATGGTGGCCGTGAAAGTGCCGTTGGCCTGGGGCGTGACCTCAACCTGGGCCAGGGAGGTGCCTCCCTCGCCGGAGGTGACAAAGGCCACTTTCACCGGTTTGTCGGGGTGAGCGCCTTCGCCGGTCACATTGATCACCGTACCAGGTGGTCCCGTTCGGGGACTGATGTTAATGCGCAGGGTGGGCTCGCCGGCCATTGTCCCACCGGCCACAAGGAGGCCCATCAGCAAGAGGCTCAAAATCAGGGCAATGAGAAAGAGCGGTCTTTTATGCATGGGTTCACCCTCCCATAGATGCAGGCCTGTGCAGCGAGCACAAGCGCCCCAAATTCGCTGCACACGCCCCTGTGGAGGCCCTCAACTCAGGCCAGGATTTCCAGACGCAGCAAACATAAACGATAGTATTATACATAAAATATCATGATATGTCAAGTTCTTCGCACCCTGAACCCCAGGCTGGCGACTGGAAGCAGGGGCGAGGCTTGCCTTGCCCAACGTCAGTGGACGCCCGGCCAATGGCCCGTCGGGCGCAGTTTTAACCGCAGGGCCTGGCTCAGCTTCAGCCCAGGGCATTGCCCCGGGTAGCCGAAGGCATTGCCTTCGGCTACCCAGGTTGTAGCGGGCCCAAGATGGGGATGGTTCATAATCGGTTGACACTTCGGGCACACCGATTTTACCCCCTCTCATCCCCCTGCCCCCTTCTCTCCCCGCAGCGGGGAGAGAAGGGGGGAATCTTAGTGGGGTTTGGGGCGGGCGGCTTCGCCGCCCGCCCCAAACCCCTCCCCTCATCTTGACAAATCCAACTCCTGTGCTATAATCAGACTGACCAGTCAGTCTAAAATGGCTGGCCAGTTTATGGTCATACAGGAGGGAAGGAGAGATGACTCTGCCCCTTCACATCCAGGAAGTCACCACCAAACGTGATTTACTGGCTTTCGTCAAGTTCCCCTGGCGTGTCTACAAAGGCGACCCCAATTGGGTCCCCCCGCTGATTTCCGAGCGTCTCGATTACCTGAACCCCGAAAAGAACCCCTTCTACCGCCATGCCGAGGTGGCCCTCTTCCTGGCTCGCCGGGGTCGAGAGGTGGTGGGAACGATTGCCGCTTTCGTCAACAGGCTGGCCATCGAACATTTTAATGAGAAGGTCGGAGGGTTCGGCTTCTTCGAGGTCATTGAGGACTATGCCGTAGCGGAGCGCCTGCTGGACACTGCCCGCCAGTGGGTGAAAGCGCGGGGCATGACCATCCTGCGCGGTCCCACCAACTTTACCCACAATGATACCCCCGGTGTGCTGATCGAAGGCGCGGACTGTCCGCCTGTCATGCTGGCCGCTCATACCCCCCTCTATTACAAGACGTTCCTCGAACGCTATGGCATGGAGAAATTCGTTGATGACTATGCCTGGCGCGCTTTCCGCTCGCAGATCGGTGCCGAGCTGGAAAACCTTCCATCTGAACTCCTGCGAGTCGCCGAAGCCGCCCGCCAGCGCAGCGGCGTCACCATCCGCAAGGTTCGTATGGAGAACTGGGAGGAAGAGGTGGACACCGCTCACCATCTCTTTGATACCACCCTGACCCACCTGCGCGACCATGTGCCCATGAGCAGGGACCAATTCCGCCGCCTGGCTGACGGAATACGCCCCTTCCTGGACCCCGACCTGGTCCTTTTCGCCGAGATGGATGGCCAGCCCGTTGGCTTCTGCGTCTCCATGCCCGACATCAACCGCATCCTGATCCATCTCAATGGCCGGCTCTTCCCCATCGGCTGGCTCAAGCTGTGGTGGTACAGACGCCGCGTGGACGTCGTCACCTTCAAGCTGATGGGCGTTCTGGAAGAGTACCGGCGACGGGGTATTGATGCCCTTCTCTATTTAGAGACCCTCAAAGTGGTGTTCGCCAAAGGATACAAGTGGCTGGACGGTTCTCTGACTTCCGAGGAGAACCTGGCGGTTAACTACCTGGCCGGGCGTCTGGGGGCGGAACGCTACAAGCATTATCGGATCTACCAGATGCGGATTTAGCGTAAAAACGTTGACGGGGGAAATCCGATGATCACCACCAGTATGACCATGGCCCAGGCCTTCCGGCAGGTGGCTGGCAGACATCTCCGGCAGGAAGCTCTGGTTTGTGGTGAGATGCGAGCTACTTACGGCCAGGTGGCAGACAGGATCACCGCCCTGGCCTGCGGCCTGGACGGAGTGGGCATCGGCAAAGGAGATAAAGTGGCGGTTGCTTTGCCCCCTGGACCGGAGTTCGTCTGTCTCTTCTTTGCCCTGGCCGAACTGGGCGCCGTCATCGTCCCCATCAACCCCCAACTGCGTCACGGCCAACTGAGCCACCTCCTGCAGCATTCGGAGCCGGTCGCCCTGGTGACTTCAGGCTGGCTGGAGACAGCCGAAGACAGGCAGATGATCGAGGACCTGCGGTCAGAGGTGCCCGGCCTGCGCCACATTATCCTGGCCGATGGAGAGACCGGATCCGGCCTGAATCTGGCCGGGTTGATGTCGGCGGCAGTGGCTTCCTTCCGCCCGCCCGAGGTCGCCCCCGATGACCTGCTGGCCATCCTCTACACCTCAGGCACGACAGGAACCCCCAAGGGCACCATGCACAGCCATCGGAGCTTGATGACCCCGGTGCTGGCCAGTCTCAAACTGCGGGAGATGTGGATCAAAAAACCCTCGCTGCAGACTATGAAACGTCTGGCCAAAGTCCTGCCCAGGTACGGGGAGCGCCTGCTGCGGGCCGCAGGTCGCCCTCAGACCTTCCTCTCAACCACGGGATTCCACACCATCACCGGCCTGGAGGTGATGCTGCAGGCGCTGTTGATGGGCGACAGGCTGGTCATTATGCCCCGGTTCCACCCGCTGGAAGCGTTGCAACTGATCGAGAAGGAACGAGTCACCGTCCTGATCGCTGTACCTATGGCCCTTTCTATTCTGCTGCGCGTAGAAGACCTGGACCGCTATGATCTCTCCTCCCTTCTGATTTGTGGCACCGGCTCCGCCCCCTGTCCACCAGACCTGGCCCGCCAGATTCAAAAACGCTTCGGGTGTGCCATCCATATCGGTTTCGGGACCACGGAACTGGCTGGAGGGATCGCCGCCACCAGCCTGGAAGACTCGGACGATTTGCAGGCAGAGACGGTGGGACAGCCTATGCCCGGTATGGAGGTTAAAATCGTGGACGAGGAGCGGCGTGAGGTGCCACGAGGTCAGGTGGGTGAGCTGGCCTGTCGCGGCGACAGTGTGATGATGGGTTACTGGCGCGCCCCAGACAAAACGTCAGAGGTGGTAGACGAAGAAGGGTGGTACTACACGGGCGACCTGGCCACCATGGATGAACAAGGCTATGTGCGCATCGTGGGACGCAAAAAGGACATGATCATCCGCGGCGGACAAAACATCTACCCGGCCGAGATCGAAAACTATCTGATGAGCCACCCTAAGATCCGGGAAGCGGCAGTGGTCGGCGTTCCCGCATCTATACTCGGAGAAAGGACCTGGGCTTTCATCATCCTGGAAGAAGGAGCGGAGATGACAGCTCAGGAAGTCCTGGACTACTGTCGCCAGGGAATGGACGCCTACAAGGTTCCAGACCGGGTGCGCTTCGTCTCAGACTGGCCCCGTGCCGCCAGCGGCAAACCCCAGAAATTCAGGCTGCGCGAAATGGCCCTGCAAGAGCAGGCCCGGTAAACGGCATTCGGCAAGCTCAAACGGAGGCAAGGGAGAATGTCAAAACCCCAAAGCAAACTCACCTTTGAGGAATTCAGGAAGATTATAGCCAGAGAGTTGGAGGTGGATGAAGCAAAGATCATGCCGGAAACCTCTTTCTTCTCCGACCTCTGCGTGGACTCGATTCGGATGGTGGATATGATGCTGCGCCTGGAAGAAATGGGACTCGTCATCCCTTTGGAAGTCGCCTGGGAGATTGAAACGGTGGGAGATGCCTACCGGTATTGCATCGAGTATGTGCCTTCAGAGGTTCAGAGACTCAGGCCATCAGGCGAGACGATTGCCTGACGTGGAGGGGGACATAGCGCTGTCCTTGGGGGAGGGAAGTATGTCGCCAAGAGCGGACGTGGCCCAGGAACGGCGGGCTCGCATTATGCAGGCTGCCCTGGCCTGTTTCGCCTGCAAGGGATACCACCTGACCACTATGGATGACATCGCCCAGCGAAGTGGCCTGAGCAAAGGCAGCCTCTACCGGTATTTCCAGAGTAAGAAAGAACTGTTCCGATCCATCGTTGAGACTTACTTTCGCCAGATGGAGATGGCTTTGCAGCCTATCCTGGAAGGAACACTGTCCCCCACCGAGAAGCTACGGGCCATGGCTGAGGTCATGATAGATGGCGCGGCTCAGCCACCGGTCGGCGTGATGGTTGATCTATGGTCTCTGACCCGTTACGAAGAGGACCTCCATCAACTCCTGCACCGGACCTATGAGCCTCGTTATCGGAACCTGGCAGCGATCATAGAAACGGGCATCCAGCAAGGAGAGTTCCGGCTGGTGAACGCCGCACATCTGGCCTCTCTATTAGTCGCCTTGTCCGATGGGCTGATCATGCAGGGGCCGGTCATGCCCCATTGGGTGGACCGCGCCGGACAGATGGAGACCTGGCTGGACACCCTGTTGCAGGGGCTCAGACCCGGATAAGGCATGGCTGGTTTCTGGCTCCGCCTGCCGGAAAGTTTTTCAATCCATTCTTAAAACCTTGGCCCCCCGAATTTTCCTCATCTTGAGCTCAACCAAAGCCTTGTTCGCCTCTTCTAAGGCGAATTCCTGCACCTGGGGTTTCATGGGAATGGCGGCGGCCAGCTCCAAAAACTCGCTGACATCTCGCCTGGTCACATTGGCCACACTCTTGACCTCCTTTTCCAGCCAGAGATGGACAGGGTAATCCAACCGCAGAAGATAGTCCTGGTCTGTGCTTTCCTTGCGAATGGCATTGATGACCAATCTTCCGCCGGGTTTCAGATTCTTCAACGCCTCAACGACTGGTTTCCAAACTGGCGTGGTGTCAATGATGGCATCGAGCTTCTCAGGCGATTCCTCCTCCGGGTCACCAGCCCAAACAGCCCCCAGTTCCCTGGCAAACGCTCTCTCCTGAGCGCTTCTGGCAAAGACAAAGACTCTGGATTGCGGATATTTGTGCTTCGTCATCATCAGTACCAGGTGAGCCGAGGCCCCGAATCCGGTCAGCCCCAGGTTCTTTCCATCCTGGAGTCCGGTTAATCTCAGAGATCGGTAGCCAATGGCGCCAGCACACAGAAGGGGGGCCGCTTCCACATCCGAAAAGACGTCGGGAACGGGGTAGGCGAAATCTTCCCGAACCGTCATGTACTGCGCATATCCGCCGTTAGCATCCCGGCCCGTCGCCCGGAAATCGGGGCACAAGTTCTCCTGACCTGCCAGGCAGAACGGGCATTTCCCGCAGGCGGAATAAATCCAGGCCACCCCGACCCGGTCGCCAATTTGGAAAGCACTGACCTTACGGCCAGTTTCTTCAACCCGACCGACCACCTGATGGCCCAGGATAACCGGTAGATGCGGCGGAGGGGTTCGCCCCTCAATTTCATCCAATTCCGTATGGCAGACCCCACAGGCCGAAACTTTGACCAGAATCTCCCTTTCCCCGGGAACAGGCTCTGGCAGATCGGCCAGTTCCAGGGGAGTCTTGTTGTCTGCCAGATCACAGAGCTGGCTCAAGACCATGGCTTTCATTGTGTTTTCTCCTTTGATCGGTGACTGAATCGGGCCCAGGCTTTTCTGTTTCCTGACATAAAAAAGCCACGCCAGAAGCGTGGCGTGGATAGTTGTCCCATCCTCAGGAGCGGAAGACGAGATTCGAACTCGCGACCCTCTCCTTGGCAAGGAGATGCTCTACCGCTGAGCCACTTCCGCCTGTGGTGCCGAAGCCCAGAATCGAACTGGGGACACCGTGATTTTCAGTCACGTGCTCTACCAACTGAGCTACCTCGGCCCTCTCGATTATTATTTTACACTATCTCTGGCCTCTTGTCAAGTCCGCCAGGCTTCAGCTAATTCCTCGGCTTCTTTCCTGCCCTTTTAGCCGCTGGACCAAATCTTCGACTGCTGCCAGCAAAGTTCGTAGCTTCTCCGCCAACTGCTCGGCTTCCTCTCTGCTCCTCTTAAGCTGTTGCTCGTGGATTTCGACTTCCTTGACGAATCGCATGATCCTGTCCGTGTCCTCTCTGGCCTTGCTCTTTTGAGTGTTGAGGAGCTGGGACAACTGCTGCGCCTTTTCCTCCATACTTTGATACAGCCGTGCGTTTTCGATAGCCACGGCTGCATAGCCGGCCAGAATGGTCAGCGTACGAAGGTCATTGTCGGTGAAAGCCTGAGGCGATACCCTGTTATGCACCGAAAGCACCCCGATGACTTCGTCTCTCAGTTTCAGCGGGACGTGCAGGAGAGCTTTGGCCAAATAGCCGGTCTTGATTTTGAACCTCTCCTGGGTGCTGCTGCTGAACATGACCGGCTTGCCTGTCGTGACGACCTGCCCGGAAAGACTGTCCTCGACCTTTATTCTGAAGGAACGAGCTTCCTTTTGGCTCAGTCCCTTAGCAGCCCTCATGTACAGTTCATTGGTTTCCTGATCCACGAGCAGCAAAAAGCCTTCCTCCGCACCGGTAAGGTAAACAGCCGCTTCGACGACACGGTTCAGTACCTTTTGCAGGTCTAGCAGAGAGGTTACCGCCTTACCAATGTCATGGAGGGTGCTGAGTTCCCTGATCCGGCGCTCCAACTGCTGGTTGACCTCCCTGGTCCCCCCTGTCTGCCCATTACTCAAGGCTCTCGCAATGGCCTCTTCCATCTCCTTGACGGTGTAGGGTTTGATAACATAGTCCTTAACCCCCAGACGAAAGGCCTCGATGGCCACGCTTTCCGAACCATGAAAGGTGGTCATGATGACAGGGATGGGGCACTGGGCCTCCCGTAAAGCAGTCAGTACCTCAAGGCCATTCATCTTGGGCATCCTCAAGTCCATAATGATCAGGTCCGGCTTCTCCTCCAGGGCCTTGTGCAGTCCCCTTTCTCCGTCCATGGCTGTAATGACGTCATAGCCTTTAGGTTTCAGAATATTGTTGGCCAGAAAGACGATGTTCTCGCGTCTGTCATCAATAATCAGAACCTTGCGCTTTTCCTCTTCATTTCTCATCAACTCGTTACTCCTTGTTTCCCTCTCGCACAGTTGAGCAGCTATCTTATTATACCACAAAAATCTCATTTTGGGGTAACTCACTCAACCAAACCGGGTCTATCCTGTCGGTGACTTCTCTGATGATGCAAAAGTATGTGGGGCAGCTTCACTCTTTTTCCGTCTGGGAGAAAAGAGCAAAGGGGATAAGAAACCATTCTCATGGGGGGAAGAAAAGGGAGCGGGCTATCCTAAGCAGATTCCCAGGCCGCGCGCTGTCTGAATCATGTCACTGTCGAGGGGCACGACCCGCAGCTCGCGGATGGCTTCTTCCAGGGGAATGGACACAATTTGCTGGGAACGCAGGGCCACCATCCGGCCCAGGCCGCCCTCGGCAATGAGCCGCACCGCTGCCGCCCCGAAACGGGTGCCCAGGACGCGGTCGAAGGGGCTGGGCGAGCCACCGCGTTGCACATGCCCCAGCACAGTGACGCGGATTTCGTGCTCACAGACTCTGGCCAGCTCATCGGCCACCCACTGAGCAATGCCTCCCAACCGTTGGGGAGCCAGGGGGTCTTGGCTTTCCTGGTAAATCTGTTCCCCGCCCACCGGCCTGGCTCCTTCGGCCACCACGATGATGCTGAACTTGTGGCCCGCCCGGTCACGCTGCTCGATCTTCTCGTCCACTCTGTGCAGGTCGAAGGGGATTTCAGGGATCAGGATCACGTCGGCTCCACCGGCCAGTCCCGCTCTCAAGGCCAGCCAGCCCGCATCACGCCCCATGACCTCGACGATCATGACACGGTGATGCGACTCGGCCGTGGTGTGCAGTTTGTCCAGGGCATCGGTGGCTGTGTTGAGGGCCGTGTCGAAGCCGAAGGAAATGTCCGTGCCGCCCACGTCGTTGTCAATGGTCTTGGGCACCCCAACCACGGGCACTCCCATCCGATAGAACTCGTAAGCGATTTTCAATGAGCCATCCCCGCCAATGACAATGAGGGCGTCCAGGTGCAGTTCCCGGATACGGGCGGCCACCTCGCCCGAGACATCGCGGGTCACGATCCGCCCGTCCTTCTTGCGGATCTGGTAGGCAAAAGGGTTGGCCCGGTTGGTGGTGCCCAGGATGGTGCCGCCACGCGGCAGGATGCCCCTCACGTCGGCCAGGGTGAGGGACCTGACCTTGTTGGGCAGGATCAGACCCTCGAAGCCGTCTTCGATGCCCAACACTTCCCAGCCGTATTGCAAGATAGCCGTCTTGACCACCGCCCGAATGACCGCATTCAGCCCCGGGCAGTCGCCTCCGCCGGTCAGGACGCCGATTCGCTTCGGGGACCCGGTCACACTCTCTCTAATTGCCTCGTTCATCTGCCTCTTGCCGTGCCAGCACCTTTTGTGGTGTCATTATAGCACTTCTCATCCTGACCGTCAACTGTTTTCTACTCCCCCAAAGTTACGGAATCGTCTGCTGCATCCACTGCGTGGGGTCTACGTTGATCCCGCTCACCCTGATCTCCCAGTGGAGATGAGGCCCCGTGGCCAGGCCGGTATTACCCACTTTGCCTACCACGTCGCCTTTCTTCACCCACTGCCCCACCTGGACGTTTATCTCCGAGAGGTGATAGTAACCGCTGTGGACCCCCAGGCCGTGGTCAATGATGACGGCATTGCCCCGCACGGTCAAAGGCTCGGCCAGGGCTACCTGACCGTCGTTGGCGGCCCGTACCGGTGCGCCGGGCGGTGCGTCGTAGTCTATGCCCTCGTGGTAACTCTGTGCCGGGCCGCCGTTGTAGGAGCGCCGGGTGCCGAACCGGGAGGTGATGGGACCTTCGACAGGCACGATGAAAGGCCCTGCCCACCACTGCCGCCTCTCCAAGACGCCGAAGACCTGCGCCAGGCGTTCCCGCTCCGCCGTGAGCAGAGCAGGGTCGAGCAGAGAGGCCCGCTCCGGCGGCAGGACAATGTTTTCCACCCCGTAATGGCCCTCTACCACCGGTATGCTCAGAAGCACCTCTGTCTGCTGGCCCCTGGCGTCGGTGGCAGTGAGCCTCAGAGGATGGGTTCCCACTTCGGTGAGGGCGTGGATGCCGACCAGGGCCCAGCGCTCTCCCTCTCCCTCGACGAAAATCACCGGGCGACCTTCGTTGTACAGGCCGCTCAACCCTGTGATTCCCTCCGCTTTCACTTTGACTACCAGGGTCTGGCCCTGAACGACAGGTAAGGGTGTGAATTCCACAGCGACAAAGGGAATGGGCAGTGGTTTGGCAGGCGAAAGATCGGGTATGACGAGCTTCTGGCCCACGTGAATCAGGTTAGGGTCCGCCAGCTTGTTGGCTGTCACCAGATCCTGCACCGTCGTCCCGTAGCGCAGGGCGATCCGATAGAGGGTCTCACCTCTTTGCACAGTGTGATACACCTGTTGCTGAGCAGGGAGGGCCTTGGGGATGACCAGCCGCTGGCCGGGGTAGATAAGATCGGGGTTCTGGATGCCGTTGGCCTGGACCAGAGCCTGGACGGTGGTTTCATAGCGCCCGGCAATGGCTGACAGGGTGTCATCCAGTTGCACGGTGTAGACTG
>Ga0068707_1003264_pt1 | contig 11324 bp, 9 predicted proteins | sample YNPNPMetaG_FD_66600 | JGI IMG/M metagenome (GOLD analysis project Ga0068707, IMG submission 66600) | Anoxygenic and chlorotrophic microbial mat microbial communities from Yellowstone National Park, USA - YNP NP MetaG | ecosystem: Environmental > Aquatic > Thermal springs > Hot (42-90C) >... | reverse complement strand
ATCTGCTGCACGCTGGTGGCGTTCAGTTGACCGAGCGTGTCAGGGTTGGCGCGGCGCAAGTCGCGGAAGTGCGCCCACTGCTGCGGGTAGGTCACGCCCTGGCCTGTCTCGCGGTAGGCGATGATACGCTGCTCCAGGGCGGCGTTGTAGAGTAGCCGACCCTGCCACAGCAGGAAGTCGAGCGCCTTCTGGTGCGCGTTGGTGGGGTACAACCGGTACTTGTAGGTGCGAATCATAGCAACGATTATAGCACACTCGTTCAACTATCACTGGAAAGGAGGCAAGCGCCATTCCCCACCCCGCTAAGCCAACCATTGCAGATTGCGAAGCATTAAATTCGCAATTCGCCTTCCGCAATCCGCAATCTGACTTCGGGGTGTCCCCTGACGTGATTTCTATGGAACGCGCAGAGGGCGGTTTTTCCGCGCCAGGCCTATACTTTCCGCAGTTTTTGCGAGGGGAGATGCTATCCTGGAGCAGGCTTGCGTCCAACGAATGTGCTCAGGTAGCCTTCGTCGCTCGCTTCCAGGATTTCCCAGCCGGGGAAGTGGCCGGGCAGTTCGCCCAGGTGCAGCATATGGTCGGGCGAACACGAGGGACGGCGCGCGCGGTGTCGCACATTGAACGTCTGGTAGATCACCAGTCCGCCCGGTCGCACCCGTTCGCGGATGGCGGGGAACAGGCGCCGGTCGAGGAAGCGAAAGACCAGTACCAGATCGTACTGGCGTTGTGGCAAAGGGAATTCGTCCAGATCGGCTACGATGAAGTGGACGCTATGCAGTCCCCGCCGCAGCATCTCCGCTCGCGCGTGGCGCAGTGCCGCATAGCTGATGTCCACCGCGTCCACGATGTAGCCTTGCGCGGCCAGCCACAGCGCATTGTGGCCCAGCCCGCAGGCCAGTTCCAAAGCCCGTAGACCTTCCCCACGCGGCGCATAGCGTTCCAGCAAGGGATTCGGCCCACGTGCCAGGCGGTCAGCGGGGTCGGCGTAGCGGCGATCCCAACGCGCGCGATCGGTCTCGGCCACGTCCTTACTCCACTTCTGCCCGCCCCATGAACACCGGCTGGTAAGCGGCCACTTCTGGCACAGCGGCCAGGGCCTCGCGGTCGCCGGGCAGGGGAGTCATGCGCGGGTAGCGCTCGCGCATCCGGTGTGCGTGATAGGCGTCGCGCACCGCTTCCCAGGTGGGCAAGCGCCAGTTGGCGGGCAGGGCCAGCACGCCGGCAATAGCCCGCACTCGTTGCCCGCTCAGGCTGTTCCAGGGATCGCGCCCACTGCCCATCAGCACGGCGCGGGCCGCTTCCTGGTCGGCAGCCGATTCGCCGGATTGCCCTGACAGTCGCCCGAACAGGCTGCCGCTGAGCTGTTCGAACAGATTGCCTGCCTTGCGCGGATCAACGCCTTGCTGCCGGGCCAGGTCGTGCAACGCAGGCGGCAGTCCTTCTGACGTTTCTGGCGTGTCTTCCAGTGGACGGACCTGAGTCTGTCCGGCCCAGGCCCGACGTAGATCGTCCAGGGTTGCGCTCTCCCGCAGATAGGGCGCAAACGCTTCTGGGGTCTCGTGGCACTGATCGCCGGACGCCAGGGCAAAGCCGCCGCTCTCGTCGTCCAGCCAGGCGCCCAGCACTGGCCGGCCCAGCGCGGCGCTCAGCGGAGACCACCAGTCTCGATCCAGTTCGCCCAACACGCGCACCCAGCCATCCTGGGCGGGTGCCACGAATAGCCGCGCCAGGGTGGTCAGACCGGGAGGAGTGCCTGTCCCGCCAGGGAACGGGTCATAGGGGGTATAGCCGTGCTGACCAAGCAACGCCCGCAGCGCAGCGCTCACCGCTGCTGGCTCTGCGCCGGGGATATACAGGTTGTGCCAGGCTGCAGTCATGGGGGCTCCCTCCTGTTGAGCGTGGGATGCGCTGCTGTTCGCCGGTGCTCTGCGGCGAGTTTAGCCGATTCGGGCGCAAACGTCACCTCGTACCTCATGAACGCAGCCGCCAATCGAGCGCGCTCCAGCGGCGGGCAACTTTATCGTTGCGCACAGCAATGGCGACCGCCTTGCGCGTGCCTACCAGCACCACCAGTTGGCGCGCGCGCGTCACCGCCGTATAGAGCAGGTTGCGCTGGAGCATAAGATAGTGTTGGGTGAGGAGGGGCATCACCACACAGGGGTATTCGCTGCCCTGGGCGCGGTGCACGCTGATGCAATAGGCGTGCGTCAGTTCATCCGCCTCGGCGAAGTCGTAGCGCACCAGACGTTCGTCCATGCGCACGGTCATGATCTGATTGGTCAGATCGAAGCCATAGACGAAGCCGATGTCGCCGTTGAAGACGTCTTTGTCGTAGTTGTTGCGCATCTGAATGACTTTGTCCCCCACACGGAACAGTCGCCCCGCCAGTCGTCGTTCGGCTTTGCGCCCGCTGGGGTTGGGGTTGAGCGCCTCTTGGAGTGCCTCGTTGAGCGCTGCCACGCCTGCCGGCCCGCGATACATCGGCGCGAGCACCTGCACGTCTTGCAGCGGGTCGAGGCCAAAGCGCGCCGGAATGCGCACCCGCACAATATCCACCAGGAGTTCGGCGGCTTTTTGTGGGTCTTCTTCGGAGAAGAGGAAAAAATCATCGCTCTGGTTGGACGTATCGGGCAATTCGCCGCGGTTGATGCGGTGCGCGTTGGTGATGATCTGGCTGGTCTCTGCCTGGCGGAAAATCACGTCCAGCCGCGTGACTGGCCCAACTGCCGCCGCGATCACGTCGTGCAGCACATTGCCCGCGCCTACGCTGGGAAGCTGGTCGGCATCACCTACCAACATCAAATGCGCGTCGGGCGGGATCGCTTTCAGCAGGTGATAGAAGAGCACGAGATCGATCATCGAGGCTTCGTCCACGATGATCATGTCGGCGTTGAGCGGGTTGTCCTCGTTATGGACGAAAGCGCGTTCCGACGGGCTGAAGCCCAACATACGGTGAATGGTGCGGGCAGGCTGGCCGGTCGCTTCGCTCAGGCGTTTGGCCGCGCGTCCTGTGGGCGAGGCGAGCAGAAACGAATGGCGCGTCCGCCCCAGCACCGTGATCAGGGCGCGCAGGGTGGTCGTCTTGCCGGTGCCTGGGCCGCCAGTGAGCACGCTGACCTTGTGTAGCAGCGCCGCGCGGATGGCGTCGCGCTGCTGTTCCGTGAGCGACCCGGCCACGCTGTCCAATAGGGCGGACCAGTGGCTCCCGGCCAGATCGGCCAGGCGGCTGGCGGGCGTACCCGTCATCAGGCGCAGGCGCAATGCCGCGCCACGCTCGCTGTGATACATGGCGGGCAGATAGACGGCTTCCACCTGTTCCAGGCCATCGGGCACGGGCACGGTTTCGAGCATCACTTCCCCGCGTCCAACCATCAGCCGCAGCGCTTCCTCGACGCGCCCCGCTTCGACGCCCAGCAGCCCGGTCGCCTCTTCGACCAGCGCATCGCGCGGCAAGAAAACGTGCCCGTCATCGGTCGCCTGGCCCAGCACATAGGCGATGCCTGCTGCCATGCGTCCCGGTGCGTCGGGCGGCAGACCCAGGTCTTGCGCGATCTTATCGGCAGTCTTGAAGCCGATGCCGAAGATGTCGGCGGCCAGACGATAGGGGTCGCGGCTGACGATGGCGATGGCCTGATCGCCGTAGTGCTTGTAAATTTTGACGGCCAGGCCGGTGCTGATGCCGTGCCCCTGCAGGAACAGCATCACCTCTTTGATGTGCTGCTGCTCGATCCATGCCTCGGCGATCAGGCGGGCGCGGTGCTTGCCCACGCCGTCTACTTCCAGCACGCGCTCCGGTGTGCGGTCGAGGATGTCGAGCGTCTCTTCGCCAAACCTGTCAACAATTTTCTGGGCCGTGATTGGGCCGATCCCTTTGATCAGGCCGCTGCCCAGGTAGCGGCGGATCGCCTCAACCCCTGCCGGACGAATCTGGGTGACCACCTCGGCGCGAAATTGCCGCCCATACTGCGGATGGTTGATCCACTCCCCTTCCAGCCGCACACTCTCGCCGGGTTGTAGCTCTGGCATCGTGCCGACGACTGTGATCAACGGATCGCGCCCCAACAGCAATTGCTGGGGACGCAAACGCAGCACGCAGTAGTTGGTTTCTGGGTTGTAGTAGGTGATGCGCTCGACAGTGCCAGTCAGTGTGTCGGGAGATGCCATGGGCGCTCTACCCCTGTATACTCAGGAGGGTTTTAAGAAATCGAGAGACTTTCCTTATCGGGTATTATCTCATTTTCAGGGCGTATGCGTTGTTCACCGATTTGCCCTCATCGCTGCATCCCTCTCCCTTGCGATCATGTCGCAGGGCGAGGGAAACAAGCTGCGCCATCGCCTATGGACGCAGCAAAGCAGCGCCCTGGCGGATGTTTTGTCTTCGTTGATAGCTTTTGAGAAAGGAATGCCCATGAGCGGTACAGTGCCTCTGTTTTATGAAGAACGTGGGACGGGCCAACCGGTGTTGCTGCTTCACGGCTACCCACTTGACCATACCATCTGGCGGGCGCAGATCGCTTCCCTCAGCGACATCTGCCGCGTCATTGCGCCCGATCTGCGCGGTCACGGCCAGAGTCCGGCTCCGGCGGGGGAGTATTCCATGGAAACGCTGGCCGCGGATGTGGCCGCGCTGCTGGATCGGCTGGGCATTGCCCAGGCTATCTGGGTGGGCCACAGCATGGGCGGCTATGTGGCGCTTGCCGCACTGCGAACCATGCCGGAGCGCGTCGCCGGGTTGGTGCTGTGCGCGTCGCATCCCTTCGCCGATCCGCCGGATAAAGCGCAGGCGCGCCGTGACAATGCCCGTCGCGCCCTGGCCGAGGGCACCGCGCCCGTGGTCAGCGGGATGCTCGATTCCCTGTTCAGGCCAGGCACCAATCTGGAGAGCATCCCCGCACATCAGGTGCGGACGATCATGCTCAAGACGCCAGCGCAAGGTGTCGCTGGTGTGCTGTCGGGCATGGCAGCACGCCCCGACTCCGTGGATTTGCTGCGCGTTCCCGCTCCGCCGAAAGCGCTCATCGCCGGGCGCGACGATCAGATCGTCCGGCTGGCCGATCTCCAGGCGCTGACCGCGCAGATGCCACATCTGCGCCTGATAGTCATAGATGACGCGGGCCATCTGCCCATGATCGAGCAGCCGGATGCCACAACTGCCGCCTTGCGCGACCTGCTGACCTACTGGAAACGGTAGAAATGATAGAGCCGGTTGCCCGATAGCACGTACATATTGTTGCGCACCACCGAATCAGCATAGAAGGCACGCGCATCTTTGAACGCATCGAGCAGGTTGCGCGGGCGATAGCCCTGATTGAATGTACCGGCCCAGGAAGTTTCGTAGATGGTCTCGCCTGCCGGGTCCACCACGTACAGGTTGCGCGAGGCCGGATCGTTGTCTACGAATAGTGCCGAACCGCTGGCGATTGCCCCCGGCGGGCGCTGACGAAACTCGAAGGGCTGCTCCTCGACGATGCCCTGCACATTGCGCCGGTAACGACGCACCGTGCCGTCGGTGAACAGGATGTACACTGCGCCATCGTCGCTGATCCCGAAGTCCACCGCGCCAGTCAGGTCGGGCAGTTGATCGCCGTTGAAGTATTCTTCGGGCGCATTGGGGTAACTCTCGGCTCCGGCAGGGGGGACATAGCGCCAGATCTGGTTGGCGGCCCGATCCAGGACGTAGAGATTGCTCCGGTAGACGGCCAGGGCCACCGGCTCTTGCCAGCGTCCTTCGGTGACCAGTTGTTGGGCGCTGGTGAAGTAGGTGGGGGAGTAGGCGACGAGCAAGCCGTTGGCGTCCAGGGCCACCAGGACATTCTTGGGGCGCGTGCCGCCATCCGCCAGCCATTCGATATCTATGATCCGGCTCACGGTGAAGTTGCCCGTCGCCCCGCTGATCGTCTGTCCGGTCCAGATCACCGCGGTCTCACCGTTATCCGACAGGCCATCGCCACGCTCGTTGAGCGTGCCGTGATAGACCACGCCGTTCTTGCGATCCAGCGCGTACAGGTCAACACCGCCGTGCACCACCAGGGCCGCCATGTCGGTATCGCGCGGGTAGGTGTGGATCAGGTGCAGATCGCGCCGCACGACATCGTCGAAGCAGTCCAGGTAATTCTGAGCGTCAGCGCGCATGGTCAAGACATTGGGATCATTGGGCCGCAGGTCATTGGCCAGCTCGGACAGGCGCAACACTTCGACCCACAAGGGGCGCAAGGCCTGATTGTCGCACTTGCCCTCAGAAAGGCGCATTGCCTCGGCATGAGCGGTCGTGGCCCGTTCCATGTAGGTTTCGAACTGACTCTTTTCCTTTCTTAGAAAGGCCATGCCTATCGCGGCCAACACGATGATCACGGGGATCATCACGGCCAGCCCGATCGCCACGTTGGTAGGAATGCCCTGGCGACTATCGCCCTCTGGCTCTGGCACCAATCGGTCGAGCAGAGCCTCCAGCAAGTCCACCACCGCCAGCGCCGCGACCAGGATGGCGCGGGCCACCTGCCGGGCACGGCGCGCCACTTCCGTGCGGACGCGGTCGAGTGCCCCCGGCTCGGCAGGCGCAGCTTGCGGGGGCGGGGCAGTGTCGTCGGCGCTGACCGGCGTAGCCACCGAGAGCACTCGCCGCAACACCCCGCGCAGTCTACCCAGGGCCGGTTCTGTGCTGGCGGGTGACGAGGAGGGCACGGCCTGAGCCTCCTCGGCGACTACCTCCGGCGCAGCGGCGTGCGTGGTGACGGGGGCGGGTTCGCTGGCACGTGCAGCGCTTTCAACCAGGGGCTGTTCCAATGTCACTTCGCCCTCGCCCAGCGATGGCTCTGATTGTTTGTCTTGCTCCAGCGTGGGGAAGGGCGCGACGGGCACGCTCCGGCTTTCCAACGCTGATGATGCAGACGCTGGCTCGTCGGCGGGGAGGGGCAGGGGTTCGGGGGAACGCTCCTCATCCGGCAAGGGAGATGTTGCCCGAAGACGGCGCGGTTCGCGCGTGCAAACTGGCAGCGCAAAAGTCTCATGCTCTGTCGTGCCCGGCGCAACGAATTCGATCGCGCTCACGGCCAGATGCTGGCCGCTGAGGGTCTTCAGACGTTCCAGGGTGGCGGGCAGATCGGCCTCTCGCAGCACCACTTCGAAGGTGGTCGTGGGGGCATACTGCAGACTCTCGTCACACAGCAACATGATCTGCCCCGGCGCGACGACAAAGCGGGCCAGTTGTACGTCCGCTACCTCCGACGTGCCCAAAGGTGGCAGGTTCATCACCAGCGGATCTTGGCGATCTTCCGGGAAGAAGATCAGGCCGTCCGCGCCAGACCACACTACAAACGTCTGCCCGGCCCGCGCTACGTACAGGTCTTCGCCATGTAGCGCCAGCGCCAGGGCGTTGACTGGCCCGCCCTGCGGTGCATCCAGGATATGGTGGTTGACGGCGTTCAGCGCCTCGCGCAGCCCGCCTGTGATTCCACCACTGCTGCCAAAATACACATCGGCTGCCAGTTGGGCCAGTTCTTCGTAATAGGTTGCCGGCGCGCGCGATTCACCGTGCGGCGTGATCAGGGTGAAGAAAGCGTGGCCTTCGCGCGCACGCCCTGCGCGGCGGGGGGCCAGTTCGGCCAGGGCACCGGGCGGCGACACCCGTACAGCCCGCCCGCCCACAACCAGCACATGCCCAACCCGTGCCTGCACATTCTCCGGCATCACAACCATCCCCATCTGCTAACTGAAACGCACGGCCACACGCCTTCATTGTACCGCATCCGGGCCTCTGCAGTGGAACGCGCATGACGGGGAAATTGCTCCGACCGGGTTGCCATGCGCGCCGCCCATACTTCTGTAGCGTAGCTATGCTATAATGCAGACATATGAACAACGGGGAAACCGGCAGCGGGATGATTCACGTAGAGGGGGAGCGTCATGTCTCAGTTGATCTTGATCGTGGATGATGACGCCGAATTACGAATGCTCTACCGACTGATCCTGGAGCGCGAAGGCTTCACCGTGGCCGAAGCAGCCAACGGAGCCGACGCGCTTCGTTTTCTCAGCACCCAAAAACCCGATCTGATTATCATGGACGTGCTGATGCCTTTGTTGGGTGGGGAAGGTGTCATGCGCAAGCTCCAGCAGATGCCCATACTCGATGAGGTGCGCATCATCGTGCTCACGGCATATCCCCGCTTCCGCGATTCCGCAGCTTTTCTGCGCGCGGATCAGTTCCTGGTCAAGCCAGTCACACCGCAGCAGATCGTGGCTGCGGTGCGTGCGACCCTCTCCGGCCAGCCCTATCCTGGCGACTGAACACTGCCCTTGCGACGGGGCGGGCGAAATTTGCTAGCCGACTGGTGTTTTGTTGCGGCTGATGATGACTCCGCATGGTGCTAGCGGGGGTGAGCAGTGTGCGCTATTCTCTAGGCGTTCATGTCCTGGCGCTTGCTACCAGTGAGAGAGCGCATGGCCGCCTACGAAGCTGTCATTGGCCTGGAAGTGCACGCCGAGTTGCAGACCGCGTCCAAGATGTTCTGTGGCTGCGCCGTGGTGGATAGCACTTCCGCCCCGCCCAATACGGTGGTTTGTCCTGTCTGCCTGGGAATGCCAGGCGTGTTGCCCGTGATCAACCAGCGGGCGGTAGAACTGGGGTTGCGCGTGGGGCTGGCGCTCAACTGCACCATTCCACCCTTCAACCAGTTTGCCCGCAAGAGCTATTTCTACCCCGACCTGCCCAAGGGCTATCAGATCAGCCAGTATGACTATCCGCTGGCAATCCAGGGATGGCTGGAGATCGATCTGCCGGACGGCAGCACGAAGCGTGTGCGCATCCGGCGCGTGCACCTGGAAGAAGATACCGGCAAGCTCACGCATGTGGACGGTTCCAGCCTGGTTGACCTCAACCGGGCGGGGGTGCCCTTGCTGGAGATCGTGTCCGAGGCGGATATCCGCAGCGCGGAGGAGGCTGAAGCCTACGCCCGCAAGCTGCGTGCCATCTTGCGCTACCTGGGCGTGAACAGCGGCGATATGAGCAAAGGCGTGCTGCGCATGGAGCCGAATATCAGCGTGCGCCCGGTCGGCTCCAGCGAATTCCGCACGCGCACCGAGATCAAGAACCTCAACAGCATTCGCAGCCTGGCCCGCGCCTGCGCCTATGAGATCGAGCGGCAGATTGCCCTGTGGGAGAGCGGCGGCCAGGTGAAGCAGGCTACGCTGGGCTGGGACGAGACGCGGCAGATCACGGTGATTCAGCGCGTCAAGGAATCGGCGGATGACTATCGCTACTTCCCCGAACCTGACCTGCCCGTGCTGGAGATCAGTGCCAAATGGGTCGAGGAAACGCGTGCCACCTTGCCCGAACTGCCCGATGCCAAACGCGATCGCTTCATGCGCGAGTTTGGGCTGAACCGCTATGATGCCTCGGTGCTGGTGGCCGAGCAGGCTGTCGCCGACTATTTTGAGGCGGCGGTGAAAGCAGGCGGCGATCCCAAGCAGGTCGCCAATTACATCACTGGCGAGGTCTTCCGCCAGATGAACGCCGAGGGCCGCGACCGCGAGGACATCGGCGCGATCAGGCTGACCCCCGTTGCCCTGGCGAGCCTGGTGAAGCTGGTGCAGCAAGGCACGATCAATCACGGTGTCGCCCGGCAACTGCTGGAGACGCTTTACCAGCAGGGCGGCGATCCGGTGGCGTTGGTCGAAGCCCAGGGGCTGGCCCAGGTCAGCGACGAGGCCGTGCTGGGCGAAGTCGTCGCCCGTGTGCTGGAAGCCAATCCTGCCGAGGTGGCGCGTTACCTGGCTGGCGAAGAGAAGCTGCTCAAGTTCCTGATGGGCCTGGTGATGCGCGAGATGCGCGGCAAAGCCGACGCGCAGGTTGTCGCGCGGCTGCTGAGCGAGCAGTTAGAGGCCCGGCGGCGCACGACTGAGTAGTGGAACAGGCGTTCTAATCATGTTATAATACACCGTATCTCGGTTTCGCTCGTAAGCCGTCGCACAGGAGGCAGACATGGCGGGCTACCAGTATACGATTATCATCGGCAATGTTGGGCGCGATCCGGAATTGCGTTACACGCAATCGGGTGCCGCTGTGTGCGATTTTTCGGTGGCCGTGACGCGCCGCTGGAACGACCGTGCTACCAACGAACAGCGCGAAAAAACGACCTGGTTCCGCGTCTCGGCGTGGCGGAACCTGGCCGAAACGGCCAATCAATACGTGCGCAAGGGGATGCAGATCATGGTGGCTGGGGAAGTGGACGCTTCGGCCTACATAGGCCAGGATGGGCAACCTCGCGCCACCCTGGAACTGACGGCGCGCGACATCAAGTTCCTGGGCCGCCGCGGTGAAGGCGAAGAGGGCGCTGCCGAATATCCCGCCGCCGACGCCGAAGACCTGCCATTCTAGGGCGCAAGCAGCCGTAGTGTGGCGCACTGCAGGCCAGGCACGGACAGGCCGCGTGCCGCCATTCTCTGGCCCGACGAGGAGGGGCTATGACCGAACCATCCCAACCGGTTGTGCGGCGGCTCAATCTGGAGATTCCTGCCGATCTGCCGGCGACCTATGCGAACTTCGCCATCATCACCCACTCACCGTGGGAGGTGTTTCTGGACTTTGCGCAAATCCTACCGAATGTCCCAAAGGCGCGGGTGCGCGTGCGGCTGGTGCTGACGCCCACCAACGCCAAGATGCTGCTCAATGCGCTGCAGGAAAACCTGGAGCGCTACGAAACGCAATACGGCGAAATCGCCCTGCCGCCGCGCCCGCAGTCGCTGGCCGACCAGCTCTTCAGCACAATTCGCCCGCCTGATGACGAAGACGAAGGGGAGCCGTCCGGTGAGTGATCTGGAGGGTCTGGACACCGTCGTCGAGGATATCCGCCAGCAGTTCGAGGCCAAGAACGCGGCCCGCGACGCTGCAATCAATCAGTCGCGCGGCCTGATCCAGCACTGTGCCAACGCCATCCGCGCGGTGCACCGGCACGAATGGGAACTGGCCCAGGCGCGCCTGGCCCAGGCGCGCGCGGCTGCTGAGGCGATGTGCACCCTGGTTGCTGCCTATCCTGACCTGTATCACAGCGGCTATACACAGGATGCCCTCAAGGAATATGTCGAGGCGTGTGCCATCTATGCGCTGGTACGCGGCGAGGCCTTTCCTACACCGGAGTCACTGGCCGTCGAGCCAGCCACTTACCTCAATGGGCTGTGCGAGGCGGCCAGCGAGTTGCGCCGCCAGATTTTGGACATTCTGCGGCACGGCCATTCTGCAGAGGCCGAACGGTTATTGAGCGCCATGGATACCATCTACGGCCTGTTGATCGGGTTAGACTTTCACGACTCGATCACGGGGGGACTGC
>Ga0068707_1003263_pt1 | contig 11324 bp, 11 predicted proteins | sample YNPNPMetaG_FD_66600 | JGI IMG/M metagenome (GOLD analysis project Ga0068707, IMG submission 66600) | Anoxygenic and chlorotrophic microbial mat microbial communities from Yellowstone National Park, USA - YNP NP MetaG | ecosystem: Environmental > Aquatic > Thermal springs > Hot (42-90C) >... | reverse complement strand
CGACGCCGTCTGGACCGCCTCCTACACCGACCATGACGGTTACTCCTGCGCCGTCAGCGGCTGCATGCCCCAGTCGATCCCCGTCCACGGCACCCGGGCCCCTTGAGGGGCCCCGTCGCCCACTTGCCCCGCGCCCGGCAATGGGGCTAGATCTCATCGATACCCAGGGAATGCACCGTGCGGACGCAGCGTCCCGGTGGGTGCAGGAGCCGCAGTTGACCGACGCCCGATGCCGTCGCTTCCGGTCCGCGCCGCTCGGGGTCCTGCTCGTCGCGGCGGCCTGGGCGCCGGCCGCCGTCGCCCAGGCCGAGGAGGCACCGGGGCCCGCGGCGGAGGAACCGCTGGCCGAGGCGGATGGGGTGCCGCCCGTCGTCGCCGAAGCCGAGGAGGCACCGGGGCCCGCGGCGGAGGAACCGCTGGCCGAGGCGGGTCGACGGTTCGATCAGGGGGTGGCCTACTACAACGAAGGGCGATACGGCGCGGCGCTGGCCGAGTTCCTCCGCGCGTACGAGATCAGCGGCGAATGGGCCGTCCTGTACAACCTTGGCCAGGTCTCCGCCGCGCTCGGTCGCGCCGCCGACGCCTACGTCTACTTCCAGCGCTACCTGGCGGATGGTGGCGATCAGGTCGACGAGCCGCGGCGCGCCGAAGTGCGGGACACGATGGCTGCCCTCGAACCCCGCATCGCCCGGATCGCCGTCGAGGTCGATGTCGCCGGGGCGGAGGTCCTCGTCGACGGCCACCTCTACGGGACCTCGCCGTTGGCCGAGCCGGTGATCGTCGAACCCGGGTCCCACGTGGTGGAGGTGCGGGGCGAGCTGATCGCCGGCGGGCGCGAGCGCCGCGAGATCATCCTGGCCAGCGGCCTCACCGAGACGGTGCGGGTCGTTTCGGCGACGCCGCCGCCGCCTTCTCCTCCCTCGCCGGCCGGCGGCGGGACCGAGGAGGGCGAATCGGTGTGGAGTTCGTGGTGGCTCTGGACCATCGTCGGGGCCGTCGTCGTCGGCGGCGCGGTCACGGCCGCCGTGCTGCTGTGGCCCGACGAGGGCCCCATCTACACGGAGGGCAGCCTGGGCACGTGGACACTGGGGGTGACCTGGTGATCGCTTTCCGCGCCGGTCGATACGTCTCTCGGACCCTGCTCGTCCTCGGGCTGGCCGCCGCCTCCTCCTGCTCGGAACAGGGCACCGAGATCGTGCTCACGATCCGGACCGACTTCCGCGTGCCGGAAGAGGTCGACGAGCTGCGCCTGTTCGTGCACGCGCCGGCCCCGCCGGAGGGCGGCGTGCCGTTCGACCGGGACAGGTCCTATCGGCTCGGCGGTGACCCCGACGAGTACCGCATGCCCGCCACGCTCGCGCTGCGGCCGGGACCCACCTACTGGCGCGACGTCGAGTTCCGGGCCGAGCTTCTCAAGGACGGGGTCGCGATCGCCCGGAACGACGCCGCCGCCCGCTTCCGGGAAGGCGAACGGGTCGATACGGAGCTGCGCGTGGACCGGGTCGATTCGTTCGCGTGTCCCAACGACCCGGCCGACGGCCCCCCGGAAAACAACCTCGGCGGGCCGTGCTCGAGCCCCGCCGACTGCCACGGCAACTTCTGTCTCGACGCCGCCCGGTTCCCCACCTTCCCCGGCGGCTACTGTCTCGGGCAGGCCAACCTCTTCGTCTCCTGCAATCCGTTCGATCCCACCAGCTGCCCCGTCGGCGCCGCCTGCGTCCCCGCCGGCGCCCGCTCGTCCAGCATCGCGAGGTACCTGTGCCTTGACGCCTGCGCCGTCGCGAGCGACCGCGGGCTTGCCCACCGCACCAACTGCGACTGCCGCGAGTTCTACGCCTGCGATCCGGTCCTCGGCGTCTGCGTCCCCGGCTGCCGGAACGACGAGGACTGCTGCCGCCGGTGGACCGACGCCGACGGCGACACGGTGCAGGACTCGGGCGAGTGGACGCCGGTCGAGGGCTGCCGCGGCACCTGCGACCTGGCATCGTACCGGTGCGTCTACGAGGGCGCCCCGGGCGCCGCGATCGGCGACCCCTGCGTCCACGAGAACGACTGTCCGGCCGACAGTCGCTGCATCTCCGAGGCGCTCTACGGCGTGCCCGGCGGTATCTGCATCCGCGATCGATGTGACCTCGAAGGTCACGAGTGCGACGCGGGGTCCGGGTGCGCCGGCCTGGCGCTCAGCTACTGGGCCTGCGTGCGCGGCTGCCGGGTCGGATCGGACCCGGGCGATGACGGCTACCGCTGCGAGACGGGCCAGGCCTGCCGGCCCGTCGAGTTCCGCGTGTCTCCGCGCGATCTGCCCGACGCGGACGGCTACTGCTGGACCGGTCACTGGACGTCGATCTCCGTGCCCAACGTCTACTCGCCTTGCACCGATCCCGCCGACTGCTGGTCGCCCCACGGCCTCGGCGACTGCCTCCAGCCCGCTCCCGGCGCCGTCGGCTACTGCGTGGTCCACGGCTGCTCGAACGCGACGATCGCGCCCGTCTGCGCCGAGGGCGGCGGCGGGGTGTGTCCCGAGCCGCTGGACCACTGCGCGCGCGGCTGCACGCCGGGTCTCGAGCCCGCCGCCGCGGGTTGCCCTGCCGGCTTCGCCTGCTGGAGCCACCGCGGCACCGGTTTCTGCTACCTGCCCTGCGACGGCGATGCCGACTGCACCGCCCCCTGGACCTGCAACCTCGCCTCCCACGGTTGCGAGCTCTGATGCCGACACCGCCGCCGGTCGGATGCGCTCGTCGGTCGCGGATCCTGCTCGTCGCGGCCCTGCCCGCGCTGTGGGGCGCCTGCGGCCGGCCCGTCTCCCCGGCGGGCGGCCTCTCCGACCGTTCGGCCGAAGCCTCCGCCGACGTCCCGGCGGCGCCGGCCGTCGCGGCGAGCGTCTCGACGCCCGCCGCGGGCCTGGCGGAGTCGCTCGACGTTCTGGAACCGCCGGCGGAGGCGGCCGGCGAAGAGGTTTCCGCGCCGCCGTGTTCGCACGTTCCGGGGGTCTGCTGCGTGGCGATCCAGCCGCTCGGCCGGGTCCCCGACGAGGAACTGCGCGCCGTCGCCGACGCGCTCGCCGAGGTCTACGGCTTCGAGACGCGGATTCTGGAGCCGGTCGATCTGCCGGAGGAGGCCTGGTACGCGCCGCGGCGGCGCTACCGGGCCGAGAAGCTGCTCGACTTCCTCGCCTCGCGGCTTCCCGAGGGGTGCGACCGCATCGCCGGCGTGACGGTCAAGGACATTTCGACCACCAAGGGCGAAATCGACGACTGGGGGATCCTGGGACTGGCCGAGATGCCCGGCGTCGCGGCGGTGTTCAGCACCTTCCGCTGCCGCCGTCGCGTGCGCGAGGTACCCGCGATCGAGCGGCTGCGTCGCGTTGCGATCCACGAGGTCGGCCACACGCTCGGCCTTCCCCACTGCCCGACCGACGGGTGCTTCCTCCAGGATGCCGGCGGAAGGGCGGAGACGGTCGACCGCGAGACCTTCCTCTGCGACGTCTGCCGCGGACGACTGGGATGGGTCGAGTAGGAGGGGGAGATGGAGCTGCCGGGACGGCTGCGCAAGTTCTCCCGCGTCGTCCGCCGGACGGTGCTGCCGTCCGGCGGCGAAATCGGCCGGGGCGAACGCCTGCTGGCGACCCTGGTGCGCTTCCTGGTCCAGCTCGCCCGCCAGTTCGCCCGCGACCGATGCCCGCGGCAGGCTGCCGCGCTCGCCTTCGGCGCGGTCGTCGGCTTCGTGCCGCTCGCGGCCGTGCTGCTGGTGCTGACCCGCTGGGTCGAACGGCTGGGCGACCGGCCGGCGCTGCAGCAGCTCCTCGAACGGTTCATCGTGCCCGGCGCGGCCCGGGACCTCGCCGGGAAGATCGCCGGGCTCGTCGAGCGGATCGATTTCGAGGCGATCGGCTGGGTCGGCGGCGCGTCGCTCGTGCTACTCGGCGGCATGCTGTACCTCCAGGTCGAGGCGGTGCTCAATGACGTCTGGAACGTCGACCGTGGCCGGCTCCCCTGGGAGCGCGCCGCCGCACTGCTCGGCGTGACCGTACTCGCCGTGCCGGCCTTCTGCGCCGCGGCCTATCTGTCGTTCGAGCGGCTGCGCGCGCCGCTCGACACGCTGCTGCCGTCGCTCCTGCTGCTCGTCTCCTTGACTCTCGTCTACAAGTGGGTGCCCCACATCCGGGTCCGGTGGCGTAGTGCGATCGCCGGAGCGCTCGTCGCCGGCCTGCTCCTCGGCCTGGGCCACGCCGCCTACGGTGCCTACGTCGATGCCTTCGGCTGGACCTACGAGACGATCTACGGCGCCCTGGCGTTCCTGCCGATCACCCTGGCGTGGGTCTATTTCGGGTGGGTGTTCTTCCTGCTCGGCGCCGAGGTCAGCTACACGAGCCAGCACCTCGAAACGCTGTGGGCGCGCGCCCGGCACGCGCAGCGGGTCGCCGCCGTCGGCCACGACCTGGTGGAGGCCGTTTCCTGGACCAACGCCGTGCGGCTCGCCCGCGAGGCGGCCGCGGCGTCGGGGGCGGTGGACCCGGAGTTCCTGGCGTTGCGGGTCGGCATCCCCGTCGACGCCGTGGGCTTGCTCGTGTCGCGCCTCGACGCCGCGGGGCTGCTGCATCGCGACCGGGAGGGCCGCGTGCGGCTCGCCCGGCCGCCGGCCGGCATCGGGCTGGTCGAGGTGTACGACGCGGTGACCGACCGCCGCGCCAGCGACCCGGTCCTCCAGGGCGCGATCGCGGAGCACCGCGCGGCGCTCCGCGGCCTCACGCTTGCCTCCATGCCCGCCTCGTAGCCGACCCCAGAGGAGATCGTGGCTTGCGGCGTTTCGTCGCCTGTGCCGGACTTCGCCGTGGATCGAGGAAGCCCTGCGGGGCGGGAGGTTCGCGAGGTCGAGTCGGCGACGGGGTTGGATCGCGTCGTGTCTCGGGATGCTGGCGCTGGCCTGGCTGCCGGCCTGCGGCGGCGGCGGGGGGGACGACCAGGATGCGGACGTCGGGGACGTCGGGGAGGTCGAGGATCAGGAAGACGTGCCGGACGATGCCCGGGAGGTGCGGGAGGACGTGGTCGAGGTCGAGGTCGAGGCCGAGGCCGAGGCCGAGGTGCCGGTGACCTGCGGCGACGGCGTGCTCGACGAAGGGGAGGAATGCGACGACGGGAACGACGACAACACCGACGCCTGTCTCGACACCTGCCGCAACGCGACGTGCGGCGACGGCTTCGTCTGGGCCGGCGAGGAGGAGTGCGAGGGCGACGTCACGCAGCCCTGCACCACGACGTGCGGCACCACCGGCACGCAGCCGTGCGGCACGACTGCCGCTGGGTCGACACCTGCACGCCGCCAGCCGAGACGTGCAACGGGGAGGACGACGACTGCGACGGGGCGATCGATGACGGTTTCGAGTGCACGGCGGGGACGTCCCGGAGCTGCACGGCGGGAGCCTGCACGGGAACGGCGCTTTGCGACGGTACGACCTGCACGTGGGGTCCGTGCAACTTCGGCGCCGGCCCGGTGAACGACGCTTGCGGCGGCACGCTGCCCGACATCTCGTCGGGCGGCGTGTTCACGGGCAACACCTGCGCTGCGGCCAACGACTACGCGGACAGTTGCGGCGCCACCCGCGCCGCCTCGCCGGACGTGGTGTTCCAGCTCGTGCTGACCGAGGCCCGCGACGTGGTGATCGACACGGCCGGCAGCGCCTTCGACGCGATGCTGTTCATTCGTCACGGCGGCGCGGCCGGGTGTCCCGGCACGATGGCTGACCGGTGCGACGACAACAGCGCGGGGAGCGGGCAGGCGCGCATCCAGTGGAACGCGATGCCGATGGGGACCTACTGGGTGATTCTCGACGGCGCCGGTGCGGGCGCCCGCGGCGACTACGTGCTCAACGTGTCCGTCGCCGATCCGCCGGCCCCGCGCAACGACACTTGCGCCACCGCGGCCCCGCTCGGCGCGCCCGGCATCTACGCCGGTTCCACGACTGCGGCCACCGACGACCACGTTCCGTCGTGCGTCACGACCACCGGCGGTCGCGACGTCTGGTACTCGTTCACGTTGGGCGGCCGCGAGCTCGTCTATCTCGACGTCAACGATGGCGCCGCGTGGAACTCGGTGCTCGAGGTGCGGCGCGGGCCCTGCGGCGCGGCGATGGCCAGCGTCGCGTGCAACGACAACGCGTGCGGCGGCAACCGCTCGCAGTGGTACGGCGTCCTCGATCGCGGCACCTACTACGTGGTGGTCGATGGCGCGACCGCCGCGGACCGGGGCGGCTTCAACCTGTTGTACCAGCACACCGTCTGCACGGCCGGGGTCGAGATCACCGGCAGCGGCAACTACGACGGGACAACCGGCGGCGGCAGCGCCCGCCGGGGCTCCTGCGGCGGCCGCACGGCCGGGGAGGACTACCTGTGGCGGGCGATGTGCGCGCCGCGCGAGGTGACCGCGACCACCTGCAATGCGACCACGAACTATGACACGGTGCTGTACTGGGTCGCCGGGTCCTGCACGGACGCGGGCACCGAGCTCGGGTGCAACAACGACGACGCCGCCTGCAGCGTCAACCGCAACCGATCGACGCTCACCACGACGCTCCGGCAGGGCCTGAACTTCCTCTCCGTGGACGGCTACTTTGGCGCCACGGGGGACGACCGGGTGACGATCTCCGGCCTGTAGCCGCGCTCGCTTCCCCGCGCGGCGGGCGCGGCACAAACGGTTACGCCCGATCGTCCCGTTCATGCCGCAGCGTGCGGCTCATCAGGATCTTGACCGCCTGGTCGATCGGCAGGTCCTCGAACAGGACGCGGTACACCAGGTCGGAGATCGGCATTTCGACGCCCGCGCGCTGGGCGAGCTGGCGGACGCTGCGGGCGTTGTGGACCCCTTCGGCGACCTGGCGGGTGCGGCCGACGATGTCGGCGAGTTTCTCGCCGCGTCCGAGCGCCTCGCCGAGCTGCCGGTTGCGGGACAGCTCGCCGGTGCAGGTCAGGACGAGGTCGCCGATGCCGGACAGGCCGGCCAGGGTCAGCGGGTTGGCCCCGCGCTGCATCGCCAGGCGGGCCACCTCGGCCAGTCCGCGGGTCATCAGGGCGGCGCGGCTGTTGTGTCCGAGGCCCATGCCGGCGGCGGCGCCCACCGCGATGGCGATCACGTTCTTGATCGCGCCGCCGAGAGCCACGCCGACCACGTCCTCGGTGGCGTAGATCCGCAGCACGTCGCCGGAGAGCCACCGCTGAAGGTCCTCGGCCAGGCGCAGGTTGCGGCAGGCCAGCGAGACCGCCGTGGGGTCGCCCCGCGCCACCTCCTTCGCGAAGCTCGGGCCCGACAGGACCAGGGCGCGTTGCCAGGTTTTCCACCCGCACACCTCCGCCGCCACCTCGGGCATGATCAGGCAGCTCTCCTCCTCGATCCCCTTGGTTCCGATGACCAGCGGGGCGTTGGGGGAGAGGTGGGGCGCCGCTTGCGCCAGCACCTTGCGGAACACGTGCGACGGCATCGCGAGGATCACCACCTCCGCCCCGTGCAGCGCCTCCGCCAGGTCGCCGGTCGCGCGCAGATTGTCTGGCAGCCGCACCCCCTGCAGATAGAACGGATTCTCGCGACCCCGGTTGATCCCCTCGACCACCTCCGGCTCGTACGCCCACAGCCGCACCGGGTTGCCCCGGTCCGCCGCGAGCTTTGCCAGCGCGGTGCCCCAGTTTCCGGCTCCGATCACCGCCGTCGTTCTCTCCGTCATGCCGCGCATGCTAGGCTCGGCCCGATGGGGACTTCAAGGCCCGCTCCCCCGGCGTTCCGTTCCCGCCTCTCGCCCCTCGTCGTCCTCGTCGCCCTCGGGTGGCCCGCCGCCGGCCGTGCCCACGTCACGCGCGAGCCCGAGCTGTGGGAGCTGGGGCATCGCGGGGTCCCCGAGCCGGTGGCGGAGATGCCGACGCCGGTCTTTCCCCTGGTGTCCGCCGCCGGCGGTCCCGAGGACCTTGCCCCGCCCGGCGGCGACGCGGAAGACGACCGGCCCCATCGGCGCGAACGGGAGCGGGCCCGCGAACGCCTCGAGACGTGGGTCGAGGCGCATGCGGACGATCTGCGGGAGCGCCGCCGGCGGCCGGTCGTGCAGCCGGGCGAGCTCTGGATCGGCGCGTTCGGCCAGGAGCCGGAACGGCTTTTCCCCCTCGACGGCGCCACCGTTCCGGAAACCGTGGCGCTCGACCCCGTGGCCGTGGACCGGGTCCGGCACCTGTTCCGCCACCGCGGATCGGGCGAGGAACACGACATGAACCCTCGCCTGCTCGCGCTGCTCGCCGAAGCGTGCTGGTTCTTCCAGACGCGGATCACCCTCATTTCCGGGTATCGTCCCCGCCGCTTCTGCGTGCGCCGGCAGAGCCGCCACAGGTTCGGCGCCGCCGCCGACGTCAAGCTCGACGGCGTCCCGATGGACGTGGTGGCGGATTTCTTCACCCTGTTCGCCGACGGGCCCTACGGCCCGGTCGGTGTGGGCCGCTACCCGCGCGACGGTTTCGTCCATGTCGATTCGCGCGACGAGACCTACTTCTGGACGGGCAACCAGACCCGCCGGCGCTCGTCGCGCTCCCGTCGCTCCCGGTGAAGGTCCAGCGGGTCCTTGACATGGGTCGGCCGCGGCACCCAGAATGCCCGGTGTCATGCGCGTGCTCCTCCTGGCCCTGATGGCGGCGCTCGCGCCGCGGGCGGCGGGTGCCGAGGAACCGGCGTTGCCGCGAAGCGTGGCCGAGGCCCAGGCGCTGCTCGACCGCCTCGAGGCCGACCTGGCGGCGTACCGGGCCGACGAGTCGGCGGTGGCGGCGGCTCCGGACGCGATCCGGCAGGCCGAGGCGACGATCGCGGAGGGGCGCGAGCGCCTCGCGCGGCTCGGCGTCGAGGGCGCGGATCTGGAGCTGCGCCGTGCCGTCGCCTTGCTGGCGTTGATCGCGGAGCTGATCGAGGCGCGTGCGCTCGAGCAGGCGGCCGACGCGGTTGCCGAGCGCGTGGTCGAGGCGTTGGAGCGGGTGGCGGTGGTCCGCGCCGCCTGGGAACGCATTACGGAGCAGCTCCAGCTGTTCGCGATCCCGATGCCGGGGGAGGGCGGGCGGTGAGCGCGCGTTTCCGGCGTCTCGGCGCGCCCGTCCTGTTCGTCGCGGCGGCGGTCTTCGGCGGCTGTCCGACGCCCCCGCGACCCCAGGAGCTCGACGACCTGTCGCTGATGCTGCAAAGCGACGTCGTGGCCCAGGCCGCTCCGCGCGCGGCCGAAGCCGTCGCCGAGGCGCGGGCGTTGCAGGCCGAGGCCGAAGGGGCCTGGGAGGAGGGGGACGTCGAACGATCCGCCCGGTTGTCGCGTCTGGCCCAGGTCCAGGTGCGCCTGGCCGTGGCGCTCGCCCGGCAGGACCTGGCGCGCGAACGACAGGTCGAAGCGGAGGCGACGCTGGCCGCGGCCGAGGCGACGTACCGCGAGATCGAGAGCCGCCGCGCGGTGCTCGAACAGCGACTGGCCCGGCTGTGGGCCTATCGCGACGCGCGAGAGGCGCTGGCGCAGGATCGGGCCCGGGCCGTGGAGGAGGAAGCCCAGCACGCCGACCGGCTGCCGGAAGCCGAACGCGCGACCTGGGAACGCAACTGGCGCGCCCAGGCCCGCGCCGACGCCGCCGACGCCCGTCGCACCCTGGAGATCGCCCGCATGCTCGGCGCCGGCACCGCCTATCCGGAAGCCGAACGCATGGCGCGCGAGGCGATCGAAACCGCCCTCGAAGCGGTCGGGACCTCGCCCTGGCGCATCGAGCGACCGCTGGTCGATCTGGCGCAGGCCCAGGCCGACGAGCTGCGCTTCCGGATGTTGTCCTTCGACGAGGACGGCGGGCCCGAGGCGGTGCGGGCGCGGGTCGAGGCGCTGGTGGCGGAGTATCGTGCCGGCTTCGACCCACCCTTCCACGTCCGCCTCGACCCCCGCGGCGTCGTCCTGACCCTCGACGCCAAGAGCGCCGAGATCGAGGTCGCCTTTCCCGAGCCGATCGCCACGGGACTGCGCGACCTGCGCGCCAAGTGGACGGCGGCCGACGACCTGTTGTGCCTCGTTTCTGTCCGGTCGATCGATCCGGACTGCGGCGAGAGCTGCACCGCGCGCACCGCATCCCTCGCCCGGAAGCTCGCCGCGGAACTGGCCGGTATCGAGCCGGAGCGAGTTCACACCGTGGGCGACGCGGACCGGGTGGCCGAGGCCGCCGAGGCGCCGGCGGAACAGGCCGGCATCGCGGCCCGCATCCGCGCCGTGGGCCTGGGTTTCACCAAGGACGAGCCGCCCGTGCGGGGCCTGAGTCGCGCGGGAGCGGTGCGAATCGAGATATTTCTCTTCCCCAGGGTTCGGTTCGACCCCGCCGGAGCGGGTGCGACCGCGACGTCCGCCGGGCCGGGCGCAACCGATGCGGCGACCGTTCCGTGAACCGGGCGGCGCGGACGGCCACACCGGGGCTGTGTCCGGCGGTTCACAATCACCGGTCGGGATTTGCAGGATGGTTCGGAATTCCATGCAATTCCTGCCGGATGATTCCTTCTTGCGGGTGGCACGACGGCTGCTAGAATGAGGCTTGGCCGATGAGGAGGTGTCCCATGTCCCACATCAGGCTCGCCGTTCTGGGTTCGCTTGCGCTGGTCGCCCTGGCCGGCGGCGGCTGCGACGGTTGCAACGAGGACTACTACTGCGACGAGGGCGGTTGCTACTGGTGCGACAGCTACGGCTGTCGTCCGGTGGACCCGCCGCCGGTTGCCGAGTGCGCGCACGGGGACTGGGAGTGTCCGCCGGACCGGCCGTTCTGCACCGACGACGGGTACTGCGTCGCGCAGTGCGCCGAGGACGCGGACTGTCCGGCCGGCCTGCGGTGCCTCGACGGGCTTTGCCTGGTGCCGGGAACGGTCGGTCGGCCGGGGATGCGGCCCGGCTACTGCGGCGATGCGGCGGTTTGCACGGCGGACGAGTACTGCGCGCCGTCGCGCTGCTGCCTGCCCATCGGCGGCGACAACTGCTGTGCGGACATCGACTGCGCGACCGGCGAGGTGTGCGACACGGACCTGCACCGGTGCGTGACGCCGCCGGCGGACGCGGGGACCGACGTTCCCGACGGCTCCACCGACGGCCCGCCTCCTCCGCCGCCCCAGTGCACCTCGAACGCGCAGTGCCCCGCCCACTACCTGTGCATCGACGCGGTCTGCAAGCTGCCGTGCACGGCGGACGCCCAGTGTGGTGTCGGTTGCCGCTGCATCGACGGCTTCTGCACCGGCCCCGAGGCGTAGTCCGTCCCGCCCGACGCTCGTTCTTCCTTCCCGCTCCCCCTTTCCAGTTTCCAGTTTCC
>Ga0068707_1003260_pt1 | contig 11327 bp, 7 predicted proteins | sample YNPNPMetaG_FD_66600 | JGI IMG/M metagenome (GOLD analysis project Ga0068707, IMG submission 66600) | Anoxygenic and chlorotrophic microbial mat microbial communities from Yellowstone National Park, USA - YNP NP MetaG | ecosystem: Environmental > Aquatic > Thermal springs > Hot (42-90C) >... | reverse complement strand
TCTCGCCCCAGATCGACGGCGGCGGCGTCCGTCGGGAGCCGTCGCGCCTGGTGCTGGCCCGCGGCGGGTCGTGCCGTCTGTTCGCACGCGTCCTCGATGCGTCGGGCGAGGTTCTGTACGGGTCGTTCTCCCCGGCGGTGCACACCACGGGCGCGGGACTCGGCGTCGCTTCGGAGGGGATGACGGGGCTCGCGTTGCTGGGCGACGCCGTCTACGCGGGGCTGCGGCTGGTCGCGACGGGCCCCGGCGACACGGTGCTGCGGCTGGAGGGTCCGGCCGGCCTGAGCCGGGAGCTGGCCGTCTCGGTCCCCGACGCCACCGAGCTCGCCTCGCTGCGGCTGGTCTTCTGGCCCGACGACTTGTCGGTCGTCGAGCCGGGGCAGTCGGCGATGGTCGTGGCGGTCGGCCGCGACGCGGCAGGCGACCCGGCGTACGGCTTCCCGGTCGATTTCTCCACCGACGACGAGTCGGTGGCGGCGGTCGAGCCGGCCGCGGACCCCGATGTCAGCATCGTGAACTTCGTCGCTCCCGGCACCGCCCGCGTCTTCGCGCGCCTGCGCGACGATCCCGCGGTCGAGACTTCGGTCGTCGTCACGGTCGCGTCCTCCGCGAGCTGATCCGCCCCCGGAACGTCCCGGGCTCCGCACCCCCGCCCCCCCGTCCCCGGAGCCCGGGACGTTCCCGCCGGCCGGGGGCGCCGCCGATCCTCCGGCCGGCCGTCAATCCCGCGGGGCGTCTTCGTCCGCGGCGTCGGCGCGGCCGCCGGCGGAGCGAATCCAGGGGTCCGGTTCGGTATCCGCGGCCGCGCGGGGGACGGGGCGCGCCGGCAGTCGTCGCGCGATCTCGCGGGCGACGGCCGCGGCCGAGGCGGGGTCGCGGGCGGTGCACGGCAGCGCGCCCAGCTGCTCGGCCAGCCGCTCGGCCTGCGAGGCGGGGACGCGATCGATCTTGTTCAGCACGAGGATTCGCGGCACGTCGGCCAGGTCCATCTCGGCCAGGATCTCGTCGACCGTGCGAACCTGGCGTTCGACGGCCGGGTCGGAGGCGTCGCAGAGGTGCACGAGGAGCGTCGCCTCGCGGAGCTCCTCCAGGGTGGCGCGGAAGGCCTCGCGCAGGGTCGCCGGCAGCCGCCGGATGAAGCCCACGGTGTCGGTGAGGACAACCTCGCGGCCATCGGGGAGGCGCAGGCGGCGGGAGCGGGGGTCGAGCGTGGCGAAGAGCTTGTTCTCGGCCGGCACGTCGGATCGGGTGAGGGTATTGAGCAGGGTGGACTTGCCGACGTTCGTGTAGCCGACGATGGCCACGACGGGGATGCCCTGGCGGGCGCGAAGCGCGCGGCGCTGGCGGCGCCGCCGGGCCAGCTCCCGCACCTGCGCCTCGAGGCGGGCGACCTTCTCCCGCACGCGGCGGCGGCTCTCCTCCAGCTTGGTCTCCCCGGGGCCCCGCGCGCCGATGCCGCCGGTCAGCCGCGAAAGCGCGTCGTCCTGGCGGGCCAGGTAGGGCAGCTTGTACTTGAGCTGGGCGAGCTCGACCTGCAGCTTGCCGTCGTTGGTCTCGGCATGCTGGGCGAAGATGTCGAGGATGAGCTGGGTGCGGTCGAGGATCCGGCGGTCGGTGATGTCGGCAATGGCCCGCGACTGCGACGGGGTGATGTCGTGGTCGAAGACGATCAGGTCGGCGTTGAGCTGCATGGCACGCAGGTTCAGCTCCTGCAGGCGGCCCTCCCCGAGGATCGTCCGCGGGTCGGGGCGATCGCGAAGCTGGACCAAGACGTCCACCACCTCGACGCCGGCCGTCCGCGCCAGCTCCCGAAGCTCGGCCACCGAAATCTCGCCCTCCCCGCGGTCCCACTCCGCCCGAGACCCCACATGCACCAGGATCGCGCGGTCGCGTCCTCCGCCGACCTCCCGCGTGCGCACCGCGCGGGCGAACTCGGCCTCCAGGTCGTGCAGGTGTCGCGTCAGGTCGAGGTCGAGGCGATCGAGGGGCAGCGGGCCGACCCGCGCGAAGGGCTCCGTCTCGCCGGGTCCCGGCGGCCGCAGATAGGCCAGCTCGACGGTCCGGGCGGGTCCGTGCGGCGTGCGCCACAGCGCGGCGGTCAGGTCGAGACGATGCTGGGTGAGCTGCAGCAGGTCGTCCTGGGTCAACGGCTCGGGTCGCAGGTGCGTGTGCACCAGGCGGACGCCGCGGAAGCGCACGGGGCCCGAGCGTTCCCGGCCGAGGTCCGGCAGCCGCAGCCGAGTCGCGTCGCCGACGACGACCCGCTGCACGGTTCCCGACCGATCGATCAGGACGCCGACGCGGCGGCCCAGGTCCTCGGACAGTTCGAGCAGCTCGCCGGCCAGCTCGGCGCTGATGACCTCGGCCGGCGACACACGGCGGCGAACCAGCCGTTGGAGCCGTCGCAGCCGGCTGGGCTTGAGTCCGGTGAGCTTGCCTTCGACCTTCAAGCGGATGGCTCGGCGGGACCGCGGAGCGCCGGAGCGTCGCTACGGCTGCTTGGCGGGAGCCTTGGTCTCGCCCCCGCCGGCGGCCGCCGCCTTGGCCTTCTCCGCCTCGATCTGCTTCTTCAACGTCTCGATCTGCCCCCGCAGGTTGATCAGCAGGTCGCTCTGATAAAGATCCATCAGCACGTCGTTCTTCCACCGGGAGACGAGCGCCCATTTCGACAGGTCGGCGCCGATCCGGTTGCCTTCCTTGGCAAGGAGCTCGTCGATCTTCGCGGCGTCCTTGCTCGCGACGGTCTTCTCCCACGCTTCGAGCTCTTGCAGCGTCGGCGCGTTGGACTTGACCTCCTTCTTCTCGACAAGGCCGCCGGCGATGGTGCCCAGGACGGCGAGCACGGCAACGCCGGCCAGGAACCCGAGGCTGCCCCAGAGGGGCCCTTTGGGGAGCTGGATCGCCTTGTTCTCCCAGAACGTGAACTCCATCCTTCGCCTCGCTCGCGGATCACGGCACTCCGCCCGATCCCACAGCCGAGGCACGTTAGCGGACGGCCCGGCGAAGTGTCAAGCATTCGAGACGGATCAGAGCCCCAGGCTGCGGGCGATGACGATCCGTTGGACCTCGCTGGTGCCTTCGCCGATCTCCAGGAGCTTCTGGTCGCGGAAGAAGCGCTCGACGTGGTATTCCTTCATCAGGCCGTAGCCGCCGTGGATCTGGACCGCCTCCGTGACGACCCGTTTCATGACTTCGGAACAGTAGAGCTTGGCCATGGCGGCCAGCGGTCCGAACGGTCGATGCTGTTCCTTGAGCCAGCACGCCTTGTAAAGCAGGTTGCGGGCCGCCTCGATTTCCATCGCCATGTTCGCCAGCTTGAACTGCGTCGCCTGGAACTTCCCGATCAACTGCCCGAACTGCCTGCGCTGTTGGGCGTAGGCGAGGGCGAGTTCGTAGGCGCCCTGGGCGCCCCCGAGTCCCATGGCGGCGATCGAGAGGCGACCGCCGTCCAGGACCTGCATCATCTGCTTGAACCCCTCGCCGCGCCGGCCCAGCAGGTTCCGGGCCGGCACCCGGCAATCCTCGAAGGCGAGTTCCGCGGTGTCGGACGATCGCCACATCAGCTTGCCGTGCATCGGAGTGGCGGTGAAGCCCGGGTGGCGGGCCGGCACGAGGAAGCAGGAGAGCTCCCTGCGTCCGTCGGGGCGGGTCCCGGTCACGGCCTGGACGGTCGTCACGCCGGCCAGGGGATTGGAGGCGTTCGTGATGAAGATCTTGGAGCCGTTGATCACCCACTCGTCGCCCTGCGGCACGGCCGTGGTGCGGCTGCTCTGGGCGTCGCTCCCGGCGTCCGGCTCGGTGAGTCCGAACGAGCCGAGGATCTCTCCCCGGCAGAGCCGCGGCAGCCACTCGCGCTTCTGTTCCTCGTTGCCGAAGTAGGCGATCGGCCCGATGCCCAGGGAGTTGCCGGCGGCGACCGTGGCGGCGGTCGACCCATCGACCCGCGCCAGCTCCTCGACCGCGATGATGTAGCCGACGTAGCCCATGTTCGACCCGCCGTACTCCTCGCCGACGAAACAGCCGAAAAGCCCGACGCCGGCCATCTTCCGCACCAGGTCGACCGAGAACTCTTCCTTCTCGTCCAGCTCGCGGGCGACCGGCTTGACCTCCTGCTCGGCGAACTCCCGGATCGTCTGCCGAATGATGTTCTGCTCCTCGGACAGGTCGAAGTTCAGCACGGCATTGCCTCCCTGCGCCCCGGATGGTACCAAGGGAGGCGACCGCGGGCCAAGGGGGAGCGCGGGACGGAAGCGCCCGCACCCCGTCGCGGGAACGGGTGGAAATTGCGATGCGCGCGCGCCAGGAGGAGATCGAACGGATCCTGCTGCATCCGCGGGCGGCGCGGGCGGAACGCTCGCGAGGCCGGGCGCACCCGGAGGATCCGGATCCGATCCGCACGGCGTTCCAGCGCGACCGCGACCGGGTGCTCCACTCCAAGCCCTTCCGCCGGTTGAAGGGGAAGACGCAGGTCTTCCTGTCCCCCGAGGGCGACCACTATCGGACGCGCATGACCCACACGCTCGAAGTGTCCCAGATCGGTCGCACGCTGGCCCGCGCGCTGCGTCTGAACGAGGACCTGGTGGAGGCGGCGTCGCTGGCGCACGATCTCGGCCACACCCCGTTCGGCCATGCCGGCGAGGAGGCGCTGCGCCGGTTCGTGCCGGACTTCCATCACGCCCGGCAGTCGCTGCGGGTGGTGGACGAGCTCGCACGCTCCGGACAGGGGCTCAACCTGACCGACGAGGTGCGACAGGGAATCGTGCGCCACAGCAAGGGGCTGGGCCCGATCCTGCCGCCGGACGGCCCGGTGGACCACGGATCGCTGGAAGCGGAAGTGGTGCGCGTGGCGGACCTGGTGGCGTACGTGAACCACGACCTCGACGACGCCGTCCGCGCCGGTCTGCTGGCCGACACCGCGCCGCCGGAGACGGTGGCCGAGCATCTGCGCCGATCGTACGGCGCGCGGATCGGCTACTGCGTCCGCTCGATCCTCGACGCCACCGACCTCGACCGCACCCCCCACCTCGCACTGCCGGAGCCGCTCGAGCGGCTGCTCGAGGAGGCGCGGGCGTTCCTCTATGCCAACGTCTACCAGCATCCGCGGGTGGCGACGGAGCTGCAGAAGGCCCGCGGCATCCTGGGCGCGCTGTGGGAGAAGCTGGAGGCGGACCCGGGGCCGTTCCTCGGCGAGCCCGGCGGGCCGCTCGACCGCGGCGTCCCCTTGCACACGGCGATCACCGACTTTCTCGCCGGGATGACCGACGCCTTCGCCCTGGCGCTGTTCGATCGGCTGGTGGTGCCGAAGCGGTGGTACGCCGGTCCAGGGTAGCCTAGCGCAGCCGCAGCAGGCGTTCGCCGCGCGGCGAGTCGGTCAGGAGCGACAGGGGGGAGAGGGCGAGCGTGCGGCGGAGGAGCAGCAGGTGCCCGACGACCAGCTCGACGCGTCCCCGGGCGAGGAACCGGTCCGCGGCGGCACAGGTGTCCGGGGCCACCGCCCGCGCCAGGGGCAGCACGCGCTCTTCGGCGTCGACCAGCGCCGCCTCGCCGTCCAGAAAAACCACCCGCGCCGGCGCGAACAGGACGAAGCAGGGATGCGCGGCCCCGACCCGCTCCGCCAGGGCGTCGAACTCCGCGTAGAGGGTCTTCACATCCCGGGCGGCGGCCGAGACAAGGCGGCGAAGGTCTTCCGGGTGCGGTTCCGGCTCCAGATGGTACTGAAGCAGCCGGATGCGCCGGGGCGACGGCCCCGGCTCCACGGCCGCCAGCTCCGCCCGCACCCGGCGGGGGAACGGTCCGACCGATCCGGCATAGCGGTGCGGGCCGGCCGGAAAGTCCGCCTCGATCGGCACCGCCACCAGCTCGGCGTAAAAGGCGCCCGTCGCGAGATCGACCAGGAACCGTTCGGCCCGGCGGTAGCCGAACGGCGTGCGAGCGCTGTTGCGCGCCACCTCGAGCAGCGTCAGGTCCTCGCGCGTCTCCAGCTCGGCGAGCGGCCGGTCGCGTCCGACGAGAAGCTCGTACACGCCGGGTTCGATCGGCTGGCCGGCGACCCTGCGTTCGAGCACCCGGCAGGTCGCCTCGAGCAGCTCGACGGCGCGCAGGAGGCGGTCGGGGGAGGGTTGCGCGGTGCCGAGTTCGCGGCGCAGGTCGGCGAGCGCGCGGTGCAGGCCGTAGGTGTCGGCGGCATACAGGAAGTGGACGAGGTCGTCGAGCGCCGCGTCGATCCGGTCGGAGCCGACGGCGACGCCGTCCTCCACGAGCACGTCGAGGAGCCGGCGCAGGCGCTCGGCGAGCGTCCCGTCGTCCGGCCGTTCGACGCCGGGCTGCGCCGGGGCCCGGGGGGCCGTCGGGCGCGGCGCCGGAACGGGCGGAACGCCCGTGGGGCGCGGCGCGGCGCCTCCCAGCAGCGCCAGCGCGGCACCGGCGTGGGGGCAGCCGGCTCGCCCGCAGGTGCAGGCCGCGCGGACCTCCTCCCCGACGCGGTCCAGGGTCACCAGCGCGCCGTCCGCGGCACCGCCGACGCGGATCATCACCGAACCGACCGCGTCGTCGTCGGGCGCGGCGGCAACGCCCTGCGCGCGCAGCGCCGCGACGGCCCGTTCCGCGAACCGGGGCACCATCCCGTCCTTCACTCCGCGCGGCGCTGGTCGCGCGCCACAAATTCCCGCCGGCGCTGCGCCTCGAGTCGCAGGTCGACGTCGGCGAATCGGAGATCATAGCCGAGGAGTTCGTCCAGCGCCTCGAGCGCCCGGACGTGGCGGCCCGAAGCGGCGCAGGCGTCGGCGTAGCGCAGGTACGCGCGAATCACGAAGTTCGCGCGGTCGGGGAGCTGCAGCACCGTGGCCGCCCGCACGCGGATCGCGTCGCGCAGCGACTCGACCGCCCCCTCCAGATCCTTGCGGCGCAGCAGGATCCGCGCGCGGGCCAGGCGGGGACCGACGAGGTACGGATGCTGGGCCACCGCCAGATCGAACGCTCCCAGCGCGGCCGTCCGCCGGCCCAGGGCGAGCCACAGCCGTCCAAGGGCGTCGTACAGGCGACCGACCACACGGGCGGCGAGGCGGGCCCGGGCGGGGCGCGGCGTCTCCTCGGGAAATGCCGGACGCGGCCAGGAGACCGGCGAAGCGCCGGCGAGGTCGAGGCGGGCACGGATTTGCGCCAGGCTGCGTTCGATCTGGGGCCGCAGTTCCGGCCGTCGGCCGGCCTGTTCGAGCGCCTCGAGGGCGGCGTCGTCGGCGAAAGCACCCAGGGCGGCCGCCGCCAGGCGGGCGGTGCGGACCCGGCCCTGCCCGAGGAACGGGATCACGCGGGCCGCGTGCGCCGGCTCGCCGGCGGCGGCGAGCGCTTCGAGGGCCAGTTCCAGCCGGTGCGGGGGTTCGTCGGCTCCGAGATGGTCCAGGATGGTTCCCACCCCGCGGCGGTCGCCGTGGGCCGCGAGGGCGCCGGCGAGGGCGACCTGTTCCTCGGGCGTGCCGGCGTGCCGGAACGCCTTGCGCAGGGCGGCCGGCACGCGGGGATCGTCGACCCGCGCCAGGGACCGCGCCGCGTGCACGCGCGCCGGCACCTCCCCGTCCTGCAGCACGCGGAGCAGCGACGGCACGAGCCGCTCGTCGGCCCCCAGCGCCAGGGCCGACACCACCCGCTCCAGGGCGCCCGCCTGCCGCTCGGCCGTCAGCCGGCGCAACGTCTCCCCGAGATGACCGACGACCACGTCGGGGGCATCGGCCACGAACGTGCCGAGGGCCGCCAGTCCTTCGTCGTCCAGCGCCAGCACGGGGTCCTCGGCAAGGTCGCCGTCCCAGAAGCGGCGGACGTCCTTCTCGAGACGGTCGAGAAGCTTCCGGGCGCGGGCCACCCGGGCCCGCGCTCGTCCGCCGGGCGCCCCGGACACGCCGGCCAGCACCAGATCGATCTCCCGCGCCAGCGCCTCCTCCCGTTCGAGTTCCAGCGCCTCGGCCGTCGCCTTCCGATCCGCGGCGGCGAGGCCGCGTCCGTCGCCGCGAAGCAGCTCTTCGAGCCGACGGACGGCGGCGCGTCGTTCCCAGATCGAGCCGCCGGTGACCAGCCGCAGGAGGTCGCGCGGCTCGCGCAGGGCCGCCGCGCGCCGTTCGGCCGCGCGGGCGGGATGCTGCCGCAGCGTCTCCCGTTCGGCGGCCGCCATCCGCTCGTCGTCGGCCGTCCCGACGAGCGCCGCGTCGAGTCGTTCGAGGGTGGTGGCGGCGTCGGTCTCCCGGGCGGGAAGCTGGGGCGGCTGCACCTCTCGCCGCATCCGCCCCCCCAGCGCCAGCAGCAGCCGGGTCGCCTCGCGCGGCGTCGCGGGTCCGGGCGCCCCCCCACCCCCACCGGCCTCGCCCAGCGCCCGCCGGGCGGCGGCCAGCCGTTCGGGGTCGAGCGCGCCGAGGCCGCGAAGCACCGCGTCCTCGACCGCCTCCCGCGCCTCCCGGATCGACCGATCCGTCATGGGTCGCCCCCGATCGCGACCGCGTACACGCGCCCCGCCAACCGGATCCAGGCCGTCCCGCCGGCGCGATCGACGAGGAGCTGATCGATCCGGTCGCGGCCGCCCGCACCCGACCCCCGGGGCCCCGGTTCCGCGAGGTCGCTTGTGCGAAGCAGCCGGCGGGGCGGTCCGCCGCCCCCACCGACCCGCACCAGCTCGTCCACGTCGCTCGACGGATCCGTCCGCACCGCAAGGACGCCGACGCCGCCGGGCAACGCCGCCAGCAAGCGGACGGCGCGGACGTCCGTCACCGGTTCCCAGGAGGCGGCCCCCGGGTTTCCGCGCAGCAGGCACAGTTCCGGGTCGCGGCATCCGAGCCAGACGGTTCCGCCGCACGCCGCCGCGCAGGCGCCGGGCGCGAGCAGCACGTCGGTGGCGTCCCCGGGCAGGGCGCACCCGGCGGACGACCCGCCCGGTCCGATCCGCCGCACGGCCCCACCCTCCTCGTCGGCGGTGAAGACCAGCGTCTGCCGGATCAGGGCATCCTCGGCAAGGACGCGCAGAGTGCGCGCCTGGTCCTCCAGCACCCACTGCGCCACCGCGTCCCACCGGAGCAGGGGGCCGCCGGGACGCCACGCCCACGCCCGGCCCGGCACGACCCTCGAACCGATCACGTCGAACGGCCAGCGCGACAGCCCCAGGGGCAACCACAACCACCACGAACCATCCGGCCCGTAGTAGCGGCTCGCCACGATCCACTCCGCATCCCCCGGTCGCGCGACGAACACCATGCCCCGGTCGGTCGCGGCGAGCCACGCCGTCCCGCACGCGGCAAGGGCAGTCACGCGTTGCGGTTCCCCCTCGAAGCGCAGCGGTGGCGGCAGTGCGCCGGGCGGACCGGGCGGGCCGAGATACTCCGCCCGGAGGCCGTCGGTCCCCGCCGCCGAGCCTTCGAGCGCCACCAGGCCGTGGTCGCACAGGGCCAGGACGGCCACCGGGCCGGCGGTCTCGATGCGTTCGATCGGCACGGCCGGCGACTCGTCGGCCACACGGCCCGACCCCGCCGGAAACTCGAACTCCCCGCCCAGCGCGTCCGACTCGTCGGGAGGACCCAACTGCCGCCAGGCGATGTCGCCGGAGCACATGGGGTCGTCGAGCGCGTCGGCGAGGTCGTCGGGGGGGCCCTCCTCCCCGCCGTCCCGGACGGGCTCGCCGTCCTCCTCTGGAGGAAACAGATCGTCCGTGGCGCCCGGCAGCTCCGCCGGTTCGGAGCCGGCGACGAGGTCGGTCTCCTCGTCCAGCTCCTCGGCCGCCGCGTGCGATTCGTCGCCGCCCGGCGTCCCGCTCTCGTCCGGGCCGGGGGCGCTTTCCTCGGCGACGTCGCCCAGCTCGAGCGTGCCGAGTTCGGCCTCGCCCAGCCCCGGCTCGACCAGGTCGCGATCGCGCACCGAGAGGTCGTCCTCGTCCGTCAGCAGCCCGCTCGACGGGTCGTCTCCTTCCGGCCCCTGTTCGCGCTGCCGGTCCTCCTCCTCCGCCTCGGAGAGGCCGCGGCCCGACCCGCGGCCGAGCGGAGACTCCCCGAGAAGCCGGCGGTCATCGCCCATCGAGCCGGATGCTAGCACAGCTCCCGCCCCGAAAACCCTCGCGGGCACCCGCGCGCCGACGAGAAGGGCGGCGGGTCAGCCGGGATCGCAACCGGCGCCCCGGTACAGCTCGACGAGCCGGCTGACCCCGAGCAGGGCCGGAGTCTCGCCGCGCAGGCGGGACCAGCAGCCCGGGCAGGAGGTCGAGGAGGGAGGGAACGGATAGCCGGTCCAGTACCCCAGCGGCGGCACCGATCCGCATGGTCGAATCCAGCCGTCGGGGGTGACGCGCAGGAACTGCGTCCCGGCCGCGCAGGGCGGGAAATCCTCCGTCCGTCGCCGAAGGAACGCGCCGACGCGCCGCAGGTACTCCGGGGACGAGACGATGTGCGGCCAGCGCTCCGAGAGATCGCAGAGCTGCGCGATCTCGTCGTCGAGCCGGGCCAGGAGCTTCTCGTCGTCGAAGAGCGGCCGCCCTTCGAGCCGCGACGGACCCTGCAGCGTGTACGCCACGCGGACGCCGCGCTCCCGCGCGTAGCGGGCCGTCTCCACCATCTGCGGAATGCTCCGTTCCTGGACCGTCAGCTCGAGCTGCACCGACCGGAAACCCAACCCCACGATGCCCGGCAGCACCCCGTCGATCCGCTCGAAAAGCCCCGCGCGCCGTCGCGCCCGGTCGTTCTCCTCGCGCAACCCTTCGAGGGAAATGACGAGCTTGTCGACGCCGGCGTCGAGCAGTCGGCGGGCGCGATCCACCGTGAGTTCCAGGCCGTTGGTCGCCACCGTCAGAGCCGAGATCTCGGTGGACAGGCGCAGCGAGGCGGCCAGGCGGTCCAGGTCCGGGCGCACCAGCGGGTCCCCGCCGACGATGGCGACGTCGAGCGGCCGGATAAGGCGGACGATCGCGGCGTAGTCGCCGAGCTCCGCATCGTTGCCGGGAGCGCGCCATGCGTCGCACCAGGCGCACCGGGCGTTGCAGGAACGGGTGACCTGCAGTTCGAGAAGGCGAGGCCGGCCGCCCGCCTGCTGACGGAGGTAGGCCGCCCCGTGCCGCCGTAGCATCGCCAACGTCCCGCCGAGCGCCGTGTGTCGGCCGGTCTCGGGCCTCTCGTTCGTCCCGGTGCCGCCCCCGCCGTTCCCGTTGCCGTTCGAGCCTGCCATCCGATCCCGCGCTTTCGACCCCGCCCCGAACAACCCCCCGACTTCCGCATCGTCCGTGCCATCCCCCCCCGCGCCCCCCCTCCCCCTCCCTCCGCCAAGCCCGTTTCGTGCCCCCCCCCCCCCCCCCTCCCCCCCGCCCCCCC
>Ga0068707_1003251_pt1 | contig 11346 bp, 13 predicted proteins | sample YNPNPMetaG_FD_66600 | JGI IMG/M metagenome (GOLD analysis project Ga0068707, IMG submission 66600) | Anoxygenic and chlorotrophic microbial mat microbial communities from Yellowstone National Park, USA - YNP NP MetaG | ecosystem: Environmental > Aquatic > Thermal springs > Hot (42-90C) >... | reverse complement strand
GGCTCCCCGACGGCGAGAAGACACGCCGGGCGTTGCCCCCTTTACTGCCGGTCCTGGCCCGGTATCATGGGCCGTTCCCAGGGGACGGCGGGGGGAAGGAGCGAGGCGATCGTGAGCGGCAAGCGGAAGGGCGGTTCCGGAAACGGTGGAGGCAATGGAATCGACCGGCGGGTCTTCGCGGTGGTGGCCCGGGTGATGAACATCGAGGCGGACGCGCTGGCGCCCGAACTGCGCTTCGTCGAGGACCTGCGCGCGGACTCGCTGCGCGTGATGGAGCTGGTGCTCGAGCTGCAGGAGGAGTTCGGCATCGAGATCCCCGACTCGGCGCTGGAGCGGATCCGGTCGGTGGGCGACGCGATCGAGTTCGTTCGCGGGAAACGGGCGAGCGGCGGAGCCTGATGGACGTCGTCGTCACCGGCCTCGGGGTGCTCACGCCGTTCGGGCGGGGCGCAGCGCGCACCTTCGAGGCGCTCGTGGCGGGGCGTTCCGCGATCGGGCCGATCACGCGTTTCGACGCCTCGGCGCAGCGTAGCCGCATTGCGGCCGAGGTCCGGGACATCGAGGCGGGGAACGACCTGACCGCCGTCGAGTTGCGCACGTACGACCGTTTCCAGATCTTCGCGATCCTCGCCGCGATCGACGCCGTCCGCGACGCCGGTCTCGGCGACGGCCCGCTGGGCGACCGGGCGGCCGTCCTCGTCGGTTCGGGCATCGGAGGTATCGGGACCATCGAGCGGGACGGGGAGACGTTGTGCGGGAAGGGGCCGCGGCGGGTGTCGCCGTACTTCATCCCGGCATCGATCCCGAACCTGGCGGCCTCGCTGGTGGCGATGCGGTTCGGCGCGCGGGGCGTCTGTCTGGCGCCGGCGAGCGCCTGCGCTTCGGGGGCGCACGCCATCGGCGAGGCGCTTTGGATGTTGCGCGCCGGGCGCGCGGATGTGGTGCTGGCGGGCGGCACGGAGGCGGCGGTGACGCCGCTGGCCGTCGCGGGGTTCGGAGCGATGCGGGCGCTGTCGGAGCGGAACGACGAACCGGGGCGGGCGAGCCGCCCCTTCGATCGTGGCCGCGACGGCTTCGTGATCGGCGAGGGAGCCGGGATGCTGGTCTTGGAGACGGCGGCGCATGCCGCGGCCCGGGGCGCCCGCGTGCGCGCCCGGCTGGCGGGCTACGGCGCTTCCGGGGACGCGCACCACATCACGCAGCCCGACCCGGAGGCGGCGGGCATGACGCGGGCGATGGCACTGGCGCTCGAGGATGCGCGGATCGCGCCCGGCGACGTCGGCTACATCAACGCCCACGCCACCTCCACACCGCTCGGCGACCGGCTCGAGGCGAAGGCGATCCGCGAACTGTTCGGCGATCACCCGCCGCCCGTTTCCTCGACCAAGTCGGCGATCGGGCACCTGTTGGGCGCCGCGGGGGCGGTCGAGGCGGCGATCGCGGTGCTCGTGCTGGAGCGCGGCGTGCTGCCGCCCACGTTGAACCAGGAAGACCCGGACCCGCAGATCGAGTTGGATGTCGTGCCCAACGAGGCGCGGCCCGCGTCGGTGCGCCATGTCCTGTCCAATGCGTTCGGTTTCGGGGGAACCAACGCCTCCCTGCTGTTCGCCCGGTCGTAGGCTGGGGAGACGGAAGGGGGACGCCACGGAGGTCGAAGGAACGATGCAGAACATGAGACTCGCCGTTGCCAGCGACCATGCCGGCCTGTCGCTCAAGAACCGCCTGCGCGACCAGCTTCGCGAGTGGGGCTACGAGGTGGAGGACGGGGGGACGCACGGTCCCGAGTCGGTGGACTATCCGGACTTCGCGCACGCCGTGGCGACCGCGGTGCAGCAGGGGCGATGCGAACGGGGCATCCTCGTTTGCGGCACCGGCCTCGGCATGGCGATGGCCGCCAATCGCCATCGCGGCATCCGCGCCGCCGCGTGCGGCGACGTGTTCAGCGCCCGGATGAGCCGCGCCCACAACGATGCGAACATCCTCTGCCTGGGCGCCCGCGTGCTGGCCCCGGAGTACGCGATCGAGATTCTCAAGATGTGGCTCGACACGCCGTACGAGGGAACGCGGCACGTGCGTCGGGTGGCCAAGATCGAGCTGCCCGAAGGACAGTCGTAGCCGATGCGGTGTCCGGCCTGCGGCCACGAAGAGTCGAAGGTCGTCGATTCGCGGACGGCCCGCGACGGGACGGCGATCCGGCGCCGGCGCGAGTGTCTCCAGTGCGGGCGCCGGTTCACCACCTACGAACGCGCCGAGGACGAGCTGCCGCTGGTGGTGAAGAAGGACGGCCGTCGCGAACCGTTCGACCGGCACAAGGTGATCGGCGGCATGCGACGCGCCTGCGAGAAGCGTCCGGTCCCGCTGCCGGTGCTGGAGCGCACGGCCGACGCGCTCGAGCGGATGCTGGTGGAGTCGGGGGATCGCGAGGTTGAGTCGCGGCGGATCGGAGAATGGGTGATGGAGCGGTTGCGCGAACTGGACGGGGTGGCGTACGTGCGCTTCGCCAGCGTGTACCGGGAGTTCAAGGACGTGGGTGAGTTCTTCGATGCGCTGCGCAGCATGCTCGAGCGGCGTGGGCTGGCGCCGCCGGCCGACCGGACGGGCCGCGGGGACGGCCGCGACCCGCGCGGCGGCTCCGCCCGCTAGGACAACCGAGGCCATGCCCCCCGCCGATCCGGAGCCGAATCCTGCCTTCCTCGAATTGGCCCTCGCCCTGGCCCGTCGGGCCCGTCCTTCTCCCAACCCCCCCGTGGGCGCGGTGGTTGTTCGCGGCGGCTGCGTCGTCGGGCGCGGCTTTCACTCCGCCGCCGGACGCCCGCACGCCGAGGTTCTGGCGCTGGCGGAAGCCGGCCGCCGGGCGCGCGGGGCCGACCTGTACGTGACGCTCGAACCGTGCAACCACTACGGCCGGACCCCGCCCTGCACCCTCGCCATCCTCGAGGCCGGCATCCGCCGGGTGTTCTACGGCGTCGAGGACCCCGACCCGCGCGTCCCGGGCGGCGGGGCGCGGTTCCTGCGCCGCCGCGGCATCCCGGCCGTTTGCCTCCGTTCGGCCGAGGCCGCCGAGCTGATCGCCCCGTTCGAGAAGTTCGCGCGGACCGGTCTCCCTTTCGTCACGCTCAAGATCGCCGCCTCGCTCGATGGCCGTATCGCCGCCCGCACCGGTCGCTCGCGCTGGATTACCGGCCCTGCCGCCCGCGAGGCGGTGCAGCGGATGCGCGCCGCGCACGACGCCATTCTCGTGGGGCTCGGCACCGTTCGCATGGACGACCCGCGACTGACCGTGCGGTTGCCGCGGCCCGATCCGGTCTCCCCGCCTCCCGTGCGCGTCGTGCTGGCCGGCAACGGCGACGTGCCGCCCCACGCCCGCCTGCTACGTTCGTCGCGCGGGTCGGAGCGCGTCCCCGAAACCTGGATTGTCGGCCCGGCGACCCGCACCGCGGCGTCTTCGGGCGATGCCGGCCACGTGCGGCGCATCGGCCTCCCCGCCGGCCGCGACGGCCTCATTCCGGAACGACGCGTGCTGGCCGAGCTGGCGCGGCGAGGGGTCACCTCGGTCTTGGTCGAGGGAGGCGGACGGGTCTTTACCCGCTTCCTCGCCGCGGGGCTTGCCGACCGCATCGCCCTGTTCCTCGCCCCCCGGCTGCTCGGGGGACCGGCCGAGCGGGGATTCTTCCTCACCGAAGGGGTGGCCGAGCCCGGCCTGGCGACGGGGCTTGAGCTTCTCCGGGTGGAGCGATATGGGGAGGACGTGCTGTGGGTGGGGCGGTCCCGACCCGCCCGCCGCGGATGATCGGGGGTCCCCCGGCACGGCACCGGAGTTGCGGCCGTGTTCACCGGTATCGTGACGGCGCTGGGCGAAATGGAATCCCGGGTTGCGGGACCCACCGGAGCCTCGTTGCGGGTCCGTTCTCCGTGGGACGACCTGACCGTAGGAGAGAGCGTGGCGGTCGACGGAGCCTGCCTGACGGTCACGCGGGCGGAGGTGTCGGGGTCGTTCGAGGCCGATGTCTCGGCGGAGACCCTGGCCCGCACAACGCTCGGGGAGCGCCGACCCGGCGACCGCGTGCACCTGGAGCGGGCCCTTCGGGCCGGTGATCGGCTGGGCGGACACCTGGTGACGGGGCACGTCGATGCCGTCGGAACGGTGGCGGCGGTGCGGGAGGCCGGCGGGGAAGCGCGCGCGCTGACGGTGCGGGTACCCGAGTGGCTGGCGGGGGAGCTGGCGCCGAAGGGATCGGTCGCGGTGGACGGGGTGAGCCTCACGGTGAACGGGGTCCGGGGGAGCGAGTTCGAGGTGATGGTGGTGCCGCACACGGCTCGGGGGACGAAGCTGGGCGGGTTGCGCGCGGGGGACCGGGTCAACGTGGAGACCGACGTGCTGGCCAAGTACGTGCGGCGGGCGCTGGGACGAGGGGCGGAGGGCGGCGGCGTGTCGGAGGATCTGCTGGCGCGGGCCGGTTTCGACACGGCGCCGTTGCGTCCGGCGGGCTTCCGTCGCGGGCGGGGACGGGGGGGAGGACGGCGGCGATGAGCCCCACGACGACGGCGACGGCCGAGGCGATCCGGCGGGTCGAGGCGGCGCTGGAGGAGTTCCGGCAGGGCCGGATGGTGATCCTCTGCGACGACGAAGATCGGGAGAACGAGGGCGACCTGTGCCTGCCGGCGGACGCGGTGACGCCCGAGGCGATCGCCTTCCTGGCGAACAAGGGGCGGGGATTGATCTGCGTGGCGCTGACGCCGGAGCGGGTCGACCGGCTGCAGCTTCCGCTGATGGTTCGCGAGAACCGTTCGCGATTCGGCACGGCGTTCACCGTGTCGATCGAGGCGAAGGAAGGCGTGACGACGGGCATCAGCGCCGCCGACCGGGCGCGCACGATCCGCGTGGCGGCTGACCCGACGACGGGTCCCGAGGATCTGGTCACGCCGGGGCATGTTTTTCCGCTCCGCGCGGCGCCCGGCGGGGTCCTGCAGCGGGCCGGGCAGACGGAAGGATCGGTCGATCTGGCACGGCTGGCGGGTCGAACGCCGGCGGGGGTGATCTGCGAGGTGATGAACGAGGACGGCACGATGGCCCGCCGCCCGCAGCTCGAGGCGTTCGCGCGCGAGTACGGGCTGGTGATGCTCTCGGTGGCCGACGTGATCGCGTACCGGCTGCAGCGCGAGCGGCTGGTGCATCGGCGGGCGAGCCACGAGATCGAGCTCGACCTCGGGGATGGATGGGTCCGGGCGACGGCGCACGTCTACGGCCTGGCCCCGGGCCTCGGGCCCGGCGTCGACGACCTGGTGGCGATCGTGGTCGGCGACCCTGCGTCCCGACGGCCGACGACGGTGCGCGTCCACCGGGAGTCGTGGGTCACAGACGCCCTGCGCATCCGGGGGTTGGAGCGGCTGCACGTGGGGGTGACGGAGGCCTTGCGCGCGATCCGCGACGCCGGCGGCGGCGTGTTTCTCAAGCTCCCCCCCGCCCCCGATCTCGGCTTCGCCGACCTGCTCGCCCTGCGGGCGCCTCCCGAGCGCGCGCCGGACCGCGGAAAGGCGGAGCGGCCACCGGTGATGCGCGAGTTCGGCTTCGGGGCGCAGATCCTGCGCGACCTCGGCGTCGAGGAGCTGGTCCTCATCACCAACAACCCGCGGGTGTTCGTCGGGCTGGAGGGATTCGGGCTCCGCGTGGTCGCGTTCGTCGACCCGACCGGGCGATCCGGCTAGGAAAGCAGCGGCACCGGCGCACGGCCATCACGCCCTCGCACAACCTGCGGCCGTGCGGGCCGATGGTCCTGCACCCCGCCCTGCGGACGCCTGGCGTCTGGCGACGGCGCCGAACCGGGCTTGTCGCGGCCGAGCGCTCCGGCTATGCTGCCTCCCATACGAGCGGAGGTGCGGAAATGCCGAAACGGAAACCGGTCCCGTCGTCCGAGGGCCCGATGCAAATCGAGGGGCCGCTCAACGCGGCCGACCTGTCGTTCGCGATCGTCGCCAGCCGCTTCAACCACTTCGTCGTCGACCGGCTGCTCGAAGGCGCCCTCGACGGCCTGGCGCGCCACGGCGCCGAGGCGCGGCGGGTGACGGTGGTCCGGGTTCCGGGGTCGTTCGAGATCCCGCTCGCGGCCCGCCGCCTCGCCGCCTCGAAGAAGTTCGACGCCGTGATCTGCCTCGGCGCCGTGATCCGCGGCGGCACGCCGCACTTCGATTTCATCGCGGCCGAGGTGACGAAGGGGATCGCGCAGGCCGCGATGGAGACGGGCGTGCCGATCGTGTGCGGCGTGATCACGCCGGACACGCTGGAACAGGCGATCGAGCGTGCGGGGACCAAGGCCGGCAACAAGGGTTTCGACGCCGCTCTTTCCGCGATCGAAATGGCCAACCTGTTCCGCGCCCTGCCCTGACCCCCCCTCCGTGCCGTCGATGCCCCGCCACCCGGCCCGCACCGCCACCCGCCGACGTCGCCTGCGCGAGGCCGTGGTCCGCGTGCTCTATGCCATCGACGTCGGCCGGCTGGACGTCGATTCCGCGCTCGACGGCTACCGCAACTACCTCGCCGAGGGTCCCGTCCAGCAGGACCTCGACGAATGGGTGCGGGCCGTGGCGGGGCGGCGCGAGGAGCTGGACGAATGGATCCGGAAGGCCAGTACCCACTGGCGCATCGAGCGGATCGGGGCGCTGGAACGGTGCCTCCTGCGGCTCGGCACCTGGGAGCTCCTGGCACGTCCCGACATCCCGGCCCGCGCGACGATCAACGAGGCGGTCGAGATTGCGCGCCGCTATGGAGGGGAGGAGTCGCCGGCGTTCGTCAACGGCATCCTCGACCGCGTCGCCCGCTCGCTCGCGTCCCGCCGCGCCGAAGTGCGCGAGGAGTAGCGGAACCGTCCGATGAACCTGGGCTTCATTGCCCCCGACCTCCGCCAACTCGACCGCGCCCGCGTCGGCGCCCTGGTCCTGTTCCTGCACGAGGACGAGGTCCCGCTGCCCGACATCCGGGGTCTCGTCGATTGGCGGCTCTGCGGCACGCTCTCCCGCCTCGTCGCGCTCGGACGACTCCGCGGCACCGACGGCGAGACGACCCTGATGCCCGTCGGACACCGCCTCGCCTGCCAACGCCTGCTCGTGTTCGGCCTCGGACCGCGCCGCGCCATGACCGTTGCCGAGCTGGGCGCGCAGCTCCGCCGGGTCCTCCGTACCCTGGCCGGCATCCAGGTTCATTCGGCCGCCATCGCCCTGCCCGGCCGGCCGGCCGGTCCCACCGATCCCGTCGCCGCCCTCGAGGAACTACTGGCCGCGGCTGCCGAGGTCCCGGAGATCGACGAGCTCGTCGTCGTCGATGACCCGGCCGCCCAGAAAGCGATGAACGCGGTCCTCGACCTCCGGCGGCGCCGCGGCTGATCCGGATCCGGCCCGCTCGCGGAACAGATGCGAACGCCGCGTGGTGGAAGGCGGATCGCGGCGGATCCGGATTCCGCCTGCCCGCGGGACGGTTCCTCCCGGGGCATTCTGCCGGGGTGCTCGCCCGCCCCAGGTCGCACGGCCTGCGGCGGGGCACCAGCAGCGACCCACACAAGCGCCGGGCGGTCGCACGCGCGCCTGGCTCCGACGGCGCGGATGGCTCTTCTTCCGGATGGGCCGGGTTCCCGCGGCGTGACGAGGCGTGAGCGTTCCGGCCGGGGGTCGACCCGGACGGCGCGCGAGGGCGCCGGCACCGCCCCGCCGCGGAGACGTTCACCCGCCCAGGATCGGACGAACCGCGCGGAGCACGCTCTCGCGCACCGCCTCGTCGGAAAACACCGGCAGGTTGCCGGGCACCACCACCTGCGGAACCCCCGCGTCGACCAGCCGCCGGATCGCGGGCACCGTCTTCGCACGAAACTCCGCCAGCCGCGCGCGGATCTTCTCCTCGGTGTCGTCCGAACGCAGGACCACCTCACTCCCGCACGCCGTGCAGTACTTCCCATCCCGCGGCGGCTTGAACTCGAGGTGGAACACCCGGCCGCACTCCTTGTTGGGGCAGATGCGACGCCCGACCGTGCGCGCCACGATCGCCTCGTCCTCGTGGTCGACCAGGAGCACGAGGTCGAGACGCGAGCCGGTCTCGCGCAGCCGTTCGAGCAAGAACTCGGATTGCTCGGGGGTCCGCGGATAGCCGTCCAGTACCAGGCCCCGGCCGCCGGCGGCGCGGAACGCCGCGCCGAACAACGCATTCGTGATGTCGTCGGGAACGAACCGGCCGCGGTCCACGTAGCGCGCGGCCTTGAGCCCCAGCACGGCGGCGTCCAGGGCAACTCCGGCCCGGGCGCAGGCTGGTGCGAGCGCGGCGCGGATCTCCTCGTCGGGCGCGAAACCCTCGCCGCGCTCGAACCGGGCCACGTCCAATCCCTCGCGGACTTTCCGAAATACCCCGAGGTACTCGCGGAAAATGTTACCGGTCGAAAGCGAACGAAGCCCGTACGTCGCCGTCAGCACATCGATGCGCGGCTGCTTCCCCGCGCCGCTCTTTCCCGCCACCACGATGTTCCGTCTCCCCGTCTCCATCGCCGCTCCTCCTTGCCCCGCCCCCCCGACCCACGAAGCTGGTGCCGCTGATAGCTTCCGTGGCCGCCGGCGGTCAAGGCTCCTCGACCCGAACCGCCGGCTGCCGGACGGAACGACCGCACCGGCACGACCGGGCGGCGCGGGAACCCTCCCCTCGCGGCCGGGCCCGCGAATCACCCCGCCGGTTTCCGGAACGCGCCGTCGGCGACCGGCGGGTCGGCGGGACGGCACCGCCGAGAGGCCGCGGCGCGGTCGACCCTTCGGGGGCACGACCGCCGCTGGCTTGCGGAGCCGTGGCCGGCACCCTTGCCGCCGACGGTGGGACTCCTCGCGGCCGCGCGCACGTCGCGGATACTCCGGCTCGGCGAAGGCGACGTTCACCGATCCGTTCCGGCGGGACTCGTCGCGGACGAGCGCACATCCCGGATACCGTGCCGGACGGTCCTGTTGACTTCTCCCCGCGGAACGTGATTTCTGCGCCCGTCGCGACGACCGCCCGGATCGGCGCGGCGGAGGACCACGAATGGAATGGCTGCGCAAGGCGGGAAGGCTGCCCCGCCGGCTCTATGATTGGACGCTGCACTGGGCCGAAACGCCATACGCCGTGCCGGCCCTGGCGCTGCTGGCCCTTGCCGAGTCGTCGTTCTTCCCCGTGCCGCCCGACGTGTTGTTGATCGTGCTGGCGCTCGGCGCCCCGAAGCGCTCCTTCTGGTTCGCGACCGTCTGCTCGATCGCCTCGGTCCTCGGCGGGTTGCTCGGGTACGCGATCGGCTATTTCGTCTGGCAAGGGGTCGACCAGTTCTTCTTCAACTACGTATTCAGCGAGGAGGCGTTCCGCGCGGTCGCTGAGCTGTACCAGGACAACGCGTTCTGGGCGGTGTTCACGGCCGGGTTCACGCCGATCCCCTACAAGGTGTTCACGATCACCGGGGGGGTGTGCCAGATCGATCTGGGGACCTTCGCGCTCGCCTCCGCGATCTCCCGCTCGATGCGCTTCTTTGCGGTGGCCGCCCTGTTCTTCTTCTTCGGCCCGCCGATCCAGCGGTTCATCGACAAGTACTTCAACCTGCTGGCGGTGGTCTTCACCGTGCTGCTGATTGGCGGGTTCGTGGTGATCCAGTACGCACTGTAGGCCGCTCTTCCGCGGCGCAGACGCAGCGGACGCCGCCCGGCCGGTCCATCTCCGCCACGCAGCGGTTGCAGGCGTCGCAGCGCGACCGCCGCAGCCTGCCCTCCGCCATCCGGCGCACGAAGTCCGGGTCGGCCACCAGCGCACGCCCCAGGACAACGAAGTCGAACCCCTCCCGCATCAGCCGCTCCACCCCCTCCGCCGAGACCACCCCGCCGACGTAGGCCAACGGCATCTTCACTGCCGCCCGGACCCGCAGCGCGTCCTCGAGGAAGTACAGCTCACGGAACGGGTACTCGTGCAGGACGAACGGCCCGAAACAGCGCAACGCCACCCGCATCCGCCACGTGGGCTCGACCTCGACCATTTGCCGCAACGGGACCTCACCCCGGAACAGATAGAACGGGTTCCAGCTCGTGTACCCGCCCGACAACACCAGCGCGTCGGCCCCCTCCGCCTCGAGGACCCGCGCCACCTCGATCGCCTCGTCCAGCTCCAGGCCGCCGCGGAACCCGTCACGGAGGTTGGTCTTGCACAGCAGCGGCACGGCCGGGCCGACCCGGCGCCGCACCTCCCGCAGCACCTCGACCGGCAGCCGAAGCCGGTTCGTCAGGTTGCCGCCCCACCGGTCGGTGCGCCGGTTGGTCCCCGGGCTGAGGAACTGGCTCAGCAGGTACCCGTGCCCCATGTGCAGTTCCAGCGCGTCGAAGCCGGCGCACAGCGCTCCCGTCGCCGCATCGCCGAACTCCATGATCACGCTCCGGATGTCCGCCTCGGTCATCCCCCGCGCGAACGGCATCCCGACCAGTGTGCCGTACATGTTCCAGGTCGGCGACGGACCGAAGGGACGACCGCCGGACACCTCCGTGTTGCGGCTGAACCAACCGCAGTGGCCGAGCTGCAGCGAGGCCTTCGCACCGGCCTCGTGCACCGCATCGGTGATCCGCCGCAGCGGCTCCACCACCGCCTCGCGCATGTGCATCTGCTGCGGGAACGTCCGCCCGTCCGCCCCGACGGCGCAGTAGGCCACCGTCGTCATCCCGATGCCGCCCTCGGCGATCGCCCGATGGTGTCGCAACAGCGCTTCCGACGGCACGCCCCCCCGGCACATCCCCTCGTACGCCCCCGCTTTCACGAATCGGTTCCGTAGCTGGAGCCCTCCGAGCCGCGCGGGTTCGAACGCCCTGCGGAGCATCTCGTTCATCAAGACCGGGTAATACAGGATCGTCGGCGAGGCTGCCAGAGCTGCGTCCCCCCCGACCACCCGGCCCGCGCGACCCGCCGCGGAACCATCGACCCCGGGGCCGTCCGACCCCCATCCCGCGCCGGCGAGACCGACGGACGTCGGTCTTTCCCAACGGGCCCGCGGGGCCGGCGCCGGCCCCTTCGTGTCGACCGGGGTGAGACCGCGGGCCGCCTGCAATCATTCCCGCCCTGCCGGCGGCACAAGGAAACGGATGACGCGTCCTCTCGGGTCTTGCCCGAGAGGGTGCGCCGTGGGTCCGGAAGGCACGCCGCCCCGCAACCGCCTCGGAGGCGCCGCACCTCTCCCGTCGCAAAGTCCCTAGCCCCCGCCAGACCCGCGTTGCAGGTTCGCGCGCTTCGCGAGGCCGTACAGCGTTCCGGGGGCATACGGAGACGGCACCGGCACCTTCTTCTGCGTGGGCGCCGTCAGCGCCACCTTCCGTTCGAGCTCC
>Ga0068707_1003248_pt1 | contig 11360 bp, 6 predicted proteins | sample YNPNPMetaG_FD_66600 | JGI IMG/M metagenome (GOLD analysis project Ga0068707, IMG submission 66600) | Anoxygenic and chlorotrophic microbial mat microbial communities from Yellowstone National Park, USA - YNP NP MetaG | ecosystem: Environmental > Aquatic > Thermal springs > Hot (42-90C) >... | reverse complement strand
CGACCAGGAAATAGCGAGGAGGGCGGAGAGGATAGTGAGGATAAGGGATGGGGTGATTGAGGGCTAGGCCCTATCTTCCTTTGCGCAGATAAGCCAACCAGTAAAGCGTGGCTACGAATCCGGCCCCTCCGACGATATTCCCGAGGGTCACGGGGATGAGGTTCCTCACGAAGAACCCATACCAGGTTAGGTTTGAGGCGTCAATTGCGCCTGCAGATGCGGCCAGGACAGAGGGTATTCCCTTCATCAGTATACCGATGGGGATGAAATACATGTTCGCGACCGAGTGCTCAAATCCCGATGCCACGAACGCGGTTATGGGAAAGAATATTGCGAAGATCTTGCCGGCTACATCTCGGGATGCCATTGCCATCCAGACGGCGAGGCAAACGAGCCAATTACAGCCAACGCCCCTGGCGAACGCCTCAAGAAAGCTGAGGTTAACCTTCGCGCTGGCTATGCTCATGGCATACACGCCCACGCCGAGGTTGTTCATCTTCCAGAGGCCTGACCAATACATCAGCATGACCAGAATGAGCGAGCCAGCAAGGTTAGCGAGATAAACGACCGTCCAGTTGTAGAGGAGCCTCCAGATGCTGACCTTTCTGTCAAGGACCGATAGCATTATGAGGTTGTTCCCCGTGAAGAGCTCGGCTCCGGCTATTACAACGAGCATAAGGCCCACCGAGAAAGCGGCTCCCTGAATGAGCCTTGCCAGGCCAACGCCTATATGCCCGGCCAGATCGTGGCCAACAATGGTTGAGAGTTCCGCTCCAAAGGCTATGTAAGCGCCAGCGAGAATTCCCAGGATGAGCATTTTCCAGAAGCCCATCTGGGACTTCATTACGCACACATCATTGGTTAGCTGTTCTGCTATTCCAGCAGGTGGCCTGCATTCGGTTTCCATATCCGGCTCTCCTTTTCAGAAAGGGCTATAATTATTGCTCAGCCCTCCTGCGCCCCGCAATTATTCTGCCCTTCAACGCGAGCCCCGTCCCCTGGGCCAGCACAGAGGCAAACAGGACGGCCGGAAGGCTTGTCCTGTCGTCACCCGCAGGGCCCATGCTCAGAAGAAACCATAAAAGCCCAAGTATCAGCGCGATGGCCTGGGTTTTCCGTTTTCTCCACCAGAACGGGATTCCAACGATTGTCAACACGAAACACGCGGCCCGGGCCAGGATACCGATAACCCCCGCCGCTGAGAATCCGCCGGCCTGCCCGTGGGGCGGAGGGCCATGCTCTGGCGGCCCGCCCCCTGGCCGTGGATGGCCGCGTCCCCTGGGGATCGGCAGGTTCGCGCTTCCGAGGGCGCGAGGAAGGTAGCTCAGGTGGCAGAGCGCGTAATCCACCGGCCTGGCCATTATGTAGCCCGTTGCCGCTTTTGCCTTCTCCGCAAGAAGGACGGCCTTTGCCCTCTCATTGCCGGATATCCCCCTCGCGGAGACCTCCTGACCGAAATCCCTTATAATGGAATCCCTCAGGGCGAATTCGTTTTCTCCGGTTTCCCTGGCGAGCAATGCGGGGTAATTGAAGAATGCCATGTTGAAATCCGTGACCTGGGAGAAGATGAACCTGCCGTAAAGCATTTGATTCCTGTATGACCACAAAAGCACAACGCCGACAAGGGCGCCTGTTATAGCCAGGCTAAACCACCTCGCCCTCCTGTCCGCTAATCCAGCGAGCGCGACCAGGCTACATGCGAAAGCGCCTACCGGCTTCGTGAACGAGGAAAGGATCCCCAGGACAAGGACGAGAAACGCCCTTGCCCAGCCTGGTTTTTCCGTGAACCAGAGAAAAGCGTTGAGAAACAGAGCGTTGGCAAGAAGGAAAGCGTTATCCGCCATGATCGTCATTGCCCATGGCAGAGAAATTGCGCTAATAGCGATCGCTGGAACCCACCCTCCACCAACTTTTCTTTTGAGAAACAGATAAAGGGCCGCGGCGGCCGTGAGGGTCATCCCCCAGAGGGCTATAAAGTTCCAGCTCAGGGTCGGAAGGAACGGCAGGCGGCTGATGAGCGCAAGGATGGCCGGATAAACGGGCGGCCGGCTGAACCATAGAACGGTGAGCTTTAGCTCCGGGTGAGCCGGCGGGTCGTATATGACCGCGATCCCGCGCCGGGCGATGTCATTTGCTCCGGAGAGATACTCAGCTGAGTCAGGGGTGTAAGCGATCCTAGGGTCGGACGCGAGCACGGCCAGTCCAAGGATCAACCCCAATGAGAATACCAATCCGAAAACGACGAGAGGAACGAGAGGTTTTCGGATCTTCAACTGCCCTCCACCACTATCTTTGAGAGGTCCCCGTAGGAAAGGAAAAGCTCCCTCACCTCTGCCAGGAGGGCTAGCCGGTTCTTCCGAACCCTCTCATCCTCCGTCATAACGAAGACATTGTCAAAGAAGGCGTCTATCTTTGGCTTGAGCTTTACCAGGTGGGATATAGCCAGAGGGTAATCGCCGGCCGAGAGCGCCTCCGAAAGCGGGCCGGCAACATCCTCCGCGGCCCGAAAGAGCTCGCTCTCCTCGTGTTTCTCAAATAGGTTCGGGTCTGGCTTAGGAAGCCCAATTATCCCCTCAAGTATCCTGTTGACCCTTTTCTGGCCTACCGCTATGGCCCTGAATGTCTGCTCGTCCTCGGCGTAGGCTCGCCAGAGCGCCCTTGCCCTTTGTGCTATGTCATATATGTCCTCAGAGCCTGAGCCTATCGCCGCGTCAACCATATCGTAGCGGATGCCCTCCTTTTCCTCAAGGTAGTTCTCAAGTCTTGAGAAGAGCAGGGTGCGGGCCTTGTCCGCTCCCTTCCCTCCGAAAGGTTCTGCCGCCCAATCCAAAAGCCGCGCCGCGTTCAGGCGTAGCCCGAGCTTAAGGATGATCTCAATGATAGCGTATATAGTCCTGCGGATACCGAGAGGGTCCTTGGTTGGATTCGGCTCGTAGCCTGTTGAGAGCGCTCCCATGAGGACATCCAGCTTGTCAGCAAGTGCAAGAGCCGTGCCCGCAGGGGACTCCGGCAGGGCATCCCCAGAGAACCTTGGCAGTCGTGAGTCCCTTATGGCAAGAGCAACCTCCTCTGTTTCTCCGGATCTCAGGGCGTAATAGTATCCCACCGTGCCCTCAAGCGCGGTGAACTCCTTGCCATCCCTTATCATGGAGGTAGCTAGGTCGCACAGGTAAAGCTCCGCGGCGCGCCCTGCGATTTCCGGATCGGCGTTTACTGCCGGAGCTATCTTCAGGGCCAGGGACTTTACCCTCTCGGCCCTCTCGGCCACGCTCCAGGGCCCCCATTTCATCCTCTTGAGCTCAGCCCAGTATGAAGCGAGCGGCCTTTTGGTATCCTCGCGGAAATAGAATGCGGCATCCTCAAGCCTGGCAACGAGGACAGCCTCAAGCCCAGGGACTATCGTATCCGCCTTTTCGGCCAGATTGTTCACCCCGGCGACGAAGGCGTTGAGGAGCCTGCCCTCGCCATCCGTGACGGAAAAGTAGCGCTGATGGGCCTTCATCGCTTGCCTCACGATGGGAGGAGGGAGCTCAAGGTATTTCTCCGGGAAACGGCCGAGAACCGCCTCCGGCAGTTCCAGAAGCCCGGTCACCTCCTCAAGGAGCTCGGGGTCATCGGCGGCCTGTCCAAGCTCAGCCGCGCGCTCCATTATCTTCTTCCAGAGGAGTTCCTTCCTCTCCTGCCACGATGGGAATACCCACGCCCTCTTCAGGGTTTCCTCGTAATCTCCTGGCCTCGCTACCGCGATCTCTCCGGGCGAGAGCAGTCTGTGCCCTTTGGTCTTGTTGCCTGAGCGGATGCCGTCAACCTCAAACTCAAGGATTTCCTCATCCCAAAGCGCGAGAATCCACCTCACGGGCCTGGGGAACCTGATTGATTTTCCCCAGGTCATCGTCTTTGGGAATTCAAGCCCCTTTATTATGCCGGGGAGGCTTTGCCTGAGGAGCTCTCTGGCATCAGCCCCCTCCCTTTTGACCAGAGCGGCGAGGTATTCGCCCCGCGGGGTCTTTACCCTCTTCAGGGACCCAGGATCAACCCCAAGTTTTTCAGCAAAGCCCAGCGCGGCCCTCGTTGGATTTCCACCCTCGTCAAACGCGACCCTGACCGGCGGGCCGAGGACCTCCTCCTCGGTTGCCTCCCCCCTTTCCTCAACCCCAAAGAAAAGGACCGCGAGCCTTCTCGGGGTGCCGAATTCACTCACTGCCCCGTAGCTGATCCGGTTCTCCCTGAGAAGGGCCTCAAGTTTCTCCCTTATCTGCGCGGCCCCGGGCAGTATGAACCCGGAGGGCAGTTCCTCGGTTCCTATCTCAAGCAGGAAGTCTGGCACGGCAGAAACCCATTTTTAGCTGGCTATGGCCAGCATCTTCTCCCTGAGGGCCTTGTAAAGCGGGAAGGCCGCCGTGAGCTCTCTGACCTCTTTCTTCACCTCCTCAAGCACAACAGGATCCCCCTTTGAGGTTATAGCCCTCGCCAAAAGCTTCCCGATAACCCTCATTTCCGGCTCCTTCATTCCCCTCGTGGTAACGGCCGGCACCCCTATCCGTATTCCCGATGTTATCCAGGGTTTCTGCGGGTCATAGGGTATGGTGTTCTTGTTCACGGTTATGTCGGCCTTGCCGAGAAACTCCTCAACCTCCTTTCCCGTGAGACCCTGGGGCCTCAGATCTACCGACATCAGGTGGTTATCCGTTCCGCCGGAGACTAGTCTCAGGCCCTCTGCGGCCAGCGTCTCAGCGAGCGCTTTCGCGTTTTTGATTATCTGGGACTGATACTCCTTGAAATCAGGGGACATGGCCTCCTTGAAAGCGACCGCCTTCGCGGCAATAACATGCATGAGAGGCCCGCCCTGCATTCCGGGGAAGACCGATTTGTCAAGGATCTCAGCCACATCCTTTTGCGCCATAACGGCGCCCCCTCGGGGACCGCGGAGGGTCTTGTGGGTTGTGGTGGAGACGAAATGCGCGTATGGAATGGGCGAAGGATGTTCGCCGGCGGCTACGAGGCCGGCGATGTGCGCTATATCAGCGAGAAGATATGCGCCAACCTCGTCCGCTATCTCCCGGAACGCCTTGAAATCTATGGTTCTGGGGTAATTTGAGTAGCCGCAAACTATGACCTTCGGCCTTGTCTCAAGCGCCACCTTGCGGACCTCGTCCATGTGGAGCCGTTCGTCGTCCGAATTCACACGGTAGCTCGCCACCTCATACCATTTCCCAGTGAAATTTACGGGGTGGCCGTGGGAGAGGTGGCCGCCATGGGAGAGCTCCATAGAAAGCAGTGTGTCTCCGGGGTTCATCACCGCGAAGTAGACGGACATGTTGGCCTGGGTCCCGGAGTGGGGCTGGACATTCGCCCAATCCGCTCCGAAAAGCTCGGTAAGGCGTTTGCGCGCCAGCTCCTCAGCTATATCAACGAACTGGCACCCGCCGTAGTAGCGCTTTCCGGGATAACCCTCCGCGTATTTGTTGGTGAGGGGACTGCCGAGCGCCGCGAGCACGGCCAGGGAGGTAAAGTTCTCCGAGGCTATGAGCTCAAGTCCCTCGTGCTGTCTGCATGTTTCCTTGTATATAGCGTCAAAGATCTCTGGATCGGTTTTGTAAAGCTCCTCAAGAAACATCTCAGTCGCTCCTTCCTGCGGAAATTCTAAACCGCCTCGCGCGGCCGGATCAAAGTTGAGGGCCTCCTAGTTGCCAGGTTATACTTTCTGTGTGAATGAGTTCAGCGAGCGATTTCTTAGAAACACAGGGCTTTTCCCAGAGAGGATATTTGATGCTGAACTCAAGAGGAAACTCTCCGATTACCCAAAGAAATCTTCTGAGATTGAGGCTATACTTGCTTTGTTTGATACAGCCTTTGAGAGATACAAATCCCTGAAAGATAGGCTCCCCGACGAGGACGAAGAGCACCTTGAGGTTCGTTTTCTGAGACCTGTTTTTGAAAGGCTAGGTTACGAGCTGGGCAAGACCTACGACTTCAGGCCTGGGATCAGAAGAAGCCACTTTGTGAGAAAGGTTCCTGATTATGTGTTCTTTAGAAACGAGGCGGATTTTAGGGCAGTGGAGGCCTTTAAGAACTCCAGCGACCCAGATGAAAACCATAGGTTTTTTCAGTCTGCTTGCGCCCTGGGCGAGGTCAAGAGATGGTCCGCCATACTGGATGGCAGGCCAGCCGATCAGCTTGACGGATACCTTCTAAGAGCTGGGGTTGATTGGGGGATACTCACCAACGGCAGGCTTTGGAGGTTATTCCATAGAACCAGCAGCTCTCACCTCATCTACTACCTTGAGTTTAACCTTGAAGCCTTTCTCGCTTCGTATGATCCGGACCAGGGAGGGATTTACAGGAGAGAAACGAATCCCCAGGAACTCCTTAGGGATTTGGCTCCCTTTTACCTTTTCTTTTCAAGGGAAGCATTCATTTATGACCAAGAGGGCCTCTGTTGGCTGGACAGGTTCTTTCAGAGGACAAAGGAGGAGCTCGCGAGTCTGGAGGAAGACCTTTCCAGGAGGGTTTATTCGGCCCTGGAAACAATTGCTCAGGGCTTTTTTGATTACGAAAAAAACAACCTCTCGCCGGAGAACGAGGAGGACCTGGCCTTGGTCTATCAAAACAGCCTCATACTTCTCTATAGGTTGCTATTCCTTTTCTACGCGGAGTCGCCAAGGAGAGGGAAGAGCCTACTGCCCGTCGAGCAGGAGAATTATGAGCCATATAGCTTGATATACATGGTGGAGGAACAACTGAGGAAAAGACACCCTAGAACCCTCGCCAAGGAATTGTCCGGTTTCTGGGGAAAGCTAAGGTCTATTTTCAGGCTTATAGACAAGGGTAGCCCCAGCTTGGGAATTCAGGCTTACAACGGAAAGCTCTTCTCCGATGAGGCTTATCCTTTCCTGGCAGAGAAGGAGCTCTCTGACTGGCACCTGGCAAGCGCTTTGAAGAATCTGTCCCTGGATGATTACGGCCTTTATGGTGAGATAAGGGTGGACTATTCTCCCCTGTCCATAAGGCAGTTGGGAAGCATATACGAGGGGCTTCTTGAACACAAGCTTGTCTACCGGAACGGGAAGGTCGCCCTTTTGCCCACTAGTAGGGAACGCAAAGAAACTGGCAGTTATTACACTCCGGATTACATAGTCAAATACATTGTTGAAAATACCCTCGGCCCCTTGACTGAAAACGCTAATCCTGAGCAAATACTTTCCTTAAAGGTTCTTGACCCCGCTATGGGTTCCGGACATTTTCTCGTGGAGGCGGTGGATTTCCTCGGCAAGGCGTTGGCCAGGGCAAGATCAGGTGGGGACGAATACGATGATGAGGATTTGCATAGGGCAAAAAGGGATGTGGTAACAAGGTGCATATATGGAGTTGACCTGAATCCGCTCGCGGTGGAGCTGGCAAAGCTCGCTCTCTGGATTCACACGGCCGTGCCGGACAAGCCCCTGTCGTTTCTTGAAAACCACCTGAAGTGCGGAAACTCCCTCCTGGGAGCCGATCCTGACTTGTTATGGGGCCCCCCTCCCCCAAACGGCAAACCCGAGAAGGATGCTGGAGGGATATTCAATGATGTGTTTAAGAAGAGCCTTAGCGGAGCTCTCAGCCTCATAGCCCAGATAGAAGCCCAACCAGAGGAAACAGCCGTGCAGGTTCAGGAAAAGGAGCGAACTTACGAGAATGCACTGGAAAAGCTGAGACCATTCAAACAGGTAGCGGACGCGTGGATGGCGTTCTTCTTTGACGAGAAAACGAGCAAGAACAAGAAGAAAACTGGGATGAGAAAGTGGAAAAAGGATAGGCGCGAGCGCGCCTGGTCTGACCTTCTTGCCTGGCTGAGCAACCCTCACGAAACCAAACCACCCTCTTGCGCGGCGAGGGTCGCGCTCGTTACAGGTCAGAACCTATCCCTGCAAAGGCGTTTCTTACATTGGCAAATAGAGTTTCCGGAGGTATTCTTCTCTGATACCCGAAAGGAAAACCCTGGCTTTGATGTGGTGATGGGAAATCCGCCCTACGGGATCCGGATTGACGAGAAGGAAAAAAGGTTCATCGGAGTTAAGTTTGAGAACGGGACCCCGGACAGTGCCGCGTATTTCCTTGAGCTAGCGCTAAATCTGACGAGAAAAGGTGGAAACTTCGGGATGATAGTTCCCAAGAGCATAGCGTTTTATCGTGAGTGGAGGAGGATACGAAACATTCTTTTGAGCAGGTCATTTCTCCGGTCCACAATGGATGTAGGGATTGCCTTCAAGGATGTTAACTATGAGGAGATTGTTCTCTGTTTTTCTACAAATGAGCTATCTAAAACACAATTGGCGGTTGCTGTTCCCCTGAGAAGACCAATTTTTGAGAAAAAGATACTGGAAAACGGCAGTGTACCTCTTGAACTTACAAGGATCGCGGGCACTATTATTTTTAGAGGTGTAAACTCGCGGATGGAAAGGACGATTAGACAAATAATAAAACATAGTCAATATGTTGGGCAGCTTGCCGAGTCTATTTTTCGTGGAATTTACATTCCTGACCGAAACAAGGAATTACTTGCCGAGGGCAATATCAAATTTGTCAATAAAGTTCCCGATGTGAAACGCTACTTCATCTCTCGGCTCCATAATATTGATATTTCTGTGAACCCTAACTGGGTAAAGATGGCCAGAGAAATTATGAGACCTCGCGTGTTTCTTAAAGTCATGAGAGGAAAGAGGCTTGTTGCATATCCGGATGCAAGCGGCGAACTTTTGACTACCGAAAAGCTCGTTAACATAGTTTTTCCCAAAAACAGCGGTTACTCATACTATTTCGTAGCCGCGGTGATAAACTCCCCCGTTCCTTCTTTCTTTATTCAGACAATTCTTTTTAGTCAGACTACAGAGACCTCAAGGGTAATGGACTCTTTTTATTCATATTTTATTCCCCTTCCCCGCATATCTTTCTCAACCCCAGCAAAGAAACGAAAAGATCTCTTTGAAAAGGCAAAGGAACTGTATGATGCAGGAGACAACGATTCTCTCTTGAAGTTTGTTGAAACCTGCATCCAGAATGGCCACTCCGATGCGGTTCACGACCTTCTCGCGCACCTTGCCAAGGAAATGATCTCCCTTAACAACAACCTGAATAACCTCGCCGAGAGGTTCCTTCTTGATCTTGAGGGGTGCAGAATCCCACGGAAAGAGGCGGAAAAGGGTAGGCAAGCAAAACATTTGCGCGCTGTCAAATCAATCAATCCGCACCTTGAGGGCACTGAAGATAACCGGAGGATTAACCTCGTGAGCGCTTTAGCGTGGAAGGATAGGGTGGCTTTCAGGGATCTCCTTCTCTGTTTAGCGGAAAGCGTGCCCCACCTATCAGAGGCTCTTGAGGTCTACGAGAGATATTCCCCTGATTACAGCGAGAAATACGCGGTCCGTGAATTCACTGATACCCTTATAGACCAAATAGTCTACAGGCTTTACGGACTCGCAGAGGAGGAAATTGAAACAATAGAGACCTGGACCGCCGAAAGGTCAATTCCCGAAGAGTAGGTTTATCCTCATCGTCCTCCCCGTCACGACGAGGTCCCTCGTGCCCTCCTTGCCCGGTTCAAAAAGCCCAGCGGGCACAGGCCCGTTTGTCCCCCAGAGCGATGCCCCGGCTTCAAGCCAAAGGTAGCCCACAACCCGGACGGAGAGAAGCCCCCCGGCCTCTCCGATCCAGGAAAGAGGCCTCAGAGTTCTTGTGGTATCGTTCAGGGGAGGTTCCCACCTGATCCAGGAATAACAGAGCCCTCCGGCAAGTTCAAACCCGAGCCTCATCCTGTCGTGCGGGTTGAAGAACCTGAAGTGCGCCATGCCGGGGAGGGTGTAGAAATCACCTCTTCCCCACGAACCCTGAAAATTGAAATACTTGAATCCCAGCGAGAGGCCCCATGAGCCAGCTATCCAGCCTGTCTCCCACCATGTGTTGTTCAGGAATATCCTGGCGTCCAGCGAGGGCCCTGCCTCGGCGTCCTGTCCGGCCCGGAGCATGATCGTGGAGTCAGGCGATGGCCAGGCCGCGCCCGCGGAGACCCCAATGTTGCCGACGCTTTCGGAAATGAGGAGAAGCAGGATCATTTTAGAAGCATCCTCGGTTTGCCATCTTGGCCCAGAATAAAGTAGACCCCGGATTTCCCCGGCGGCGATGCCAAGCGTCTGCCGGCGCAGTCGTAGATCCCGGGCTTTCCAGGAACAGCGCTTGGGGACTCTTCAACGCCCGCCCCTTCACACCATACTTGGTATGATAAAGTGGGTGGAAACACGCTGTTTTCAAGGGCGCTGAGCTGAGGTTCGGCCGATGTGATGTTGGGAGACCTGGCCTCATCCGGAAGCGTAATAGGCACAGATGTGAAGCCAGCGTCCCTCGCCACGCAGTTGTATCCGGTTGGGTCTACGGAGACAAAAAGAAAGTCCCTTCTTCCGAAACCAAAGGATGATGTGTAGCCGAGGGCGATCGTCTGGCCTGAACCGAGGATTAGAGAGCCCAGGCCATCGGATGCGTTCCCGCCGACATATTTGCTCCAAGCGAGCGAGCCGTCAGGAAGGGTTTTCAAAAGGAACCCGGGCCCGCCGTTGGTGTGCCTCCCTGAGATGTATATGCCAGTGTTATCAATCCCGATGTCCATGGGGTATTCGTATCCTGTAGCCCTCATTAACCTGGCCCAGAGAAGGGTTCCGAGCGCATCAAGCGCAAAGAGCAGGACCCCTCCTCCCTGGCTCCCGTCCTTGCCGGCCACAATTATGGTATCGCGGTTCACGCAAACCCTGAGGGCCATATCGTATCCCGAGCCTCCGAATGTCCTGAACCATCTGAGGGAGCCATCCGGGCCAACGCGCATCACAAAAGCCTGGCCAGAAAAGCCATAGCTCTCAGTGTAGCCCACAACAACGGCGTCATCCCCTACCACCACGACATCCTCGCCGCAATCAAAGCCCTGGCCGCCCAAGGCGAGGGCCCAGATCAGCGAATTTCCCTCAAATCTGAGAAGGAGAACATCGTTTTGGCCGGAACCCCATGAGTCCGTGTATCCAACCAGGTAAGGGCCGGAGGCCGCCATGAGATACTCAGCCCTCGGCCCCCTTATTGCCAGGAAGGCAGGGTTGTTTAGTTCAGGATCGGTTTTCATGAGCAGGGCATCCGAATTCCCCATATCGTTCAAGAAACCAATCGCTGTAAGGGAGTCCCCTTCCCCCCAAGCCCCGTAAAACTCGTCTGTCCCTGCGATGCCAGTAGCGTATGCCCCAACGAGGTTTCCCTCGTAGTCCCAGATGAGGATGTGTCCGTCAGTGCTCGTTGAGTATGAGCGGCCTACGCCAACGATATATGATTGAAATCCCACACCAGCCCTT
>Ga0068707_1003247_pt1 | contig 11365 bp, 5 predicted proteins | sample YNPNPMetaG_FD_66600 | JGI IMG/M metagenome (GOLD analysis project Ga0068707, IMG submission 66600) | Anoxygenic and chlorotrophic microbial mat microbial communities from Yellowstone National Park, USA - YNP NP MetaG | ecosystem: Environmental > Aquatic > Thermal springs > Hot (42-90C) >... | reverse complement strand
CTTGATTCCCCCGCGCATCAAATTGCCCATTATTACTGCCGATTTCTGATTCTCGCCAAGCGTGATTTGGTTCTTGTCCGCGTTCATGAAATCGCAGTTCGAGACCGTGAGTGCGGCGCCGTCGGAGTAGATGCACGGTTCACCCTGGCCCTCGGCATCCCAGGTGATGAAATGGCAGGAGTTGAATGTGACGTGACCGTTACCGAGAACCTTTGCGTGGTTGATGGTCTCCTTCGGAAGGCCCCAGAATCCGCAGTTGGAGAACCAAACCGGCCCGTTGTTCGTATCCCGCACGTCGATGCCCGCCATGAACTGGCAGTTGGAGAATCGAATGCCCGAATGGGGCTGCACCTTCTCGACCAGCACGGCGCACGGCCCCAAGTCTGATCCGGAGCTGGTGATGACGGCGTTGCCGGGGCCGTCCTTGCCGACTGCCAGGAAGTGGAACCCGACTTTGAAGAAGATGGTGAAGACGTTGGATATGAACTGCCAGTCAGTGCGCCCTATCTTGAGGCCGGTGCCGTTCTTGTAGGTGAAGTCTTTCATCAGTGGGATATCCCAGAACGGCCAAAGATGCACGTCTTCGACCCGGCCGACGTCGTAGCACTTATCGATGAAGATGCCGGTTTTGATCGGCTGGGCGTACAGGCCCTTGATGTAGTGTCTGCCGCAAGGCCGCGTGCCGAAATCAACCGCTTGCCAGGGGTTGACTAGCAGCACGTCGACGATAGAGCAGTTATCACCCTCGCCTGCCACGCACCAGGGATACGGAACTGGGTTCTTGCGGTCTTGTTCGGGGTAGTAGACGGCCAGACCCTTTAGAACTGAATCGTGGTGCAGGAAGATGAATGGCCTGCCCTCCTCGCTGCCCTTTCCCTCGACGGCTAGGAGCACGCTGCCCTTGTAGGTGAGCATGTCGGTTTGTTTGAAAGTGGCCCACATGCACGGCGGGGCCTGAAATACCCCTTGTAGGGCCACATTGGCGGGAACGTCCAAGTGGCCCTTAATAAGATAGCCGCCCGGCGGCACGAAGACTATCCCCCCGGTCTTTCCGGCTTCGTCGAGCGCTTTTTGGAACGCAGCGGTGTCGTCGGTGACACCGTCGCCCTTTGCGCCGAACGACGCGACGGAAAAGACGCCTTTCTGACCTATCGGCACAGCGTTGTTGTCCTCCGCGGTCGCCCCCGAGGCGGCGGACGCGAAGATCATGATTACCAGGATTAGCGTCAGATACTGCACAGGTATTGCCTCCGTTTCACTTGGCCTCGGGCACGCTGCCGGCCGGCCGGCGGTTTCTGCCGGGCATGCCCATGAGCTGATCGCCGAGATCTTGGCGCATTCGCTCGACGTGCGCCAGCAGGCGGTTCACCACGCTGGGATACTGCCTGGACACATCGGTCGTCTCGCCGATGTCCGCTTCCAGGTCGAATAGCTGCTGGGGCACTTTCTCGGTGCTGCCGCGCGGCGTGTGCTCCAGAACCAGCTTCCATTTGCCTGATCGGACTGCGTGAAGTTCGTACTGCCAATAGTAGAAGAACGCGTCGTGCGGGCTGCGAGCGTTTTCTTCGAAAAGCAGCGGGCTTATGTCGCGTCCGTCGATGATACGGTCGTTCGGTGTCTGCGCGCCGGCGAGCGCGGCGAATGTGGGCAGGATGTCGATCGTTGCCGCGATCTCGCGGCAGGTCCTGCCGGCGCGTATTCGTCCCGGCCAGCGGAAGATGCCCGGTTCGCGCATACCTCCTTCCCAGGTTGTTCCCTTGCCCGCCCTCAGGGGAAGCGCGCTTCCGCCGTGTTCTTTCTGCGACTGCCACGGCCCGTTGTCCGATGAGAACATCACCAGCGTGTCTTCATCTAACCCGAGCTTCGCGAGTGTGTCGAGAATCTCGCCGGTGCTCCAGTCGATGCACTCCACGACGTCGCCGTACAGTCCCGCCTTGGACTTACCCGCAAACCGCGGCGATACGCTCAGCGGCACGTGCGGCATCGTGTGCGGCAAGTAGAGGAAGAACGGTCGGTTTCGGTTGCGGGTGATGAACTCGATCGCCTGTTGGGTGTATCGCTCGGTAAGGGTCTCCTGGACCACCGGCTGCTCGATGATCTGCTCGTTTCGGATAAGCGGCACGGGGTTGCCGGGGCGAGGCATGTCGTTTGAGTAGGGGAGGCCGTAGTAGTAGTCGAACCCGTGGCGGGTTGGCAGGAAACGCTTGTGATGGCCCAGGTGCCACTTGCCGATGCAGGCGGTGGCGTATCCGCGCGACTTCAGCAGCTCGGCTAGAGTGATCTCCTTGTCGCTGATCCCGATGTTCGAAGAAGGGTTCAAGACGGCGGGCAGACTCACCCTGGGTGGGTAGCAGCCGGTCAGGAGCGCGGCCCGTGACGGCGTGCAGACTGCCGCTGCGGAGTAGAAGTCCGTGAATCGCACTCCCTCGGCGGCCATACGGTCGAGCCTGGGAGTATTGATCAGCTTCGACCCATAGCAGCTAAGATCATTGTAGCCGAGGTCGTCGGCGTAGATGATGACAAAGTTCGGCGGCCGATCCTTGCCGCGCGCAAGAATCGGCATGCCCAGGGCGGCCACCGATCCGGCGAGCGACGCCTGCAGAAACGCGCGCCGGGTGATGCGTGCATCAGTCGACTTGCTCATGTTTTCCCTCCTTGATTTCTCGCCTTTCTCGCCGCCGCCGGTGCTCGCCCAAGCCGGCGCGGCGATTTCGAATCGCACCGTTTGACGGCGAACGCAGGCTGCTATATGCCGCCGGTCACGCTCGCACGGGGCCAGGTCGGTAATAGCGCGGATCCCGGCACGGCTGCTACGGCAGGAGCCTCGAAAGCCGCTCCACGACGTCCTTGTGATCCGCCGCGATGCTGCCGGATTCGACCGGGTCCTCCTTGAGATCAAAAAGCACCAAACTGGCGCTGCCTTCGAATCCGCGAACCAGCTTGTAGCGCCCGTCGAACACGCATCGCCAAGGCCCGAGCCCGGACAGGACATAGTCGCGGTGCGTTTTCTTCCTACCTTCCAGAAGCGGCCGCAGCGACCGGCCGGCCATATCCGCCGGAGCCGCAACGCCGGCGTAGTCCAGAGCGGTTGCGGCCAGGTCCATCAAGCTTACGGGCGCGTCGCTTACGACGCCGGCTGCCACTCCGGGTCCCGCTACTACCAGGGGCACCCCTACCGACGGCTGATAGGGCACCGACTTCCCCCAGCGGCCGTGATCGTTGAGCATCTCGCCGTGATCGCTCGAGTAGATGATCAGAGTGTTGTCCAACTCGGCGCGCTTGCTCAGTTCGTCGACAAACACGCCGATCCAGCGGTCGATGTTGGTAATCATTGCCGAGTAGTTTCGCCTTACGGCGACGTTCTGCTCGGGCGTGAGATCTCGGCCCGCGTGAGGTTGAGGGAAGTCGACTTTTTCATAGAGCTTCGTCATGCTCTCCGTGATGTCCCAGGGCGGATGGGGGCCGGCGAAGTTCACCTGCAGGAACCAGGGCTTGCCCTGCGGCACGCTTCGAATCAGCTCGATTCCGTTGTGGCCGATCCAGTTGTCGCAGTAGGCGTCGTCCGGCAGCGGGGTGGGAAAGGTGGCGGCCACGCCTTCTTTGGATCGTCTGCCGAAGTCCTCCAAGTGCTTTTGCCGCAAACCCCGTTTTTCGAGAAATCGCATATAGGGATCCTTCGGCACATCACGGCCGGACAGGACGGCGTCGAGCTTGCCTGCGTTGTCGATTCCATCCGAGAACCCCCATTCGTCGAGCAGTCGCTTGCCGTCGGGCCCCCAGTCGAAAGTCGCTTTATGCAGGTCGAACTTTCCGCAGCCCATCACGTGGTAGCCGCTCTCTCGCAAGAGCTTGTAGAATGTGGTCCGGCCCACGGGGTAGTCGGTGCCGTTGCCGGGAACTCCGCAGCGGTCGTATTCGGTTCCCGAGGCCAAGCACGCTCGCGCCGGGGCACACAGGGGCGACGGAGTAACGGCGCAATTGAACCTGACTCCTCGTTCGGCAAGCGCGACCAGATTCGGCATTCTCACGGGGACCTTGGGGTTCCAAGGCACCCAGTCGAAGCGATGTTGGTCAGGCAAGAGCAGAAGTATGTTGGGCCGCCGAGAGGCATTGTCTGCCGACAGCAGCCGCCGCGGCAAGATCGAAAAGACGCCGACGGAGGCGGCAGCTCTGAGGAAATCCCTGCGACTCAATCCGGTATGGTCCATTGCATGCACCCTTGGTCCGCTGCAGTGTCGACAACGCCCCAGCCGCCGCGCTGCGCACAGCGGCGCTCGACGCGCCGGGCACGGAGCGTCTCTTCGGCCTCCGAACGCACTTCTCCTGCTCCCTGACGCCCGGGGAGGCGCAACCGACAGAAAGCACGCCGCGGGAACGCGGCGTGCGGGAGGGGGGATGAGGATGGTTTCGCGGTGCTCAGATGTCCACTCTCCAGTTTCGGCCCTTTGTGGTCTTCATCAGCTTGGTGTGTCCGTCGTAGAACATGAAAATCGAGCCGCCGCCGTGGCTAACCCTGAGATTATAGATCTTGCACCACGTGCCGTGATATCTTCCGATTCCGGACTTGGTCCCATCGGGCGCGACGTCGACCATGGGTATATCTTCATCGGGAGCGGGGTTTACGCTGTCCCAGCCGTCTCCGCTGCGAGTGGGGCCGCTGATCTGGTTGTTATCGACCGGAACTCCCCTGGCGTAGCCGATGCCGTAGGATATCCAGCCCATTCCCTCGCCCACGAAGATGATCTGCGAGGGCCGTTTGAACTCGGAATCCTGGAGTCCGCCCGCTGCGTACTTGCCGTGCGGCCAGTTCGTCTCGTTCATCGTGTAGGCGAATCCCACGTTCAGGCGCGCGCCCACGCCGATCTGATAGGTTGCGGTGCCGACTCTGACAGTGCCGGTTGTCTGCTGCTTGAGCCACGGCGCGCTGGGACACTTGTAGACGTTGTCGCGCGATTTGTTCTCGTCGCCCGTGCTGGTGGACCAATCCATCTTTTGGCCCACATAGCGGGTTATGACCCAGAAGAAGCTTCCCTGGTCGTCGCAGTTCTGCGACTGGTTCGGGCCGTAGCCGGTGTTCTGCCAGATATGGCAGTTGTGGCCGTTCCAATCATCTCGGTACATAGCAAGCGCTCGGCCGATGTTCTCGAAGTTGGCCACGCATCTCGAGACGCGGGCGCTTTCTCGCGCCGCCATAAACACCGGGAACAGGATCGCGGCAAGAATCGCGATTATCGCAATCACGACCAAGAGTTCGATCAAGGTGAAGCCGGATACTCGCCCTGCGCGCATGTCAAACCACTCCTTGCTCGAGGCTATTGTATAATCATTCGTGCCATGTGCATCATATCATGACATCGGCCCGGTCGGCAAGGACCTGTAGGCCCATAGAGCGGAAATTTATTTGCAGCGGTGCCCGTCGGCGAGAGTGCGAAGGAAAAGGGTCTTCGTTCACCGAACGAAAGAGCGTATATCCCCCCGGGAGGTGCGCGCTTGAGGACCGTCTTCTTCGACATCGACTGCCTTCGTCCCGATCACTTGGGCTGCTATGGCTATAACCGTCCCACCTCGCCCAACATCGACGCCGTCGCCAAGCAGGGCGTGCGGTTCGACCACTACTACTGCGCAGACTCACCCTGTCTGCCCTCAAGGATGAACTGGTCCTCGGGACGGCTGGGGATCAGAAACGGAGTGGTGTCCAACTGCGGCGCAGGTGCTCAGTTTCGCATACGCACGCGCAACTACGTCGGCCCCCAAGAGGATAACGATATGCTCATGCGCAGGCTGCGCAGGGTCGGCGTTGAGCCGGTGAGTTTCTCGAACTTCGCCGACCGACACAACATGTTCTGGTTCGAGTGCGGCTGGGCCGAGTTCCACACGCCGAACCTGAAGGGCGGCGGAGAAGTGGCTCCCGAGATACACGAGCCTCTGATGCGTTGGCTTAGGCAAAACGCCAAGCGCGAGAATTACCTGCTGCACATCAACTACTGGGACGCTCACCGCCTCTACAAGATGGAAGCCTCCTGGGCTGACCGGTTCAAGGACTACCCCGTCACGCAGCCCTGGCCGGACGAGGACGCGATCAAGCGGCATCAGTCGATCAAGGGGCCGTTCACCGCTCAGGCCCAGTTCAGGGACGGAAAGAGCGTCGTGCCGCTGATGCCGGATTCGATAAGCTGCCGCAAGGACTTCGAACACCTGATCACCGGCTACGACGCCGCCATCGCATACGTCGACCATCACGTCGGGATCGTGCTGAACGAGCTTGCGGATCAGGGCGTCCTGGACGACGCGGCAGTCATCATCACTTCCGATCACGGCGACTCATTCGGCGAACACGGCATCTACTCCGACCACGTGAACGCGGACGAGAGCATCCACCATATACCGCTGGTGATCAAGTGGCCGGGCGTCGCGAAACCGGGGACAAAGTGCGACTCGATGCTCTACAACATCGACCTGAGCCCCACGCTGTGCGAGCTTTACGGCGCGGAGATTCCGGCGGACTGGGACGGCGTCTCGTTCGCGGCGCAGGTGCGCGGCGAGAAAGGCAAGGAGCGCGACCGCCTGGTCTGGGGCCACGCGCTCTACACCGTCCAGAGGGCCGTTCGCACAAGGACCCACCTGATGATTCGCACCTACGACGACATGGGATACGGCCGTGACGAGGTCGAGCTGTACGATATGACGGCTGATCCTTACCAAACTCGCAACATCGCCAAGGAGCGCCAGGAGATCGCCTGCGAGTTGAACGACTACGTCATGAAGGACTGGCTGGAGGAGCAGAAGTCGAAGCCGCACTGGCTGGGCGACCCCTTCGAGGCCGTACTCGCGGAGCGCAAAGCGCGGGGAGGGCCGTGATCGTCAGATCCCCAGGGCGGCGGCACAGCTCAGTGCTGCGGGGATCTCGTCACGCTGAACTCGATTCAGCATCTGCCCGCCTGCTCGGTGGATCGTGAAACAAGTTCAGGATGACTTGGGTCCGGCACCCTGCCGCCGGCACACTGAACTTATACGAGGCGACAGAGGCCGCGTATCCCGACTTCCCTTCCGGAACCGGGCGAGCGGACCCGACGTCACCCCGAAGCCGCTTCGGAGTCCGCGGTGGCGCAGGTGGGTGCCGAGTCGGGCTCAGCGTTCGATCAGCTCGGATGATCTTCGTCCAGCTTCGCCTTCTCCAGAGGATGCTCGCGCTCCATTTCGGCCTCGGTGAGCGTTCCCGTGAGCCAGACCGAACTCATCGGGAAGTGATCGGGGTCGAAATGCGTGTTGTAGAGGTGCCACATCAGGATTGCGAGGAATGCCAGTAGGGCCTCGTCGCTGTGCGCGATGTAGGCCATCCCCAGCCCAAGGTCGGTGAGGCGGCTGCCGAAGAAGACCGGAAACCACAACACCAGACCAGATAGAACCATAATCGGCATTCCCCAGTAGACCGCGAAGTAGTCGAATTTCTCCTTCCAATTGAAACGCCCGTACTGCGGCGGGTCTCTGCGCAGACCCAGGTAAAACTTGATGGTGTGGGCAAAATCGGCGAAGTCTTTCTTTGTCGGCCACATGGTCCAGGACTCGAGCGACCATGCCGCCTTTTTCCAGAGATACAACAGATGAATCCCGTGCCAGATCCACGTGGCGGTCATTACGACGGCCGCAATCCGGTGGGCGATGCGAGCACCGGCGAAGCCCCCAAATAGGATGTGCAGGTAGTGCGACCAGCCGACGTGGGCGAACTTGAGCGGCATTCCCGTCAACACGAGAACGGTAAAGCTTGCCATCAGGCAGATGTGCTGCACGCGAACGCTGAGGCTGAATCGCCGGTAGAGCTTGTGTTTCGTCTCCTTCGGTTTCCTGCGCACCGTGTAAAGTATGATCGCGGCGGCCACGAGCGCGACTGCGCCGGCCCATGCCCATTCGCTGCCCTTCAGCCCCGCTACGGCCATCACGATGCCCGCAATCATTGCGCAGAAGCTTGCCGCCACCAGCACGGCCACGCTCCGTCCGGACCGCGGCGCGGATCCGGCAACAAACGTTTTCCTCAGTAGGTCGAGCGCCACCACGGCCAAAAGGAGCGCCATCACCCCGACGGTAAGGGCCTTGAAAAAGAGGTCCTCAAGAGTCAGCAAGAGGGAGCGCTCCATCTTCAGCCGCAAGTGATTTGCGCCCGATACGCAAAAGCTGGTGCCGGCCCCTGGATGACACTTCCGGCATGTCACGACGGCCTGTCGGCTCGGTGACGCGGTCAGCGAGACGATGCGGTGGTGTCCGTGGCAGTCGATGCAGGCGGCTGCGTCGTTCTTGCCGAAACGCAGCAGAGCCTTTCCGTGAAAGCTGCGCTCGTAGGAGTCGACGGCATCAGGGTTCTTTCCGTAACGGCCCATCAAGTCCGCGCGCCTGTGACAGGAGCTGCACAGCTCCGCCCCCCGGCTGCGGCTCATTCGTGCGACGGGCTTGATGTCGTGAGGATTTCCGCCGTGACAGGTCACGCAGGTAGGGTGATCGCCCTGCCGCTTGTCGGGGCGCCCGTGCGGACTGCGTGCGATCTCGTCGTCGGCGTCCGAATGGCAGGTTATGCAGTGTGCCGGGGTCGGGACGGCGGCGGTCTTGGTGATCTTGCCGTCCGCGGTAAATGCATTCGCCTCGGGAAGATGGCAGGAGAGGCAATCGGCCTGCTCCGGATCCGGGCGCGGCTCGGATTTCATGAAGTGCAGCGACCGCGTCATTGCGTCCACATCATGGCATGCGCCGCAGGTCTTCCTCACGCTGACCCTGTCTATCTGTGGGGGCTTGAGCAAGGCCCCGGACGCGTCCAGCAAGGGCACATCCTCGCCCGCGAACGCAGACGCCGCACAAAGCCCGATTAGGCCGAGCACAAGGCAGTAGGTGTTAACGCGAATCAGATCGTTCCCTCCAACCAAGCAAACAAGTCTGGTCTACAGTACTACAAAACGGCAGAAACAATCAAGGCAATGGTCTTTGAGGTTGTTGCGATAGAGCACAATTGGCCGCGTTCTCGCCCGTCTGCGTGCTTAGTTGAGGAGCCGCAGACAGGCGAAAACGCTGGATTCCGTTCCTATCGCAACGGCCTATCTTTGGGCAAGGCCGCAACGGCGGGTCGGACAGCCGCGCCGCTGCGAGACCGACCGGCAAATCTGGGCTGCTGCGCTCATCGGGCCGGTTCGAATCGCAGAATAGTGAGAGTGGCGCGAGGGAAGACGGCGGTAAAGTCGGCTGGATTAGTGGACGACGTGATGTCCGTCACGGTCCAGACGACGTTCTCGGCCGGATCGTTCTTAGCGTTCTTGGTGATCAGGCTGGTCTGCCCGGACACGGCCGCAAGCCTGTGAAGATAGACCAACGCCCCCGCGGGGCAGTCGGCAAGCTGGAACCTGACCGACTTGTCGCGGTACTCGGAGAAGTTGATCGCCCAGATTGTGATGCGTCCGCTGGTTGTGTCTCGAGTGGTATACAGACGGAAGTCGGTCTCGGAGAAGCTGTCGATCAGCCGGTCGCCGATGTACGCCTGCAGCGCCTTGTAGACCTTCTGGCCCGGCGCCTCGATGGCGGTCGTGCTCGGCCAGTTCGGGTAGTCCCAGTACTGAGAAGCCAGGAACCCGAGCTCCGCAAAGGTGAATATGGTCTCAGCTACCCCGAGAGCGTGAGCGACAGTGCGGTTCAAATTGAAATAATAGGTCCCCTCCCAGGAGCTTGGATTGCACTCACTGGCGACCAGAGGCGTGTTGGTGGGCCGGCCGGCGGCGGACAGACGCTCGATGATCTTCTGGCGGCGGTCGATCTGCTGCTGTTTGATTGTGTTGAGCCCCAGGTTCAGATCGTCGGCGTTCAGCACGCCGCCAGACGTCGTCTTGGTGATTCCGTACAAGGGGCCGTACGGGTGGTAGTTGACGAAATCGACCCTGTTCCCCGGATCCGACAGAACGGCGTCGAGCCAGGCGTTGCCGTTGTCGGCGGTTGTGATGCAAGGACCGACCTTGACCGTCGGGTCCTCGGCGAGCACGGCTTGTGTGATGACCTTGTATCTCGCCGCGTAGTCCTGGGGGGTCAGAGGCGGCGGCGGGTAAGGACCCTCCGGCTCGTTTCCGATCTCCCACCAATCCACCTTCGGCACGGCGGCTTCACCGGGGGCAAGAAGCTTGTCGTCGCTCCCCCAGCTCAAGGAATCCAACAGCGCCTGCTCGCGGGCGTCAAGCGGATCGCCCTGCCGTTTGGTCTGGAGAAGCTTGTTGCAGTAGAAGACCCAGTCGGCGGTGAGCGCAGCGAGGGTCTCGGGAGTCTGGTCCGTGTAGACCCACGTCGATCCGTTGCCCGTGCCGATCCCGCGGGTGTTGGTTAAGATCTGCAGGTAGGAGTTGCGGTCGCGCGCCTGCCTTAGGCGCTGAAGGGTCGAGACACTGCTGCTGTTCCATTGAGCCGTGCGTGTCTTCCAGTTGTAGCCGTCGCCGCCCCAGCGCATACTGGTGTTGAAGCTGACGGCCAGGCAGTCGGCTTCCATTTGGGCCGAAACCGCCTTGGGCTGCGAGTCCATGCCGTGGACGCCCTTGTTGATCACCGTGCCCGCCGCGGAGCAGTCGATCGAACGCGTCAAGGGGGTCGTTCTCCACTGTGTCGAGCTTCCCCATTCCGATGGGCACCAGCCGGGGGCGCCGCGCGCCGCCCGCGCGGTGAACGTATAGGCCGTATCCGAAGCCAAACCGGTGACGGTTTTCGTGCCCCAGTCGGCTTTGGTCTGAAAGACGGGCATCGAGCCCAGTGTGCCGTCGGCCTGCACGTAGTCCTTCCTGGAAACCGCAGGTGAGACGCGAATACAGAACAAGTCCGTGTCCGAGTCGTGCGGCGCGATGGACACGTCGAGCGACGAGGATGTCGCGTTTCCGACGATCGGCGCGTGCGGAGTCTCGCATTCGGCTACGCAGTTCGCCGCGACAACGTCGAACTCCGCCGCGTTCTCGCGCCAGCCTATGATCTGCCCAGATGCGTCCGCCGCCCGCACGTCGGCGTCGTTGGTGAGGGGGTTCACCGCCCACGCGGGCTTGGCCTTGAACGTCCAGGTCACCGTGCGCGTCCCGGCGGCCCCGGCTGCGCTGCCCGATGTGGTCACGGAGCAGGAGACAGGCGTTATATAGGTGGTGCCGCCCCAGGCGTCCGTTCGATAGCCCCATCTCCCGCCGCCGGTTGCGTCGGCGATCGTCCAGGTGCCTCCGTACTGTGTTATCAGGCTGTCCGAGGTGGCCCAGGCAAGGTATCCGCGGCCCTTGGTGTTGTCGCCGAGAGCCTCGATCATGTCAAACAGCACACGCACGTCGACGATGTCGTTGTAGCCGTCATTGTCGGCGATGGTCGTCGTGACGGTGTA
>Ga0068707_1003246_pt1 | contig 11368 bp, 16 predicted proteins | sample YNPNPMetaG_FD_66600 | JGI IMG/M metagenome (GOLD analysis project Ga0068707, IMG submission 66600) | Anoxygenic and chlorotrophic microbial mat microbial communities from Yellowstone National Park, USA - YNP NP MetaG | ecosystem: Environmental > Aquatic > Thermal springs > Hot (42-90C) >... | reverse complement strand
TCGGCGATGAAGATGATCGGGGTCGATACCCTGTTGGATTTCATCGTCTCCAGCGTGCCTTCGCCCGCGACGGCTCGCCCGGTGGTCGGAAAGAACCCGTCCGGTGCCGAGGAAAGCCGGGCGCCGACCGACCCGTTCTGCGCGCTGGTGTTCAAGACGACGGCCGACCCTTATGTCGGAAAGCTCACCTACTTCCGGGTGTTCTCCGGTTCGATTAGGTCCGATTCCCACGTCTACAATGCGAACAAGGAGCGCGAGGAGCGAGTAGGACAGGTCTACTTCGTTCAGGGCAAGAACCAGGAGGGCACCCCCGAGGTCGGAGCAGGCGACATCGGCGCTGTGGCCAAGCTGCAGGAGACCGTTACCGGCGATACGCTCTGCGACAAGTCCAAGCCTATCATACTCAAGCCCATAGAGTTCCCCGAGCCGGTTCACTCGCTCGCTGTAAGGGCGAAGACAAAGGCCGACGAGGATAAGCTCGGTCCCGCTCTGCAGAAGCTGGCGGAGGAAGACCCGACCTTCCACACCTACCGCGATCCGGACACCGGCCAGACGCTCATGAGCGGGCTCGGTGAAACGCATGTGGATATTATGGTCGAGCGGCTCAAGCGCAAGTTCGGCGTCGAGGTTGAAACGGAACTGCCGAAGGTGGCCTACCGCGAAACCATCACGATGCCCGCCGAGGCCCAGGGCCGGCACAAGAAGCAGACCGGCGGCCGCGGGCAGTTCGGCGACTGCTGGATCAGGCTCGAGCCCCTGCCACGCGGGACGGGCTATGAGTTCGTCGACCAGATAGTCGGAGGAGCAATTCCGAGGCAGTTCATTCCGTCGGTGGACAAAGGTATTCGCGAGGCTATGAACAACGGGATTCTGGCGGGCTATCCGGTTGTGGACGTAAAGGCCACCTGCTACGACGGCAGCTTCCACACGGTCGACTCGTCGGATTTGGCTTTCCAGTTGGCGGGCAGGCTGGCGTTCCGTGCCGCGGCGGAGAAGGCGGGCCCCGTGCTTCTGGAGCCGATTGCGGAACTGGAGGTCATCGTTCCGGAGGAGTTCATGGGGGACGTGATCGGCGACCTGAACGCCAAGCGCGGCAGGGTAGCGGGGATGGAACCCGTCGGCGGCGGCAGGCAGAAGATCAGGGCACAGGTTCCGCAGGCGGAGATACTGCGTTATTCGATCGATCTGCGCTCGATAGCGCGCGGCCGCGGCAAGTTCTCCGCGCGGTTGTCGCATTATGAGGAAGTGCCGGCGCACGTGGCGCAGACCATAATCGCCCAGGCCGAAAAGGCTCGGAAAGAGGAGTAGCGCGTGGCGAAGAAATGCCTGATTGAGAAACAGAAGCGCACGCCGAAGTTCAAGGTTCGGCAGTATAACCGGTGCGGAGTTTGCGGACGGCCGCGGGGTTATATCCGCCGGTTCGGATTGTGCAGGATATGCTTCCGCGAGATGGCCCACCGCGGCCTCATACCGGGAGTTACCAAGTCGAGCTGGTAAGAATAGGGAGCCGTGCCTGATGTGCCGGCCCTGTGACCGACGCGTAGCGGCCGCGCCTGAGGCGGGCGGCCGGTGGAGATATACGGAGGGTCAAGAATGACCGTTACAGATCCTGTAGCCGACCTTCTGACGAGAATTCGGAATGCGAACTCGGCGAAGCACGAGACCGTGGAGGTTCCGGCCTCCAGACTTAGCATGGAAATCCTTCGCATCCTGAAGGACGAGGGATTCATACGCGGGTATGAGATGGTCAAGGACAGCAAGTTTCCGACCGCGAGAATCGCCCTGAAATACGGGCCGAAGCAGGAGAAGGTGATCTCGAATCTGAAGCGCGTGTCGAAGCCGGGTCTGCGTGTCTACGCGAAGCGCGACAAGGTGCCGAGAGTTCTCAGGGGCCTTGGAGTCGCGATCATCAGCACCTCAAAGGGGGTTATGACCGATCGCGAAGCCAGAAGGCTCGGAATCGGCGGCGAGGTGCTGTGCTACGTCTGGTAGCGGGAGAGGTCGCGATGAGTAGAATCGGACAAATGCCAATACAGGTGCCGGATGCCGTGCAGGTCACACAGGACAACGGCAGCATCACGGTCAAGGGTCCGAAAGGGACTCTAAGCCGCTCGCTGCACCCGGCCATTAAGGTTAGAGTCGAAGACAACAAGATCGTGTGCGAGAGGCCTTCGGATTCCAAGGAGCACCGTTCGCTGCACGGTCTCACCCGAACTCTCGTGAACAACATGGTGGTCGGCGTGACTCAGGGCTACGAGCGGCGGCTCGATGTGCTTGGGGTCGGCTATCGCGCCGAGATGCAGGGGAAGAACCTGGTTCTTCAAGTTGGCTATTCGCACCCGGTGATCGTCGAGCCTATGCCCGGCATCGAGTTCGAGGTCGGCATCGATACGAGAGCGGGATTTGTGGTTTCCGGCCAGGTGGCCAGGATGCCGTTCGTGATTGTGAGAGGAATCGATAAGGAGATTGTCGGCCGGCAGGCGGCCAACATTCGCGCGGTGAAGCCGCCGGAGCCTTACAAGGGTAAGGGCATACGCTACTCAGGCGAGTACATTCGCCTCAAAGCGGGCAAACAGGGCAAGGCTGCAGGCAAGAAGTAGTCGGGAGCGAACTCCGCGCTGCGCCCCGCTCATTTGCGTGAGGCCGGCAGTCAAGCTCCGAGGAGTCATATGGACAGGAAAGAACTTCTTCGGCGGAGACGCCATAGACGTGTAAGGAAAAGGGTTTTCGGCACGCCCGATAAGCCGAGGCTGAACGTGTTCAGGAGCCTGTGCAACATATACGCACAGGTAATCGACGACACCCGCGGGCATACGCTGGTGTCCGCATCCACCCTTGATCCGGAGATCAAGCCGGCGCTGAAAACGGGCGGCAACATCGAAGCGGCCAAGCTTGTCGGCGAACTCGTCGGCCGGCGCGCGTTGGCGGAAGGCATACAAACGGTAGTATTCGACCGCGGCGGCTACAAGTACCACGGCAGAGTGGCCGCTCTGGCCGACGGCGCTAGAGAAGCAGGGCTGAAGTTCTAGCAGGTCCCGCGCAACAGGGACAATCGTACGGGAGGAAGCATGCCGAGAATAAACGCGGATGAGCTCGATCTGCAGGAGCAGGTCATCCGAACGAACAAAGTTCAGAAGACCCACAAGGGCGGGCGCACCTTGAGCTGGAACGTTCTCGTGGCCGTCGGGGATCGTAACGGCCATGTCGGAGTAGGCCTCGGCAAGGCCGCCGGCATCCCCGACGCGATACGCAAGGCCATCGAGGACGCCAAGAAGCAGATCATCGAGGTGCCCCTGGTCGGCAGTACAATTCCGCACGAGATCGAGATGCCGTACGGTGCCGCGCTCGTTCGAATGAAGCCCGCCTCGCCGGGGACCGGGGTCGTGGCAGGCGGCGCGGTCAGACCGATACTCGAGTTGGCCGGAATACGCGACGTGCTGGCGAAGTCGCTCGGGTCGCCGAACCCCATTAACACCGCGCGGGCTACGATGGAATGCCTGAAGAATATGCGGTTCCCGGAAAAGGTGGCCGAAACCCGCGGCCGTGATCTGAAAGATATGGTTCCGTGGTTCGTGAGAAAGAAAGAAGAGGAAGCCGCTTTTGCGCCGGCGGATGATACGGCTCAAGAAGGCGAAACCAACGAGGCCGAACTCGGCCCTGATGAAACCCAGAACACCGAAGAGAGCTAAGCGATACAGTGATGCTGAAGGTTACGTTGAAGAAAAGCGTCATAGGTTACAACAAGCGCCAGAGAGCCACGGTCAGGGCGCTAGGGCTTAACAAGGTTGGCTCGTCGTACCTGCACGCGCCGAGCGACAGCGTGCGCGGGATGATCCGATCCGTCGCGCATCTGCTCAGCGTGGAGGAGATCCCGGATCCTGTGGAGGTTCGAGATGAGGCTTAACGATCTGCACCCTGCGCCCGGATCGACTCACGCGCGCAAGCGGGTAGGTCGCGGGACCGGTTCGGGGCACGGCACCAGCGCCGGCAGGGGAACCAAGGGGCAAAAGGCCAGAACCAGCGGCGGAGTCAGGCCCGGATTCGAGGGCGGCCAGACGCCTTTGCACAGGCGGCTTCCGCAGCGGCGCGGCTTCCGAAACATCACCCGCAAGGAATATGCCGTGGTCAACCTCGACGACCTGGAGCGGTTCGAACCCGGAACCGAGGTTACCCCGGAATTGATCGTGACAAGCGGGCTTGTAAAGAAAGTCAAGGATGGAATAAAGATTCTCGGTGACGGAGAGCTGACCAAGAACTTGATCGTTCGCGCGCACAAGTTCAGCAAGAGCGCCGTCGAAAAGATCAAGGCTGCCGGTGGAACGGCGGAGGTTGTATAGATGCTTGCGTCTGTCGTGGCGGCTTTCAGAATACCGGACCTGAAGAGGAGAATCTCTTTTCTCTTCGGGATGTTCGCAGTCTACGTGGTCGGGCTGCACATATCCGTACCCGGTGTCGATACCACGATACTGAGCGAGAGATTCAGCGGCGGCCTGTTCGACATCCTGAACGCGTTCACCGGTGGGGCCTTCAAGAAGTACACCATCTTCGCGATGGGGATTATGCCCTACATCAACGCGTCGATCATCATGCAGCTTCTGACGATCGCGATCCCGCAGCTCGAGGAGATGCAGAAGGAGGGTGCGGCCGGCCAGAAGAGGATCAGACTATACACGAGATGGCTGACCGGCGTGCTGGCCCTCTTCCAGGCCTACGGAACCACGACGTGGCTGCGGTCGATGGGGGCCATACAGTCCAGGGGCGGCATCTTCGATCCTACGGTTCTACAGATCGCCATCACTCTGGTCGCGGGAACCGCGTTCCTCATGTGGTTGGGAGAACAGATCAGCGATAAGGGGATCGGAAACGGCGTGTCGATCGTGATATTTGCCGGGATTGTCGCCGTGTTGCCGGCCCAGGTGTTTCAGACCTTGGCGGTTGTGTGGACCAACGGCGATTGGTTCTCGCTGGTGATGCTGGCCCTGCTGTTTGTGGGAACCGTGGCGTTCATGATCGCGGTCACCCAGGCCCAGCGCAAGATCCCGATACAGCACGTGAAGCGAGTCGTCGGCAACCGAATGGTCGGCGGGCAGTCGAGTTTTCTCCCGCTCAAGGTGAACTCCGCGGGCGTCATCCCGATCATATTTGCCGTTTCTATTCAGTACTTTCCGATGACCATCGCCAACATACTGACCAAAGGCGATCCGAATCACTGGATGACCAAGTTCGCGCACGGCCTGGTTCCCGGCACGGCCCTCCACTTCGGTGGCCAGGGCGGCACGGTATACGGCGCGATCATATACGCGGCGATGATCATCTTCTTCACCTACTTCTATACGGCGGTAACGGTCAACGTGAAGGACCTTGCGGACAACCTGAAGAAGTGGGGCAGCTTCATACCCGGGATCAGGCCCGGCAAGCCGACTCAGGATTACCTGGACCGGATCATGACCAGGATAACGCTGGCCGGAGCCATATTCCTTGCAATCGTCGCGCTGTTGCAGTACTATGTGCCGCAGCTTACGGGGATAACCACGTTCAGTCTCGTCGGAGGCACGTCGCTCTTGATCGTCGTCGGCGTCGCGCTCGAGACGATGCAGGCGATCGAATCGCATCTGCTGATGCGGCACTATGAGGGATTTATAAAGTAGGTTCCGTCGGTCGGCCTGGCTGCGCGGAAGCAACCTGAGTCGAGTGCGGGGCGAGCCGTCACTTGTCGACGGAAAGCTCCAGCCGGCTGACCGGCGAGAATACGAAAGCGGCCTCTTCTTTCCCAAGAGGGCCGCCGCGAGGTTCGTTTTGAGGATAGTCTTGTTCGGTGCGCCCGGGTCCGGAAAAGGGACTCAGGCAAACCTTCTAGAGCAGAAATACAAAGCGGCGCATATCTCCACCGGAGACATTCTGCGCGAGGCGGTCGCGAACAAGACCGATGTAGGCCTGAAAGCGAAGGCCTACATGGAGCGAGGTGAGCTGGTCCCGGACGATGTAGTCATCGCGATTGCGAAAGACAAACTGGCGTCGATCGGCGAAGACGGGTTCGTGCTGGACGGGTTTCCGCGGACCATCGCGCAGGCCCAGGCGCTGGACGAGGCGCTTGCCGGCCTGGGAAGACCGCTGGAGGCTGTCGTGAACCTTCGGGTGGACCGCGAGGAGTTAATTAGGAGGCTGTCGGGCCGCAGGGTGTGCCCGGTGTGCGGCGAGCCGTATCACGTCGACTCGAAGCCCCCTAAGGAATCCGGCAGGTGCGACCGATGCGGTGCCGAGCTGGTGCACAGGGACGACGATAAGCCGGAGGCCGTAGCAAATCGACTGCAGGTCTATGAGGCTCAGACGGCGCCCCTGCTGGGGTACTATGAACGCAAGGGGCTGTTGCGCGACGTTGACGCCGTCGGAGAGATCGACGAGGTACTGAGCCGAATAACTGCGTCGCTCGGTGTCGGATGATAATCAAGAAGACGCCGGCCGAGATAGAGAAGATGCGCATCGCCGGTGCCGCCGTGGCGAGGTGCATCGCGGAGATCGTCAAGCGAATCGAACCGGGCCGGACGACGACCCTGGACATTGACGTTATGGCCGAGGAACTGATCCGCAAGTGTGGCGGGATCAGTTCGTTCAAGAACTATCGCGGCTATCCGAACACGGTGTGCGTGGCGGTGAACGAGGAAGTCGTGCACGGGATCCCGGGGGACCGAGTGCTGATGCCGGGTGACATTCTGGGCATAGACCTCGGGATTATGGTGGACGGCTGGCACGGCGACGCCGCGGTCACGATAGCTGTGGGCGGGGTCGCGTCCAAGGAAGCGAAAAAACTTTTGAGAGTGACCAGGGAAGCCCTTTATAAAGGCATTGAACAGGCCAGGCCCGGAAAACGTCTCTCGGACATAGGGCATGCTATTCAGGCCCATGTCGAGCGCAACGGTTTTTCGATTGTACGGGACCTTGTGGGACACGGTATCGGACGGTCGCTGCACGAGGATCCCCACGTGCCGAACTACGGCAAGCCCGGGTGCGGCGTGCGACTTGAAGAGGGTATGACCCTAGCTATCGAGCCGATGGTGAATGCGGGTGATTATAGAGTCGAGACTCTCGGCGACAACTGGACGGTCGTATCGAAAGACCGGTCGCTGTCGGCGCATTTTGAGCATACGGTTGCGATCCGCAGGGACGGGCCGGACATACTGACGCTGCCGCCTGCCGGGGAGGCCCCATCGTTAGATGCCTAAAGAGAAGCCCATAGAAGTCGAGGGCCGTGTGGTTGAGTCTCTGCCGAACGCGATGTTTCGCGTGGAGCTGCCGAACGGCCACACCGTGCTGGCCCACGTCTCCGGCAAGATAAGACTGCACTTCATAAAAATACTGCCGGGCGATCAGGTCAGGCTCGAGTTGAGTCCGTATGACCTTTCGCGCGGCAGGATAACATACCGGTATAAGTAAGGCAAGAGGACCCATTCGATGAAAGTCAGAGCTTCAGTGAAGCCGATGTGCGATAAATGCAAGGTCATCAGGCGTCGAGGCGTGATCAGGGTAATCTGCAAGCAGTACCCGAAACACAAACAACGGCAGGGTTAGAGCCTCTTCGGCGGCCTGCGACTCCGAAAATGACGCACGCAGGCTTCGGACGGTTTTTTTGCGATTGCGATTGGAGGGCAGCAGAGCTTGGCAAGAATAGCAGGTGTAGACCTCCCAAGGGACAAGAAAGTCGAATATGCGCTGACCTATATCTACGGGATAGGGCTTTCCAGCGCCAAGAAGATCGTCGCTGCGGCGGGAGTGGATCCCAACACCAGAATGCGCGATCTGACCGAGAGCGAGATATCCGAGCTCAGAAAGCAGATCGAGGGCAACTATGTGGTCGAGGGTGACCTGCGCCGCGATTACTCTATGGCGATCAGGAGACTTATGGAGATAGGCTCCTATCGCGGGCTGAGGCACAGGCGCGGTCTGCCGGTTCGCGGTCAGCGGACGAGGACGAACGCGCGCATGCGCAAGGGCCCCAGAAGAACCGTGGGCGTAAGGCGCAAGAAGTGACCAGGACCCTTCGACGGCGGCGGGCCGAGGTATTGTCGGCCCGGATCATCGCGTGAACCTAAACAGGAGGCCGTGATTGGTTAGAAAACAAGCAGCATCCACCCGGGCGAAGCCTCGGGAGAAGAAGAACATTGCGCAGGGCATAGCCCACATCAAGAGCACTTTCAACAACACGATTGTGTCGATAAGCGACATGAACGGTGCGGTGATCTCGTGGGCGAGCGCCGGGACCGTTGGGTTCAAGGGCACCAAGAAGAGCACCCCGTTCGCCGCTCAGTTGGCGGCGGAGGCGGCGGCTCGGCGGGCGATGGAGCACGGGATGAAACGAGTCGACGTATACGTCAAAGGCCCCGGCTCCGGGCGTGAGACCGCGATCCGTTCGCTGCAAGCGGTTGGCCTAGAGGTCACGATGATCAAGGACTGCACCCCCATCCCGCACAATGGATGCCGTCCGCCGAAGCGTAGACGAGTGTAGCGGGGCCAAGGAGACGGTATGACACTGCAAGGAAATGCGGTCTGCAAACGCTGCAGACGTGAAGGAGTCAAGCTTTATCTCAAGGGCGACAAGTGCTACTCGCGCAAGTGCCCCGTGGAGAAGCGGCCGTACCCGCCCGGCCAGCACGGCCAGGGCCGTATGCGCAAGCTCTCCGACTACGGCGTTCAGCTTCGCGAGAAGCAGAAGATGCGCCGAATCTACGGGATCAGCGAGCGGCAGTTTAGGCTTTACGTGCGCGAAGCAATCAGACGGCCGGGAGTGACGGGCGAAAACCTGCTGCAGCTTCTTGAGATGCGCCTCGACAACGTCGTGTACCGGTTGGGGCTTGCTGCGTCGCGTCCCCAAGCGCGGCAGTTCGTGTCGCACGGCCACATGCTCGTGAACGGCAGGAGAGTGAACATACCCTCCTACCAGCTCCGGCCTCACGACGTTATCGAAGTGCACGAAGGAGCCAGAAAGATTCCCCCGCTCATCGCCGCGATCGAGGCGTCGGGCGGCAGAGCGCTCCCGCCCTGGCTTGAGTTCGACGCTAACGAGATGCGGGGGACGGTGCTGTCCACTCCCGTGAGGGACGAGATCGACACGGACGTGCAAGAGTCGTTGATAGTCGAATTCTATTCAAGGTAAACGGAGGCGACGGATTATGGAGATGGTAACGCCGCGGATCGAGATACTTGAGGACGGCGATGTATACGGCAAGTTCGTCGCGGAGCCGTTGGAACAGGGATTCGGCTACACCATAGGCAACGCTCTCAGGAGGATCCTGCTCTCATCCATACCGGGCGCCGCGATAACGTCGATCAAGATCGACGGAGTCCTGCACGAGTTCTCGACCATTCCGGGGGTCCGTGAGGATACCACCGAGATCATACTGAACCTGCGAGAGCTATACGTCCGAATGAACGTGGACGGCGCTGAAGAAGTTGAGCCGATGATAGTCACGCTGGACGTCCACGGGCCTGGAGAAGTTACCGGAGCCGATATTCAGACTCCGCCTGAGATAGTGATCGTGAACCCGGAGGTGCATATAGCCACCCTCGACGACGAATCCGCCACGCTGCGTGCGGAAATGACCGTTGAGCGAGGAAAAGGCTACGTGTTGCCCGAGCGGCAGGAGAGAGTCCAACAAGCGATCGGCGTCATCCCGGTTGGGGCCGTGTTTACGCCTGTGCGAAAAGTCAGCTACACCGTGGACCCGACTCGTGTCGGCCACAAGACCGACTACGATCGTCTCGTGCTCGAAGTCACCACCAACGGCACCATAATGCCCAGCGACGCGGTGAGCGAGGCGGCGAAGATACTTGACAGACATTTGAGGTTGTTCTTCGACTTTGCTCGCAGACCCGCAGGGGCACAAGGCGAGTACGGTCTCGGAATATCCGGCACGATGCCCGGGCCGCCCGACGCCCGTATCGAGGAGTTGGACTTTTCTGTCCGAACCTATAACTGCCTCAAGAAAGCCAACGTGCTTACCATAGGCGAGCTTGTCCAGCTCACCGAGGCCGATCTCTTGAACATCAGAAACTTCGGCAAGAAGTCTCTGAACGAGGTCAAGGAGAAGCTGGAGTCGCTGAACCTGTCGCTGCGGGCCGGCGGTGACCGCAGCGAGCTGCGAATTCCGCCGCCGTCGGATGCCGAAAAGGAAGATTCGGAAGCCGAAACAGCCGAAGAGGATCTGGCGGAGTCCGAAGCCGCAGGGGCCGAGGAGACCGAGGCGGAATCGCAGGCCGAAGCCGAACCCGAACAAGAAGGCGAGGCACAAACGCCGGCCGACGCGGAGTCCGAAGCGGTCGAATCAGGCGAACCGGAGGCCGAGGAAACGAAGAAATAACACAAGCGCGTCACCGCAAGCGCGGCGTCGAATCCAAACCGGGATTCCTCGCGGTTCTTGCGCGGAGCGCATGGTGCAAGAGGATCGAATAATGCGACATCGTGTTGCAGGCAGAAAACTCGACTTGCCCACCGATCAACGTATGGCGCTGCTGCGCGGACTCGTTCGGTCGTTGGTTATGTACGAGCGCATAAAGACCACGGAACCGCGCGCGAAAGAGGCGCGTCCTATTGCCGAGAAGCTCATCACGCTGGCCAAAGAGAATACCCTGGAGGCCAGGCGCCAAGCCAGGAAAATTCTGCCGGCCTCGCGGGTGCCTAGAGGCGTCTTGGGCGCTCACGGAAAAGCGCGGAAGGAAGCCAGGAAGGCCCAAGTCGGTGCCGATCCCGTGAAGAAGCTTTTCGACGTGCTCGGACCGAAGTTTGCGGACAAGCAGAGCGGCTTCGTCAGGATCACAAAGATCGGCTTCCGCCGGGGCGACGCCGCCCCGTTGGTCAAGATGGAACTTGCGGTTGACTAACCTCGCCTGCCGCCTCTCGCGACCGAAGGAGGCCGGAAGGCAGTGATCTGCTCTGTCTCCGTCACACAAGAGGGGTGGGGTGAGGTGCGCAACATAAAGCTGATTATCGAATACGACGGCACCGATTTCTTCGGCTTTCAGTATCAGCCCGGCGTGCCGACGATACAGGGGGAGCTTGAAAGAGTCTTATCAAGGATCGTAAAGGAGAAAGTAACCGTCTACGGCTCGGGACGCACCGACGCCGGGGTGCACGCCGCGGGACAGGTCGCCAACTTCCGCACCGGCGGGACGATTCCCGTGGAAAAGCTTTGTATAGCGATGAACTCGCTGCTGCCGCCGTCTATAGCGGCGCTTGAGGCGCAGGAGGTTGATCCCGGCTTCCACGCGCGCTACTCAGCTAAGTCGCGGCTCTACCGATACGATATTCTAAACCGAGAAACTCGAAGCGCGATTCAAGGGCGGTTCTGCTGGCACGTAAGACAGCCGCTTGATGCCG
>Ga0068707_1003245_pt1 | contig 11369 bp, 9 predicted proteins | sample YNPNPMetaG_FD_66600 | JGI IMG/M metagenome (GOLD analysis project Ga0068707, IMG submission 66600) | Anoxygenic and chlorotrophic microbial mat microbial communities from Yellowstone National Park, USA - YNP NP MetaG | ecosystem: Environmental > Aquatic > Thermal springs > Hot (42-90C) >... | reverse complement strand
TTTCTCCCCCTGAAATGGGGCAAACTCGCTATCCACGGTGATCTGCGGTGCTACCCGCCATATTAATGTATAAAGAAACATTTATATATTACACTGAAATCGGATCTTTGTCAAACTGCCGTAGCCTTGCGGAAGGGTGACCGGGCTGAGGCAGGCCGTTGCAAAGAGCCCACAATTTGCCAAGCGACGCTTTTTGTGTTAAAGTTATATATGAAGAAAGGTTAAAATGCCATGGCAGAGAAAATCTTAATCGTTGACGATGATGTCAACGCCCTGAAACTGATTGGCTACACCCTGCATCGAGAGGGCTACGAAATCGTTGTCGCCCAGAGCGGTCAAGAGGCCCTGGCCAAAGCCCAAAAAGAGAAGCCCCACCTGGTTATCCTGGACATCATGATGCCAGGCATGGATGGTTATGAAGTCTGTCGTCGTTTAAGGGCTACCCCTCAAATTGCCCAGACGCCGGTTATCATGCTTACGGCTAAGAGCCAGGTAGAGGACAAAGTAGCTGGTTTCGAGGCTGGTGCTGATGACTACTTAACCAAGCCGGTTATCCCCGCCGAGCTGGTAGCACGAGTGAGAGCCCTGTTGCTTCGTTCGACATACGTGGCTCCCACCAGAGCCAAAAGCATTGCCGTTCTGGGAGCGAAAGGCGGAGTAGGCGTTACGACACTGGCCGTAAATCTGGCGATCACCCTGGCTCAGATGGATAAGGATGTTATCCTGCTTGACCTCCAGCCCTATTCCGGCGCTGTAGCCTTGCAGTTGGGGATCAATCCTGTCAACACGATTGCGGATTTGTTGGACAGAGAGCCCGCCACGCTGACCCAGAGCGCAGTGGAGGATTCTTTGATAAGTCATCCAAGCGGTATCAGGGTCCTCCTGGCAACCCGGGACCCCCAAAGTATTCAAGGGGAGATGACACTGCCCCATCTGGAAGCCATCTTAAGCAATCTGGAAATGGTAGCTCAGTATCTCATCCTGGACATGGGTTCCCAATTGAATGCCTCTGTCCAGCAGATCCTCAAAAAATGCAGCCAGGTCATCCTGGTCACCGAGCCGGATAAAATTGCCCTGACCCTGGCCCAAAAGGCTCTGGACAGTTTGCAGGCCATGGGCCTCAAAGGCAGCCGAATTGGCATTGTGGTGGTGAACCGCAGCCGTCCCGCTTCAACACCCACCAGGTCGGCTATAGAGTCCACCCTGGGGAGTGAATTGCTGAGCCTTTTCACGCCAGCGCCAGAACTGTTTGCCCAGGCCGCTGTAGAGGGCATGCCTGTCGTCTGGGCTCAGCGGAACAGCTTGCAGGCTGACATGTTCCGAGAACTGGCCCAACGCATCGCTTAACTTTACGGTTCAAATAAACAGTCGGAGTAGAGCCTTCAGGCGGAAAAATCCGGCTGAAGCCTCAACTCCAGGCCCCCGAGAGAGGAGAACCATCTTGAGAATCACACCCCTGCATCCCTGGAACGTCTCTCCCATGGAAGCCATGGCCATACAGCAGCGCTTACGAGACAAAGTATCCCAGGAAACCGCTTTCACTCAGGTGCGCACTGTAGCCGGGGTTGATGTCGGTGTGAAGGATGACATAGCCAAAGCGGCCGTAGTGGTGCTGGATTATCCCAATTTGACCCCCATTGACCAGAGTACGGCTGAACAGCCTGTGCCATTCCCCTATATCCCTGGACTCCTGGCTTTCCGGGAAGGGCCGGCGGTCCTGAAAGCCCTGGAAAAGCTGGCTACAGAGCCCGACCTTTTCATCTTTGATGCTCAAGGCCTGGCCCATCCCCGCCGCATGGGTCTGGCCACTCACATCGGCCTTATCATTGATAGACCTTCCATCGGCTGTGCCAAATCACTCCTTTGTGGCACTTACCATGAGCCAGGTCCTGAGAGAGGAGCCTACACTTATCTCCGCGACGGAGACGAGATCATCGGCGCCGTGGTGAGAAGCCGCAGTGAGGTCCAACCTGTATACGTCTCCGTTGGACACAAAATAGACCTGGAAACGGCTATCCGCTATGTCCTCGACTGCTGTCGAGGCCACCGGCTGCCAGAGACGACGCGATGGGCCCACAGGGTGGCCGGCGGAGAGGACATCAAGCTAAAGGGAACCCAGTTGTCGCTTTTCTGAGCGTTGTTTTTATCAGCCCCCCGAGGGGCAGGGGTGGGTAAGGGCCGGAGGACCGAAATGCCAGAGCCAGCCACACTCATGATCACCAAGGTCCTTCTTCCCAGAAGGCAACCCGGCCTTCTGCGCCGGCAGCGTCTGGTAGATTTTCTCCATGAAAACATCCTTCACAAGCTCATACTGATTTCCGCTTCGGCTGGCTACGGCAAAACCTCCCTCCTGGTGGATTTTGCCCATGAGGCCGATTTGCCCATCTGCTGGTATTCTGTGGACGAGGCTGACCGGGACCCCAAGGTCTTTTTGGAATACCTGATCGCCAGCATCCGCCAACAGTTCCCCAGCTTCGGATCGCGAACTGAATCCGTGCTGACCACCATGGCCAAGGCCGATGGCCAGTTGAAGACCCTGGTCAGCGCTCTGGTCAATGACATCCACGACGTTCCTGACTATTTCGCCGTAATCATTGACGACTATCACTTTCTGGACGAGAGCCAGGAAGTCAACACTCTGGTGGATGACCTCTTGCGCTATTTGCCTGAGAACTGCCATCTGATCATTGCCAGCCGGACGCTTCCCCACCTGACCTTCAGCCGGCTGATCGCCCGCCAGGAGAGCGTCGGGCTGGGCACCGCTGAGCTCCGCTTCACCGCTTCAGAGATCCAGAGCCTTCTGAAACAAGTTTATCACCTGGACATACCCGCCGAACAGGCCGAGGAACTGGCCCGCGAGTCAGAGGGCTGGATCACCGCCATCCTCCTGACCACCCATACGATATGGCAGGGATTGGTACGCAGCATGGTGCAGGCCCGGGGAGCAGGCGGGCAGATGTACGAGTACCTGGCGGAGAATGTCCTTGGACAGCAACCGCCCGAAATCCAGCGGTTTCTGAAAGACTCATCCATCTTGAGGGAGATGAGCCCGGCCCTTTGTGATGCCCTCCTGGATTCCCGCCGTTCCCTGGAAATGCTCAAGCTCATTGAAAAGCGCAACCTGTTTGTTTCCAGGCTGGAGGGAACCGAGCCCTGGTATCGCTATCATCACCTCTTCCAGAAGTTCCTCCAGGACAAACTGCGGCTGGAAGAGCCGGAGAGGTTCAACGCCCTGCATTGTCGCGCCGCTGAGGTGCTCCAAAGGATGGGCAACCACGATGAGGCTATCCGTCACTACATCCAGGCCGGAGCCTATGCCGAAGCGGCCAGGGCCATTCAGCAGGTGGCAGAGGCGACCTTCCAGGCCGGGCGGTGGGAGACCCTGGCCGGCTGGATTGACGCCCTGCCGGACGAGATCACACGCTCCAATCCAGAGCTGCTCTGGTTCCGGGCCAGGGTGTACACCGAAGTGGGCCAGTTGAGCCAGGCCCTGACCTCGTTTGACCTGGCCCGCGCCGAGTTCGAAAAGAGAGGGGACAAAGCCGGGGTGAACCAGGTTCTGGTCAGAAGGGCCATCGCCCTGCGCTTTGCCGGGCGGGTGGAGGAGGCCATCAGGGACTGCCAGGCTGTCATCTCTGACCTGGATGGTCATTACCCCGCCGTTGCTGCCATGGCACATAAAAATCTAGGCATCTGTTACGGGATGCAGGGAGACCACCAGAAATGCGTCACCGAACTGGAAAAGGCCCTGCAACTATATGAGCAGTGCCACGATGGCTATAATGTAGCTTTGATTCGCAATGACCTGAGCCTCGTGCATTGGACATTGGGTAATCTGGCCAGAGCCGACCTGGAGCTGGAGCGGGCTATTGATCACTGGCGCCGTGAAGGCAGGGTCGGGGGATGGCTGGCGTCGGCTCTCAACAATGCGGGTTTCAGACAGCACTGCCGGGGGAGATACAACGAGGCACTGGAGACTCTTGAGGAAGCCCTGACAGTAGCCCGAAAAGCTGGTTATCCAAGAGCTGAAGCTGCTGCCCTGGCCAGCCTGGGCGACGTCTACCGTGACCTGGAAGACCTGTGTCAGGCTTTGGATCTGTATCAGCAATCGCTGAAAGTTGCTCGCCAGGCTGGAGAGGCGGATCTAGAAATTTACATTCTTAATGCTATGAGCAAAACCCATCGGCTGGCAGGGGAATTGGACAAAGCGTGGGAGTTAGCCCATACCTCACTGGCCGCCAGCCAGGAGCGGCAACTCGGCTTCCAGGCCGGGCTGGCCCAATTGTCCCTGGGCGTGATTTGCTACGAACGCAGGGAGACCAGAGAGGCTCTGGAATGGCTGGAGAAGGCCCGCCAGAGGATGGAACAGAGCGGAGCCAGACAGGAACTGGCCAAAGTCCATTTCCACCTGGCCCAGGCCCATTTTCTGCGCCAGGAATTCCAGAGGGCACGCCGCCACCTCCTCCGGCTTCTGGCCCTGATAGATGAGTTGGGTTACGACCAGTTCATCGTTGTGGAAGCCCGCCGCGCCCGTCCCCTGATCCGGTACGCCGCCTCCCGGCACCTGGGCGGGGACCGCTTCGCCCGGCTGATGGAAAAGATCGAGGCCACACCAGCCGAAGGCGAGATCCCCCTTCCCTCAAAGACAGCGGTGAGCACCCCGTTCCCCCAGCTCGAAATCCGCGCCCTGGGGATACCCCAGGTCCTCAAGGATGGGACCCCGGTGAGTAACAGGGAATGGGAGACAGCCACGGCCAAAGAGTTGTTCTTCTATCTGTTGGCCCACCCTGCCGGCCAGCCCAGGGAGCAGGTCATGGACGTCTTCTGGCCCGAGCTTCCCCCGGCCAGGGCCCAGAGCACCTTTCACTCCACCGTCTACCGGCTGCGCCGGGCCACTCACATGGAGATATTGGCTTTCGACCGCAGCAGCGGCACCTATAGGTTGAACCCTGAGGCGCGCTACTGGTACGACGTGGAGGAATTTGAACGGTTGCTGAAAACGGCCCCGGGTGGTGGCGAAAGCCGGGCCGAAGCCCTGCGCCAGGCCATCACCCTGTACCGCGGTGACTACATGGAAGGCTTTTACTCCGATTGGTGTCTTCCCAAACGGAGGTTCCTGGAGGAACGCTACCTCGCTGCCCTCTCTGAACTGGCCCGCTGGTATATAGATAAAGGTTCATACGGCCAGGCTCTTGAACTCTGCGAGAAGGCTCTGCAGAAGGACAGCTTTTACGAGGAGATGTACCGGCTGATGATGGAATGCTACAGCCTGTTGGGTCAGCTTTCCAGGGTCATCGAGGTTTACCAGCGCTGCGTCACGGTGCTGGGTGAGGAGCTTGGGATGGAGCCCTCTGCGGAGACGGTGGCTCTGTATCAGGAATTGGTGGCAGACCAATGACATCTTTCCTCGCCTGAAGGCCCGACTCCAGAGGCTGGCTGAACGCCCACCATCTCCCAATTCTCGTAGCCTTCCCATTTGCTTCCCCTTTTCCCTTTCCCGGCAAATGATGCCAAAAAGTGGACTCTGGCGATTTTGCAGAGCGACTGAAGTTGCCACTACAGCCTACAGCCCCCCACATGTGGGGTACCCGTCCGCCCGCAATCAGGCACGAAATGAAGTGCCGCCTGACGCCCCTTCGCTGCGCCCCATGGCTCACTACGAAGCGCCGCCATTAACTCCTGTGAGCGATTTGTGACTTTCGTATGCTATAATATAGCCAAAATCGGCAAAAGGAGGACAAAAGCGATGAACTGGAAGAGATGGTATCTTAAGGCGATCTATGTGTTGTTGACCATTGCCGCTCTGGTGGCCGTCAGTGGAGCCCCTCAGCAATGGAGTGGCGGGTAAGTGCCCATAATTAATCACCGATCAGGGAGGGGAGAGGGTAGTGGGGGTTAGCCACTACCCCTTCTTCTTTTGGGGCGGAGAAAAAGGAGGATTGTATGTCCCAGGCGTTGCAGACCATATTGGGCACAGCCATGATTGACGGCCAGTTCTGTGAAAGCCTGCTTAACGGCGGGCGTCCGGAGCTCCTGCCCAGGTTCCAATTGACAGACGAAGAGCATCGTTTTCTTCTGGGCATCAAGGCGAATTCGCTCCAGGATTTTGCCATTGCAGTGGAACAGTGGTTGAGTGCCAGGTCCCAAGGCTCCATCAGCTCAGGTACCGGCACTGATGACAGCCTTTGACTTCTCGCCATGATCCTGCTGCTGGCGCTGGCGGTTGCCCTCCTGGTGGCCTTTCTGCGGGGGGGCAGCCTGAGAAACCTGGCCAGCTTCCACCTGGAATGGGGCTGGCTGGCTGGGCTGGCTCTGGCCATACAGATTATGGCCATCTATGGGGCCACAGGTGATCGCTCTCTTTACCTGCAAGGGGGGGCGCTGGTTGTCTCCAGTCTGATGCTTTTGCCCGTGCTCTGGCGTAACCGTCGCTCCCCCGGCCTGGCCCTCATCGGGTTGGGCCTGGCGCTGAATCTGGCGGTCATGGTGGCCAACGGTGGTTTCATGCCCATCACGCCGGAGGCCGTGGCCCGCATCGGACACCAGCACCTGGTCGTCCAGGTGGGTGGCGTGGAACGCATGAGCGGTTCCAAAGGTATTGTGTTGCCAAAAGAAGAAACGGCGCTGTGGGTGCTCTCAGACATCCTCATTATTCCGCCGCCTTTTCCGGTGGCCAGCGCTTTCAGCCTGGGGGACGTTTTGGTCGCGGTGGGGGCTTTCATATTGCTGCAGAGGGCCATGGTGCGTGCTTCCTCTCCGGTCACCTGAGCCAGGGCCGTCCTGATGTTGTCCCACTGGCATCAATTTAAGCGACTCAGGTCGCACCTCAGGGGCCTGCACCGCGGCGTCCATTCTTTGCTTTACTCAGGACAGGCTGTGCGTGGACGCTTCCGTCCGTACAGGCGGATGGCCAGCCGGGGGTGAGGCTTGCCTCGCCCCTCTGAGAACCTGTTTGCGGCGCAGACCCGAACTGGGGGTAAGGAGATGACAAAGATGCAAACAATCAAGACAAACCGGCCCTCTTTGTCCGGCGTCCCAACGGGGGCAGGCGGAGGCAGTGCCTTCGCCTATTCAACCGGGCCTTCGAGCTGTGGGGCTCGACAGGGTTCGCAGCCTGAGGTTTGGTCTACAGGCACCAGGCCATCAAACCAGGGACTTCTCGCTGAAGCTTCGTCTGCCCTCGACCCTGACAGAACCTCAGAACAAGGTGCCTCTGCCAGGGGTATTTCTCATGTCCCCACGTCTGAAATAAACAGCCCCCTCAGCCAGAGAGGAGACCGGGAGGTGAAGCTCTATTGCCTCAAGCCCAGTTGGGCCCGCATGATGGACTTCTGGCTTGGGGGCTACCACAATTTTGCCGTGGATCGTCTTGCAGCCCGGCAGGTGGAATCTACTCTCCCCGAAGCCCCCGAACTATGGCGTGAGCAGAGGCGTTTCTTGCAACGCGCAGTGACCTATATGGCCCAGGAATTGGGCCTGGACCAATTTATTGGCTTCAGTTCGGGGCTGCCAACCCGAGGCAATATCCATGAGATTGTCCAGGCCATCAACCCTGCCGCCAAAGTCATCTACTCCGACGCTAACTTTACCTGTGTCGCGCAGGCGCGAGATATCTTGAACGGCAACCCCAATGTCGGCTACGAGCAGTGCGATGCCGCTGAACCCCATGAGCTGCTTTGTGCCCCGGTGACCTCTCAGATGTTCGGCGACGACCATCGGGTGGGCATTGGCTTCATTGGGCCTGGCCATCTCTTGTCCGATGAGGAGTTGGCCAGGAGTTTTGCTACCCTTTACGAATGGGCTGCCGAGGGCAGTTGCATGGCCGTTATGGCCATCAGCCGGAGGGTAAATAGATTCCCCAAATTGAAGCAAATTCTGGTCAGAGAGGGCCTGTCTTTCTTTCCCCGTTCGGAACAGGAGATGTTGGACCTGCTTGGACCGTGGCGGTTGACGGAGCACGGGATAGCCGCCGGCCCTTATTGGGGACTGTCGGAAAGGCCTGCCAGGGCAAAAGAGGTGATAGCTGAAACCAGCTTCAGTTTCCTTGTCCGCAAGTAAGGTTTTCCCCCACCATGAAATGAGAAAGCCACTCACGTCTGTTGGAGTGGCTTTGCCTGTCTCAGGAGCATCTACGGACCCTTTCCTTTGCCGCCACCTTTGTCTTTGCCGCCGTCCTTATCCTGACCGGGTGGTGTGTCAGGCGGCCCGTGCTCCTTTTCTCCTGATTGACCGGGTGGTGTAGCCGGGGGCCCATGCTCTTCGCCTGATTTGCCAGGCGATGTGGCCGGTGTCTCCTGTTCTCTTTCTTCCAGCTTGCCAGGCGGTGTAGATGGAGGCCCGTGCACCTCTCCTGACCGGCCCGGCGGTGTGGACAGTGGCTCCTGACCCCGGCCATGCTTGCCAGGCACATGCGTCGGCTTCGGCGTTTTGGTCGGCCCTGGTGTATGGGTCGCTTTCGGCGTGTGGGTCGGCTTCGGCGTCTCGAATGGCGTAGGAGATTGGGTTGGCCTGGTCTCCTGGCGCGGTTTTTCCTTCTCCAGAGCTTCCCTGGCCCTCTCATGACCCCGCTGCGAAGCTTCCAGAGCTCTGTTCAAGCCTTTCTGAGCGGACTCCGGGGCCTTTGCCTGTACGCTCTTCAACACGGCTTGTTGACGCTCAGTCAGACTGATCAGCTTTTCCACCAGTTCTGACCTGTCCGCAGGATGAACCCCCTCCACCTCCTCTAAGGCCAACTCAGTCTCCTGGGCTATAGCTGCCAGAGTTTCCTCGTCAACTTTGCCCCTGGTTTCGACCAGAGCCTGGGTTTCTTCTAACCGTCTCTCGGCAAACTTGAGATGCAACTCGGCTCGCCTTGTACCGGCGGGGGCAAAGAAGAGCTGGACCTGTTCCGCGGCTCGTTTGATGCCATATAGAGGGTCTCCCGGCAAACTGTCGGTCGAGGCGTAGACAATGCCACCACCCCCGGCCAGGACGAGAGCCAGGACCACAATCAATACGGCGGCTATGGTCACCAACGGACGCCAGGAGAGGGAAAGAGGCCGGAGGCCGGGTTTAGCTCTGGATTGCCTGAGTTCCCCTGCCTTTCTCAGCAGGCGTTGCTCTATGGCCTGGGTGGCGGAAGCAGAGAGCATTGGATGGCTGGTCCTCCGAATGTGGTCCGCCACCTGAACCAGCGGAGCTAATTGCCCGGCGTATTGAGGATAGCGTTGTAAGCACCTTTCGATACTCTCGCCTGGGGTGCTCATGTTTTGAAGGCACTCGTCCAGAATGGCCTCCAAATCCGGCTCTGTCATTCCTCTCTCCTCATGATACGTTGCAACGAATTCAGGGCCCGGTGTTGCAGCGATTTGATGGCCCCCTCGGATTTGCCCAGGATACGGGCTACCTCGGCATTGCTCAGCCCTTCTACGAACTTCAGGATAATGACCTGCTGCTGGTCTTCGGTCAGTTGCGCCAGGGCTGATTGCAACTCTTCATGCTCCAGCCTGGCCTCGGTCACAGCCTGGAGGCTTTTCTCTGTCGCCACCAACCTTTCGTCCAACGGCAAAAGCTCGCGCCTGGCCTGCTGCCGAAAATGGTCCATTATCCGGGCCTGGGCGATACGGTGGAGCCAGGCGGAGAAGGGTATGCCACGGTAAGTGAACCCTTCCAGGCCCTCCAAAGCCTTAAGGAAAACCTCAGCCGTCAGGTCTTCGGCCACATTCACATCGCCCACACGGTAATAGATGTAGCGGTAGATGTTTTGGACATGACGCTTATAGAGCTCGCTGATAGCTTTTTGGTCGTATCTCTTGGCCTGCTCAATCAGAAGGGGTTCGTCGTTGTGCACTTAAAGACGCCTTTGCATAGGATGGTAGTCTTCTCGTGCATATATTATACCGCAAAAGCTCGAAAAGGGATACTACAGCAGCATAAAACAGCAGTAGTACTTTGGTCCTGATTGGGGTCAAACCTGTCTTGGGGCCGTATCTTTCCGCATCGTTTAACGGTGTAAAAAGTGAGGTTCGCATCGTAAGGCGGAATGCATTTGCAACCAAGAGGAGTCGGGCTATGTGCCAGATTGTACAGAAAGTGTGGGTTGGAGAGTGGCCTGAAAAGACGGAGTATCTGGTTTTGAAAAATGGACCATGTGCCTGCATCCGACCGATAGATCACCTGAAATGCAGTAAGGCAACCCAATCTGGGCCATCCCTGTTGGCTCCATCATCTCATCCTTCCCTCTCCGTAACCTCTGGAGTGGTGGACAGCGGGTGCGGAGAACAGACTTCATAGACGAGGAGGTTCGAAATGTCACGAACAAAAGAATTGATCAGCATTTTGATGGTCCTGGTCCTCATTACCCTGTCGGGAGCATCGGTCTGGGCTGCGCCAGGAGGGCAGGAGGAACCCACAGCCACTCCGACTGAGATGCCTGCCGAGACGCCAACCCCTGAGCCGACTGAGACACCCACCCCTGAGCCGACCGAGGAGCCGGCCGTGCATCCCGTGGCTCTGGCGCTGGCTGAGTTCTTCGCCGATACCCTGGGATTGGATTATGACATGATCATGGACTACCATGAGAAGGGGATAGGCTTTGGCGTCATCGCCCAGGCCTGTTGGATGTCTCTCATGCTGGACGGCGAGGTGACAGTCGGCGACATCCTGGCGGCCAAGAAGAGCGGCGACTTCAGTGCCATAACGCTACCGGATGGGACAACTCCCAGGAACTGGGGCCAGTTTAAGAAGGCCATCCTGAGTGGTGAGAAGGCCCGGAAGAATTTGGGAGCCATCATGTCAGGCACAAAAGAAGGGGAGCAGGTGCAGGAGCAGGAACAGGCCAGAGACAGGGATCGAGACCGGGAGAAGCAGGGTAAGGGTTCAGAGGAAAGTGGACCGCCTGGTCAAGGACCGGATAGAGGCGGTGGACCGCCTGTTGAACCGCCTGGCAAGAGCAAGGGTAACGAAGGCAGTGAGCCGCCTGGTCAGGACAGGGGTGGCGGTAAAGGGAAAGGCCATTGAAGTGGAATGGACGGGAGCAGGTTGCCTGTCAGGCAGCCTGCTCTTTTATTATCAACTCAGCTCAGGACCTCGATCCCCTCACCTTCGACGACTTCTCCCACCACCCAATGTGGTTGATGCTCCGCCTCGAACAGCATCCGTAGCCGTTCCCACTCTTCTGACGCCAGCGAGATCAGCAACCCTCCCGACGTCTCTGGGGTAAAGAGTAGCATTTGCATTTCCTCTGAGACGCCGGGACCGAAGCGGATGCCAGGCATGTAGAAATCCCGGTTTCGACAGGCTCCACCGGGGAAGAGCCAGCCGTCAGCATATTCCAGGGCGCCATCCAGAAAAGGCAGCCGGTCCACGAAGAAACGCAGGCCCACACCGCT
>Ga0068707_1003244_pt1 | contig 11372 bp, 9 predicted proteins | sample YNPNPMetaG_FD_66600 | JGI IMG/M metagenome (GOLD analysis project Ga0068707, IMG submission 66600) | Anoxygenic and chlorotrophic microbial mat microbial communities from Yellowstone National Park, USA - YNP NP MetaG | ecosystem: Environmental > Aquatic > Thermal springs > Hot (42-90C) >... | reverse complement strand
GCTGGAAGCTGCAAAAATTCTAGCGCGTCCAGTTGACCGATGCCGCCTGGCACCTACCTCCAACTCCTTGTATATTCGTGGTTTTTTGATGCAAACCGACCGATACCCCACAGCCTCCGGAGATGTTGTAATGTAGGCAGACAAAGGAGGGTTGCGGCATGAAAACGAAATTACACCGGCGTCTTCCCATGGACGGCGAATCGGGCCAGGTTGAGGCCGAAGCGGCCATAGTCCTTCCTGCGGTGGTTTTTCTGCTGCTCGGACTGATACAGCTGGGATTGATGCACCAGGCGCGCATCTTCGCCAAGTATGCCGCCTACCGCGCGGTGCGCACCGGAGCGCTGCGGGCCGGCAATGTGGACCTGATGGAAAAGGCGGCGGTGGCCGCCGCCCTGCCCATACTGGCTTACCGCAACGGCAACGCCGAGGTTCTGGGAAAGACCGACGACGCCACCAACTGGATAAAGAAATGGGGCCGGCCGGGCTTTGGCACCATGCCCTCGAACCGGATGATGGACGTGCCCTATCTGAAATACGCCGAAATAACCATTTGCGGCCCCACCCAGCAGGACGTAAGCGGTTTTGCCTACACCGATGAAAGCGGCCAGCAAATAGCGCCCTTTGACAACCCCAAATTTTCTTCGGGCGGAATAAAATCCAAGCTGCGGATACGCCTGGCGCTCAATTACCGGTTGATCATCCCCTTCGCCAACTGGGTCATCCACCGCATGTGGCGCGGAGAGCGAATCACCAAAGAGCTGCGCCTGGACGCCCGGCGCTTTGCCCTGCCTAACTCTAACGTGGCCACCAAATACCGCACGGCCGCGGCCCAGGGTGTGTTCGTCGTTCCCATCGAAGCCTATTACTCCATGAAGATGCATTCCGACATCCCTTTGGACCGTCTGCCCCAGAACACACCCGACGGCTGTTAGCAATCGAGGAGGCAAGCCATGAAAAAGAAATTTCTAAAGAATCAAAGCGGCCAGGTGATAGTGCTCGGTGCGCTGGGGGTACTGCTAGTGGCTTTGATGATGCTCATTACCCTGAACGTGGGCAAGGCGGTCTACGAAAAGGTGCGCATCCAACAGCTGGCCGACTCCGAAGCCTTTTCCACCGCCACCCTGGCCGCACGTTCTTTCAATTTCTTTGCCTACACCAACCGCGCCAACATCGCCGGGCTGGTGGCGGCGGCCTCGGCGCACGGTTTCATGAGCCTGGCATCCACCGTACCTGGTCTATTCAAGACCGCCATGGGCAATTTCTTCGTCATGGCCGGAATCGAGTTCGGCCTTTGCTGCGCCTGCCCCTTTTGCTCCTGCGTCATACACTGCATCCACGGCCTGCGCGATATCTTCACCGCCCTGGATTACATGGACCGGGGAGACCAGCTGGCCGACTCTGTAAAGAAGCTGGATCGAGACTTCATCAACGTCTTGAAAGCGCTGGACGCCCATGTTAAGGCCATTGCCGCCCAACAACAAGCGCTGCGCTATTGGACCGAAGGCATGATCTTGGCGAACAAGGTGGCCGAAGAACTGAAAAAAAAGTACTCTCCCGGCTCCGACCATGCTCCCATGAATGCTACCGGCATTCTTAATGTCTCGGAGTACCAGAAGGTTTTCGAAACCGATAAAGACATCCGCAAGTGGCTGGGCACGGAAATAGCCAACGGCACGCGCTACAACGAATTCGTTACCCACCGTCAATTGTGGGCCTTTGACCGCTCCAACATCCTGCTTTACATCTTCGGTCTTACCCTCAAGGAATTCGCCATGGACATCCCTCAGCGTTACACCAACGGCTTTTCCATGATTATCTGGCACGAAGGCGAGTCGCGCATCGTGGAAGACGGAACCAATGTCAAGGACAAGATCTCCAGCTCCAACCACGGTCCGGCCGGGAAAGCCGCCGCCGGCGCCGACGATGGGTTGGTGGCCTCCTATGCTTACTGCGCCGGCATGATCGGCCCCTACGACGCCCGGGTGGGAAGCAATCACGACAGCGGCGAGCACAAATGCAGCGCTTTCTTTTTCGACTATGACTGCTGCAACGATGAATCGGCCCACCGTGACGCCTTCAAGTGCCTGGGGGAGGACGGAGAATTGATTCACAACTGCTTCATGGTATTCCACTCCAACAAAGAGGCTTCCGAGGACTTCGGCCAGCCGCGTTTTTACAGCCTGATAAAATCCGACCTGCGCCGCACCCGCGGAGAGGGAGGAAAGATCGCCTGGGAGGTGACCGATAACGGAACTGGTAAGATTAAGGTCGATTTCGGCGACATCCACAACCGCTACGGGGGCAAAGAAGTTCAAATCTCGGACAACCCAGATGAGTTCGGCCAGGGGGTGGCGGTAAGCAAGGCCATGGCCTACTACCATCATCCCGACTGGCAGAACAAACAAAACGGATGGAAGGAATCGCCCAATTTCTTCAATCCCTACTGGAAGGCCAAATTGCAGCCTTTCCGCGACACCGTCGAGCTGGCCCTGGCTCTGGGCACGGAAAGCCAGCGCTACGGCGCCCTGTTGCTGGGCGGCCTGGTGGCGGAGCCGCCCCTTCCCTGACAAGAGGAGGAGGTTGCCATGAAAGGGTTTATTAGAATAGGTGGCCGCCGGGGCGCGGCTATGGTGGAACTGGCGGTAACCATGACCGCCTTTCTGCCCATGATACTGATTCCGCTCTATCTGCAGGACAGCATCAATTACAAGCTCATCGCTCAGGAGCGAGTGTTTTCCACCGTCTGGGATTTCGCCTTCGGCGAGTATGACAAAAAATCGGCCGGCGATCTGCAGGGCTCCATCTTGAGCGAAAACGAAGAGATTTTCAAAAACGGAAAATCCGGCAACAAGCGAGAGAAGGCCGACCGGCCCAGCCCCTGGACCGATTTCCGCTGGCCGAGTAACGCCGTCAGTTGCTCCCAGGAAAAAGACTTCATGAAGCCCGGCTCGGGCATGGGGGGAATCGGCGGGGCCCTTGGCGACATCACTTTGCCTGGCCAGTTCCACGATCAGTACACCAAGGGCGGACTGGTAGAGTGCCAGGGCAGCATCGAAGTGGCCAATTATTATGTGCCCAGCAAGATAAAGATGCTCACCTACAAGGGAGACAAAGATTTCTTCCTGAAGAAAGGCGAATTCCTCGCCATGAACGACGGCGGAAAGCCCTTCACCTTCGGAGTCATGGTAGACCCCTGGACCATACACAATCCGCACGACATCGAAGACGGTGAGGGCAACGACGACTTCAAGGAACGGGTCAATTTCTGCTGGGGCGACGCCCTTTCCGGTCCAGCCTCTTTGACTTCAATGATTACCTTCGAAGCCTTCGAAGCAAGCTGGTTACTGTTCATGGCCACCGCCGTGTCGGAAAAGTTACTCAACCCCGAGGACCCTACCGGCACTATCACCGAATATCCTCCCCGCCCCATGGATATTTCCGTCATTCATCCCATAAGCAAAACCTATTACCGGGATACCGCCTGGGGCTTGAGCCAGCTTTACCTTTCCCCATACAAAGACGGCAAACAAAACGTTTTCGAACAGACCTATCAGGCGCGGCGCTTTACTTACCTGGGCTGCCAGGGTTCGCTGGACGACGGCAACTGTTAGAAGGAGGCTGAATGCTGCGCATCACCGCGATTCTGGCGGCGCTTTTACTGGGGCAAGCGGCCCGGGCGGCTGAAAAACAAGCCCCGAATGATATTCCCCTCTACCCCGGGGCGGTGGGCAAGAATTTCCAGGGCACGTTGCGGGCCAATACCATTCCCATCGATGCCCAGATTTTCGAAACCTCCGACAACCTGGAAAAGGTGCTGGAATTTTACCGCAAGGAGCTTGCCCCTCATGGTCAGTACCTGGTCGAACACCATTTTAATGCGGATATGGCCTACATCGGGTTCTGGGATCTGAAAACGGAGCGCATGAAGCTGGCCACCTTGATAAGGATTTCGCCGGGCACGACCTGGATCGTAATTTCGGGCATGGATCCGCGCGGGCTGGTGCAGGAGGTTGACCTGCCGCCGGATGTGCCCACGGCCTTAGGCGCCCGCGGCGTAACCACCACTTCCAGCCGGGAAGGCGGCGCCGAGAGCCAGAGCATAACCTATCAAGTGGAGGGCCAGCCTGCGGAAAAAGTTCGCGAGGAAATTATCCGGGACGCCGAGAAAAAAGGCTGGCGCCGCCAGCGGGATCCCTATTTTGCCGAACGGGGGCCGCTGATGTTCGAAAAGGCCGACCGTCACTGCCTGGTGCAGATTATCAGCAGGAAAGAAGGCAACCTTCCCCTGGTAACGGTTTCTGTGGTATTGATGGAAGAAAAAGGTGTGGACGCCAAACAGGCACAGGAGGAATGAAACATGAAAAGGCTAACGCTATTGGTAACGGTATCGACGTTGCTGAGCGCGGGGGCGGCCTGGGCTGCGCCCAAGAAGTCCTGTCAGGAAAAGTGCGAGGATTTCGTGATCATGTGCGTAAAACAGTGCCAAAAAGGCGTCATGGGCGAAGGCGGCTCAGGCAACCAGAGCGCGCTCAATAAATGTCGCGAGGCTTGTGGCAAAGGGAAAGAAAAGTGCCTCAATCGCTGCTCGCAGCAAAAGCAGGAAGAGCAGCAGTAATTGGGAGGCGGTCATGTCGTTGAAGAAAATAAGCTGGCTGAGGAAACGGCGCGGCCAGGCCATGGTATCCTACGCCATCATCACCGGGCTGCTGCTGGGCGCAGGTTTTGTCATGTCCATCAAGATGCTACCGGCCATGCTGGAAGCCTACAATAGCTTCACCAAGAGCCTTTATTTTTGCATCAACATGCCCATCCCATAACCAGTGGCGGCGCCAAATAGTTCGGCGGGCCGCGTCGGCAAGGGAGGCCCAATCATGAAGTTGCGCGTGCTGTTGACGACTCTATTGCTGGTGCTTGGGTTAGCCGGACGCGCCTGTGATTGTTCCGGGGTCAAAGACCAGGAATTCCCCAATTGCCAGGACAACGACGGCGACGGCTACGGGTCGGGCTGCCGGCTGGGTCCAGACTGCGACGATAATGATCCAGCCCTGAATTTCAGCTGCGACTGCGAACTCATCCCGCATCAGGGCTGCCCCTGCCAGAGCGGTCAGGAACTGGAATGTTTCGAAGCCGATAAGAATTATATTGACGTCGGTGTCTGCCGGGCGGGGAAGCGTCAGTGTCAGGATGGAAAATTCTCTGCCTGCCTGGGACAGGTCCTTCCCACGGCCGAGGCCTGCAACAATCTTGACGACGACTGCGACGGTCGGCGCGATGAGATCGCTGCCTGCTCCAGCTGCGGGCCTTCCTGCTATCAGCAGACAAACGGCCCTGACTACGGCCTTCCTTTCGATGATCAGAACACCCAGGGCCTGGAGCTTACGCCCGAAGGTTACCTGCAACTTCCCGACTCCGAAGCGGTGCGTCTGACTTTTCTGTACGTCGCCAATTCCGACGAGGGCACCGTCTCCAAGATCGACACCACCACCGGCCGGGAGGTGGCCCGCTACATCTCGGCCCTTTGTCGGCCCGACCCGCGAAACCGCGGCAGCGCCTCCTGCAGCGGCAATGCCCCCTCGCGCACCGCGGTGGATTTCAATGGAGATGTCTGGGTGGCCAATCGGGCTTTCGGCCAGCAAGGCACGGTTACCAAAATCGCCCACCAGGACTGCCCCGATCTCAACCAGAACGGCCGGGTGGACACCTCCTCCGATGTCGACAGCGACGGCTGCATATCAATGGAAAACCCCCAGGAGTATCTGGGAGAAGATGACGAATGCATACTTTTTACCGTAAACGTTGGTGGCATCGACGCCATACCCCGGGCCATAGCGCTGGACGCCGGAGACATCGAATTCGGTGGCCCGGGCCGAGCTTGGGTGGGTACTTACAATGAGATGCGCTTTTACCGTTTGGATCCGGTAGACGGCCACATTCAGGCGCAAGTGGACATCGGCCTGCATCCCTACGGTGCGGCCATCGATTCCCGGGGTCAGCTCTGGGCCACCGACGTAAACACCGGCACCATCACCAGCATCGACACCGGCACTCTGGCCGTGGGTCAGGTAATCAAACTTACCGGCTGGGGCGGTTCATACGGCATTGCCGTGGACGGCAGCGATCGCGTCTGGGTGGGCGGTTACGACCAGGAAGGAGCGGCTCGTTATAACCCGGCGGACGGTAGCACCCTGGTGGTGTCCACGCCGGGGCTGGGAGTTGGCCGAGGCATCGCTGCCGACGCCAATGGCTACATATGGCTGGCCCATTCCTGGCTCACCGACGGTACCCGTATTGGCCGCCTGACCCGTTTTCGTGCCGACGACGGCAGCGACCTGCGGGTATACGATTTCCCAACCGACGCCCTCGAAACCATTGGTGTGGGCATAGATTTCGACGGCCGGGCCTGGGGAGTGAACCGCCAGACCGACAACACCTGCCGGGTGGAGCCACAAAGTGGGCAGGTGGAGTGCTTCCCCACCGGACACGGCACCTATACTTATTCCGACTTCACCGGGTTCGCCCTGCGCAATTTTACCGCACCGCGCGGCACCTACAAACAGATTTTTGAAGGCTGTCGCGAGGGCACCACCCGCTGGAAACAGGTGGCCTGGGAAGCATCCATTCCTGCGGGAACCCGCATCGTAGTTCATGTGCGGGCGGCTGACGAAATACCGGCCATGGCTGGGGCCCAGCGACACGGTCCCTATGAGCAATCGCCCGCCGATCTGCTGGGGGAAAAAATACTCGGCTTTTACCTGTTGGTCGAAGTGCTGCTGGAAACCGATGTCGAAAACCTAACCCCCATCTTGAAAGCGCTCTCGGTACAGTGGGTGTGTCAGGAGACTTAGAACGACCGCCCGCCAGACACAGCAGCGTAAAGAGGTAGGGGGGAAAGCTTATTTGTTGATCACCAGAAAGATCTGGGCATTGCCGCGCTGGAGCCGCAGCAGCACCTTGTCGCGGCTCGAACTCACCGCCTTTTCAAACTCCGCCAGACTGGTAACCCGCCGGCGATTAACTTCCAGAATAACATCGCCCTGCTGGATCATTCCCGCGGCCGGGCTGTCGGGGTCAACGTCTTCCACAACCAGCCCGCGCAGCTCCTCGTCCAGGTTCAGACGCCGGGCCAGTTCCCGGGTCAGTGGCCTTAAGGCTAGGCCGAGCTGCCCACTTCGGTCGGTGGGCGCTTCTTCGCCCAGGGCCACGGCTTCCCCTTTGTCGCGTTCGCCCAGCTCGACTTTCAGCGAAATCGTTTTGCCCTCACGCAGCACTTTTACTTCCACCTTCTTTCCCGGCGGCAGCGAAGCCACGGTATTGGTAAGCTGGCGGGTGTTGTTCATGCGTCGTCCGTCGAGTTCGACGATGACATCTCCAGCCTTAATGCCCGCTTGATCGGCCGGGCTGCCAGCATAGACCTGGCTTACCAGCACCCCGCTCTGCGGCTCGGTGCCAAAGTTTTCCGCAAGTTCCGGCGTAAGTTCCTGAATACCGACTCCCAGCCAGCCGCGGGTTACCTTGCCACTGGCTTTGAGCTGGGGCAGCAGATTTTTCACCAGGTTGATGGGCACGGCAAAGCCGATGCCGCTTCCCTGCGGCACAATGGCAGTGTTTATACCCACCACATTGCCGGCGGTATCGAAAAGCGGCCCTCCCGAGTTGCCGGGGTTGATGGCGGCATCGGTTTGCAGAAAGTCGTCATATGGGCCGTGACCGATCATGCGGTCTTTGGCCGAAATAATGCCGGTGGTGACCGTATGACCCAGCCCGAAAGGATTGCCTATGGCGATGACCCAGTCGCCCACCTCGATGCGATCTGAGTCTCCCAGGTAGGCGAAGGGGAGTTTTTCCTTCCCCTTTACTTCCATCTTAAGCAGGGCCACGTCGGTCTTGGAGTCTCTGCCCACCACTTTGGCAGGGAAGGTGCGCTCGTCGAGCAGCTTTACTTTTATTTCAGCCGCCTCGGCCACCACATGATTGTTGGTAAGCACATAGCCATCGGGGCTGATGATGAAGCCAGAGCCCAGCGAACTGCGGCGCATTTCCTGCTGCGGCATGTCGAAAAAAAAGCCGAAAGGATCCTCGCCGCCGAAAAAGAAATCGAAGAAGGGGTCGCGCATCTGTCGTCTGAGCTGCGGCATGCCCCGCCGAGTTCTAGGTTTTATCACCTGAGTGGTGTAGACGTTGACCACCGCTGGCTTAAGTTCTTTCACCAAACCAGCCAGAGACGCTAGCGGCTGAGTTCCCTGTGCTATGAGCGGCTTGTTGCTTTCTCGCTCCTGCCAAATCTTATTTTCAGCACGGGCAGCGGTGCTAAACGCCAGTAGCATAACCCCTAAAATGGTCATGGCGTACACACCACGATTCGAGAAAAAGCTTCTGTCATTCCCCATCATGGCTTACCTCCATTTTTACGGCGATGATAAAATAGTTTTACCTTCCTTTTTGTCAAGATCCACCTCCTGGTGGCGTCTGCCCTCGTGGATAGAACCCATTTTTAGGCGGTAAAATTCCCGGCGAGCAAAAAAATAGTGGCGGAGCCCGGAGTCGAACCGGGGACACGGGGCTTATGAGACCCCTGCTCTGGCCAGCTGAGCTACTCCGCCACCAGACGGTTGCAGAAAATAACCGAGCTCTGAGGCGCTGTCAAGCGGGTGGCTTGATGCCGTCAAATGCTGTTTTTCGTTTTAGCGCACGTTCCGATTGTAAAAAAATCCCCGGAAGGAGTTTTCTCCTTCCGGGGATTCGACTTACCCGTGAGACTAGATTACTTGCACACTCCCCAAGTAGTGGGTGCCGGATCGCAAACTCCGGCGGGGGCCTGGCAAGTGCCGCTCGAGCAGTTGGGGTTGGCGGGGTCGCACACCGGTTTGCAGGTGGCCTGGCCCTGGCCGCCCTCGCAAACCAGGCCGGCGGCGCAGTCGTTGACGTAAGTGCAGCTTTCGCCGGCGTTCTTGCCACCGGAGGAGAAGCAGCCGTAACTGCCGCAGTTGTGTAGCGGAATGCAGACATCGCCGGCGTCGGCGCAGGCCGAGGCGCCATCGGTGATGGTGCAGGGCGGAACCTTCACGCACACGCCCCACTTGTCCACGCAGGTGATGCCGCCGCAAATGTACTGGGCGGGGCAATCGCTGCCGTCGCCTTCGGTGTCGCACAGCTTCATGCAACTGTAGCTGCCGCCGCTTCCGGCGCACAGATGACCGGCCTTGCATTCGCAAACGCTGGTGCCGCAAGTCTGTTCGAAATCGCAGGTGCCTTCGGTTTCGCAGCTCAGCCCGGAACCGCCCGCCGGAACGCACATGTATCCGGTGTTGCAGCCGACGTTATTGACCGGATCCGAACATTTCTTTTCCACCGGGTTGGGCACACAGGCGCAGCCCAGGCCGGTAATCTGGTAGCCGCAGGAGCCGGCCGGGCAGCCGCCGTCTCCGGCCGAGGGGTTGGGGCAGGCGCCGGCGCAGAAGCTGGCGCCACAGTAGCCGGAATTGCTGCAGGAAGGATTCCAGGCCGAATCGAAGGCACCGGCGCAATCGCCGTCATTGTTGCAGGTCTGACCGCTGGTGCCGGAAATGCCCAGACAGTTGAGGCCGGCGGCGCAGGCGGAAGCGGTTTCATTGACGCCGTTGGAGAAGGGGCAGGGATCGCCCTGCTGGCTGCTGCCCACTTCCTTGGGCACACAGTAGCACTGGCCGCTGACCGAGGCCTTTTCGGAGCCGGCGGGGCAGCCGCCGTCGTTGGCGCTGGCGTTGGGGCAGGACAGAGCACAGAAGCTGGCCCCGCAATGACCGTTATCGGCACAGTCGGGGTTGAATACATCAGCAATGTCCGTACAATCCGACACCTGGGTGCAAGCGGTGCTGCTGCTGTTGGCCGGGAAGCCCAGGCAGGCCATGCTTTCCTTGCAGTTGGGGGCGTCCATGTTCACGCCGTCTGCGGGATCGTTCGGATCGTAATCAAAGGGGCAGGGGTCGCCCAGCTCGCCCGTGCCCGGGCACTGGGTCTTGTCGAAGCAGGCCTTGCCGCCCTGGATCTGCAGGCAGCAGGCGTTGCAGCCGCAATCAGCGTCGGTGGTGCAGGTCTTGCTGCAGTAAGTAAAGCCGGTACCCTGCAGGCACTCTGGCCACTCAGGAGGGCAATCGCTGTTGCCGTTGGGGCATTCGGCGCCGGGCTCGACGCAGGCGCCGGAACACTGCGTATAGCTGGGCGGCTGGCAGGTCTGCCCAGAGGGGCAAGTATTAGGGCAGGTGCCACCGCAGCCGTCGGGTCCGCCGCACTTTCCGGTGCACTGGGGCTGGCAGGTTTCGCACGCCCAGGTGGTGGTATTGCAGGTCTGGCCGACCGGACAGTTGTTGGGGCAGGTGCCGCCGCAGCCGTTGTCTCCACCGCACTTTCCGGTGCACTGGGGAACACAGATCTTCTCGCAGGTGTGCGTGGACATGTTGCAGAATTCCTTACCCGCCACGCAGTCCTGATCGCTCGAACACTTCTTCTCGCTCGAGCCTCCGCCGCCGCAGGCCGAAAGCACCAGGCCCAGGGCCAAGTTCAAAGCCAGCACGTTCAACAACAGTTTCTTCATCTTACTTCCTCCTTTAGGAAAACCCTGTTTACCGCGCCATACTAGGGATTATCCAGCATGGCTGTCAACCAAAAATTATCTTATAGCCCCGAATTCCCCCCAGCCAAAGCGTCGGGCATACTCAATCCAGACTCCATCACAGCGCAAGCGGGCGGAGCAGTTCCGACATGGAGGGCCCTTTTTCTGCTGCCGGGTGGGGGAAAGACGCTGCAGCCGACCCTCGCGCCAGATGTAAATGATTTCACGCTCGCCGGCTTTGGTCGGATGGGGTAGTATGCACAAGGGCAAGCCCTCGACCTTTAGTTCTCCTTTTACCTCGGGCAGGTGTTCCAAAACGGCTGCCACCTCGGTCATGCGGGGCGTGACCTGGTCGAAATTTTTCAGCGCTTCATTTAGGGGATGAACAAAATTTAGCACCATGCAGTCGACGCCCAGGCCGTCCAGGTAGTGCACGGTATCCGCTAGGTTCTGCAGGTTATAACGGTTGATCACTGTGCTGGTGGTAATGCGCGGCCGGCCGGTAGATTTTCGGATTTCGATAAGGTTCTCCAGAGCCTTTTGGGTCTGGGCGCAACTTCCTCTGGCCTGAGTGAGAAAATCGTGAACTTCTTCCAGGTGGCAGTGCAAGGATAAGGTCACCGCCGTAAGACCGGCGCTTACCAATTCTTCGGCCAGACGTCGGTAAGCCAGGCGCCGACCGTTGGTAACCAGCTCTATGTTCTTGTAACCCAGTACCTGTGCCTTTTTTATCCATTCTACGAGTTCGGGTCTCAAGGTAGGCTCGCCGCAGGTAAAAAGTACC
>Ga0068707_1003243_pt1 | contig 11373 bp, 12 predicted proteins | sample YNPNPMetaG_FD_66600 | JGI IMG/M metagenome (GOLD analysis project Ga0068707, IMG submission 66600) | Anoxygenic and chlorotrophic microbial mat microbial communities from Yellowstone National Park, USA - YNP NP MetaG | ecosystem: Environmental > Aquatic > Thermal springs > Hot (42-90C) >... | reverse complement strand
TTTTAAGTATTATCATCTTGTTTATTAACATAATCCTTAATTTAAAAAAAACTTATATTAATCATCATTTTTTTATGATGAACAGATTACTGTTAACTCTACCCGGGATTCATGCTCATCTGCATGGGACAAAAGGATAATCGATGCCTGTTTTTCTCTACATGGTTATCTCCACTGTTTTCACCCATCCCTAAAAATAAACAAATGTTTTGATCCATGATAAATAAAATAAAAAGTATAAAAACTTCCTAAAGGTGAATCACTCTTGAAGCATCTATCATTTATACTCTTATTTGAATGGTTTATACGAGGATAAGAAAAACTATAAAACAAGGTAAATCATCTCAATATCAAAAAATAGGGTAAGTTGGATTATTAACATGATGAAAACACAGCATAGATCACAGAGAGTAGGTGTGTTCGTTGACGTGCAGAATATGTACTACTCAGCGAAGCAGCTATACAGCAACAAGGTTAACTTTAAAACACTACTAGAGGATGCTGTAGCTAACCGAGAACTAGTGAGAGCGATAGCGTACGTTATAAAAGCAGATGTTAAAGATGAGAACATGTTCCATGAGGCTTTAGAGGAGATAGGCTTCGAGGTTAAAGCAAAGGATCTTCAAGTATTCTACGGTGGAGCAAAGAAAGGAGACTGGGATGTAGGTATAGCCATGGATGTTATGCGTCTAGCACCTAAACTCGATACTATAGTATTAATAAGCGGTGATGGTGACTTCTCTGATCTACTAGAGCATGCTAAAAGCCTAGGATGCAGGGTTGAAGTGATGGCTTTCAGTAAGACAACGTCTCATAAACTCTTAGAGGTTGCTGACCAGTTCATAGACCTGGATAATAAGAGTAGATACCTACTTGAAAAAAAGACAACTAGGGTTAAGAGACGATAAAAAGATAAGGGAATTAGAAATAATGCAGCAGACATTGAAGATAAAAAACCATCTATATTTATATCTTAAAAGCGTATTACCTTCCTTCTAGTGTTCGATCACTCCAAAAGAAAAAATAGAAGCGAAAAAGAGAGGGTTTAACCAGGTTAAAATTATACGAAAAAATAATAATATAGTATTTTTATCCTCCTTTCGCTTAATTTCACATAAATTTAGATATGGAAAGAGAACGTGATGAGTTATGGTGCGAACGAAGACTAAGAAACTCAGAGGATCTAAAAGACATGGCCGTGGTTATAAATCAGGGCGAGGAGCAGGTCTAAGAGGCGGTAGAGGCAACGCTGGGTTACATAAACACAAGGTGATGCATATGATAAAATATATGCCTGATCATTTCGGTGTACATGGTTTTAAAAGACCACGATCCGTTGTTAAAAAGATCAGGACTATAAACGTGGGTGAACTAGAGGAGATGTACCCTGGTCAAAGCGAGATAGATTTGACTAAGGATGGTTACGATAAACTACTAGGCGGAGGAGTGATCAATAGTAAATTAACTGTTATTGTTAAATCAGCTACATCACAAGCAGTGGAGAAGATAACTGAGAAAGGCGGGTTAGTGAAAACAGAGAGTTAAGTATTATAAATAATTATGTAATATAATATTAGGATTAAAAAAGGTTTTACGTATGGCAGAGGAGAAGAGGAGTCGTTTATTCGCTCTACAACCTTTAATTGAAAGATGGCCAGCTGTGACTAAACCAGAGGTTCATGTTCATTTCCGTACGAAGCTACTATGGACTATACTCTGTTTGATCTTATACTTCATATTCACTAATATAATGATATATGGTTTAAAAAAGGATATAATTGATTTATTCGCTGGTTACAGGTTCATAATGGCTGGTGCATCAGGTTCTATAATGCATCTAGGTATAGGACCTATTGTAACCGCGTCTATTATACTCCAGTTGTTCGTTGGTGCTAAGATCATCAAGCTTGATCTAACGAAAAAAGAGGATAAAGCGATATACCAAGGCACTCAGAAGATACTAGTAATAGTAATGATATTCGTAGAAGCTGTACCTCAGATATTCGGTTACTTGGAGCCTACACCAGCTTTAGTTAGCCGTGTAGGAAGCGTTGCAGCTGATTTAATCATTATAACGCAGTTGTTCATGGGTGCTTTCTTAGTATTCCTAATGGATGAGTTGATATCTAAATGGGGTATAGGGTCAGGTATATCATTATTCATAGCAGCTGGTGTATCAGAGTCTATATTCACAGGTTTATTCAACTGGTTACCAACAGAGGGTGCATCCACTTGGAGTCTGAGTAACCCTCCTGCAGGTGTTATACCTGGTACTTACTACCTGATCTCACATATGACTCTAGGGCAGATCGTTGACGGTGGTTATCAGCTTATATTCATAGGTAACCCAGTCTCTTACCCTAACTCTATACTACCACTAGCAGGTACTATACTGATATTCTTCATAGTTGTGTACGCTGAATCCACGAGGATAGAGTTACCATTAGCTCATAGTAACGTTAGAGGAGCACGTGGACGCTACCCTATAAGGTTGATTTACTGCTCCAACATACCTGTTATATTAATGTCAGCTCTCCTCGCTAACATAAACATGTTTGCTTTGCTCTTCTACACGCATCCATCACTCAAGAAGATACCGTTGATAGGTGGTCAATGGTGGATAGGTAAATACGATACGACTGTCAGTACACAACCTTTAATGGGTGGAGCATGGTACCTGCAGAGTCAGAACGGTGTTCACTCCTGGCTAGTACCTATACTAAGAGGCGGTGAAGGAGGACATGAACCATACCAGTTCGCATTAAAGATAATAATATACATCACGATCATGATCGTAGGCTCAGTTTTATTCGCTAAATTCTGGATTGAGACGACAGATATGGGTCCCTCAGCTGTTGCCAAGCAGATAGAGAGCTCAGGTATGCAGATACCTGGTTTCCGCCGTGACCCGCGTATACTAACACATGTACTTGAACGTTACATACCAGTAGTAACAGTTATAGGTGGAGCAGCAGTAGGAGGTTTAGCTGCTTTCGCTGATGCTATAGGTACTATAGGTAACGCTAGTGGTACAGGGGTTCTTCTAACAGTGGGTATAATGATACAGATGTATGAGCAGATCGCTAGGGAGCAGGCTATGGAGATGCACCCTGTGCTGAGAAGATTCTTCGAAGTGGAATAAAAATAAAACCAGTTGTCTAAATATGATTAAAAATTAAAAGGTGATGATTTATAGTAGGAGTAATAGTGGTTACAGGTATACCAGGTGTAGGTAAAACCACGGTTATGCAGCGAGCAGCTGAAGGGTTAAACATCAGGTTTGTTACATTCGGTACAGTTATGAGTGAGATAGCTATACAGCAGGGTTACGTTAAAAACCGTGATGAGATGCGTAAACTATCATTGGAGCAGCAGAAGGAGCTGCAGATAAAAACAGCTGAGCGTATATCTGAGATGAAGGATGTGATCGTTGATACCCACTGCACAGTTAAAACACCTAAAGGCTACATGCCTGGTTTACCTGAATGGGTGCTTAGGAAGCTGAAACCAACAACCATAGTTATAGTAGAGGCTGACCCGGAGGAGATATACAATAGACGCTTGAAGGATAAAACCAGGAATCGTGACCCTGATACCGTTGAGCAGATAGCTGAGCATCAGATGATGAACAGGGCTGCTGCTATGGCTTATGCTGCGTTAACAGGTGCTACAGTTAAGATTGTTTATAATCATGATAACAGGATTGATGAAGCTGTTAAAGAAGCTGAGCCTGTTGTGAGATAAAAACTATATGTAGAAGAGGTTTTACAAGGTGTTTTATGAGGCGTATAATAGATGAGGATAAAGCACAGGGTAGTATGCTACTATACCTGTTAATAATGATCATGATGATATTAATAATGCAGATGTTTGGTCCTCTGTTATCATCAGCTGTAGGCTCAGTGCTTGAACCATTGATAGGGTTCAATGGTAAGTACCCTGTGATGACCCTGTTCCTAGCTGGTTTCATCGTGGTACTGGCATCATCCTTACTTACGAATTTCTTCACAGATTGGGTTAAAATGGGTGAATCACAGGAGATTACAAAGGCTTTCCAGAGGGAGTTATCTGATGCTCGTAAAAAAGGTGACACTAACCGTATAAACAAGCTTATGAAGTTTCAACCTGAGATTCTACGTAGACAGAGTGAAGCATCAGCTGGTAGTATGAAACCCACTATTATACTACTATTATTCATATTCCCTATATTCCTATGGCTGCGTGTATTCTTCAGTGGTTTAACTTATTACTACTTCACAGTGCCATGGGCTAGTACAGTCTCATTGTTCACTAGTGTAATATGGCAGTCTTGGTTATGGTTATACCTTATGTTCTCCATGGTTGTAGGGCATTTGCTTAGACAAAGCTTCAAATGGGTTACCTGGTCTAGATGGTGGAGTAATATAAGGAACAAGGTTAAACCATCAGATACACTTTAGAGGATGCTTCTTTATGGTTACTGTTACTATTAGTGGTTCACCTGGTAGCGGTAAAACCACAGTTGCTCGTTTACTAGCAGATAAAACAGGTTTATCATACGTTTACTCAGGTGATATATTCCGCGGGTTAGCTAGAAAACATGGTTTAAACCTTGAGGATTTTAGCAGGTACTGTGAGAGTCACCCTGAGGTTGACAAAGAGATAGATTTGAAGCAGTTAGATTACCTTAAAAAAAATGATATAATAGTTGAAGGTAGATTAGCAGGATGGCTCGCTTATAGTAACCATATACCAGCGTTAAAGGTTTACATAGACGCTGATATCGATACTCGTGCTGAACGTATAGTTAAACGTGAAGGAGGAACAGTGCAGGAACGTAGAAGAGAGATACTGATCAGGGAGAGAAGTGAGGCTAAGAGATACAAGAAGTACTATAATGTTGATATACATGATACTTCTTTTTATGACCTAGTAGTTGACTCAACGTCTCTTAAACCAGATGAGATAGTTGATATGATCCTTAAAAAACTAAGGATGGATTGATTTTTTATACCATGAGTTTTATTCCCTCGTTCAATTATGTCTGTTATGAATAGAAACCCGTTGTTACCCTCTGAGAGGGTGCGTAAAAGATTGATAAAGGTTCACGCTGAGACTAACCCTTACTATGGTAAACCACCTGAAAGGCTCACAGCTTCTGAGTTACTCAACAGTGGAGTCATTAACCTGGATAAACCATTAGGTCCTACTTCACACCAAGTAGTGGCATGGGTTAAGGAGATACTAGGGTTAGATAAAGCTGGTCATGGCGGCACCCTGGATCCTAACGCTACAGGTATACTACCAGTTGCCTTAGGGCAGGGTACACGAGTACTGAAGGTTTTATTATCAGCTGGTAAAGAATACGTGGGTGTTATGCGTCTACATAAAGACGTGAAGGAGGGTGTGATACGTGAAGTATGCAGTGGTTTCACTGGTAGTATAACTCAGCTTCCTCCTGTGCGATCAGCGGTTAAAAGAGTGCGTCGCAGACGAGTGATATACTACTTTGAGGTTTTAGAGGTTGATGGACGAGAAGTCTTATTCAGGGTGGGGTGTGAAGCTGGGACTTATATACGCACCTTATGTGTTGATATAGGTAAGAGGCTAAGAGCTGGTGCGCATCTTCAAGAGCTGAGACGGACTAAGATAGGTCGTTTAAGGATTGAGGATTCAGTGACTCTCCATGACCTTAAGGATGCGTACGTGTTCTACAAGGAGGATGGTGATGAGGATGCTATAAAATCAGTTATACATCCAATGGAGTACTTCCTAAATCATCTACCTAAGATAATCATACGTGACTCAGCTGTTGATGCTCTATGTCACGGTGCTAGTCTAGCTGTACCAGGTGTAGTCGAGGTTGACTCTGATATAAAAAAAGGTGATCTTGTAGCTGTTTTAACATTGAAAAATGAGGGTGTAGCACTGGTTAAAGCGTTAATGTCAACAGAGGAGATAATACAGCGTGATAACGGTATATGCGGTCAACTGGAGAGGGTGCTTATGAACAAAGGTACTTATCCTTCAATCTGGAGAAAATCTTAATATCTAACTACGGTTACCTGTTTAGGTTTCTAATGATTGGTTTTTTGAGAGAGCCGAGGTGGCTCAGTCCGGTACGGCGCGAGCCTGGAGAGCTCGTGGGGTTTCTACCTCGCGGGAGTTCAAATCTCCCCCTCGGCGTTTTTTTTTACACACGTATAACCTTCATTAAAAAACGTGGATGAACGTGTTACCCTTACAAAAAAACCTGGATCAGTTTTTTTATTGTATCCCTGGAGTAGAAAAAGGGTGTGGTCTCAGATTATATTTATAATTTTTTATATGAGTTTTGTTACAATCCTAGGCCATGGTACCTCTGTGAACTTCCAGTTTTTACCTGACGTGTTGATCTCTAATATAAGGCAGTTCTCGAAGTCAACCTGTGATTTATCTAGTTTTTTTAGTTGCTCTATGATCTCGTCTTCAGATGCGAATAGGTATTTCTCTTTACCAGTGTCAAGGTAGTAGAATGTTTTATCGATCTTCATCCTTTTATTTCTCCTCTTTCTCCTTTAACTGTTTTTTTAAGGTTTGAATGAATAAACATAAACAGTTATGATTCTTAAAAACCTTATTGTCCACTCAGGTTTTTTCTTTTATCATTAAATTTTTTTATGATCCTAACCCTGATGATTCATCTGATGATGCCCTAGTTGTTTTTATAGCGTTGATCATTATTCTCTTTATTTTTTTCTTGGTGTGGTAGTCGCGTATGGTTTGCACTGGTTCTAGCGTGTAAGGGTTTAAACCAGTCCAGTACATGCATGTTGACGTTGTCATGGGTGTAGGTGTGAATAACTGGAATTGCTCTATGTTTTTAAGGTTATGTTTTTTGATTTCTTTTTTTAGTTCTAGTATGGTTTCAATGGTTTCCCCAGGGTGCCCTATCATGAAGTAGTATCTTAGATCCTGTTTTTTATCCTTGTTTAACTCTTGGAATAGTTTGATGAATTCTACTAGTTTTTCGTTGTCTTTGTTCATTAGACGTAGTACCCTTTGTGATAAATGCTCTGGTGCTATTTTAAGGCAGCCTGATACATGATGCTCTGATACTTCTTTTATGTATTCAGGGTTATCTAAGGCTAAGTCGTATCTTATACCGCTACGTATGAATACTTTTTTTACGCCTGGTATCATCCTTGTTTTTCTTAGTAGTTTGATTAAGCGTTCATGTGTAGTGTCTAGTTTGTTGCATTTGATGCATGATCCTCTGCATTCTTGTTCGCAGTCCATACCGTACATGTTAGCTGTTGGTCCACCTAGGTCGTCGATGTATCCTTTGAATAGTTTATGATGTGTTAACTGTTCTATCTCTTTTAGTATGTTCTCCTCTGATCTGGATATGATCCTGTTTCCCTGGTGTAGTGGTAACGAGCAGAAATAGCATTCTCCTATGCATCCTCTATGTGTTACGACTGAGAACTGAGCCATACGTAGTAGCGACTCCGGGTGTAGTCTCCTTGTGAATGGTAAACTGTATATCCAATCCAGGTCAGCTGTTGTGTATTTAGGGTATTTGAACTGTAGTACGTAGTTGTTCGTGTAACCCTGCGCTAGGTTCTTATCGTTGGATAGCATGCGTTGCATCAAGCAGAATTCAACAGGGTTCTCCTTCACGTTGTTGAATGATGGTAGCGTCTCAAATGATGAATCCTTGTTTTTACTTAGTATACATGTTCCTTCTACTCCGTATAATGAGTCGTTGTTTTCAAGTCGTTTCATTATCTCTATTATTTGTTTTTCACCGTTACCGTATACTAGTATATCTGCTCTTGAGTCTAGTAGTATGCTGCGTCTTATGTTGTTATCCCAGTAGTCGTAATGAGCGAATCGTCTAAGTGATGCCTCCACGCCGCCTATGATTATCTTGCATCCGTGGAAGTATTCACGTAGTCTGTTACAGTAGAGTATTACAGCTCTATCTGGTAGAGGTGAGACTCTGCTGTACTGGTCTAGTATGCGTTTACGTTTCAATGGTGTGTAGTTATGAACCATGCTGTCGATTGATCCTGATGTTACACCGAAGCATAAACGAGGTGCGCCTAGTCTAGTGTAATCATCCTTTTTTACTGGTTTCTCTATGATTCCTACTTTGTATCCATGTGCGTCTAGTACACGTGCTATGACGCCTACTGGTGATAGAGGGTGATCATCGTAGTACTCCCCTGTTACTAGTATTATGTCGAAGTCTTTACCTTTTTTACTTATCATCCTTGGATGTGTCACTTCCATTATGTTTTTATTTTTCTTTGAGGGTGGAGCCCTGATTTAAACCTTATCATTGGTTCCCCTGGGTTTTTTTAGAAAAATCTATTTAAATGAGGGATCCTTCTCATTTTTTCTCCTATGAAGTGTTAGTTTATGGGTGTTGTACTGGTTACTAATGATGATGGTTACAGGTCAGCTGGGTACGTGGCTTTGATAGATGAGTTATCAAAGAGGTATGAGGTTTTAGCGGTGGCTCCGGTTGCTGGTAGAAGCTGGGCTGGTAAATCAGTTTCAACATGTAAAAAACTAAGGGTTAAGAAGACGAGGGTGCATGGTAATGATGTATTCCTGGTTAATGGTACACCGGCTGACTGCGTGCAGATAGGTTTGTATCATTTACTATCAGATAAGCCTTTATTCATGGTTTCAGGTGTTAACATTGGTTTAAACATTGGTAATGCTCGTATGCTGAGTTCAGGTACACTCGGTGCTGCTATGGAGTCAGCTTTACTGGGTTTACCTGGTATCGCAGTATCGTTGATGATACCACAGTCAATTAGAGATAAGGTTAACTTATATGATGATGAGGCTTGTAGTATCTTCCATGAAGCTGTTAGGATAACTGATAAAATCATCAGGTTGATCATGTCTGGTCAATCAGGTAGAGATGTTAAACTACTGTCAGTTAACATTCCTTATGATGCGACCGTGGACTCTGAGGTGATGGTTACTAAACCTTTCAAGGCGTCTTATGGTCAGTTATTCTACAAGAGTAAAGGTTTTTATGTTCATAGGACACCGGATTTAAGATTCGTTGACTTAGAGGAGGATTCTGATCTTAAAGCTATACATGATGGTAAGATATCATTGACACCGGTTGACCTCTCGTTAGTATGTGATAGTGACGTGGTTTTACTGAGAGGGATCCTAAAAGGAAAAAACAAGGATTAACAAAAAATATGAAGTTAAACAGGTAAAGGATGTTTTTAAACCCCTTACACATATGCGAAGAGAAGGGTAATATATATTAAATAGTGAGAGTATCAGTTTTTTTTGATTAATGAAAAAAACCTAAAATGGTTTATAAATGAGGATAATAATAAAATTAAAAGATGAAAAAACACAGATTATAGATAATGCTTATCATAAGATACAGGGTTTTGTCTATAAGCTGATGAGGGATAGATATAGTTCCCTGCATGATAAAAAAGGGTACAAGTTCTTCTGTTTCTCTAACATATTCCCGTTTAAAGATGAGACAAAGAACCTTATAATATCATCTCCTAGTGAGGATATCATAGAGTCTATAGCGTCTGGTATACATGTAGGAGAGGTTGTTAATATAGGTGAGATGCAGTTCAGGATAACAGGTTACAATGTTTTTAAAACCAGGGTTCCTACTAGGGATCTCCATGTCGTCTCCTCTACGCCTATTATGATCAGGATCCCAGAGTCGAAGTATGATTACTATAATATACCATTTGATGAGAGGAAATCCAGGTATGTTTACTGGCGTCCTAAGTACAGCTTTGAGGCTTTTGTTAAACAATTAAGCGAGAACCTTATAAAGAAATTCAATGATTTCTACGGTACAAAGGTTGATGTTTATGATTTATTCGAGCAGTTCTTATTCAAAGAACCAGTGTACGGTGCTTTAACTATCGACGGGAGGGATCATCCTTTTGCTGCAAGTTTATGGGATTTTCTGTGGGGCTATATAGATAGCATGCAAAGAAAAATTATTGAATTTGGAATTGATACTGGCTTTGGAGAAAGAAATAGTTTAGGTTTTGGGTTTATGAATGTGGTAAAATGAAATTTATAACTGCGTTTACCATATCTTGTATGAAAAATTCGAGAGAACACAATCATCATATATCTTTTTCTATATGTCAAAAAAGAAAATCATACATAGTTTATTATGAACAAATTTTAAACCACAAAGAAATTGAAAGTTTTGAAATTGCAACATTCTTCTCAGAAAAATTAGCTAGAAGTTTTGCCAACAAATTGGTTTCGTCGATAAATAGAAATTTAGATAAATTCGACATAAATAAAATAAGATTAAAATAGAGTATTTTATGGATAGGAGAAGATGGAAATAAATCAAATCTTTAATAAAATAGTTGGATCTTGTCCTTATAATTTTCAATTAGAATCGATAAATACATTATGTGAAGGGAAGTCTCTAATTTTAATTGCTCCTACAGGTTCAGGTAAAACTGAAATACCTGTAATCTCTTTTTTATTAAAGAAAAATGAAACCATACCTCCCCAAATGATATATTCATTACCCACACGAACTCTGATAGAAAATTTATCAAAACGAATTCGGAGATATCGTCGGAGATATCGGAGATATGTGTCCCCTAAGGGATTTTCCACCGCATTTCATCATGGCAAAAGAATAGAAAGTGAATTCTTTGGTGAAGATATAATCATGCCTACGATTGATCAAACCGTAGGAGCATATGTTTGTGTTCCGTTAAGTGCGCCAATTAAAAGAGGGAATGTTTTCGCTGGAAGTGTATCCTCCGCTTTTCTAGTATTCGACGAAATACATACATTTGACCCTAAGAGAGGATTACAAACATCTATAACTATAATTGAGCACTCTTCAAAGTTAAAACTACCATTTGTTGTAATGTCTGCTACTTTGCCAGATTCATTAATAAAAAAGATTAAAAACATAGGAGGGAAAGAAACAGAAGTTAAAGAAGTTAAAGATGAAAACGAAATTAAATCTAGAAAAATTAGAAGAGTAAATTTGCACACAAGACCACTGAAAGAAAATAAAAAAATTTCTATCAAAGAAATTTTAGGAATTTACGAATCTTCGAAAAATAAAAAATTAATAGTAATATGTAATACTGTTGATAAAGCACAGCAACTCTATCAACAATTAAAAAATGAAAAGAGTCTAGATGCTTGTGTAATATTAATTCATTCCAGATTTTTAGAAAAAGATAGAAAAGAAAAAGAAGATTTACTCCAAAAATTATTTTCTAGAGAAAGTAGAGAACATGTAATTTTAATATCTACACAAGTTATTGAAGTTGGTATGGATATATCCTCAGATACTATGATTTCAGAACTTGCACCGATAGATTCATTAATTCAAAGAGCGGGGAGATGTGCCCG
>Ga0068707_1003241_pt1 | contig 11375 bp, 8 predicted proteins | sample YNPNPMetaG_FD_66600 | JGI IMG/M metagenome (GOLD analysis project Ga0068707, IMG submission 66600) | Anoxygenic and chlorotrophic microbial mat microbial communities from Yellowstone National Park, USA - YNP NP MetaG | ecosystem: Environmental > Aquatic > Thermal springs > Hot (42-90C) >... | reverse complement strand
CCAGGCCGGCGGTGCCCACTCTGGGATGAGCGCTTGAATCAGGGGGTTCCCCGTCATGTCCAGGGCGTAACGCACCGCCCCCAGGCCCTGCGGATTGAGCAGGCAGGCCAGAGCTGAAGCCAACACCGCCAGGCCCATCGGCCAGACGGCGCGCGGCGTTCTTGTCCACGCCTCCAACGCGCCCAGGCCCACCAATACCAGCCCGATCGGGAATGAGCCGTGTCCATTCACCCAAAGCAACATCCCTGCCGGCCAGAGCGCCAGGTAACGACGCTGACCGGTCACCCGATAGCCCGCACTGCCCACCAGGATCAGGCCTGCGGCCAGGAAAGCCAGCCCCTGCGGACGCACATTCCAATCGTTGAAGCCCAGAGCCGCGGCGAAGAACACCCCCAACGCCGCGGCGCGCCAGCTCCCGCTCAGCCGCCAGGCGCTCCACAGCACCAGCGCGTAGGCGCTGCCCACGGTGAGGGTGTGCAGGAGCAGGATGGTCACCACCCCGCCCAGGCGGTAGGTGAGGGCATAGATGATCTGCGGCAGCCAGAAGATGCCAAAGGTGTAGGGCGCACCGGCGCGCGTATGGGTGAGCCAATCCGTCTGCGGCAGATGACGCAACGTGAGCAGCTCCTCACCCATACGCAGATGCCACCAGAAGTCCTGCGGACGCAGGGGATGGGTCTCCAAAAAGAGCACGATGCCCGTCATGACCACGAGGGGCCACAGGTGTTCCATGGTTATTGTCGGCAGGCGTCTTCCAGACATTTCCCCTCCTCAAATTCTCCTGAGTTTACTCTGAAACGCCCAATCGGCAAAAACCATGGGGCTTATCCCTGTCCCTACCAGTTTACCATTCTGTAAGGAACGCCGAAAAATGTATTCGCTCCGATAAGCTTTTTAATGGCGATCCGGTCCTGATGAGTGGCATAGAAGATGACCAGGTCGGCTTTACCTGGACAGGTCATGGTGTCCACCTCCACCACGACCTGACCGGGATCAACCTGCTCAATTTGCTGAATGATGTCCTGATGCTCCTGCACGATCCTTTTGACCTCATCCGGGACGGGCAACTGCTCACAGGGCAGGTAGTGGTTTTCATTGTCCAAAATCCAGTTGTCATAGGCCCGCCGTAAGAGATGGGTTTGTCGTTCCACGCCTATCAGGATAAGACATAAGAGCCCAAGCAGGAGTGTAACATAAAGCAAAAATTTCTTCATAGTCTCTCGCCTCCAGAAGCAGGTCGCTTTCACTTGGCCAGGGCCAGATGAGCAAAACGTGCGGAGCCTGATCCGCATCGCCTGAGCTTATCCCTCATCCCCCAGGGCACATCAAGGCGCAGGGCAGTTGACCCCCGGCCAGCATTGGCGATCCAGGTCCCACAGATAGAGGACGCCGGTGTCGAACCACTCCGTTTTGGTTTCGCACATGGCATTAAACATCTCATCGGTAATGGGGACTTTGGAAACCATGTAATGGTCGTCCCAGATTTTCTGATCGCGCACACTGGTGCAGGTGCCCCCGATATAGCCTCCCAGCGACACGGCGTTAAGTTGCAGCTCCGGTACAGTGCGGAAACGAATGGTATTGTAATGCAATTTCAGCTCCCCGTCAATCCACAGTTTGATCTCACCATCCGCCTGGCCGGGGGTATTCAGCTTCATCATCATCTGAAAATCTACCCACTGGCCACTGGTGATATAACGAGGCTCGCCGATATTCTGGCGAAACTTTTCCCCATACCCCGTCGGCTGGTCGAGGTGATAACAGTACAGCACTGGCTCGCCACGGTTGTACACACCTGATGGATCAAAACAACGCGAGACGTGAGCACGATTGTCGTACCAGCAGTTAGGCATCATCTGCAAAAAACAGCTTGCCTCATTGGTCCCATCAGGATACTCTCCAGCTGGCAAGTTAAAGGTGATCGGATTGTGGGCATACAGCGAAAAGGCTTTGGATTCGCAGGTGAACTGATAGCCCGGCTCATACTGGCGGTAGAAACGCCAGTAGTAGAGGTCGCTGCGAGGCAGAGCGTACTTGAAGGCATACAGCGGCTCGTGCGTGCCGGCCAGGTTCTGGAACTGCTGCGCTTTGGCGCCCTTGCGAACGGGATTTTCCACCAGGCTGACGTTGTTGGGGTAGGTGTAATACACCCGGTTGGGCGGATAGGGTGCCAGCACCGAGCCGGAGTTGCCGCGGTTGGCAAGCTGATACCAATAGGAGTGCTCCATACTGGTAGCAAACACCAGCCCGGCGGTGGGATTGAAGGCGCATACGTCCCCAGGTGGTGGGGTAGCCGTGGCGGTGGGAGCGGGCGTCGATGTGGGCGTCACGGTAGGCGACGGCGTCCTGGACGGCGCAGGGGTTGGCGTGGCGGTCGGCGGCAAGCTCTTGCGTACCAAAGGCAAAAAGACGACCCTGCCCCCCGCAGGCGGTGCACCCGTGACGATTTCGACGATCATGTAGTCAATGGCGCTGGCGTCCATTTCGCCGTTGGTCTGATAGCGGATCTGTATCTCCCTCGCTGCATTGAGGCTTTGCGTCAGGGTGAGAGGCGCATCAAACACGCGATAGGTCCAACGCCAGCTTTCGGCGCCCGTGTTATCGCCTAAGATCACCCACGTGCCGTTCTGGACATTGCGCATCTCCCACCACCAGCGCTGGACCTCGCGCGTCGGCCCGCGCTGATTGGTGTGCAGCCGCACCCGCATCCCATCAGCAGGCACAAAGCCTTCCGGCAGCTTGTAGGTGAAGATGCCTTCATAGCCGTTCCCCGCGACGTAAAACATTTTGTAAGCGGTGGTCGGCGTGTAGTCCCAATCCCGCATGTCCATGGTAGTCAGGGCTTCCAGCGGCGTAGCGTCGTGCTGGCCGCGGACCGCCGTCAGGGCAACCGGGGCCAGCCGCAGTGAGGCGGGTGTCCCGGTGAGGCGGGGAGAAGAAGCCAGCGCGGTATGACCCAATACCAGCAAAACGCATCCCCACAGGCCAACAACTATCAGTCTCCTCTTATCCATAAGCTCCCTCCTGATTCCCACTCTATTTTTAAAAAGCTACGCCAAACGCCGATCGAAGGGTCTGAAGCTCCAGGGTGTGCGTCCAGGATGGTGGCGAATAAGTTAAAGGATGGGGATATTTTAACATCATTCAGGAAAAATTTCGCGGGCGGCGGACGAGACGTCCGCGATCCGGCGTCCGCGATCTGGCGGACGAGACGTCCGCGATCCGGCGTCCGCGATCTGGCGGACGAGACGTCCGCGATCCGGCGCCCGCGATCCGGCGGACGAGACGTCCGCGATCCGGCGCCCGCGATCCGGCGGACGAGACGTCCGCGATCCGGCGTCCGCGATCTGGCGGACGAGACGTCCGCGATCCGGCGTCCGCGATCTGGCGGACGAGACGTCCGCGATCCGGCGTCCGCGATCTGACACCCGCGATCTGGCGTCCGCGATCCGACACCCGCGATCTGGCGGACGAGACGTCCGTGATCCGGCGTCCGCGATCCGCCGCCCGCGATCCGGCGGACGAGACGTCCGCGATCCGGCGTCAGCGATCCGGCGTCCGCGATCCGGCGTCCGCGATCCGACACCCGCGATCCCAGACAGCGCACCCAAACAGCGCTCACGGTGGCGTCGGGAACGAATAGGGAATTCTCCAAAATTTTGTATAATCTGGGTGTCTGGTTTGAGTTAATTCCTTTTTGCTTGAGGGACCTGTGCCTTTCAATGCTACGTTGAGACGATCAGGCTGGTTGACTTTACGAAGGCTGCGCGATTATCCACGGCTGATGGGCCTGGCCATGGGATTGGTGCTGGCCGCCGACGGGCTGTTACGCACGGGCTGGCAGGGCGGCCTGGGCCAGATTCTGGGCAGCGATTTCATCACGCTTTACGCGGCTGGCTTGAGCTTCCGTCAGGCGCCGGTCCAGCTTTACGATTTTGCCACTCAGGCCGCTGTGCAGCAGCAATTGATCGCGCCCACGCCTTTACCAGGTCTCAATCCCTTCATCAGCCCGCCCTATGTGGCCGCGGCTTACAGTCTGCTCACCGCCCTGCCGCTGCCCTGGGCCTTTGGCCTCTGGACGCTCTTTTCTCTGGCGGCGCTGCTCCTGGCGGCCCAGCTCCTCTCCCGTACTCTTATCACCCCGGCGTTGCGGCAGAACGGATTGAGCGCCTTCCAACTGGCCGTCCTGCTGGGGTCCTCTTTCGCTTTCGTTTCGGGCTGGCGGGTTGGCCAGAATCACGCCCTGACGCTGTTGCTGGTGAGCGCCGCGCTGGCCGCTCAAAGCCGGGGACGCTGGGAGCTGGCCGGGTTGTTCGCCGGGCTGCTGATTTATAAGCCGCATTTCACCCTGGGCCTGCTCCTGCTCTGGTTGGCCTGGGGACGCTGGCGCGCGCTGGCGAGCTTTGCCGCCGTAGCCGGACTCTGGATCGGGGCCACGCTGATGCAGGCCGGCTGGACGCCCTTCAGCGCGTATCTGCGCCTGAGTCCCGTCCTGCTTGAGCTGCCCTATACCCCGGGATTCCCTGCCTATCTCCTGATAACGCCCTACGGCCTGCTGAGCACGCTCCTGCCCCGCACCGCGCAGTTCTGGATTCAGGCCACGACGCAGAGCCTGATGTTTCTGCTGGGCCTGGGCCTGTTCAGCCTGGGCCGACGCACCCGCTCCGCCGATCCCACGCTGGCCCTGGCCGCGGCGCTACTCTATCCCCTGCTGACCATGCCCTACGCCCTACTGCATGACGCGCTGCTGCTCGCGCCGGTGCTGCTGCTGCTGGCGCGCGCGGCTCCCCATCCCCGCCTGCTGCCGATGAGCCTTTTCATCTACCTGGGCGCCCTGTTCCTGCCCCTGATGGGCTATGGGACGGGCATCGCCTGGCCCGCCCTCCTGCCCCTGGCGGCGCTAAGCGCAGACTGGCCCGCCCTTGCCCGCGCCGGAGCGTCCCGATGAGCCGCCTGCGTTACGCTTTCTGGTTGGCTGCGGCCCTGTGGAGCGCCTGGCTGCTCAGCCTCTGGCTGGGACAGGGCTATCTCGATCTGGCCGGGCAGCCCATAGGGACGGATTTCCTGCAGTTCTACGCCGCCGGGCGCACGCTGCTCATGGGAGAGAGTGCCCGGCTCTACGATTTTGCCTTTCAGGCCGAAGTGGAACGCGCCATCATCGGGCCGGGCCTGACGAGCTATCACGCCTTCATCACCCCGCCGTTGCTGGCCTGGCTTTTTGTGCCCCTCGCCGCCCTGCCCTACCCCCTGAGCTTTGCCCTGTGGAGTCTGGCGGGCCTGGCGGCGCTGGGGATGAGCGTGTGGATGCTGGCTCCGCAGGGCTTCTCCTGGCGCCGTCTGGGTTGGACACTCACCTTCTTCCCGGTTTTCGCCAGCATCAGCTTCGGCCAGAACAGTCTGCTGAGCCTGGCCCTGCTCAGCCTGACTTACTTTTTATGGCTACGCGAAAAGAAGTTTGCCGCCGGGTTGGTCTTAAGCCTACTCCTCTACAAGCCACAACTGGCCGTAGGGATAGCCGGCCTGTGGCTGTGGAACTGGCGCCGTGACTACCGGGCCTTGCTGGGACTGGGCCTGGGGGCTGGATTGGGCGCAGCGCTTTCCTGGCTTACCCTGACCGAAGCCAGCCTGGCTTACCTGCGCTTCGCGCGCGAGGTGCTCCCCAATCTCCCCGCCTGGCAGGACTTCCCGATCTGGCATCTGCACACGCTGCGCGGCTTCTGGCGTCTGCTGTTGCCCATGCCGCTGGCCGACGAGCTGTGGCTGATGGGGATTCTCCTGGGCCTGGGGGTGTGGGGAGCGACGCTGCGCCGGGTGCACGATCCAGCCCGACGCTTTGCCGCAGCGGTGCTTTTGACACTGTGGGTGACGCCCCACGCGATGATTTACGATTGGAGTTTGCTGCTTATTCCCGCGCTGTTGGTGTGGGAGGCCTGTCCGTTAAGTCGCAGCGCGCTACTCCCCGCTTACACGGCCCTGTGGCTGGCCAGCCTGCTCTCCGGCCCCCTCACCTACCTGCAATGGCAGACCTGGCACAGGGCCGTGCAGCTCAGCCTGCCGACTTTCGTCTGGGCGGTGCTCAAAGGCGGGCGCGCCGCCTTCACGGCGGATGAGCCAGCCACTTCTGTCGGTCACACGACGAGCAGCCGTCCACACCCCTCGCAATAAGCCAGCTGCGCATTCCGCAGGGCGTGCTGGATATGAGGGGTCACATCAATGCCGCAGACGCTGCAGGCGCCTTGTTTGACCGCCGCCACGACCAGGGTCCCCAGCCGTTTCTGGAGGTAGCTGTAAGCCTCACGCACCTCAGCGGGCAAGGCCGCCAACAGGGCCGCCCGTTGTTTCTGCAGCGCGGCGACCTTCTGCTCCAAATCCGCTTTACGGGCCCGTCCCTCGGTCTGAAAGGCTTCATGGGCCTGAGAAACGCGGGTCAGCTCGTCCTGGGCCGCCTGTTTGACGGCTTCTGCTTCCTCCGTGGCCAACATCGCCTCAAGCAGGGCATCTTCCAGGGCAGCTTTACGCCGCTTGAGCGATTCGACCTCAGCCTGTAGGTTCTCGACCTCGCGCGCAGTTTTGACCTTGCCGCTGAACAGGAGTTCTTCGTCCTGCTTCAGGCGGCCTGTCACCCTGCCCAGTTCAAAATCCAGGTCCTTCTGGCGCTTGCCGGCGGCGGTGAAGGCCTCTAAAGCCTGTTGATAACGGGCCCGCGCTTCCAGGAGCCGCTGTTGATCGGCCAGGCCCGCCGTCAGCTCCCGATAAGAACGAATGAGCGCCTCCAATTCTATGTCCGTGGCCTGTAACTGAGCCAGGCTTTTCATCCAGGTCATGCTTCACCTCCTTCGGGCTTGCGCAGCGCTTGGGATTTTGCGTATGGACTGAGCCTCAGCAAACGCAACCATGAAACCGGGAATGGGCTATGACCTCTGGGCCTCGTGATTAAAGGCCCCCTGGGCGAAGTCAGGGCCAGACAGCTCACAGCTCCTCCAAAGGCCAGGCCTCCACGTCCGCCAGGCTCAAGGCGCTCAGAGAACGCCACTCCACCGGCTCCAGGCGCGGACGGGGGTACAGGCCCAGGGCCTGCACCAGCGGCGGGACGGCTTCGGGCCAGGAGACCGCCATCACGTGCAGGCCGCGCACGCCCGGAATCGTGCGCAGCTCCTGCGCCAGCTCGATGCCGATTTCCAGGCCGACCCTGGCCTGATCCTCTTTCTTGCTGTAGCGCCCGATCCGCTCGATGATCCAGTCCGGCACGTCCAGGCCGGGGACTTCGCGCGCCATGAATTCCGCTGCCCGCAGTGAGCGAATCGGCCCGACGCCGGCCAGAATCGCCACCTGCTCATGCAGGCCGGCTTCCACCACGCGCTCCATGAAGGTGCGGAAACGAGGCACGTTGTAAATCAACTGCGTTTGAATAAAGCGTGCGCCAGCCGTAGCCTTCTTGGCCAGGCGCAGCAGGCGCGCTTCCTCCGGCGGGGCGTTGGGATTCTCCGCCGCGCCGATAAAAAAGCGCGGCGCACGGCGCGGAATCGGCTTCCCGTTTTCAAACACCCCCTCATTCATCATGCGGATCATGCGCACCAGATTGACCGCATCCAGATCATAGACCGGTTTGGCCTGCGGATGGTCGCCTGAACGCAGATGATCGCCGCTGAGCGCCAGGACGGTGTTGATGCCCATGCCGGCAGCGCCGAGCAGGTCGCTTTGCAGGGCCAACCGGTTGCGGTCACGACAGGTGAGTTGCAACACAGGTTCCAGACCGGCCTGTTTGAGCAAAATCGCCGTGACCAGGGGCGAAAAATGGACCGCTGCGCCCTGATTGTCCGTGACGTTGTAGACATCGGCATACCCACGCAACACGTCAATGTGGCGCTGAATGGCTTCGAGATTGGGGCCAACGGGCGGCGAAACCTCGCAGGCTACGGCAAAATGGCCCGCTTGCAACACCCGCTCCAGCGGACTATCGCTGGTCAACGGCGGGGGTGGTGTCCCCACATAGCACGGCGGCGCCTGATGACCGGTCACGACCTGATCGCGCCCGGTGATGTAGGTAACCCAGGACGATTCGCCCTGCAGGCGCCAATCCACCGGCGGATTGAGACGGCGCAGCTCCCCGGTGTAAGGGGTGTAAGCCGCGCGCGCGAAGGCCAGCAGCCAAACGCAGGGGCGCTCCGGGTAGACCTCGCAATGGCCATCGGCCCGAACGCCGCCGCAAGGGCCGTTGCGCAATTGCTTCGGACAGGTCATGGGGCAGGTCATGCCGATGTAATGCAGGACGCATTGGCCGCACTCCTGACAGGAAAAGGCCAGATGCTTAAAAACCTGCTCTGGCCAGCGCAACCAGCGGGAGGCCCGCTCCGCGCCCAAACGCGCTACCAGAGGCGCCAGGCGCGGCAGGACGGCCTCAGCCAGTTGCCAACCCCGCACCCAAAGTCTAAGCCGCCAGATGTCTATCCGCGAAAGTTCCATACCCTGCATCTTACCCGCAAACAGGAAAAACGGCAAATTGGCGGACCGCCATCAGAAGAGCCTCGCCGGCGGCCACCCGGCGCTCTACCGGTCAGACGATTTCCGCTAAGAGTCCACCCGACTTTTCCCTGCCCCTTCTCCTGAACGCCCCGGTCACGTCGCCAGGGACCACCTGCCCCCGCAAGGTTAGAAACAATGACCTCCTTCCTACTCTACACCAGAAAGCCTTGCAGATAAAATAAATGTTAATTCCAGCGTAACCCAAATGTAATTCACACCGGATAAATTCTGTGTATACTGTGAGGTAGTTCAAAAGCGCGTTTTCAAATTTCTGGGAAAGGAGGAATTTTCTGTATGAAACGCGAACGTGGTTTTACTTTGATTGAGCTGTTGATAGTTATCGCCATTTTGGGGGTGCTCTTCGGCCTGACGGCTCTGGCGCTCAACGGCCTGAGCAAGGGTACCAACGAGGCTAAGGCCGCGGAAAAGGACATGGTCCAGACGGCTATTGACGTATACATGGCAGTCAACAACACCAATACTGTAACCGCATCCACAAACTACACGACTGTTGGGCCAAGCACACCTGAATTCGGCCCTTACCTGCGCCGCGTGAGTAAATACACCTATTGCTGGGATGCCAGCGGTAACATCACCGGTCAGGATGGGTCTGGTGCCTGTCCATAAAGGTTAGCAGCTTGACAAACAGGCCCCTGCCAGTGAGCAGGGGCCTGTTTTTTTGATAAGCCAGTTTATGCGGCTCAGTCTACCGCTTCATCCGTCCCGCTTGCGGCGGGTTTTTCTCGCGGCAGCAGCAGCCTCATCCGCAGCCCATCAGGAGCGGTGAACACGTCAAGTTCCCCGCCCTGCAGGTGCATGATTTCCCGCGCCAGGTAAAGCTGATAGTGCTCCGTGCTCAGCCGGTCCAGGTTGGGACGCCCCATCAAAATGCTCCAGCCATCCTCGGTGAGGTAAGCCCCTGGCACAAAGACGGTGAGGGCGACCTGATGCGGTTGCGCGTCCGCCTGCACGCTCAACACGGTATGCCTGGCAGGTAACAACAGCGCTCCTTGCTCCAGCAGTAGCGTCAAGGCCCGGCCGGTCCAGAGATCACTGCACCAGGCAGGGGGCAAATCGGCAGGGAGATCGCGTTGCAACTCCGTAACCCGCGCGCGCACCTGCGGATGACAGGTCTTCCAGGCCAGGTCCACCAGCTCATACCAATCCGCCGCATAGCCTGAGGTCAGGGCAATGTCCCTGGCCAGATCGCCGTTTTGCAGCCGCAGCAGCCACAGCAGACGTTCAGTCGTCGCAGCCAGGTTTTCCGAGTAATCATGCAGCGTGCTGAAATACGCTGCGAGCTGCTCTGGAGCGGAGTCGGAAAAAGCCTGAAACGTTGCCAGGGCCTGCTGATCCAGACCACGCATCGGGTTATCCAGATGCTCCAGAAGCGTGTTGACAAGCTGCTGCAAGAAGGTCTCGACGGCCTTTTGCCGCGCCTTTTCCAGAGCCTTGGCGCGGTTCAGCCGGCCCTCCACGGCAGCCAGAAACGTCTCTTCATTGATGGGCTTGATGATGTAATCTTCAGCTCCCAGACGTTTGCCCAACAGCACATCTTCTTCCGTGCCTTTGGCAGTGAGGAAGAGGAAAGGCACAGCAACCCAGGCTTCTACCGCGCGCACGGCTCGATAGAACTCGTAACCGTCCATCTGAGGCATTATGATATCGGAGATAATCAGTGCCGGGGTGCCGTTTTCCTGCATTTTCTGCAGGGCATCGGCCCCATGCTCAGCGGCGACGACCGTGTAGCCCTCCGTTTCCAGCAGACGTTTAAGGGCTATGCGCAGGGGTTTATAATCTTCGACCAGCAGAATATAGCTCACGCTTTACCTCCGCCTGGGCAAAACCTGTGCCAATTCAAAGGCGCGCCACCTCTTTCGACGTGGCGTGCCCGGCTTGAATCTTTACGCACCGAACTTGTTGAGCCGCCCGGCGTGCGCCAGCATCAAGGGGATGAGGTCACTGTGCCGAATGTGCCCCAATCCGCCGGCCATGCAGTCGCGCTCACCAAAGGCGGTCACGCGGTCGGGCCGCAGGGCCTGCGCCCACAACAGCACCGGCACCTCATGCCAGGAGTGAGATTTGAGCGCCCAGGGGGTGCTGTGATCGCCCGTCACGACCACCACATCGGGCTTGAGCGCCATAATTTCGGGCAACAGCTCGTCCGTGTGCTCGATGACGCCCTTCTTGGCCTCGAAGTTGCCATCCTCACCGTAGGAGTCCGTCTTCTTGACATGGAAGAAGAAGAAGTCGTATTCGTCCCAATGGGCGCGCAGCGTTTCGATTTCGGACTCGATGGTATCGCCGGTCGGCAGCACGTCCATCCCTACCAAGAGACCCAGGCCGCGGTACATGGGATAAGTGGCAATGGCCGCCAGCTTCATCTTGTAGAGTTCGGGCATTTGCGGGATGGGCGGGACTTTGGCAATGCCGCGCAGATTCAGGCCGTTGGCGGGATATTCGTTGGCCAGCACCCGGCGCGCCTCAGCGATCCACTGATTGAGCAGTTCCGCTGCCCGCTCGGCTTCCGGCCGCAAGGCTTTGACCGGCAGCGGGGGAACGCCGACGCGCTGCGGGTCGGTCTCGGTCAGGCCGTCATACAGGCCCTCGCCGCGCAAAATGAGCGCGAAGCGATATTCCTTCACCACTTCCACAAAGGTCTCCACGCCCGGCAGCTTGATGGTGCGCAGCTTTTCCACCATCTTCGCCCCGACTTCGGTGGGGATGCGGCCCGCCCGGCGGTCCACAATATTGCCGTTTTCATCCAGCGTGGCGAAGTTGCCCCGCGCGGCCAGGTCGTTAGGACCGAGCTTAAAGCCAATGCCCAGCGCCTCCAGCACGCCGCGCCCGAT
>Ga0068707_1003240_pt1 | contig 11376 bp, 11 predicted proteins | sample YNPNPMetaG_FD_66600 | JGI IMG/M metagenome (GOLD analysis project Ga0068707, IMG submission 66600) | Anoxygenic and chlorotrophic microbial mat microbial communities from Yellowstone National Park, USA - YNP NP MetaG | ecosystem: Environmental > Aquatic > Thermal springs > Hot (42-90C) >... | reverse complement strand
AGCGCATCAGCGGACTCTGCCCTGCCGGCATTCCATCTGACAACACAGTCACTTCGGCGTCTTCAAAAGCCGCATCCAAACGCAATGCACTTAATTTCTCAAAGACATCCACAATTATAATTATAGAACTATTGTTCTTTTTTTACAAGAGATTATGATAAAATCTTTGAAAAGTGTTTTTTGTTCCCCTTTCTTTGAGGTGTTGATCATGGCTATCTGGCATTCGATCGAAAAACCCACTTTGCTTCTAAATTCTGACATTGCTCGGCGTAACATTCGCCGTATGAACGAAAAAGCCAAAGCGCAAAAAATTCGCTTTCGTCCACACTTCAAAACCCATCAATCCGCTGAAATTGGTGAATGGTTTCGCGAAGAAGGGATTCAAACGATTACGGTTTCTTCTCTGGACATGGCGGAGTACTTTGCCAGATATGGCTGGCAGGATATCACGATCGCTTTTCCGGTCAACATACGTCAGATGGACACCTTACAGAACCTTGCGAAGCGCATCCATCTAGGGCTGCTGATCGAGTCGCCCGAAGTGGCGCAATTGCTTGGGCAGTGCTTGAAGTCAATGGTGGACATCTGGATCAAAATTGACTGCGGTTATGGACGTACGGGTATTAGCTGGAATCAACCGTCTGAAGTTGCCGCTCTAATTACAGAAATCCGGCGTATTCCTCAGCTTAACCTGCGTGGAATTCTTACTCATGCAGGTCACACCTATATCGCCTCTTCTCAGGAAATCGTCAGACGGTATCGCGAGGCAATTGAGCGTATGAACCGGTTGCGCAATGAACTGGGGGAATTTGGGTCACTCGAAGTGTCTGTCGGCGACACGCCGGGATGTACCCTGGCTGGAGACTTGGGAGAAGTGGACGAAATACGGCCGGGAAATTTCATCTTTTATGACGCAATGCAGCTTCACTTTGGCGTATGTCATCCTGAAGATATCGCGGTTGCTCTCGCCTGTCCAGTAGTTGCCAGACATCCCAATCGGAATGAGGTTGCCATTCATGGCGGAGCTATTCACCTCTCAAAGGATTACTTCAAAGATGGAGAGCAGGCAATTTATGGACTTGTTGCGCTTCCAGAAGGGGATAACTGGAGCAAACCGCTGCCCAATGCCTTTGTCCGCGGCATCTCGCAAGAACATGGCATGGTTCATTTGTCTTCAGCCAATATGCAGAGCGTTCAAGTGGGAGATTTGCTCTGCATTATTCCAGTGCATTCCTGTCTGACAGTTCATGCAATGCGGAGTTACCTCACCCTCGATGGGAAAATCATCTCCACGCTAAATAAAGACTGATGAGAGCTAGCAACCAATCTGGCAAGTTACACAAGGATTAATGGTACGGGTGTAAAGGTCAGCAGGAACAGAATAAGTGCCAATACTGCCAACAATTTCCTCTTACCATCCAAAGGTGTAATCTGATCCAGCGGTTCGGCATACGTGCGTCCCAGCAGGAATATTAAAGCCGCCCACAGCCACCAGCCAGTCCAAAAGAAACCTAAACCCACCAGCAGAACAAGAATAAATGGGAGAATACGACGCGCTGTTTCTCGACCAAAAAGGACGTACAACATGTGTCCGCCATCCAATTGCCCCGCCGGAATCAGGTTCAGTCCGGTAACCAGAATGCCCGCCCAGCCCGCCCATGCAACGGGTCCTAGCAATACGTCCAATCCTCCAAAGGGGAATGGCTGACCGGTCAGATAGTACCGTATCCAGTACAGCACAGGTCCACCAACACCATAGCTGGCAGGTGCAGGTAAAAGCTGTCCAAAAACCAAAAATTTCATCAACAGGTATAAAAGGGAATTACCCTCCATAGAAAGAGGGAAATTGGGAGATGACGCAACAGGTAACGGATTTAGTGAAGAAAGCTTCAAACCCAGATAAAGCACTGGAATGGCAATCACCAGACCGGAAAGTGGGCCAGCCAATCCAATATCCAGCAATACCCGGCGGTTTTTCGGCTGTTCTTTCATGTTGATGAAAGCGCCCATGGTACCAAAAGGGCTGAAAGGGAGTGGAATAAAGTAGGGAAGCGAGACATGCACGCCATGATAGCGCCCTACCAGATAATGCCCAAACTCGTGTGCGCCCAAAATCGCTAGCAGGCTGACTGCAAAGGGCCAGCCGCGCTGAATAAATACCAGCACCGCCTGCAAGAAATCACTGGGCAATTCCTGCTCTAATCCATATAATGCGCCAGTCAATAATACACTGAGCAGTGTTAAGATGAACAACACCAAATTAACGGTCGCGTTACCCGGTTTTGGTTGTGGCACTCCAGGCACCAGGAAAATTGCATGACGACCTTCATCCCAGCGGAATAGAGGAGTTATACGATAAGGACGTAATGCCTGAGCAAGCTGGTCATAAGCGGCTACACTATCCTCCATAAGTAACTGACCGCGATAACGCACCAGATAAGGTTGCTTTGGCGGCTCGCCAAAGGTCACATCTTCAACGCGAAAAATCCGTCGCACTACAGATTCCAAGACTTCGCTCGGATAAGGAAAACCTGTTTCCATGTAAGCACCTCAATTATTTCTTCCATTCCATCATTTGTAAAAATAAAATTTTCCCTGTAAGGTTGTTTAATAAATCCATCAAGAAATTCAGGCGGGAATGGATGGGAGTCGAACCCACCGCGGCCCGCAACGCGACCCGCCACCGGTTTTGAAGACCGGGGAGCCCACCGGAACTCATCCATTCCCGGGCTTAAGCATACTCTTATCAGCGAGTTATGTCAATTAAATTTCTCCCACCGCCTCACTCATTTGTCCAACCAATAGTATACTATTCCTCAATCAACACGAACTCATGGAGGTAATATGACGTTTCATCTGCCTTGTGAACCAAAAGAGATTGCCCGTTACGTATTTTGTCCAGGTGATCAGCGCAGAGCAAAAAAGATTGCCGATCATTTCAACACTTCTCATCTAGTGGTAGAAAACCGCGGTTACGTAGTTTACTCCGGCTTGTATGAAGGAATTTTCATGACCGTCATTGGCACAGGAATGGGAGGTCCAGCAGTGGCAATTGCGCTGGAAGAATTAGCACGTATGGGAGCGGACACATTTATCCGTGTTGGCTCATGCGGCGTCTTTCAAGAATATCAAAAACCCGGCGATGTTATCATTTCTAGCGGCACCGTGCGCGAAGGCGGCACTGCTAATGCCTACCTACCTCTACGCTTCCCTGCGGTCCCGACATTCAGCATGCTTTACGCTCTGGTTAGTGCTGCTGACATGTTGAACATCCCGGTTACCGTTGGCGTCGGCGTAGCTGGAGATGCTTTCTACCACCCTGAGGGTGAAACCCTGCGCGCTCTGTACAAAAAAGCCGGTTTAGTTGCTATCGAAATGGAAAGCGACACATTGTTCATTCTTGGGCAGTATCACGGCTGGCGAACAGCAGCAATCTTTACATCAGATGGCACTCCTACAGAAATTAAGCCCGAGTGGGGTATGAAAGATTATTTGCAAGGTGAAGAAAATGCCATCCGCATCGCCCTGCTTGCAATGAAAGAAATAGCCCAAAAGGATACTCACTCGTATTCCGAAAACGTAAAATAAGGCGGATATCTCATCGAATCTTAATAAATTCTTAACAAACTCACCTCTTGCATTTTCAAAAGAAGTGACTATACTTTGCATCCGTGCCTATCAATAGAATTATTGTTCAAGTACAAAAAGGGAATTAAAGATGGAAAATAAAAGCGAAACCTTGGTCACATTTATGGAGCAGGAAATATCCGAAAGCGACAAACCTCCTTCTACCAGGCCGCGCCCAGCGCGGCATTGGCGCGTGGCGGTAATCGCCAATGTGAAGGGGGAGAGCACGCCGACCTTGCCCAATGCAATAGACGCTGGCGCGGAGTTCGATAAATGGGAAACGATCCAGGCTATTCAAGCTGCCATCGAATCCGACGGTCACTCCACTATATTTTTGCAAGCAGACATCACACTCCCTCATGCCCTGCGCGAAGTATGCCCTGATGTCTGCTTCAACATTGCAGAGGGATTGGGCGGCGATGCGCGTGAGGCGCAAGTTCCTGCATTACTGGAAATGATGCATATTCCATACACGGCTTCACGCGTTCTGGCAAATGCTCTTGGGCTGGATAAAACCATGACCAAACGTGTCTGGCGCGATTGGGGATTGCCAACTGCGCCGTTCCAGGAATTTGTCACTGGTAATGAGCCATTGTCACCTGAAATGACATTCCCTATGTTTGTCAAACCAGCTCGGGAAGGCACCGGCATGGGAATGGATGATGGCTCAATCGTGTACGATAAGTCAGCCCTTTATAACCGCGTCGCCTGGGTCATCCAAACCTATCAGCAACCTGCGCTGGTGGAGACTTATCTACCTGGACGCGAGTTTACTGTTGGGGTGATTGGACGTCATGATGCGCCACTCTTCTCACGAAAATCACAGTATTATCATCCCGATGGATTTTTGCGCTTACCAGTCCTTGAGGTTGATAATCACAATACCGCCACCCCCGGTGTGTATGGCTATCTGACAAAGACTTTGCATCAAGGAGACGAAGGCGTTCCGGGTTTTCTGTGCCCGGCGCCTATTGACGAAGAACTGGCTGCGCGTTTGCAAGAACTGGCGATCCGCGCTCATCAAAGTCTGGGAGCACTGGATGTCTCGCGCGTGGATATTCGCTTGGACGCAAACGGTTCGCCGTGCCTGCTTGAGATCAACACCCTGCCTGGTCTTTCTCCGGGTTTCAGCGACCTGTGTGTTATCGCTAACGCCTTTGGCTGGAGTTATGAGGATCTAATCTTGGAGATTTTATACTTAGGTGCTTCACGTTATGGTCTGTTACAAGCAGCCGAACCTATTCACCTGACATCTTTGAGAACTCTGGTTAGCATTCCTGGCTAAGAAAAATTCTCTTCAGGCTTTTACAAGGGTTTGAAATCAGACCCTTGTGCATTTTAATAGACCATTGCAGACTGACGAATAATGTTCAGTAAACCTCCAGATTTAAGAACCCTGAAGACAAAAAACTGGCAAGGGGATGTGCGTATTTCTATGACCCATAAGTCATATTTGCCAGAACTATGAGACGGTCACTCCTGCCATCCAGAGACCAATCTGTTCAATGTTGCTCCGCTCTGCTGACGTCTCTCCTACAATCCGCCCCTCATACATAACTAAAATGCGATCACTCAATGCCATGATCTCTTCGAGCTCAGTGGAAATTAACAAAATTGCTGCCCCTCGATCGCGTTGAGCCAGTAATTGCTGATGAATGTATTCCGTTGCACCAACATCAAGACCACGAGTAGGCTGCATAGCAATTAGAAGTTTTGGCTTTTGATCAATTTCTCTGCCTAGGACAATTTTCTGCTGGTTGCCGCCAGATAACTTGTCCACACTCTTTTTGACTGATGGCGTACGAACGTCAAATTGTTTCGTAAGCCGAGAGGCGTAAGAGAAAATTTCCTTGGGATGTAATAAACCGTGGCGAACAAAAGGAGGAGAGGAAAAATTCTTCAACACAAAATTCTCAGCCACTGAAAAATCCATCACCAAACCCATCGTTTGCCGATCTTCAGGAATGTGGCAAACCCCAGCACGGAATATCTGAGCGGGCGACTTGCCAACCAAATTTACCCCAGATAACTTAATTGTGCCTGCGCTAGGCTTGATAATCCCAGCCAGAGCAAGCGCCAGCTCTCTTTGTCCATTGCCATCTACACCAGCAATTCCAACAATTTCACCACTGCGCACAGAGAAAGTAACATCCTGCAATAGCTTAACCCCATGATCTTCAATGCTTAAGTTTTCGACTATCAGCATCACTTCACCGGGATTAGCAGATTTCTTGTCCACAATAAGTTTTACCTCGCGTCCAACCATCAACTCCGCCAGCTCTTGAGGATTGGTCTGGCTTACCAGTCGTTCCCCCACAACCTTGCCATCGCGTAAAACAGTTACTCGATCACCAATTGCCATGATTTCATTTAACTTGTGAGAGATAAAAATAACCGATAAACCATCACGAACGAGTATTCTCAATGTATTAAAAAGCTCTTGAATCTCTTGAGGTGTTAGCACAGCCGTTGGCTCATCTAAAATTAACAAACGTACACCGCGATAAAGAGCCTTGACAATTTCCACACGCTGTTGTTCTCCGACGCTCAAAGAGGATACTAGAGCAGAAGGATTAACCTTGAGACCATATTTGTCTGCAACAGATTTGACCTCCCGTTCAATTTCCATCATGTTTGTAAGCAATGAAGACCGAGAAAAAAATAATGGTCTTGTCCCCATAATAACATTCTCGGCAACAGTAAGTGTGGGTACAAGCATAAAATGTTGATGAACCATGCCTATGCCCAGCGCAATTGCCTCATGAGGCGAACGAATAGTAATGGGCTTACCATCCAGAAAAATCTGTCCCTGATCTGCCCGATAGAGTCCATACACAATGTTCATTACCGTGGTCTTGCCAGCGCCATTTTCTCCCAACAGGCAATGAACCTCTCCGGGCAACACACGAAAAGAAATGTGATCGTTAGCTCTTAACGAACCAAAGCTCTTGCAAATATCCCTAACTTCAAGACGGGGTAAAATGTGATCATGATCAAGCGCCATCATACCTGCTCCGTATAAGGAACTGCCAATGCTTTTGGCTGTGCCGTCTGTCCACGTAAGACCACCATGGTAAGCAAGGTGACAACGTAAGGCAAAATTTGCAAAAATTGATAAGCCACTCGTAAATTAGCAATTTGCAAACGGAATTGAAGCGCAAATGTAAAGCCAAATAATAAGCTTGCCCAAAGAACATTGATCGGATTCCAGCGGGCAAATACCACAATTGCCAGAGCGATGAAACCGCGTCCAGCTACCATGTTCTCAACAAAGGTATTTGCATGTGCAACTGGAAGGTAGGCACCGCCAATTCCTGCCATCATCGCCGCAAAGATCATTGCACCGTAGCGCAGCCTTGTTACAGATAGTCCTGCTGTTGCGGTTGCCTTAGGGTGTTCCCCAACTGCGCGCAAGGCTAATCCCAAAGAAGTCTTGAAAAGAACAAAGCCGGCGATGGGAACTAAAAGCAAAGCAATATAAACAAGTAAATTCTGTTCGAAGAGCACTGGTCCAATGAGCGGGATGTCTTTCAATATAGGCACACGAATTATCGGAAGCACCTTAACATTTCCCGAACTACCTGCAAGCGTATTGAATAACATCCGATGTACATAGCTAGTCATTCCCAAGCCAATCAGATTAAGTGCTGTTCCAATGATTACCTGATTAGCCTTCAGGGTAACCGTTGTAAAAGCAAACAGCAGACCAAAAAATCCCGCAATAACTGCAGCCCCCAAAACCCCCAATAATATGGACTGATAGAAAAAAGCAATCGTATAGGCTGTCAGCGCCCCAATGAGCATTAAGCCTTCGATACCAAGATTGAGCAACCCTGCGCGCTCGCTATAAGTCTCTCCAATCGCAGCGTAAATTAATGGCGTTGCCATCCGTAATGCAGCTTGAAGTAGTGAGCCTACTAGCTCCATCAGTCTATCTCCCTCATCCTTCACTTGTTGCCAGTATTCTTATCCAGATATCGAAAAGAGATTAAAAATGCAATAATTAGACCCTGGATGATGAACGTGAGCACAGCGGGAACCCTTGCATTGAGCTGCATTACCTGGGAACCCGCACCTAGCGCCCCAAACAAAAGCCCAGAGATAATCGTCGCAAGTGGGTGATTATTGACTAAAAGAGATACTGCAATACCTTCAAAGCCGTAGCCAGGTGAAAGGTTTTCAAACAAGCGTCCTGTTACCCCTAAAACTTCAATTGCACCAGCTAATCCGGCTGATCCGCCGCTCAATAAAGCTGCTGTAACCAGGTGAAGCGGAACATTAATCCCGGCATGTCTTGCAGCTTCCGGATTATAGCCTACTGCACGCATACTATAACCTAACGGTGTGCGAAACAGGATAATGGTCGCAATGATGGCAACAGCAACCGCAATAACAAAACCATAATGAACCCTTGAGGTCGGAAAGATTCTACCAATTACAAAGCTTTCGATAATTTCATCCGTCTGGGGATTCTCTCGCATCGCTTCCTGCATCGGGCCGGTTACCAGATAACCAACCAATCCAACTGCAATATAGTTCATCATGATTGTTGTGACGACTTCATTCAGACAGAATTTTACCTTCAAGAAACCTGCCAGTGCTCCCCAGAAAGCACCAGCAACAAAACCGATCACTAAAGCAATTGGTATGCCAGCCCAGGATGGCAAGTTCACAAATGTCAAAGCGATAAAAGTTCCAGCGGCTGCACCGGCGTAAAATTGACCTTCTGCCCCAATGTTCCAAAAACCGCAACGAAAAGCAATGGCAATACCTGCACCAATCAGAATTAACGGCGTTGATCGCAAAAAGGCTTCGCCAACGTTTACCTTACTGCCAAAAACCCCCTGCCACAATGCGCCATACGCCTTGACAACATTGTAGCCGGTTAATGTAAGAATTAGCGCCCCTACCGCAAGGGCAAAAATAATTGCCAGAACTGGAACAACAAAATTTCGCCAAAGCTCATGGCGCACGTCGCTCATGAACTCCTCATTTTGCCAAAGATTTCGCCATTTCTTACTAATTGCAAGGAGCTTTAGCATGTTTTTTCACCACGATAGGAAACAGGAACGATTGAGAAATGTGCTGGTGCCCGACCTCATGATCCAAAGTCGGGCACCTAGCGGTCTATGCAACTATTCTACTTTGATTTCACCGGACTTGATCTTATTGAGTGTATCCTCCAGCAATGCTTTCATCTCATCCGTAACCAAGTCCGCAGTCTCAGGATTATAGACAAAGTCATAAACTCCTGGGTCATTTACGGTAAAGACGCGCACTCGACCACCTTTCATCGTACCTTCTTTGACTGCTTTTGCAATCGAGAAGAGAGCCTCTGAAACATTGAGCGTTGCACTTACCAGTACACCCTTCGGTGCAAGATTTGTCTGGTCGCCAATTGTACCGATTCCCCAAACTTTGCCCTCATTCTCTGCAACAGCCTGCAAAACACCCGTGCCAGCAATATTGGCATTAGCTATCAAAATATCCGCGCCATCTGCGATGGCTTGCAAGGCTGCTTCTTTTGCCGCTCCAACATCATTGCCGTCTTTCAAGATCACCATGCTACAGGAATTCCCAGGAATGCTGTTAAAACCAGCTTGAAAACCTTCTAGGGGGATTTTTGTAGCTGGCAGTTCCATGGTGAAAGCAACTGCTTTCTTGGTTTTGGTGATATTCCCTGCCATGACACCCACAGCATACAACGCTTGTTTGTAACCTGGGATCAGATCAATGGGGGCATAATTATCGGTGAACTTACTGCCGCCAGTTGTGGTAAAGAAGGTATTGGGAAAATCTTTAGAAACCTTCTCTGCTGCATCTTGCATAGCAAAGTCATGACCAATAACCAGATCATACCCTTGGCTGGCAAAGTCAATGAATCCCTTTTCTCGTTCTGCCGGGGATTTGATCTCTACATTGGCAATCTCAGCACCTAACTCAGCCTCAATACGTTTTAGAGCCTGATAAGCGATGCCGCTCCAGGCATCAGTGATTGGACTGGGATGCAACAAACCAACTTTGAATTTCTTCTCCGTTGGTTGCTGCGGTGGGGGTGTTGTTGGGGCACACTGTGCAAGCAACATTGATACAACAATCAAAAGTGTAATCAATATCCACGACTTATACATTTTCCTTTCCATTTTTGCCTCCATAATTTTCAAAAATCACTGCTTTTCGCCTGCTCGAACGGCAGACGTAACGCACTTATCTTTGAGAAGCTGGACCAGCCTCACGGGCTCCAAGCCCGTGACTTACGTCCACCACCTCGCCTGTAATGTAACTTGCCAGATCAGAAGCCAGAAACAGGATCACATTGGCAATTTCTTCTGATTCTCCAAAGCGCCCACCGGGAATATGTTTTTGAACTTCATCCAGCAAGACCGGATTGGTAAACCCAGCCAACATAGCATCTGTACGAATCAAACCTGGTGCAACTGCATTGACACGAATGTTATAGGCAACCAGATCAAGCGCCATAGCACGAGTCAGGCTTTCCACAGCGCCTTTGGAAGCACAATACACCGTCCTGTTGGGTACTGCATGTTGCGCCAGTATTGAGCTGACATGAATAATGCTTCCATATCTTCTAGGCACCATACGTCTGGCAACCAGTTGACTTAAGTGGTATAACCCGCGCACGTTCGTACGAAACACTTCATCCAACTCGTCCAGAGAGGTCTGCAAGAAGTGACTGCGGCTGAAAGCGGCAGCATTGTTCACCAATACGTCAATTGCCCCAAGTTGTTCTTCAATGCTTTCAACCATCTGGCAGGCCTGCTCTGCATCACCCACATCCGCTTTTTTTAGTAGGCACTTGCCACCCGTAGCATTAATCAGACGCTCGGTCTCCTGTGCGCCTGTGTCGTTGCGATGATAGTTGACGACCACAGTTGCCCCATGTTTGGCAAAAGCAACTGCAGTTGCCTGTCCGATTCCCTGAGAAGCGCCGGTCACCAAAACCACTCGTTGGTTGAAATCTAGAGCACTGTCTCTCATTACCAATTCAACTTTCTTCTATCACGCATAATACATCGCCGACCTTGATTTCTGAAGTTCCCGCCGCAACCCGAATCTCACTAACGACTCCACTGACAGGCGACTCTAGCTCGTTTGTGACCTTATCCGTTTCCACCGTCGCTAAAACCTGTCCTTCTTTGACTCTTTCGCCTGCCCTGACCTTCCACTCAACCAGGGTGGCTTCCTCCATTGTCAGACCCCACTTAGGTAACGTAACCTCAACAGATGCCATCTTGAGTACCTCCCTTTTAGAATTTCATAATTCTTAAAACAGCCTGTTTTACCTTATCTTTGTCGGGCAATATTAGTTTCTCCAAAGGCAATGAAAATGGAATGGGGGTATCCAGTCCGCATACCCGCATTACAGGTGCCTTCAGACTGGAAAAGGCTTCCTCTGAAATCACCGCACTGACATCGGCTGCTAGACCACCAATCTTAGGTGCTTCATTTACAACAACAGCTCTCCCCGTCTTGCGAACGCTTTGCAAAACGGTTTCATGATCCCATGGGCGTATTGTACGCAAATCGATTACCTCAGCAGAAACCCCCTCGGCAACCAACTCCTCTGCAACAGAAAGGCAGTCATGCAATGTTTTCATACAACTTACTAACGTAATATCCTTTCCTTCGCGAACCACCTTTGCCTGACGCAAAGGAACGCGATACTTTCCTTCTGGCACTTCACCTTTCAAACGGTATAAAGCTTTATGCTCCAGAAAAAGAACAGGA
>Ga0068707_1003239_pt1 | contig 11380 bp, 9 predicted proteins | sample YNPNPMetaG_FD_66600 | JGI IMG/M metagenome (GOLD analysis project Ga0068707, IMG submission 66600) | Anoxygenic and chlorotrophic microbial mat microbial communities from Yellowstone National Park, USA - YNP NP MetaG | ecosystem: Environmental > Aquatic > Thermal springs > Hot (42-90C) >... | reverse complement strand
GGATCCGGGGACTGGAGGATCTTCCCGCCTCTCCCGACGCCCGCCGGGAAGATCGGCTCCTCTTCTCGGAATCCCCCTCCCGGTTCCTGATCGAGTTCCCTCCCGGCCAGCGGGAGCGGTTGAAGGCCCTCCTGGGGGATGTGCCTTGGGCCGAGGTCGGGGAGGTCACGGCGGAGGGGCGCCTCGTGGTGGAGGGGAAGGGGGGAAGGCGGATCCTCGACGAGGCCCTGGCCGACCTGAAGGAATGCTGGCAGAGGCCCCTGCGATGGTAGCCCGTGCACCCCGGGCGGTCGTTCTCCGGGCCGCCGGGATCAACTGCGATCGGGAGACGCAGGCCGCCTGCCGGAAGGCCGGCTTCGAGGCGGACGTCGTCCACATCAACCGCTTCCTCGAGCGGCCCTCCGGCATCCACGGGTATCATCTGTTCATCCTTCCCGGAGGGTTTTCCTATGGAGACGACCTGGGGGCGGGGAGGATCCTCGGGAACGAGCTCCGGCAGAGGCTGATGCCGGAGTTCCGGCGGTTCCTCCGGGACGGGAAGCTGGTCCTGGGAATCTGCAACGGGTTCCAGATCCTGGTGAAGGCGGGCCTCCTCCCCGATCCCTTCGACGACGATCCCTCCCAGCTCACGCTGGCCGGGAACGACTCGGGCCGGTTCGAGGACCGGTGGGTTCGCCTCAAGGTTTCGTCCAAAAAATCCGAATTCCTTAAGGAAGAGGAGGTCCTCGAGCTTCCCGTCGCCCATGGCGAGGGCAAGTTCCTTCCGCGGGACGGGCAGGTCCTCCGCCGGTGGGAGCAGGGGGGGCAGCTGGTCCTCCGGTACGTGGGCCCGGACGACGGCCCCGCCGGCTACCCCTGGAATCCCAACGGCGCCGTGGCCGACGTGGCCGGGATGTGCGACCCGACGGGACGGGTCCTGGGCCTCATGCCGCACCCGGAGCGGTTCCAGGATGCGGTGAACCACCCGCAGTGGACGAGGAGGGGAGTCGATCTCCGGCCGGACGGCCTGAAGTTCTTCCGGAATGCCGCGGAGTATGTGAAGAGGATGCTGTTATGAATCCCGCGAGGGAAGGCCCGGCCCGCGTGCCCCTTTCGTTGTTTCCTCTCCTGTCGGCGGCCCTCGGACTGGCCGCCTGTGTCGCGGCCCTGCCGCCGGAGGGGGGCGGAGGCCCCGGGATCCCCGCGACCCCGGCGGCGCCCCCGGCGGCCGAGCGGCCCGCCCCGGCGCCCCCCGAAATCTGCTCCCCGCGCCGCACCGTCGAGATTCCCCTGGACGCCAAAAGGGCCGGTCCCGGACGCCGCGCGGAACTCTGGACCACCCTCGACGGCGGGGCGAACTGGCTGAACCAGGGAGTGGTGGATCTCTCCGGAGGTGCCGTGACGTTCCTCGCCCCGCGCGACGGGCGCTACGGCTACCTCCTGGTCCCCCTGGGCCCGGAGGGGGTCCGGACGTTCACTCCGAAACCCGGGGATCCGCCCGAAGGGAGCCTCCTCGTGGATACCCAGCCTCCCGTCGTCGAACTCCTTGCCCCCAACGGGGGCGAACTGTTCGGGGCCGGGAAGACCACCATCATCCGATGGGTCGCCCGCGATGCCCACCTGGCGCCCGGGGGGATCGCGCTGGAGGCATGCCCCGACGGCACGACGTGGGTGGCCCTCGCGCGGGACCTCCCGAACACCGGCTCCTATTCCTGGGATATCGGCCCCCTCTCGGGGTCCCGGTTCCGGATCCGCGTCACCGCCGCCGACCTGGCGGGGAACACCGCCGCGGACGAGTCGGACGCCCCCTTCGTCGTGGACGGCCTGCCCCCGGACGTGCGGATCACGGGACCGCTGGTGGCCCGGGACCTCCCGGCGCGCCTCGAGTGGACCGGGGGAGATCTCGGCGGGGCGGGACTCGCTCGGGTGCGCCTGTACGTCTCGGGGGACAACGGGCAGACCTGGAAATACCACGGGGAAGACGAGGACCTGCGCTCCCCCTTCCTGTTCCAGGAGCTGGACGGCCTCTACGGGCTCTTCCTGGCCGGGGAGGATCGGGTGGGGAACGCCAACCCGGTTCCCTCCCCGGGTACCCGTCCCCAGTTCACCCTGATCGTCGACCGGACGCCCCCCGAGGTGAAAATCCTCGCTCCTCAGGGGGGCGGATACCTGGGCGGGATCCCGGTGGACGTCCGCTGGATGGCCCGGGACAACATCGGCCTGGATCCCTACCCGGTTCTTCTGCATTACTCGGACGACGACGGGCAGACCTGGAAGGAGGTCGCCCGCGGCCTGAAGAACGACGGGTTCTTTTCCTGGACCCCGCCCCGCACGCCCGGGACGCGGTGCCGTTTCCGGGTCACCGCCGTCGATGCGGCCGGCAACGAGGGACGGGCGGTGAGCGAACGGTTCGGGATCGACGCGGCCATCCCCGAGGCCGTGGCCCTGGGGCCGGATCGTTCCGGCTCCCACACGGTATCCATCGACTACGAGATCCGGAACCGCGGATCCGCCCCCATCCGCTCCGTCCGCCTCTATTACCGGCCGGAGGGGGCCCGGGAGTGGCTGGAGTACGGAGAGGATCCGGACGCGACGTCTCCGTTCCCGTTCGCCAAGGCCGACGGTCGATACGGCCTTTTCCTGACGTGCGCCACGGAATCGGGGCTGAGGGCCGGGGCGGTCCAGAGGCCCCCCGGGCCGGATTCCGCGCCCCAGCTGGTCCTGACGATCGATGCGACCCCTCCGATCCTTACCCTGGAGACGATGAACGGCGGCGGGTTCTTCATGGCCGGTTCCCTGGTCTCCGTGGCCTGGAAGATGGTCGAGCCGAATCCCGACCCGGCGGGGCTGAGTCTCTACCATACGCCGGACGGGGGATTCAACTGGAACCTCGTGGCCTCGAACCTGGACCCCGCCAAGGGGGCCTATTCCTGGATCGTTCCGAAGTCCCCCGGGGCCCGCCACCGGCTCCGGCTGGTGGCGCTGGACCGGTTCGGAAACCGCGGGCAGGCGGAGTCGGAACGTCCCTTCACGATCGACGACGAGCCCCCGACGGTCCTGGTCACGAAGAGGCCCCCGGAGGTCCTCCGCTCCCCCCGTCTCTCCGTGGAGTATCGCGCCAGCGACCTTCTCTCGGGGATCGAGCGGGTGCAGCTGTATGGGAGGCCCCAGGGGATCGAGGGACCGTACAAGCTGCTCCAGGAGTCCCGCAATCCCCAGGGGACCCTCGAAAGCGAGATTCCCGGGGAGGGGGCCTGGGGCTTCCTGCTGGTGGCGGTGGACGGGGCGGGGTTCGTCTCGGCCGACGTGGGGAAGAACCCGAAGCCGGAGTTCACCTGCAGCCTGGATGTCACGCGGCCTTCCCTCGCGCTCCGCAAGGGGATGCTTCCCCAGGGCAAGGTGACCTGGTTGAATCCCTCTTGGGAGATCGAGTGGACGGCGGAGGACCGGATCGCCCCGCCCGACCGGCTGGCGGTCCGGATCGAGTACTCCTCGGACGGGGGCCGGACCTGGTTCGTGGCCGTCCCGCGGCATCCCAACACGGGAAGGGCGGACCTGCGGAATTTCCTGGTGCCCGGGAAGAAATACCGGATCCGGGCCGTGGCGATCGACCCGGCGGGGAACGAGGGGGAGGACGTCACGGAGGATTTCGACCCCGGGGACCTCCCCGCCCCTTCGCTGGCCCTTCGGGGGATCGAGGAGGGCAAGGCCTATCCCGCGGGAGACTTCCTCTCGATTTCCTGGTCCTCGGCGGACCCGGGGATCCGGGCGGTCACGCTGGAGCTTTCGCGGGACGGGGGAAGGACGTGGACGGCGCTGTCGGAGGTCCGTTCCCCCACCGTCCGGTTCCCGGTGCCGGGACAGGCGGGCCGCTATCACCTGCGGGCGGTGTCCTCCGACGCCCTCCGGCGCCCGGTCTGCTCCAACTCTCTGGGATTCGAGGTCGTCCCGGCGGCCGGGGCGGTCCGGATTTCTGCGAGCCCGGTGGCGGAGGCCTCGGGCCGGGTCCGGGTCCTTCTGGAACCCCCGGCGGCGGCGGAGGCCGCCCGCTCGATCCGGCTGGAGATCTCGGACGGGGGAGCGTGGACCCGCGTGGCCGAGGCCCGCGGGGCGGAGGTCCAGTTCCCGGCCCCGGCCGTGCCCGGGGAGTACGCCGTGCGCGCCCGCGTGGCGGCGGCGGACGGGGGCGAACAGGTGACGAACGAGGCCCGGTTCCGCGTCGTCGCGCCGGGTACCTCGCCCGGCGGAGTCCGGCTCCTCAATTTCCAGAAGGGGGGCGTCTTCGCCGGCGGCCGGATGCAGCTGATCCTGGTCCGGTCGGAGGAGGGGACGGCGGGCCTGCGCGTGGAGCTTTCCGACGCCGGCGGTCGGGACGGGACCTGGAAGGAGATCCCCCCCGAGCAGCTCCGCGCGGAGAAGGATGCCTTTCAGTGGCGGGTGCCGGCCGTGACCGGGCGGTCCTACCGCCTTCGCGTGGGGCGCCGGGACGCCTCGGGGCGCTGGACGGGGGACGCCTCGGCCGTGGACTTCGCGATCGATTCCACGCCCCCCCGGGCCGTGGTGCAGGGCCCGCGGGGGGAGACGTCGGCCCCCGTGCGTCTGGAGGTTCGTCTGGAACCCTCGATCTCGCCCATCCGGCAGCTGACGCTCTACGTGACGCGGGACGGCGGGCGGACCTGGGTGCAGCACGGGGTGTACGGGGCGGAGGAGGGGATCGAGTTCCATCCCCCCGTGGCGGGGGATTACGGGGTCTACGTCGCCGCCCGGAGCGAGGCGGGGCTGGCCGGGGACGCCCCGACCGAGGGGACCCCGCCGCAGGCCGTGATCCGGGTGCGGGGGAAGGTGGAGCCCCCGCCGCCGGCGGCCGGTCCCCTCCGCCTGGATCGGGCCCTGGGCGAGGTGCTCCGGGGCGGGACGCGGGTGGAACTGTCCTGGACGTCGGAGGGGACGGGCCCGGTGGAGATTTCCTGGATCGTGGGCGGCGAAAAGAAGGCGATCGCGAAGGACCGGCCCCCGCGGGGGACCTGCACCTGGGAGGTGCCCGCCCGGGACCTCGGGAGGTGCCGGATCGTCCTGGAGCAGGAGGGGAAGGTCTGGACGTCCCCCGAGTTCGACATCGACAGCAGCCCCCCGGAGGTGCGGGACGCCGACGTGGAGGTGCCCGCGAAGTAGGCCGGGCGGCGTCTCCGTCGGCCATGAAACCGTTCATCCTCCTGGGGCAGACCGCGTCGGGGAAGCACGAGGTCGCCGAGGCGTTGGCGGACCGCTTCGGGCTGGACCTGATCTCGATCGACTCGATGAAGGTCTACCGGGGCATGGACATCGGGACGGCCAAGCCGAAGCGCCCCTATCGCCTGATCGACATCTGCGATCCGTCGGAGAGCTACAACGCCGGCCGGTTCGTCCGGGACGCCCGTCGGGCGCTGGAGGAATGCCGCCGCCCCTTCTTCGTGGGGGGCACGGCCCTCTACTACAAGGCCCTGGTCTACGGCCTGTTCGAGGGGCCCGAGGCGGATCCGGCGCTGCGGGCGGAGCTGACGGCCCTGGGGGCGGCCCGGCTTCACGAGGAGCTCGCGCGGGTGGATCCCGTCTCGGCCGCGAGGATCCATCCGCACGACCTCAAGCGGCTGGTGCGGGCGGTGGAGGTCTACCGGAAGACGGGCGTGCCGATCAGCGTCCGGCAGACCCAGTTCGGCCACCGGACGCTCGAGGCGGAGGTCTTCGCGATCCGGCGGGAGGGGCTGCGGGAGCGGATCGAGGCGCGGACCCGCCGGATGCTGGAGGAGGGACTGGTGGAGGAGGTGCGCCGGCTCCGGGAGCGCCCCTGGGGTCCGGAGGGGCGGCGGGCCGTGGGGTACCGTGAGGTCCTCGGTTTCCTGGAGGGCCGCTACGACCGTCGGGAGATGGAGCGGCGGATCAACCGGGACACGTTCAATCTGGCCCGCCACCAGATGATGTGGTTCCGCCGCTTTCCGGAGATCCGGTGGGTGAGCGGGCCGGAGGAGATCGCCGGGCGGCTGGCTACCTGCCTGTCAGGATCTTGATCCGGAGGTCCTTGAACCGGATCTCGAACCCGCCGGGCACGTGGTACTGGAGGGCGATGATGCCCTCCCGGGCGCCCTTTTTCTCGTCCTTCTCCTCGTAGTCGAAGGTCACCGCTCCGTTCAGCTCCATCTTGATCTGGGGACCCCGGGCGGTGATGACGATCTGGTTCCAGTCGTCTCCCTTGACCGTCTGGCCGACTTCCTTCGGGGCCTTGACCAGGACTCCCCGCCCGCGCTCCTCGTAGAGGCTGCCGAACCATCCCTCGCCGATGTCCGGCTGGTAGCCCCCGACGATCCATTTGGCGGGGTCGTGGACCTTGGAGCGGATCTGGATTCCGCTGTTGCCCTTCTTTCCCACGAGGAGGAACTTGGCTTCAAGGATGAAGTCGGAGAAGGGATGGTTGAAGATCAGGAAGGTGTTGTAGCCCTGCTTTTCGGTCATCCCCGAGATGTAGCCGTCCTTGACCCGCCAGACCTTGGGGTCGCCGTACCAGCCCTTGAGGTCCTTCCCGTTGAAGAGCGGGATCCACCCGTCGGGACCGGGCTTGGGCAGCTCGGCCCTTTCCCGGTCGGGGGCGGGCAGGGGGACGGTGTCCTGGGAGGGGGACCCGGCGGCCGGCATCCACGACAGGGCCAGGATTCCTGCGGCGATCGCTTTCATGGGCATTCTCCTTCGCGCGGCCCCTGGAGGCTGCGTTCCCATTGTAGCATGTCCGGGCCGCGGCAACCCTTTTTACGAGGGGGGACGCAGGAGGCGGCGGAGCGCCGCGGCCAGGTCCCGCAGCCGGGGGACGGGGACGGAGGGGAGGGCCCGGGCGGCGTCCTCGACGGCCCGGAGGCGTACGGGACGGCCCTGCAGACAGCGGTCCGCCAGGTCCAGGAGGCGGCGGGCCCGGCGGAGGGTCCCGGCGGGGAGTCCCTTCCTCCGCCTCCGGAGGGATCTCCGGAGGCGGCCGGCCGTCCGCCGGAGGGGCCCCGTGGGGTCGGAGAGGATCCAGGTCCCGGCCCGCGGGCGGCGGGCCCGGAGGAGGAGGCGGGTGCGGATCTTCCGGCCGGCGAATCCCGCCAGGAGGATCCCGGGGCGATCCACGTCCGGGGAAAAGGTCCCGGCGTCCCACCGGCGCAGGCGGCCGCGGCCTCCGGAGAGGGGGCCCTCGTAGCGGAGGTAGATCCTCCGGTGGTCGGGCAGGCGGCGGGCGGCCTGGGGCCGGCGGAAGTCCGCCCGGCGGAGGCGCCACGTCCGGAGGGAGGCGCCGTGTTCCAGCAGGAGGTCGAAATGGCGTCCGCCGGGACCACCGGTATGGAGGCTGAGGGCGAAGCGGGGCATGGGCGGGTCAGCTGAGGCCGTACCGCTTGATTCTCCGGTAGAGGGTGCGCTCGCCGATCCCGAGCATGCGGGCCGCCTTCTCGCGGTTCCCCTCGCAGAGTTCCAGGGCCTTCCGGATGGTCTCCTTCTCTCCCTCTTCGAGGTTGACGCCGCCCACGCCGGAAGGGGATCCCGCCGGCGGGGGGAACCGGACATAACGGGGGACGTCCTCGACGTCGATCTTTCCGTCCTTGTCCAGGAGGACCATGCTTTCGATGCAGTTGCGGAGCTCGCGCACGTTTCCCGGCCAGGAGTACGCGTAGAGGAGCTCCATCGCCGCGGGGGTGATCTCGGGGGTCTTCTTTCCGTGGTGGGTGGCGAATTCCCCCAGGAAGGTCTGGACGAGGAGGGGAAGGTCCTCGAGGCGGTCGCGGAGGGGGGGGAGCTCGATCGTGACGACGTTGAGGCGGTAGAAGAGGTCCTCGCGGAACTTCCCGTCGCGGACGAGGGCGGGGAGGTCCCGGTTGGTGGCGGCGATGAGGCGGACGTTGACCTTGAGGGGCTCGTTGGAGCCGACGCGGAAGACCTCGCCGTACTCGATCACGCGGAGGAGCTTGATCTGGATGGCGGGGGGTATGTCGCCGATCTCGTCGAGGAAGAGGGTGCCGCCGTGCGCGTACTCGAAGCGGCCCTTGCGGGTGTACATGGCGCCGGTGAAGGCTCCCTTTTCGTGGCCGAAGAGCTCGCTTTCCAGGATCGTCTCCGAGAGGGCGGCGCAGTTGAGGGGGACGAAGTGGCCGGCGCGGCGGGGGGAGTTGGCGTGGATGGCGCGGGCCACCAGTTCCTTGCCCGTGCCGCTCTCCCCCACGATCAGGACGGTGGCCGAGCTGGGGGAGACCTGGCGGAGGGTGTCGAAGATGGCCTGCATCTTCTCGCTGCTGCCGATGATCCCCTCGAACCCGTAGCGCTTGTCCAGCTGACGGCGCAGCTCGACGTTGGAGCGGACGAGCCTCTGCTTCTCCAGGGCCTTGCGGAGCTTGGCCCGCAGGATGTTGAGGTCGAGAGGCTTGTTCAGGTAGTCGTAGGCGCCCTCGTTGAGGGCCTCCAGGGCGGTCTCGTAGGAGGGGTAGCCGGTCATGACGATGATTTCCGTCTCCGGGGAGCGTCCCTTGACCTGGCGGATGATGTCCAGCCCGGAGACGTCGCGCATGACCAGGTCGGTCAGGACGATGTCGAAGTCGCGGTCCTCCAGGAGGCGGAGTCCCTCGGTCCCGGAGAGGGCCACGGTGCATTCGCAGCCCGCCCTCTCGAGGCTCTCGGCGGCGGCCTCGGCGTGGCCGCGGTCGTCGTCGATGACTAGGACGCGGGTTTTTTCAGGCATAGGGTGAAGGTGGATCCCTTTCCGGATTCGCTCTGGACCTCGACGGTGCCGCGGTGCTCCTCGACGATCTTCTTGACCATGGGGAGTCCCAGCCCTGTGCCGCCGGGGCGGGTGGAGAAGTAGAGGTTGAAGATCCGGTCACGGTTCTCGGGGGGGATGCCGTGGCCGTTGTCGGAGACGGAGAGGCGGATCTCCGGGCCGTGGGTCCAGGTGCGGACGACGATCTCCCCGCCGGGCCCGACGGCCTGCTGGGCATTGATCAGGAGGTTGAGGAGGGCCTGGCGGATGAGGTTGGGGTCGACGTCGACGAGGGGCAGGGCGGGGTCGAATTCGCGGCGGAGACGGATCCGGGCGCACTCGGCCTGGGGGGCCAGGAAATCCAGGGTCTCGCCCGCCAGGGCGTTCAGGTCGGTCCTCTGGAGGTTCAGAGTATGGTGGGCGGCGAAGCGGAGGAAGTCGGAGAGGATGGCTTCCATCCGCTCCGTCTCGCGGAGGAGGAGGTCGATCTTCCGGCGGCCCTTCTGCTCGCGCTCCGTGATGGGGTGGTCCCAGTCCTCGCGCAGGAGCTGGAGGTTCATCCGGAGGCTGGAAAGGGGGTTGCGGATCTCGTGGGCCAGGCCGCTGGCGATGGTCCCGACCAGGGCGTCCTGATCCTCCTCCTGGCGGGTCCGGAACAGGGCGGCCTGGCGCTTCCGGTCCGCCATCGCGGCGATGCCGGCGGCGGCGCCGCCGACGAGGGCCCCGGCCAGGAAGTACAGCCATCCCATGGCGGGACATTCTAATGGCGGACGGAAGGGATGTCGAGAGGCGGGGCGTCCCGTCACAGGAAGCGGATCATCTCCAGTTCGTTCTGGAACCCCTTCCGGTAGACGTAGGTGATTTCGTCCATGATTTGGCGGATCAGGAAGATGCCCAGGGTGAACGACTTTTCCTTGGCCACCTTCCGGGCCAGCTGGGTCTCGTCGATCCCGCTGGCCAGGTCGAAGACGTTCAGGGAATCCACCAGCGTGGCCTTGAACCGCACGTCGTCGATGTCCACGGTCAGCGTCAGGTCGTTCCGATACCCCTTGTACCGGGCGTAGCGGACCACGGAACTGACGGCCTCGTCCACCGCCAGGATGAGCAGGTCCTTTTCCCGCCGCGGGAGCGAGGCCTGGGAGAGGACCTCGTCCAAAAGGGCGCGGACCTCCTGGAGGAACCGCGCGTCGCACGGCATCGTGAGGGTCTTCTGGACGAGCTTGGCCATCTCTATATCCTTAGACGCTCCAAAGGGCGAAAAGTTTATGAAATTTTCCCATAAATCCTGGGTTCCTCTCTCCCTTCCCGATCCCCTCCCCCGCAGCCTCCGGAAGTTGATCTATTTTACCCCTTCGGGGGGGGAAAGTGGCGAAAAATCGCAACGGGACCCCTCCCGAACCGGACAGGCGCCCCTCAGCGGCGGGAGGACAGGGGGCGGGCGTCCCTCCCGGGAACCCCCGGGGCGCGGAGGTCGCGGAGCACCTCGATGAGCTCCGTCGTTCCCAGGGCTCCCCTCTCCAGGAGGATCATCCCGATCAGCTTGTGGGGATGCCCCTGGAGCGCCAGCTCCTTCTGGAAGGCCAGGGCCTCTTCCACCTGCTGGCGGCTGACGAATCCCTTCCGGATGGCGATCTGTCCGAAGCGCTCCCCGGCCGAGGCCTTCGCCGGCCTTCCGTCGCGGCTCATCGGTCTCTTCTCTCCCGACCCGTCGGGGGCCGTCGGAGGCGATTCTACCCCGGGCAGGACCGGGGATCAACAGAATTGCGCGGGCGACGCGGCGGCGGGGGCTTTCAGGGAGAGCCTGCCCGGAGGAAGGAACGGAAGTATTCGACCGTCCGTTCCAGGCCGATCCGGCGGGGGACGCGGGGCTCCCAGCCCAGGAGACCCCGGGCCCGGGAGATGTCCGGGCGGCGCCGGCGGGGGTCGTCCGGGGGACCCGGGCGGTGGACGATCCGGGATCGCGACCCCGTGAGCTCCAGGACCTCCTGCGCCAGCTGAAGAATGGGGATCTCGTCGGGATTGCCCAGGTTCACCGGATCGGGGCCGCCCTTTTCCAGGAGGAGGAGCAGGCCGTCCACGAGGTCCGAGACGTAGCAGAAGCTCCGCGTCTGGCGGCCGTCCCCGAAAAGGGTGAGGTCCTCGCCCCGCAGGGCCTGGGTGATGAAGGTGCAGACCGCCCGGCCGTCGTCCGGGCGCATCCTCGGCCCGTACGTGTTGAAGATCCGGGCGATCCGGGTCCGCACGCCGTGGGTCCGGTGGTAGGCCATCGCCAGGGCCTCGGCGAACCGCTTGGCCTCGTCGTAGACGCCGCGCGGCCCCACGGGGTTGACGTTCCCCCAGTACTCCTCGGCCTGGGGAGAGACCAGCGGGTCGCCGTAGACCTCGCTCGTGGAGGCCAGAAGGAAGACGGCGTTCTTCGCCCTGGCCACCCCCAGGGCGTTGTGGGTCCCCAGGGAGCCCGCCTTGAGGGTCTGGATCTTGAGCCTCAAGTAATCGGCGGGGCTGGCCGGGGAGGCGAAATGGAGCACGGCGTCCACGGGACCGTCCACGCGGATCGTCTGCGTGACGTCGTGCCGCACGAAGCGGAACCGGGGGTTCGCGCGGAACGGGGCGATGTTTCCTTCCCGCCCGGTGACGAGGTTGTCCATGCAG
>Ga0068707_1003236_pt1 | contig 11390 bp, 10 predicted proteins | sample YNPNPMetaG_FD_66600 | JGI IMG/M metagenome (GOLD analysis project Ga0068707, IMG submission 66600) | Anoxygenic and chlorotrophic microbial mat microbial communities from Yellowstone National Park, USA - YNP NP MetaG | ecosystem: Environmental > Aquatic > Thermal springs > Hot (42-90C) >... | reverse complement strand
CTTCCACATAGGTTGATATTGAAGTTCCCTGCCAATCCATAGTGCGTAGCGGGTTACTCGCGATGCCCTTCCAAAGGCTTCCATATTGGAAAGCGATAATACTTCCATCAACATCTTTACGCAGCCCTTGAGAGTCTTTTCCAGCAATTCCTTTTCTGCTTTTATGAGCTTGTACTGTTCGATACCCGCTTGCACAGTTTGCAAAAGAGTGTCGGTGCTACAGGGTTTCGTAAGGAAGCGAAAAACGTTTCCGGAATTAATTGCTTCAATGGCTGTTTGAATATCGGCATAACCGGTGAGCATAATTCTCACCGTATCGGGCGATAACTCTTTTACTCTGGTAAGAAACTGTATTCCATCCATTCCGGGCATTCGGAGATCGGAAACCACCACGGCGTAAGGACCATCTTGTTTGATCTTTTCGATTCCTTCCTTACCGCTTTCTGCCGTGTCTATTTTGAAGTCCTGAATTTTATGAAAAGCTCTTTTAACGGCCGACAACAAGTTTGGTTCATCATCGACGAACAACACTTTGAGTACTTTTTGCGCCATAGGCCCTCGCTTAAATTCTAAATTGTGCTGTGATTAGTTGTTCCTCCAGCTTCACCAAGTGGAAGCAGGACGAAAAACGTCGTTCCTTTACCTTCTTCAGTTTCGAAATAAATGTGCCCGTTGTGCTTTTTCATTATAACCGCCTGAGCTATAGCTAATCCCTGTCCTGTGCCCTTACCCACGGGTTTTGTTGTAAAAAATGGCTCGAACACTTTGTGCCGTATCTCTTCTGGAATACCTGTTCCTGTATCAGTTACACTGATTTCGCACCACGGGTCTTTTCGTTTTGTGCGAATTGTTATCGTACCTTTCTTTTCTGGATGATCGCCGATTGCATCCCTGATTGCCTGAGCAGCATTTACGATTAGATTTAGAAATACCTGCGATAGTTCGTTAGGGTAGCAAAGTATGGGAGGAATGGTTGGGTCAAAATCAAACTGTATATCGGCAACGTATTTCCACTCATTTCTGGATATGGTTACGGCGCTTTCGAGGAGTTTATGAATATCTACGAACTTTTTGTCCTGAGATCCTGGATGAGAAAACTCGCGGATAGATTCTACAATACGCACAACTCTGTTAAGGCAGTCAAGACTCTGATTCAAAGCCTGGGGAATTTCCTCCATGAGAAAAGACACATCTATGTTGTCCATGACTTTTCCAATTTCTCCCAGGAGGGATAAACTGTCACCGTTTTCGGAATCTTTCACGTTTTCACGGATTCTCAGGAATTCCAGGACATTAGGAAGTTCTTCACGAAGAAAATTCAGATTGGAGAGCACACATTGGCAAGGGGTATTTATTTCGTGAGCGATACCCGCAGCAAGAGCGCCTATAGCTTCGAGTTTTTGAGAATGAACCAGCATCATCTCCAGATTTTTCCGGTCTGTTACGTCAAACCCAGTTATGAACACGCGAGCTCTGTTTTTGGGTGTAAAAAAGGGCTTAAGCAGGAAATTCAGGACTCGAGTTTCTTCTCTGGTGTAGAGCCTAACCTCATCAAGTTGTATTGGCCGTTTTGTTTCCAAGCATTCATCGTAGGCCGGGATAAGACGTTGGACAAAATCTCCCGGAAACGACAGTTCTTTAAAGGGACGACCGACAATATCAGATGCCGGAGTTTGGAATATTCCTTCGGCAATACGATTCCATCGATAAACTATTCCTTCCTCGTTAATTCCTATTACCATCACAGACACCGAATCAATAACAAAGGACAACTCTCTAGCAAGCGATGCTAAGTTGTCCTGGGATTCCTTCAATTTCGTGATGTCATTGAAAATGCAAATTATCTTTTCAATGTTTCCTTGTGGATTAAGGATGGGCACATTTGTGATGTGAAAATATCCTCCCAAAGCAGAAATTTCTGCTTCCCGCTCCTTTATGACCTTGGATTCCGATAACTCTAAACAATCACGAGTAAAAGCTTCACTCAGAACGTCCTTGCAGTGCTTATTTAAGACGTCTCTGGGATGCAGTCCCAGCCGTTCTGCGAAAGCTTTGTTCACCCGACTATATACGCATGAAGATTTAACCGGTTCGGAAATTACAATGGGGTTTGGGATACTGTCGAAGGTAAGCTGCCACTCCTGTTTGCCCTTTTCTAGAATCAACTCAAGTTGTTTTTCCTTCGTTATGTCTAGGATGATCCCATCTATCCACAGAAGTTTGCCGCTGGAATCGTAGACTAGCGATCCGCGATCACTTATCCATCTGATTTGTCCGTCCAATGTTTTTATACGATATGTTCTAAGGCACTGGCGTTTTTTGTGTTTGATTGCTTCCCTGGTTATTGTTGAAATCTTTTCCCGGTCTTCAGGAAGAACAAGATCTTTCCAATTTATTTTTCCACCTGAAAATTCTTCTGGATCGTAGCCTGTGATGTGCCTGATTCCATCGCCCAAAAAGACCACGGACCAATCAGGGAATCCTCGGTAGAAAGCCAAATCAAGGGAAGGTAAGATATTTTTTAAGATATCAAATATGTCAACTTTTATTTCCTTTGTCAAATAGGTCCGGTAACTACTGAGCATAAGCCCGACCTTTTTTAACGGTTGATGATAGATAAACTAACCTATTTGCCGACTTTAGAGCTTCCTAATACGGATGGGGCGTTTTTCCAGAGATCCTTTTAATTTTCCTGTAAGAAGGGCTTTAAGACTCGATTTGGCAAGATTGGCGTCTTCTTCAGAACAGTAATAAGCCTTGAGTCCTTCAATCTGTGGATAGACTTTATCAGCTCGCTCCCAGACGTTTGGGGCAACTTTAGCTTCAAGTACATAGAGCTTCTCAACTTTTTCTACTGCTAGCAGGCAGAACCTATTCCCAAGACTTTCCTCCAGACGCCGTATTGCTTCGATTTCTTCTGGCTTAAGATTTACAATCCTGGGATTGTGGCTCACCGCTTGGTCTCCTCTCTATCAAACGGTCTTCTTCCCAGCATAGCCTGGGTTATTGTCATTTTGTCAGTATATTTTATATCGCCTCCCATAGGAATGCCAAGCCCAATTCTCGTAACTCTAAGGCCTTCTTTCTGAATAAGCCCTAGAATATAATGAGCCGTCGCTTCACCTTGAGCCGAAGGGTTCGTAGCTATGATAACTTCTTTGATCGGTTCTGTCTGAATTCGAGCCACGAGTTCTTTTATTCTGATCTCATCCGGGCCTATGTTTTCGAGCGGATTTAGAACACCGTGGAGAACGTGATAAAGCCCCTTGAATACTCCGGCTTGCTCAATGGCTATCAAATCAGAGATAGTTTCCACAACGCAGATTTCTTCATCATTTCTGAAGTTATCAGAGCATATAGTGCACAAATCTCCTTCTGCGAGGTGGAAACATTTCTTACAGAAGGTTAATTCACGTTTCATCTTGAGAATAGCTTCGGCTAAAGACTCCGCTTCTCTATCAGGAGCGTTAATAAGGTAAAGGGCAAGCCGTGCGGCGCTTTTTTCGCCAAAACCTGGAAGTCGTTTTATTCTGTCTATAACATCCAGTACTACCGGAGGATAGGCTTTCATCCTTAGAACCTCGCTTATGGCTTAGAATAGACCTGGAAGCTTAAGTCCTGGTATGTTTAACCCACCAGCCATTTTTGAGAGCTCTTCCGCCATGATTTCTTGAGCTCGCCTTAAAGCATCATTCACAGCGGCTATTATAAGATCTTCCAGCATGGACACATCTTCGGGATTTACCACCTGAGGATCAATTTTGAGATCTACTATTTCCAGCTTTCCATTAACCAAAACCGTTACCATTCCACCACCGGCTGAACCTTCCACCGTTCGTTGTTCAAGCTCTTCTTGAACTTTTTCCATCTTTTCTTGGATGGTTTTGAGCGGTCCCATTAAATCCAATCCTTTAAACATGGTCACACCTCGCTAAGCGTTTATTCAATGTCGGTTTCTTCTATGACATTTTCAGAATAAGCATCCACGCGCACATCTACAATAGATCCGTTGAAAAGCTCAAGAATTTCCATAATGAGAGGGTGAGTTTCGATTTCTCTTCTCATGCGCTTGATTTCTGAATTGTTTTGAGTCTGTTTCGTGTTCTGAGAAATACTATCGTCTTCTTTTATGTTCAGAGTCAGTTCGGAACTTCCAAAAAAACTACGTAAGGAGTTTTTGATCTGTTCCTGGGATGCCTCTGTTTTTAAGACTTCCCCGTACACAGGCATTACTGAGATTATGAGTTCTTTGTCTTTCTGCCCCTTTTGCACTATGCTGTTTGCGAGTTTTACATGAAGTACCTGGTCATAGGATGAAAGCCAGTTAAGAAATTGTCGCCATTCGGCTACAATGTCATCTATAGAACGGGGAGTAGGCAATTTTTCGTCTGGCTGGAATTTTATCGGTTCTATTTTTTGAGCTACCTGCTCCTGATGGGCAGGGATTTCTATAGGGATTTGCCCTGCTTTTATTCCTGCCAGCTCCCTTACCGACTTTATTATATCGGGCATGAAAAGAGCATTGGGCGCACCGGCCATTTTGAGTAGAGTCATTTCAAGGACAAAATGAGGTTGAGAAGATCGTCGTGCCAGTTCAATCCCGCGAATCAATATCTGGTAATAGATATCCAGCATTTCCGGAACAAGCTTTTTTGCAAGGTCGGCAAGTATTTCGAATTCGTGCTCTGAAATATTAGATCGCCCTTTAATTGTTGGAGGCCTGTCCTCCATAGTTTTCACAATTAGAAGCCGATGTACAAGGTCGAGAAGACGATTGAGAAATTTGACTTCGTCGCAACCGCTTTCGTAGATTTCCTGAGCAAGTTGAAGGCAGGTTTTTCTATCTCCATCTATGACAGCTTTTAGGACGTTGATAAGAGTTGTTCGATCGACAATTCCGAGAAGCTTTAAAAGTTCTTCGTCTTCAACACCTTCTCCGTGGAAGGCTATCACCTGTTCGAGTAATGTTTCGGCGTCTCGCAGACTTCCGTCGGCTTCAACGGCTATCGCTTCGATAACCAGCGGAGATATGGAAACCTGCTCTGCTTCAACAATACGGCCAAGATGAAGGCTGATATCTTTGGTCGGGATACGGCGGAAGTCGAAGCGTTGACAACGGCTGAGAACAGTTGAAGGCACTCTGTGGACTTCAGTTGTGGCAAAAACGAAGTGCACATGAGGAGGAGGCTCTTCAAGAGTTTTCAGCAGAGCGTTAAAAGCCTCCATGGTTAGCATGTGAACTTCGTCAATTATGTAAATTTTAAATCGTCCCTTGATAGGTTTGTATCCGATGGATTCTTGTAATGAACGGATGCTATCAATGCCTCTGTGGGACGCTCCATCTATTTCTATTACATCTGCCGATTTGCCAGCGGCGATTTCTTTGCATTGTGAACAGTTTCCACAGGGATGAGGAGAAGGCCCTTTTTCGCAGTTTAGTGCTTTTGCAAAAATACGGGCAACCGATGTTTTTCCTATGCCTCTTGGTCCGCTGAAAAGATAGGCGTGAGCGATACGGTTAAAGCGGATGGCATTTTGCAGGACTCTGGTAACATGACTTTGCCCGATGACTTCTTCAAAATTCTGAGGGCGCCACTTCCGCGCCAGAACGAGATATGACATAGTTCAGTCCTGATGTTTTGGGGGATGGCGGAGAGAGTGGGATTCGAACCCACGGTCCCGTTTTTGGCGGGACACACGATTTCCAGTCGTGCCCCTTCGGCCTCTCGGGCATCTCTCCGCAAGATGCACACCTCTATAAAAGAAATGGTTTCAAAAGGCAACCTTTTTGTTTGGTGGCGGAGAGGGTGGGATTCGAACCCACGTGCCCGGCTCTTCACCGGACAAGTCGATTTCGAGTCGACCCCGTTACGGCCACTTCGGTACCTCTCCAGCAACCAACCGTCGGTTACTCTTATACAGCAATCTTTGCTAATAATCAACCTTTGAACTTCTTGTAAAACCGCTCTTTCTCACTGTAGATGCATCCACAATATTGTTGGCGGTAAATTCCCATCTTTATCGCTTCTTCCTGTCCGGTCTTCCATCCTTTGCGGAAGTCTTCATAGTAAAAGGCTACGGAATAGCGTTTGGAAATACTTTCAGCAATCTCCTTGATGAGCTCGTGTTTTTGCCTTTTGCTGTATAGAAGAGTCGTGGTAAAGGCATCGAAACCACTCTTTTTCGCTGTTCTAGCTGTGGCTTCTAACCTGATCGTGTAACAGTAAATGCACCGCTTTTCTTCTCGAAATGCCGTGTTTCTTAAAAACTCCTCCAGAGGGTAGTCTCCTCTTATTATCAAGCGAAAGGGTTTGTCATCAGTGGTTTCCGCTTTGGCAACTTCCTGGAGTGCTTCAAGTCTTCTCTGCCATTCCTGATAGGGATGAATATTGGGATTGTAGTAGAAACCGAAAACTTCGAACCCTTTTTCGCGAAGACTTCTCAAAGGGAAAATCGTGCATGGACCACAGCAAGTATGAAGCAGAATTCTCATTTTAAGCGATCCTCCTCATGTGTAATTATAACGTTTTCTATTTACAAAGCAAGAAAACCCATCATACCAGGACAATCGCATGAAATTATGCGAACCTGAGCAAGTGGAGAGGTAGTCTTGGTTCCAACTGGCTTTTTTTGCGGCATGCGGAGACGCCAGTATCACAAGCCGTGTCTTGTTAATAAGACTCGCCGCCGATTGTTACAAACTGTTTCATAATCACGTTCACGGGATCATTATCATTTTATAACCTCTGCCACCACAAGCGGGGCAATTTTCGGATATCTCCCAAGAAGAAGTTGCAGAAATTCTCGATTCAGTATATAAATTTAAAGTGCAAAGCAATTCTAACGCTAGTTTACCATGCTGGGGTGAGCGAAGAGTTAAGGTTGAAAACAGAGGACATAGACAGCGATCTAAAGTGGTTATTCGAAGGATTTATAGACGTAAGATATATTTCAACATGAACATCGTAGGCAATTTTGGGACAGGTAAAAGAAAAAGCAGGGATTAAAAAAGATTTTTGTTCATGGCTTGAGACATAGTTTTCAACACACATCCTCGAAGGTGGAACTAACCTTGGAAACTTTTAGGAACTTCTTGGTTATGTAAGCTCAAAGACAACATAAATATACACCAATGTAAGCCAGAAATCATCGGGAAAGATGAAAAGTCATTGAGACACTTTAAATTTAGAGAGCGAAGGAAGGAAGGAAGACAAAAGAATGAATCCGCTTTTGCAGCGTATTTCCATTGACCCAAATGTCTGCTTTGGAAAACCCTGCATCCGTGGCACTCGAATATGGGTATCCCTGATTCTTGATTTTCTGGCCAACGGGATGGGAATTGAGGAAATTATTGCAGAATATCCTCAACTGACAGAGGAGGATATTCGGGCTGCCATTGCCTACGGAGCTGAGATGGTCAGAGAACGATATGTCGAAGTCCCAGCCGAGACAATAGGATGAAGTTCAAACTTGATGAGAACTTTGGAACTCGAGCTCAGCAATTTTTCAGGGACGCAGGATACGACGTTCAATCTGTCCGTGATCAAGAACTACAAGGATGTTCAGATCAACGTCTCTATAAAGTATGTTGCACTGAACGGCGTTGTTTGGTGACGCTAGATTTGGATTTTGCGGATGTAACCCGTTTTCCACCAGCTCAGGCAGGTGGTATAGTTGTCATTCGAGTTCCTCGGAATCCAGGTCTTGCTTTACTGGAACAACTGGTTCGACAGTTTCTACAAGCGCTCACTAAAATGCCGTTAGAAAAAGATCTGTGGATTGTCGAGGTCGGTCGGATTCGAGTACATCAGCTAGAAACGGAGGATAAACCGTGATTGCTTTTGAGCACGAAGGGACAACGGCGGTTATACGGCAATAATATCTAAATTGGGTGATGGTATAACATGTTGGTTTTTTTGGACACCCAAGAAGAAGTTGCGAAAATTTTCAATTCAGTGTATAATTTAAAACCTAAGGCGATTTTGATAATTTTGATGCCGATTTGCTCTGCTAGCTTAAGGGTAGGTTAATTGGTAATGTTGAAAACAGAAGACATAGGTAGCAAAAAGTGTGTAAAAATGGTTGGAATTATAGTTCATCCAGAAAGTCGCCTAACACAACATAAAAGGTTTGCCCTTCGGACCCACCCAAATTTTTGCTTCACAGAAACTTTTTTATGCTGGAAGCGTTAGGCGAATTTCGGCTAGGAGGTGAAAAAGTGTGTGAACTATTGGGAATGTCATTCAATAAACCAGTAAGACCGACTTTATCATTTAGAGGATTCCGTCATAGAGGAGATGGAAATCCAGACGGATGGGGAATAGCTTATTATCCAGATAAATCTGTTCAAGTGGTAAAGGAACCAATAAGGGCAAGCAAAAGTGCCCTGTCGGAATTCATAAAAAACTATCCGCAAATTAAATCAAAAATATTTGTCTCACATGTAAGATATACAAGTGTTGGGTCAAAAAGCCATATGAATACACATCCATTTCAAAGAGAACTACATGGTAAAGAATTTGTTTTTGCTCATAACGGCACCCTGAAGAATTACACAGAATTACCAATAGGCAGATTTATGCCCGTAGGAGAGACTGATTCGGAATACGCATTTTGTCATATCATGAGGTGTATTGAAGAAAGAAATATAAATAAATGGACATCTGAAAATTTTAGATGGTTATGGAATCAGTTAAAAACCATTAACGACAAAGGCAATTTGAATTGTGTCTTTTCTGATGGAGAATATTTATTCTGTTACCATGATAAAAGAGGTTACAATGGTCTTTGTTTTGTGCAACGGGAAGCTCCTTTCAGTATGGTTCGCCTTGAAGACGAAGATTTTGAAGTCAACCTCTCGGAGGAAAAAGATCCATCTCAAAAAGGTTTTATCATTGCTACAAGACGATTAACCAACGAGCGGTGGGAAAACTTTTATCCCGGGGAGTTAATCGTTTTTAAAGATGGCAATATAATTTTTTCAAGTTCCGATCGCAACGCGGAACAGTTCTCAACCATAGTAAGTGAGAGCGAATTAAACATATTGCGAGTTCTTAGACAGAGCCCTCAACGATTAACTCTTAAAACAATATGTGATAATATAGGTTCATCTAGTGAAGAAGTGCTTCCCTTAATTCACTCATTGTTGTGTAAAGGATATATAAAACAAGATAGGAGAGATAGAGTTAATTGGAATCATGATGGTGCGACATTTTATACAGATCCGTCTAAAAGAGCTGAAATTGACGAAATGATTAGAAAATGAAAGCCGAAACGTCTCCTAGCATAGCTTATCTAGCTACTTGACTTAGTTACCCTGCCCAAATTTATCGCTTATCGGCTCGGAACTCCAGATATGTTCAGCCGTTAGGCGTTATTTCACTGGGCGATTTTTAATAGCATATTTACGAAATCATGAAAGCAACCGTTCATCTAAAGCAGCTTTTATCGTTTGCGGGATATTGTCCATAGAGCCGTTACTCATGAAAACTACAACGTCTCCGGGATGAATCGTTCTGAGGAGGCATTTAACCAGTTCGTCAGGGTCGAAGAAGGCTAAAGCGTCTTGTACATGTCCCGTTTTCTTTACGGCTTCGGCCACCTTTTCAATGTCAATTCTTTCTTCCCGGGGGATTGTTTCATAGTCTGCCGAGGCTTTTAAAAACACCAGATCTGATTCGATAAAGGTCGAGGGATAAATATTCTGGAAGAATCTTCGTTTGCTGGTGTTTGTTCTTGGTTCGAATACGGCTACTATACGACGGCCATTGTAATGACTTTTTATGGCGTGGATGGTTTCTCTAACCGCCGTAGGATGATGAGCAAAATCATCAATCAGAGTAATATTTTCTTCTCCAAGCCTCCATTCTCCAATGATTTCCTGACGCCGCCTTACTCCCGGAAATTTTTCAAAAAGCCTGGGAAAGCTGGATGGTTCTATTCCTAATGTATCAAGAACGGCTGCGACGGCGAGGGCATTTAAGGCGTTGTGTTTTCCAATTAGAGGAATACCAAGAGATACAGGCTGACCACCTTTCCTCTGATATGTCACAAGAGAAGTTTTTCCTTGAGGTTCCACAGAAAGCAGTCTGAAAGTGGCATCATCTTCCGTGCCGTAGGTGATAACCTTTGCTTTGCATATTTTCGTGAGTTCTTCTCTGTAAGGATCTTCATGCCTTACTACGAGAAATCCTTCGGCAGGAATTAGACTAACGAAGGTTTTAAAGGCATTTACGATAGCTTCCATGTTAGGATAGATGTCCCCATGGTCGAATTCTACGCTGGTTACAATGGCTCCGTGGGGACGATAGTGCCAAAACTTAGGGGTTTTATCAAAGAAAGCGGTATCGTATTCATCTCCTTCAAGCACTACCCATGCGCCTTTGCCCAATCGGTAACCGCAGTCCAATTGTTTTACGAATCCCCCGACCAATGCGGAGGGATCACAACCTGCTTCGGTTAGAGTCCAAGCAAGGAGGGCTGTTGTGGTGGTTTTTCCATGAGTTCCTGCTACGACGAGACTTTTATGCCGTGATAGGAAGACTTCGTCTATTAGGTCGGTGATGCTCATGTGAGGTATCTTATGTTCGAGCACCCACTGAGCTTCCGGATTGGTGGCTCTGATTACATTTCCGATGATTATTTTGTCCGGGTTTGTCCGTAAAATGTTCTCTGCATTGTAGGGAGTTAATACGGGAATCCCGAGTTTTTCTATGAGAGTGCTCATGGGAGGATATAGTCCGACGTCAGAGCCAGTTACGTTATAACCCAGTTCCTTGCAGACGCCAGCCATGTTTCCCATTGCTACACCGCCGATTCCCATGAAGTATAATTTAGTCCTTTCCATATTCCAGCCTCGCTAGATCATGAATTTCCATCCTGAAAAGTTTCATCCTTTCCTTCGTGCCCGGATAATAAACCCTGTTTGTAAGAAGGACAACAGAGAATCCATCGGTCAGGTCAAGCCAGAACGATGTGCCTGTAAAACCAAGATGTCCAACGCTGGTTTGGGAAAAGAACCGTCCCGATGTGGAATTTTGAGGTGATGGTGTATCGAAGCCAAGAGCCCAGGTCGAATTGGGAATTTCTTTTTGTCTTTCCCAGAATTGGCGTATTACCTGCTTACTTATGGGCAACGTGGAAGCTTCACCATACCATATTCTGAAAAGCTCTATAAGCCAGCCCGCCACGGCTTGTGCCGTGCCGAATAGACCTGCATGACCGGCAATACCGCCCATGGCGAAGCAGTTTTCGTCATGAACTTCGCCCTTGAGTTGCTTTTTTCTCCAGTGACACCATCCTGTAGAAACTACCGGGATGCTGATTGAGCGTTGCTGAACACTAACTTTGGCTGGGTATATAAGTTCTTGGTCTGGATAGAAGCTTGCAGA
>Ga0068707_1003235_pt1 | contig 11391 bp, 7 predicted proteins | sample YNPNPMetaG_FD_66600 | JGI IMG/M metagenome (GOLD analysis project Ga0068707, IMG submission 66600) | Anoxygenic and chlorotrophic microbial mat microbial communities from Yellowstone National Park, USA - YNP NP MetaG | ecosystem: Environmental > Aquatic > Thermal springs > Hot (42-90C) >... | reverse complement strand
GGGGTGCGGACGTGCGCCGACTCGGTGGCCTGCACGATCGACTCGTGCGACGAGGATGCCGACGCCTGCGTCTGGACGCCGGACGACGCGGCCTGCGCCGACGCCGACCTGTGCGACGGGGCGGAGATCTGCAATCCGGTGCGGGGCTGCGTCGAGGGGGCGCCGGTGGACTGCGACGACGGGTTCGCCTGCACCACCGACGCGTGCATCCCCGCCACCGGGAGCTGTTTGCACGCGCCGAACGACGCGGCGTGCGACGACGGGTTGGCGTGCAACGGCGTGGAACGCTGCGGGGTCGGTGCCGGCTGCCAGGCGGGGACGTCGGTGGTTTGCAACGACTCCATCCCGTGTACGGTCGACACCTGCGAGGAGCCAGCCGGGACGTGCCAGTTCGTCCCGAGCCACGCGCTGTGTCCCGCCGGGATGGTCTGCGTTCCGAGCCGCGGGGGCTGCGTGCCGGGTCTGCCGTGCACGACGGACGCGGAGTGCGCCGACGGGTCGTTCTGCAACGGGGCGGAGCGGTGCGATGCCACGATCTGCGCGGCCGGTACGCCGCCGGACTGCGACGACACGAACGCCTGCACGATCGACGGTTGTTCGGACACCCTCGGCGCCTGCACGCACACGCCGCAGGACCGGGACGGCGACACCTCCGGCGACGCCGCGTGCGGCGGCACCGACTGCAACGACCTCGACCCGGCGATCCGTCCCGGCGTGCCGGACAACGACTGCGACGGGGTGGACGACGACTGCGACGGCCTGACGGATGGTGGCTTGGCTCCGGTCGGCGGCCCCTGCACCACCTCGGCGGACTGCTGCACCGGCTCTTGCATCGGCGGGACCTGCAACAGCGGGTACGGGCTGTGTGAGGACGCGGGCGCGGCGTGCGTGTCGCCGGCCGAATGCTGTTCCGGGCGCTGCGAGGTGACCGCCTCGGGGGCCCGGGAGTGCGTGGGAACGGGGGTGTGCGCCGCGGAGGGCGACGCCTGCCTGTTCTCGGCCGACTGCTGCTCCGCGTGGTGCGTGGCCGGCACCTGCGCGGTCGGCTCGACCTGCCACCTCGTCTCCGAGGCCTGCGCGACCCACTACGACTGCTGCTCTGGAATCTGCGACCCGGGAACGCATACCTGCGACAGTATCGGCGGGACGTGCACGCCGTTGTACGAGGTCTGCACGTCGGACAACGGCTGCTGCTCCGGCCTCTGCGACGGCGGACGCTGCGGGATCGGCTTCTTCTGCCGGGCGCCGGGCGAGCTGTGCGACGGGGGGGCCGACTGCTGCAACGGGATCTGCGTGGGGGCTAGCCCGCCGCTCCCCGGCCGCTGCGCGTTCCTCGGCGGCTGCTACACCGTCGGCACGCCTTGCACCGGCAACCGCAACTGCTGTTCGAAGGCCTGCGTCGATCCGGGGACGGGGGTCCGCGTCTGCACCTACCTGTCGGGCTGCCGGCCGATGGGCGAGATCTGCACCACCAACGCGGAGTGCTGCGGCGGATTGTGCCGGCCGGACGACCGCGGGCTCTCGATGCGCTGCCAGAACCCGCCGGGCTGCCAGCCGGCGGGCGAGATGTGCTTCGCGGGAGCGACGAACAACTGCTGCGGAGGCAGCGAGTACTGCCGACCGACGATCGCCGGCGTCTACCGCTGCTGGGACCCGGGGTGGACGACCTGTCTCCCCGAGGGCGAAATCTGCCACTTCGGCGACGAGTGCTGCTCGGGCGTCTGCACGCTGTGGCCGGACGGATTCTATCGTTGCGGCGCCGCGTGCGCCCCGAAGGGTGGGTCCTGCACGAGCGACTCCGACTGCTGCACCGGGGTGTGCCGCCGCGGCGTCTGCGGTCCGCCCGACTCGAGCTGCCTGCCGGTCGAGGCGCCCTGCACACGGCCCGAGGACTGCTGCTCGGGTTTCTGCGTGGGCGGCTTCTGCACGATCCCCGTCGACACCTGAGACGAAGCAACCGCTCCCGGCGGCGCGGAGGGGACGGCCGCCCTTCCCCGGCGTGCAGGCGCCCTCCTCGCGACGTCCAGGCCCGTCGGATCGAAGGCGCGAAGGGGACGGCCGCCCTTTCCCGGGGTGCAGAGGCGTGCGAGGCGTCGGACGGACGAAGCGCACCGCCCGGCGCGCCGCGCGGGGGGGCGGCGCCGGGAGGCGCGGCGGCCGGCCAACACCGGCTCGCCACCCCGCCGCCGGCCGCGAGACCGGCTTCCCCGCATCCGCGGCCCGGCGTTCGCTCGCCCAGGGTCGCGCGTCAAATGCTGAGGAAGTAGAAGGAGCAGTTGACGCCGACCGTCCACCAGTACGGCAGGCCGTCCTCGGACTTGAGGACACTCGTGTCGAAATCGTAGTCGGAATAGAACGGCAGGTGGAAGTCGAAGCGCAGGCCGAGGGCGATGTACTGGGTCACGAACAGGTCCAGGCCCGCGCCGAAACGAAGCAGGGCGCCGGAGTACGCCTCCGAGAGTCCGACGCCGAGGGCGGGGTGACCGATCCAGCCGGCGTAGCCGGCGGCGACGTCCACCCACGGGTCCCAGAAGCCGCGGGCGATGAAGTGGCCGCGGAGCCCGGCCGCGACATCGAAGTACAGGGTGTCGGCGGTCCCGTTGCCGAGCGAGGGGTCGTCGTATTCGTAGCTGCTCCACACCATCTCGAACTCACCGAGGATCGAGAGGTAGGGGATGATGCGCCACAGCATTCCTCCGCTGACGCTGCCGCCCGGATCGGCGACCGACCCGGGAGGCTCCGTCGCGCCGACCGGACCCCCTCCGCCCACGCTGAAGTAGAGCCCTGGGCCTTGGTGCGCGATCTCCCGGCTGACCTCGTCCCAGATCGTGGCCATCTGACGTCGGGTGAGGCCACCACCTTGCGGATGGGCGGTCGGGTACTGCCCAGTCGGATACTGGCCGGTCGGCGTCGGGCCGGTCGGCGTCGGGCCGGTCGGCGTCGGGCCGGCCGAGGCGAGGCGGGCGAGCGACTCCTGGGCCTGGGCGACGAGGTCGGGAGCGACGCCGGGGGTGTTGACGATCGCCTGGTAGCGCGCACGCGCCTCGTCCGGCTGCCCGGCCAACTCGTAGCAGGCGGCGATGTTGAACATCGTGTCGGGGATCGGGACGAGGTCATAGGACTGCTGGAAGGCGGCGATTGCCTCCTGGTACCGTCCTTCGTTGAAGAGTTGCTCGCCGGTCATGTACGCCTGTCGCGCCACTTCGAACTCCTCGTCGGTCTGCGCGACGGCGGGGGCGGCGGCGAGCATCGCGGTCAGGACCAGGCTTGTCGGCATCCATCGGGTCATGATTTCCTCCCGCGCCGGTGCGGGGGATTGGGGGGTCCCCCGGCGCCGGTGGCAAGCGGACCGGCCGGGAAGGCCGGCCTTCGGCGGCTAACGCGGTCCCCAAGAAACCTCGCGCAGGCGGACGCCGGCATCGACCGGCCGCACGCCCTGCCCCGCCTCGATCCGAATCGGGAGAGCGGCGTCGCGAGACGGCACCACGATGATCGGGACATCGCGGCGGCCAACAGTCCCGGCGTCCGGCGTCGCGGAAACCTCCATCGCGACCGCTTCCGCGGCTCCCGCGTCGCGCTGCCCGGTGCGGATGCGTTCGAGCCGCATGTTGACCATGCCGCTCTCGCTGGCACGGAAGGTCGCCAGTTGGTCGCGGAAGCCGCTCTTGCGGAAGACGACGAGGATCTCATCGTCGGACTTGGGGAACTCGTGCTGGCAGGCCGTCTGGCAGAGTTCCTGTTCCTCGCCGCCGGCCTTCACCAGGTAGACCTTGGCCTGTTGCGGCGTGGTGATGAAGGTGATCAGCACCATTTCCGGGGCGGCATCCGACATCGTCGCCGGTCCGGCGTCGGGGCCGGTCGCCGCGACGTTCGTCGTCTCCGGCGCGGGTCCGGCGTCGGGGCCGGCGGCCACGGTCGTTTCCGGCACCGCGGTGGCGACGCCGGGGTCCTCGGCACCGGCGTCGAGGACCGCGAGGGCGACGCCGGCGTCGGCGGAGGCCTTGACGACGCCGGCGTCGGCCGACCCGGCGGGGGCGGCGGCGGCGGTCTTGCCCGTGCCCTGGTCGCGGAGGACGAAGAAGTAGGCCAGGGCTCCGGCGCCACCGGCCAGCACGAGGAACAGGACGACGAACAGCGGCAGCATCGAGCGTTTCCGGGCCGGAGTCTGGGCAGTGCCGGTCGAGGTTTGCTGGGGCCAGGCCATCGGCGTGGGGCCGGTCGCGTAGGCCGATGGCGGTGCCGCACCCGGTGCCATCGGCGTCGCGCCGGGGTAGCCGCCGCCCGGGGTCGGCGTCGCCGGCATCCCCGGGGCCACCGGTACCGCGGGTGTCCCGAAGCCCGGGGGCGTTCCGCCGGGCGGCTGCGTCATCCCGGCGCCGGGGGTAACGGCGGTCGGCGGGATGCCGGGCGGCCGCACACCGCTCGAAGGCACCGGCATCCCAGGCGTCATTCCAGTCGGTGGGCGCATGCCCGTGGGAGCCGCCGGCATCCCCGGGACCATTCCGGTCGGCGGGCGGCCGGCCGTCATTCCGGCCGTCGCCGCCGCGGCGTAGGCGGTCGTGCCGTCCAGGATCCCGGTGGCCCGCTGGAGAGCCTGGGCCAGCTCGCGACACGACGCGAAGCGGGCGTTTGGGTCCTTCGCCATCGCCCGTAGGATCACCTGCTCGACGGCGGGCGGGATGGCCGGGTTCACCGCCGACGGCGGCGGCGGCTCCTCCGTCAGGATCTTGACCAGCACCCCGGTCGGGTTGTCCGCCTGCAGCGGCAGGCGGCCGGTCAGCGCCTCGTAAAGCATCACGCCGACCGTGTAGATGTCGGAGCGGTGATCGAGGTTCGAATCACCACGGGCCTGTTCCGGCGACATGTAGTGCGGCGTGCCGATGACCATGCCGGTCTGGGTCAACTTCGAGCCGGCCTGGCGGATCTTGGAGATGCCGAAGTCGAGGACCTTGACGAAGTCCGGATCGCCCTCCCGCTCCACGAGAAAGACGTTCTCGGGCTTCATGTCGCGATGGACGATCCCCTTGTCGTGGGCCGCCGCCAACGCGCGGCAGACCTGGGAGAAGATGTGGACGGCGCGCGGCAGCGGCAGCACCGGCGTCTCGTTCAGCGACGCCCGCAGTTCCCGCCCTTCCAGGAACTCCATCACGATGTACGCGGTGCCGTCCTCCAGCTGGTCCATGTCGGCCATGCCGAGGATGTTCGGGTGCTCGAGCTGCGCCGTGGTGATCGCCTCGCGGCGGAAGCGCTCCAGCGCCTCCCGGTTCCGCGTGAAGTCCGGGTGGAGCGTCTTGATCGCGAAGCGCTTGCCGAGGGTGACGTGGCGGGCGAGGTAGATCTTGCCCATCCCGCCCTCGCCGAGCTTCTTCTCGATGCGGTACTTGTTGGCGATCACCTGGTGGAGGAACGGGTCCTCATCCGGGCCACCCACGATCAGCAGCTTCGCCGCATCGGCGATGCAGAACTGCACCGAATCGTCGTACTCTCGATGGCATTCCGGGCAAACTTTCACCGCTCGCCTCCCGCGTTCGCCGCCCCCGCATCATGACCCAACCTCCGGGGTCGGTCAAACGGATCGACGCATCGCACAGACGTGCGGGGGGACGGGCGTATTCCTACGCGCCGGGTTGCGTCGAGGATCGGCGGGGGCGACGGGCGAGTGACTCCGCACGGTCCTCGGCCAGATGGGTCAGGCGGCCGATTTCCCGTTCGAGCGCCAGGCGGGCCGGTTCGAGCTCTTCGATCGGGAGGTTTTCGGGCACGACCAGAGGCTCACCGGCCGCGATTACGACGCGACTGAACGGTCGAGGGACGGTGAAGCGGTCCCAGCTCCGCAGGCGCCAGGCCCGGACGCACGCGGAGGAGATCGGAATCACGGGACGGCCGGAGCGCGAGGCGACGTAGACGACGCCGGGCTTGGCGACGCCGCGGGGACCGCGGGGACCATCGACGGCGAGGGCCAGGTTGAGCCCGTGGCGGAGGTGTTCGAGCGCGCCGGCGAGGGCGCGCGTCCCGCCCCGGCTGCTCGACCCGTCCACCACCGCGAAGCCCAGGTGGCGCATCACGCCGGCCTGGAGCCGGCCGTCAGGGCTGAGGCTCGCCAGGACCGCGGTCCGCGGCCGGGGCCATCGGAGGAGCGGCACCTGGCGCCCGTGCGCAAACGCGTAGATGCAGGGATGCGGCACGGCGGCCGGGGGAGAGCCGAGGAAAGTGACGCGCAGGGTGCGGACGAGCAGGCGGGCAAGGACGGCGAGGATCCGGGCGGCGAGCGCCGCCGACCATCGTCGAAGGAGACCTGTGGCCGGCCGGTCCATCGCTGCTCGATCTCCTCCGGCACCCCTCCCGCGGCACTGCCGCGAGGCCGCCGCGCGGGGGCCGGCGCGTTTCCCCGCCCGCGGGCCCGCTACTTCGTCCCGAACAGACGGTCGCCCGCGTCGCCCAGCCCCGGCAGGATGTACCCCCGCTCGTCGAGCCGCTCGTCCCGCGCCGCCGCGAACACCTCCACCTCCGGAAACTCGCGTTCGAGAAGCCCGATCCCCTCCGGAGCGCCGACGAGGCACAGGCCGCGGACCGACCGGCAGCCGGCCTGATGGAGCATCCGCACGGCCGCGGTGAAGGAGTGACCGGTGGCGAGCATCGGGTCGAGCACGATCGCGAGGCGTTCGGCGATGTCCACATTGAACTTGCGGTAGTACTGGACCGGTTGCAGGGTCGTCTCGTCGCGGTACAGCCCGACCACGCTGACGCGCGCCGCGGGGATGAGGTCGAGCACTCCCTGCAGCATCCCGATCCCGGCGCGGAGGATCGGGACGACCGCCACCTTCTTCCCGACGATCTGCCGCACCGTGACCGGCCCCGCCCAACCCTCGACCGTCGCCGTCTCCGTCTCGAGGTCCTTGGTCGCCTCGTAGGTCAGGAGGTTGGTGATCTCCCGCGTCACCTCGCGGAACTTGGCCGTGCTCGTCCGCACCGTGCGCAGGATCCCCAGCTTGTGCTGCACCAGCGGATGCTCGACGACATGAAACATGCGACGGAGAGTACGCGGCCCGACCGTCCGGGATCAACCGCTCCGACACCCCCCGATTCCGCCTCCTAGCGGCCCTTCGAATTGTCGGGGAGCGCGCGGCGACCGGCGTTCGGCGCCATCCGCCGCGAAAACGGCGTTCCCGCCCCCCGAGAACCAGCCGCACGCTCGCCGCCGCGCGCGGGTTGACCCGCCGGCGTCCGGACGGTACGGTCCCGCCCGACCACCCGCGCGGGCGGGCCCTGGACGAACCGGGGTCGGGAACGGCGGACGCAGCGCGAACGGCCGCGGCGCGGGTCGCGGCCCGAGGAGGAGGGCACGATGAGCGGATCCGAATTCGACACCGTGGCGGCACGGATCGATGGGTATCGCGACGAGGCAATCGCACTGGAGCGGACACTGACGGCGATCCCGGCGCTGAGCCCCAAGAACGGCGGCAAGGGGGAGCTGGCCAAGTGCCGGGCCCTCGAGGCGCACCTCCGCGGCTTCGGGCTGACCGACCTCCGTCGAATCGACGCACCCGACGCCGCGGCCGAAGAGGGGGTCCGGCCGAACCTGATCGCCCGGATTCCGGGACGTTCCAGCGAGCGGACGGTGTGGGTGATGAGCCATCTCGACATCGTCCCCGAGGGCGACCGCAAGAGGTGGGACTCGCCGCCGTTCGAGATCCGGGTGGACGGGGACAAGATCTTCGGTCGCGGGGTCGAGGACAACCAGCAGGGGATCGTGGCGTCGTGTCTGGCCGCCCGTGCGCTGATCGAGGCGGGCGTGCGGCCGGCATACGACGTGGCGCTGCTGTTCGTGGCGGACGAGGAGACGGGCAGCGAGTTCGGGATCCGGTACCTGCTGCAGCGGGACCCGCAGATGTTCCGCCCCGTCGATCTGGTGATCGTCCCCGACGGCGGCCTGCCGGACGGCTCGATGATCGAGGTGGCGGAGAAGGGGATTGTCTGGATCAAGGTGACCACGCAGGGCAAGCAGTGCCACGGCTCGACGCCGGAGCGCGGGATCAACGCGCACGTGGCGGCCGCGCACACGATCGTCCGCTTGCGCTCGCTGTACAAGAAGTTCGGGGCGCGCGACGAGGTGTTCGACCCGCCGATCTCGACCTTCGAGCCGACGAAGAAGGAGGCGAACGTGCCGAACGTGAACACGATCCCGGGCGAGGACGTGTTCTACGTCGATTGCCGCGTGCTGCCGCAGTACGACATCGGCAAGGTGCTGCGCCGGGTCGAGACGATCGGCCGGCAGATCGACCGCAAGTTCGGCACGACGACGACGGTCGAGACCGTGCAGCGCGAGAATGCGGCGCCGCCCACCCCGACCGACGCCCCGGTGGTCGTTTCGCTGCGCAAGGCGGTCGAGCGGGTCTACGGCGTGCAGGCGAAGCCGATGGGCATCGGGGGGGGGACCGTCGCCGCCCACATCCGGCGCGCCGGCGCTCCGGCCGCCGTCTGGGCCCGGATGGACGAGACGATGCACGGGCCCAACGAGTACGCCCGCATCCCGAACCTGCTCGGCGACGCGAAGGTCCTGGCCCACGTGATGCTGCAGGCGTAGCGGGCCGGACGGGGCGGCGAGGCGCGAGGTCGGCGCGTCCCTCCTCGTTCCGCTTCCCCCGCAGGCCTCTCGTTGCGTCGGCCGTGGAGCCGCGAGGACCGGCCTTCGTTCGAGGGGGACGGGGCCGTCTACGGCGCCCGCGGCAACGAGCCCCTGGGACCGACCCGGTCCGATCCGCCGCTGCGGTGCAGCGCCTCGATCCATCCACAGCCGGCGACGCGGTCGCCGTCGTAGAACACGATCGCCTGGCCGGGGGCCACCCCGGCGACGCGCTCGGCGAAGCGTACCGCCAGCCGTCCGCCGCCCGCCTCGGTCGCTTCGGCGGCCACGACCGGCTGGCGGTAGCGCGTCTGCGCTTCGAAACGCGCGGGCCAGGTCGTCGGCCGCTCGTGCCAGCGGACGAGCGTGGCGTCGACCCCGTCGCAGAGCAGTTCGTTCCACGTCCCGACGGTGACGTCCCCGGTCGCCGCGTCCAGCGCGAGGACGTAGGCGCGGGCGCCGCGGGCCAGGCCGAGTCCCTGGCGCTGTCCGACGGTGAGGCGGTGCAGGCCCGCGTGCCGGCCGAGCTCGTGGCCGGCGGCGTCGAGCAGCCGGCCGGGGCGCGCCACGCCGCCGAACCGGACGCGAAGCGCCTCGGCGAAGCTCCCGCCCAGCGTGCCGAAGCAGGCGTCGCGACTGCCGGGTCGGTCGGCGCCGGGCAGGCCCAGCGCGCGCGCCCGCGCCCGCACCTCGTCCTTGGTGAGCTCGCCGAGGGGCAGAATGGCGCGCGCGAGCTGCTCGTCGGACAGCCCGGCCAGGAAGTACGACTGGTCCTTGCGCCGGTCGCGGCCCCGGCGCAGCACGAGGCGCCCGCCGGTGCTCCGCTCGATGCGCGCGTAGTGCCCGGTCGCCAGCGCCTCGGCGCCGAGCGCGGCGGCGGCGCGACCCAGGACGTCGAACTTGACGCTCCGGTTGCAGACCAGGCATGGATTCGGGGTGCGGCCGCGGTCGTATTCCTCCCAGGCGGGGCGCAGGACGCGGCGGTCGAACTCGTCGCGGGCGTCGACGACGTGGTGCGGGATGCCGAGCCGTTCGGCGGCCGCGCGGGCGGCCTCGATGTCGGTCGCCCCGCGTCCCGGGAGGGCGGGTCCGTCGGGTCGCAGCCGGAGGGTGATGCCGACCACCTCCGCCCCCGCTTCCCGGAGCCGCGCGGCGGCGACCGACGAATCGACGCCGCCGCTCAGCCCGACCGCCACCCGCCGGCCCGCGCCGATCATCCGCCCGCCGTCCGCTCCGGCAGCCGCATCCCCGCCTCGCGCACCATCCGCAGGTCGTCGGCGACCGGCCGCCCCGGCGTGGTGAGGTAACCGCCGACCATCAGGCCGTCCGCGCCGGCGGCGAAGACCCACGACTGGAAGTCCCCCAGCACGCGGCCGCGCCCGCCGCAGATGCGGATCTCGCGGTCCGGCAGCATCAGGCGGGCGACGGCGACGCATTGCAGCGCCTCGAGCGGCGGAAGCGGCGGCCGGCCTTCCAGGCGCGTGCCGGGGATGGGGTGGAGGAAGTTGAGCGGCACCGAATCGACGCCGAGGTCGCGCAGCACCGCCAGCAGCTCGACGCGCTGCGCCCGCGACTCGCCCAGGCCGAAGATTCCGCCGCAGCAGGTCGACAGGCCGACGCGCCGGGCCGCCGCGATCGGCCGCAACCCGTCGGCCCACCGCCGGGTGGTGCAGATCGCACCGAAGTACGACTCGGCCGTCTCCAGGTTGTGGTGGTAGCGGCGCAGGCCGGCGTCGCGGAGCGCGCGCAGATCGGCGACATCGAGCAGTCCGAGCGAGGCAGCAGGGCGCACGGGAAGGTCCCGCGCGATCCGCTCGACGGCCCGCGCGATCGACGCCAGGTCGCGCCGCCCGGGGCGGCGGCCCGAGGTGACGATGCTGAAGCAGGTCGCCCCGGCGGCCGCGGCGGCCCGCGCCGCTTCGACGATGCGGTCAACGGAAATCAGCGGGTAGCGGTCGATGACCGTCCGCGCCCGACGCGACTGCGCGCAGAACGCGCAGTCCTCGTCGCAATGACCGCTCCGGGCGTTGACGATCGAGCACAGCGCGGCGACGTCCCCGCGGCGCTCGTGGCGCACGCGGTTGGCCCGCGCGAACAGCTCGATCACCGCCGGGCCTTCCAGCTCCAGCAGTTCGAGCGCCTCGCGACGTCCGATGCCTCTCACGACGGCACCCCCTCCCCGCCCGCCTCGCCCCCGCCGGGCGCCGCGGCGGCGGTCCACGGCCCTGCCCCGTCCGCCCTCCCCGGCTCCATCGAGCCGGAGCGGTAGCCGTCGAGGTCGAGCGCAACCCAGGCGTAGCCGGCGGCCCGGAGGTCGGCGGCGACCGCGGCGCGCAGGGCCGGATCAAGCAGTCGCGGCAGTTCGTCCGCTCCGACCTCGACCCGTGCCAGCGCACCGTGGTCGCGGACGCGGACCACGACGAAACCGCGCGCCCGCACCGCCCGCTCGGCCGCCTCCACCCGTCCCAGCCGTTCCACCGTCAGATCCTCGCCGAACGGCACCCGGGTCGCCAGACAGGCCTCGGCCGGCCGGTTCCAGTGGGCCAGACCGCCGGCGCGGGCGAGCGCCCGGACCTGCAGCTTGGTCAGGCCGACCTCGAGCAGCGGGCTGCGAACGCCGAGTTCGAGGACGGCGCGGCGCCCGGGGCGATGCTGGCCGAGGTCGTCGGCGTGGCTGCCCTCGAGCACCGCGACGCCGCCGGCCGCCTCGGCCAGGGCCCGCAGCCGGACCAGGAGGGCGCGCTTGCAGAGGTAGCAGCGGTCGGGCG
>Ga0068707_1003230_pt1 | contig 11406 bp, 8 predicted proteins | sample YNPNPMetaG_FD_66600 | JGI IMG/M metagenome (GOLD analysis project Ga0068707, IMG submission 66600) | Anoxygenic and chlorotrophic microbial mat microbial communities from Yellowstone National Park, USA - YNP NP MetaG | ecosystem: Environmental > Aquatic > Thermal springs > Hot (42-90C) >... | reverse complement strand
TACGAGGAAGCCAAGGCGGCACTGGAGACATTCCAGAAACAGTATGAAGGGTTGTTGCCGGTACTGAAGGAGTTGCTGGAGGGCAATATGCCCAACGAGCAGTTTGCTTCCCTCCTTCTCAGAGACAAACTGGACGCTTCCGACCCCATGGCTCGGGTTCCGGAAATAGTGCGCAGCGCGGTTCTCGACAGCCCGCGCGTGGCCAATTTCCGCCACTTTTTGCGTTCGTTGGAGGGCGAAGCCCGAACCATCGAACAGGTGCCGGAATGGAAAGGCAGCCGCCTGCGCGAAGAGCTTGTCGGTGTGGTCAACGTGCAGCGCAACCTGCTGGTAAAGACGGCCGGTGGTTTCGTAAAGGCCAATCTACAGAATATACGGCAGACCATCCAGGGCTTTGTCTCGCACGCCAAGATGGTCAACCTGGAAATAACCAGCCGGGAACGCGAGATGGTCAAGGCGGGCGTCAGCCTGCAGGCCGAGGCCCGCGGTAAGTTGGCCCCCCGGCCGGTGGTACCAGACGAAACCTTCAATTATTGGCCCTTCCACCAGGAATTCTGGCAGGACGAGCTGGGCTATTTCGTGTACACCGTACGGCGCGCCTGCCCTGAGATAAAAGAGTAAGGGCGGCGGGTGGAGGAAAATATGAAGCGGGTAAGATACCTCGGCGTTTGGCTGACCGCAGTATTCTTTTGGGCTTCGAGCCTGGCCGGCACGGCGCTGGCCTGGGACGGACAGCTACTGGCCGCGCAGAAGAAGGCCCAAAAAGCCCCGGCCAAGGGTAAGAAAAAGCACGGCGGAGACGTAAAGATCGAAAAGGAAAAGCCCAAGGCCGCCGAGAAACCGGCCAAGGAAGAACTGCCCGCCGGCCCGGCAAAGATACAGCTTCCCATGGTCGAGGAGAAAAAGGCAGTGGGGGCTACCCTGGAAGAGCGGCTGCTCGACGAGGAAATCGCCCAGCTTAGAGAAATCATCCAGACCAGCGAAGAAGGTCCGGCCAAAGCTGACCTGCTCTTTCGGCTGGCCGAGCGCTACTACGAAAAAGCCCGCTCTATTTATTACCAGGAGATGCAGGACTACGACAAGGTGGTGGAAGAATGGATGAAGAAGCGGGAGACCAACCCGGACCTGCCCGAGCCAAAGATCGACAACCGTAAGAGTCAGGTTTACACCAAGCAAGCCATGGACGTTTACCGCATCATCCTGGACCGATACAACGAGTATCCTCGGCGGGATGAAGTGCTCTTTACCATGGGCTATAACCTGTACGAAAGCGGCAACAAGTCCGAAGGCGTGAAGATGTACTGGGAGCTTATCAAGAACTTTCCCACCAGCCGCTTCGTGCCCGACGCCTATCTGGCCATGGGCGAGCACTACTTCAACGCCAATGACGTTTTCAACGCCAAGAAAGCTTACGAACGGGCCTTGAGTTTCAAAGATTCCAAGGTTTACACCTATGCCCTCTATAAACTGGCCTGGTGCGACTACAATCTGGGCGAGTACGACGCGGCCATCAAAAAGTTCAAGCAGGTGGTGGAGCTGGCCGAGAAGGAAGCCACCGGTAGCGAAGGCGAAAAGGGCAAGATTCAGCTAAAGCGCGAAGCGCTACAGGACATGGTGCTAGCCTTCAGCCAGCTGGACGCTCTGGAACAGGCCGAGGAATATTACGTCAACCAGCTGGGAAAACGCGGGGCATTGGAGTACATGCGCAAGCTGGCCCGCACTTACGAGCAACAGGGCAAAGCGGAGATGACCCAGCGGGCCTTCCGCCGTCTGCTCAACGAGTATCCCAACGAACCCGAGTGCCCGGGCTGGCACGTCTCTATCCTGATGGCCTACTTCAAGCTGAACCAGCGGCCGAAGGTATTGCAGGAAGTGAGCCGAATGCTGGAACAGTATCGCCAAGGCTCGGAATGGTACGAGGTCAACAAAGGCAACGAGATGCTGCTCAAGCGCGGCCGCATGCAGATCGAGTCGGCCATTCGTGACGTGGTCACCAGCTATCACCAGGAGGCCCAGGAGACCAAGGCCTGGGAAACTTACAACCTGGCCCGTCAGCTCTACGCCAAGTACCTGGAGGCTTTCGGCGATGTGGAATACGCCTACAAACTGCGCTGGTACTATGCCGACGTGCTATACAAGATGGGCGATTTCTACGGCGCAGCCGGCGAGTACGCCAAGGTGGTGGCAGCCGATGAGAAGGGCCCATTCGTGGCCGAGGCCGCCTACAACGCGGTGCTCTGCTGGGACAAATGCATGGAAATGCGTGACCGTCAGGGCCGGGATTGCCGCAACTGGAAGCCGGAGGCGACCGGGGGCAAGGTGGGGCAGGAGGAAGAGCGGGTAATTAAAGAAGAGAAGATCGACTTTGACAAGGCGCAGGCCTCTACCACCAAGAAGATGACCAAGTCCGACATGGAGGAGATGGAAATACCTTTCTTTGAGAACAAGTTCCTGGAGGCGGCGGACGTCTACGCCCGGGTGGCTCCAGGGCACGACATGTACATTCCCATCCGCTTCAAGAGCGCCTTCTTCTTCTACCGTTACCGGCATTACAAAGAAATGGCGCGTCGCTTCGGAGAAATCATAGAACGCTATCCCACCAATGAATTCGCCATCAAGGCGGTGCGCCTATCGCTCAACTCCATGTATATCAAGGCCACCAGCGAAGAGCTCAGCGAACAGGAACGCACCGAGCACTGGAAAGAAATCAACCGCTGGGCCGAGGCTTTTATGAACAACAAGGTGTTGATGACTTCGGCGGCGGCCAAACAACAAAAGTTTACCGACGAAATCCAGAGCCTTATCGAAGAATCCAGCTACAACGTTACCCTGGCCCTGCGCCAGACCGATCCGCTAAAAGCCGCTCAGGGCTTTGCCGAATTCGTAAACAAATATCCCAAGAGCAAATTCGCTCACCGGGCGCTTTATGCGGCGCTGGTGGTTTTCGACGAGGCCAATCAACTTGACCTGGCCATCGAGGCGGGCAAGAAACTGGTAAAGAACTACCCCGACAGCGACCGCTTCGATCAGACACTGCTCGGGCTGGCCGACTTTCACAACCGCATCGCTGACTTCGCCGCCGCCGCCACATACAATGAGAAGTTCTTCCAGCGCTGGTTGAAGCAGAGCGGACAGGAGGACGACAAAAAGAAAGGCAGAAAAAAAGCGCCAGCCAAGGATAAAGCCAAAGCGGCCGAACCCGCCATTACTCCCGAACAGGCTCGCGATGCGCTTTATAACGCCGGTTTGCTGCGCGAAAGCATGGGCCAGTACGAGAAGGCCATAAACAACTTCGTCGAGTACATCAAATATTTTCCGGAAGCTCCTGATGTTCAGCACGTTTTCTACAAGGTTGGTTTGATTTACGAACAGACCGGTGACCTGCGCAAGGCCGACCGCATCTGGGAAAGCTATCCAGAAAAATACCGCGACCGTTCCAGCCCCGGGCGGGTGCTGGACGTCATTTACCGGCATGCGCTGGCGTTGCGCAAGCTAGGCAAGGAAAAGGACTCCGACCAGTTGCTCGATAAGATTCTCGACGCTTACAACAAGCTGGAAGAGAAGGCCCGCGATGCCGACGCCCGCCGGGCAGCAGCACACGCCCGTTTCTTGCAGCTGGAGAAGGAGTTCGATGCCTACGTCGCCATCAAGCTGGTGCTTCCACCTAGCGTGCTGAAGAAGAATCTTTTCGCCAAAATCGATCTGCGGCCAAAACTGCAGAAGAAGTACGAAGAGGTCGTGGCCTATCAGGATCCCGACTGGGCCATTGCCTCGCTGGTGCGCATGGGCATGATTTCCAAGAACCTGAGCCAATCCATGTACGACGCTCCAGTTCCGGCCGGGCTTACTCCGGACCAGCAGGACATCTACCAGCAGGAGCTGCAGAACCAGGCGCTGCCGTTGGAAGAGGAAGCCATGGGATTCTTCCAGAAGGCGGTTGAAGTTTCCAGCACCAAGGGCATCTACAACGAGTGGACGCTCAAGGCTCAGGATCTCATCCGGGCCTATCAGCCTCAGGCTTATCCACCGCCATTCGAAGCGGATATGGTATCGACAGAGTTCTTCTACATGCAGGATTTCGATACCCAGCCTTTGCCGGTGCCCGAGCAGCAGGAATCCCTGCCGGCGGCCCAGCAACAAGAAGGAGTATAAGGTCATGGTTTGGCAGATGAAAAATAGCAGCTGGCGTACTTGTTTGATTTTGCTGGCCTGGGGAGTGGTAGCCGCTTGTGCCCCCAAAAAGGAAATCGTCAAGGCGCCCGAGCCGGTGGTGGTGCGGGAGGTCCCGGCGCAAGAGATATACAACCAGGCCCTGGAACAGCTTAAGTTGATGCGGCTGGACGAAGCACAAAAGGGTATGACCGAGGCGCTGGCCAAGTGGAAGGGAGATGTCAAAGGTACCGCTCCTATCCACTACAACCTGGGTGTCCTGGCCTGGCGTGCTGGAGATCTGGACAAGGCCCAGGAACATTTCAACAAGTGTCTTGAGCTACAGCCCGACCACCGCGACGCCCTGGTTAACCTAGGGGCGCTGCTACGCGACCGGAAAGATTACGCCGGAGCCATCGCCCACTACCAGAAGGCTCTGCAGGTACGGCCGCGCGATCCGCTGCTGATGAACAATCTGATCGTGGTCTACCGCCTGAACAAACAGTATAAGGAAGCGGAGAAAACCGGCCACGACCTACTGGCGAGGGCACCGACCAACGTCGAAGCCTACAAGAACATGACCCTGGTTTACTACGATCAGGGTAAGTACAAGATGGCCGAGTTACTGTGCATCAACGCCGGCAAGCTACTGGAAAAGCTGCGGGCCAAGAGCCCAGAGATCAAAGACGACCCGGGTATCTACACCAATCTGGGCATGATCTACATGAAGCAGGGCAGGGTGCGCGAGGCCCTGGCTCAATTTGAAAAGGCTTTGAGTATAGATCCGGACTGGCAGGATGCCCTGGTAAATATCGGAGCCATTTCTCACCAGTTCCGTGATTATTCCAAATGCGTGGCCGTTTATAAGAAGCTGCTAGAAAGTGATCCCAACAACAAAAACGCTCAGCGCGGGCTGGCCTATGCGCTCTACGGCATGGGGAACTTCAAGGAGGCGGTTCCGGCGCTGGAGAAGCTGGTGCAGGATGTACCCGGCGAGCAGCGGGCGCTTTTCGTACTGGGCGAGATCTATTACAACAGCCTCAAGGACTACGAAAAGGCCATTTCCTGGTACGAGCGCTATCAGAAGGCCGCCGGCGATAAGCTGGCTGCTTCCGATCCGGTGCACGAGAAGCTAAAGACCGCTCGCGCCAAATTGCAGATGGCCGCCGAGTTGAAAAAGGAAGAAGAGGAAGAGAAACGCAAGGAACAGGAGCGCCAGCAGGCTTTGGAAAAAGCCAAGGCCGAAAGCGCCCAGCAGAAACAGGAAGGTCAGGATAAGCTCAAGGAAATGCTCAAGGACGCCGAAGGCCAGGGTGGCGGTGAACAGGGCGACGCCCAGCAGCAACCGCAGCAGCAGGCGCAGGAGCCGCCTTCCTCCCCTCCGGCGGAACAACAGCAACCGGCACAAGGCGAGGGTGGCGGACAGACACAGCCACAGGCTCCGCAGCCCGCCGAGCAACCTCAGGCGGCTGGTCAGCCCGAGCAAGCACCTTCGGCCGAACAGCCGGTTGCTCAACCTCAGGGTGATGACCAAAAAACTGGAACCGGGCAATGATGGTGGTTGTCACAAGGGGCGAAATCGAGTGAATAAATAGGAGGTCCCGAGATGAAACGCTTGGTTGTTTTGATACTTTCGGTTGCTCTGCTGGGGCTGGTGCTGCCCGCCCTGGCGGCCGATGAGGCGGCCGGCGGTGAAGGCGGCGAAGAGCAGGTGGTTTACAAGAAAACCACCATCATCGATTTTTCCGACGTGACCATCACCGGCGAGCTGGCCAAACCCGAAGGTTCCTATCTGATGAACAAGAAGAAGACCAGCTTCAATTTGCTCATCAGGGTGCGGGACAATTTTCTGCCCGAGATGATCAAGACGGTGGACAACCTCTGAGAAAGCCGAACGGCGAGAAGGCGAGGTGACGACCATGTCAGGAAAAGAAAAACTGTTGCGAATCAAGTTGCAGCTGTCCGACGGACGCATAGAGGAATTCGAACAAAAGAGTCTGATCATTGGAAGCGGTCCGGCGGCGAACCTGCGCCTTTCCGATGCGTCGGTGTCATCTATCCATGCTATCCTGCGGCCGGCCGACAGCGACGGCCAGGCCCTCATCAGTGATCTGGGCAGCGATACCGGAACCCGGGTAAACGGTCGTGAGATCCAGCGCGAGGCGAACGTAAGCTGCGGCGATGTCCTGAAACTCGGTGATTGCGAGCTGAAAGTGGTGGCGCTGGGTGATGAACAGGCGGCAGAGGAGTTGGAAAGCCGTCCCGCCGTCGACAAGGCCGCGGCCGGGCATGAGCCCGACATCGAAAAGGAAGCCACTCCCGTACAGCGCCCCCCACGCAAGGCCCCACCGCCGCTGAAGAAGGAAAAGGAAGCGGAGGCTCCAAAAGCTCACCGCACCCAGATTGTCCGGCGGCGGGAAATTCCCCGTAGCGAAGAGATTCGGGCCGTGCCCTCGGGGCAGAATTTCTTCGAACGCAAAGCAGAAGAGGCGGTGGAAGTGGAAGGCGGGCTAGTTGAAGTAAAGGTCATGTGGGGGCCGGTGGCCATCCACAGCGCGGTTTTTCCCACCTCCACCCAGGTGACCATCGGCGGTGCCCCCGATGCTAGCATTCGCATCAGCACCCAACGCGAAGATAGCGATCGCTTCTTGCTGCTCGAGCCGGCGGGAAACGGCTGCGTGGTGCATATCGCTTCCGATATGAAGTTCGATGTGCGTGACCCTTCAGGGAAAGTCCGCTCCGAGCCGGTGCCCGAAAAGGGAGCCACCCGTACCTACAGTCTCAAAGCCGGCGAGCGCTGCCGGGTGATGCTGGGTCAGTTGGCTTTTGTCGTTCAGTACGTAAAGCCAGCTCAGGGTGTGTTTGAAGCCCAGTCGGCCAGCAAGGATTACCGGCTGGCCAGCTGGGTGGCTACCCTGCTGGTAGTGGCAGTGGGCCTGTGGGTGCTCATCCTACTTACCCCCAGGCACCGGGCGGAAGCTTCGGAGTACCTGAAAAATCCGGCTCGCTTCGCCAAGTTGCTTGCGCCCAGCGCCAGCCAGGAGAAGAAGAAAACCTTCGAAGAGATCAAGAAGAAGAAGGAAGAAAAACCGCTGGTGGAGGACACCGGACGCTGGAAGAAGGTGACCACCAAGACCAAACAGACCAAGAGCGAAGAAATTCCGCGCGAGGTCAAGGAAAAGCGAGATCGCGAAATAGCCAAGTCGGCCGGCATCCTCGGCTTGCTCAAGGGTCGTGGCGGTGGCACCGGTGACAACGCCTCCTCGGTGTTCGGCGGTTCGGCCATGGCCAACCTGGACCAGAGCCTCTCTGGCCTGCAGTCCACCGGCATGGGTGACTCCAGTGGCTTTGGCGGCCTGGGAGTGCGCGGTGGCGGCATCGGTGGTGGCGGCGGCGGCCTGGGTCTAGGCGGGCTGGGCACCGGCGGCTATGGCCGGGGAAGCGGTGAGGGCTATGGCAGCGTAAAGATCGGCCAGCGCGGCAAACAGAACGTTCAGGTGGTAAAGGGTCGTACCAAGGTGGTGGGCGGCCTTTCACAGGAAGTGGTGGGCCGCTACATTCAAAAGTACTGGAACCAATTCAAGTACTGCTATGAACGAGAGCTGAGCAAAGACCCGAACCTGGCAGGAAAGGTTACCATGACGTTTACCATTTCCGGTAACGGGCGGGTAAGCGATGCCAGTATCATTCAGACCAGCATGAACAACGCCAACGTCGAAGAGTGTGTGCTGCGGGTGGTAAGGCGCATTCACTTCCCGGAGCCTAAAGGCGGCGGCGAGGTCATCGTGACCTATCCCTTTATGTTCACCACCGCGGGCTAACCGCGCACCCAGGGAGAGAACGGCATGAGAAGGATAATCGTAGCGCTTCTGTTGACCGCGGGCGGATACGCTCTGGCTGAGCAGCCGGTCATCGACGAAAAGGAAGAAGTCACCTTTGAACGTCAGATAGGCTGGTATTTCGAGGGTCGCGGCGGGGCCTTTTTCACCGTAGGCGCCTCGCGGGGCTACTCTAACGCCCAACCTTTTTACGGCTTCGAATTCGGCTACGACATCACCCCCAAGCTTTCTGTGCAATTCATCTATGCCAGTGGCTACCAGGCGGCTAATCCACTTTGCCGAAACGCAGATCGGACAGTCTGTTCGGGCTATCACGAGGATTTCGGCCTGGCTTTTTTTGATTTCGGCGCCGACTATGATCTGTTTTCCGCAAGGCGCTGGGCCTTCGAAATCCGCCTGGGAGGAGGAGTTACTTTAATCAGCCCCGAGGCCAAGCCGGATCAACCTCCCGTCGATGGCAATGTGTTCGGTGGCCTACGCTTTGAGTATTACACCCTGCTGAAACATTTCAGCCTCGGCCTGGAAAGCGATTTCTTCTACGTTCTGCCCACCGGCATCCCGGCCATCGCCATCGCCGCTTCCATTCTCTACAACTTCTGATTTCCGGCACCGGTTATTTTCCTTGACCGACAGAGTGGCAGGGGATAGCCTGCCTTTATGAAAGCACAAGGTAAAACCGAACTGGCCCGCAAGTTTCTGAGCGAGCTGGCCCAGATGAGCTCGACACGGCTCCAGACCATTATCCGGCAGGTGGTGGGAGAAGAACTGGCCGAATTGATGTTCACCTACGCCGGCGAGGTTATTTCCTCGGCCCCCGAAAAAGTCATGGAAAATGCCTCTTCCATGCTACTTCTAGGATATCTGTTGCGGGCCCATGAGGAAGGGGCCATTGAGCCACAAGCGCCCGAGGCCGACGCCTAGCGCTCTATTAGTTCCACCTCGGTGGTAAAGGGTGCCTTTTTCACCTTCATGCCGATGCGCGAGCGAAAGTAGCGGTCCTGGGGGACTTCCACTTCGATCCGGCGAGCGTCCTGTGTAAGCACCTGCCAGTAGTATTCGCTCAAGTCTTGAGTCTTTCGGCCTTCCCGCACCGTTGGTACCGGCCTTTCGTAGCGGTCGGTAATTGTGCCCTCGAAGTAGTCCAGCCAGAGAACGCGCGGGCGGGCCACATACCAGGCGGCTCCCAGGAGTAACAGTACTACCAGGTACCTAAAAAGTCTTTTCATGGGAAATTAAGCGCCGGGTTTTTCGTTTTCCCGTCCAAGCAATTTGCGGCAGAGCACCTCGCCCAGTGATTGGCGCATGAGGTTTTCCACCAGCTCTTCGAAATTTCGCCGCTGCTCCTCGCTCTGGTAGATGAAGCGGATGCCCATACCCAACTCTTTTACTTCTGGATGGGCTACACTTTCGGAGGAATTGATCCATACCACCGCGCCCTTGAGCTCGATGGGTTTCTCCAGCTTGGGCACTACCAGGCGGAAGAGAAATTCGGTGCCCACCGGCAGCGGCTTTTCGGTACGGATGAAGGTGCCTCCCTTGGAGATGTTCTTGGTGTAGTCGGCAAAAAAGCTGTTTAGCTTCTTGTACTCGACCTTTAGCTCGATGGGCGTGCGGATATGCTCGCGCCTCTCGGGTGGCTGGTCACCGTTCTTGTCGATGGGAACTTCGTCGTTCATCGAAACCATATGCTATAGGTACCGAAAGCGCCGGTCAAATTTTTCCACACGAAAACCCAGGTAAACTTTGACTGAACCTGTGTAATGGGTGTAATACTTGCGCCGGGATGATTTTCGAAGACCCCAAGCAACGCCGCTGGCGCTATACGCTTATTTCACTGACGGCTGTGGTTGCCACCGCCCTTTTCATAGGCGGCCTGGTTTTGCTGGGGCTTATTGTGCCTCCGCCGATTCCTGATACCTTTTCCCGCCATAAGCTGCTTTCGCCAGCCAAGATGCGCGAGGACATGGAGCGGGCCATTAAACCGCGCTTTACCAAACAGCAGCTGGCCCGGCTGGAAAGGTTGCGCGCCCGCACCCGCTGGCGCCGGGAACGGCTGGTTCGTGACGCCCGCCAGGGAGCCATGCCCTTCGAAGAGGGAACCGCGGTGGCTTTTGTGCTGGAAGACGATCCCGCTTCCATAGCTTCTCTCGAAGCGCACATTCCCAACCTCGATGTGGTGGTTCCAGATTGGTTCGAGCTGCCCGGACCGGGTTGTGAACTGGTGGAAAAGGTAAGTGAGCGTACCCGACGCTTGCTGGGACGTACCAGCGCTCTGGTCATGCCCAGGATTGCTAACCTCTATCAGGGAAAGTGGCGCGGTGCCGAGACTGGGGAGTTTCTGCGCAGCGATGAAAGCCGGGCTTGCATGGTGAAAAAAATCGGCGAGCGGCTTCAGCAGCTGGGCGCCGAAGGCCTCAATGTGGACCTGGAAGATTTGGCCCCGGAGGATTCGGAAAATTTTCTTGAGTTCATCGTCGAACTGCGCCGCGAACTGCATGGGCGAGGAATGCGGCTTTCGGTGGACGTTCCCTTCCAAGATCCGGCTTTCGACTACGAGTACATAGGCCAGGTGGCGGACGCCGTCATGGTAATGGCCTATGACGAGCATTTTCCTTCCTCGGCCCCCGGTCCGCTGGCTTCACGGCCCTGGTTGGAAATTTCTTTGGACGACATGCTACCCCGCATTCCGCCCGACCGGTTGGTGCTCATCCTGGGCGCTTATGGCTACGATTGGGACACCGACCAAAAAGGGAAACTGGCCGAGGGTATTTCTTTCCTCTCCGCGGTCAACCTGGCCCGGGCCGCCGGAAATCGGCCCGTTTTTGTAGAAGGCTTGGAGAACGGTTACTTTGCCTACCATGACCAGGAAGGGCATACCCACGAGGTGTGGTTCCAGGATGCGCTAGCGCTTTGGAACCAGATGTTGGCGGCACGGGCAAATAAGATCACCCGTTTCGGGCTCTGGCGTCTTGGCACCGAGGACGAAACTATCTGGACCTTTTTTGGAGCTGACCAGCCCCTACAAAAGCCCTATCTTTTGGGGCGAATTCCGGCTAGCAATGCCTTGGAATTCTACGGCCAAGGGGAGGTGCTTACCGTCCGCACCAGGCCGCAGGCGGGGGAACGGATCTTTTCTACCACAGAAGATGGTCGGATAATCGAGGGCGTCTATATGAATGTGCCTACCGGTTATCTGGTAGAACGCCGCGGCGGCGAGCCCAAGCGGGTGGTGTTCAGTTTCGATGACGGTCCCAATGAGCTCTGGACGCCCCAGGTGCTTGAAGTGCTAAAACAATTCAACATCAAAGCGTTGTTCTTCGTGGTGGGCGAAGAAGTCATGCGCTTCCCACATCTGGTGGAAAGGGCGGCGGAAGAGGGGCACCTTATAGGAAACCATACCTTTTCCCATCCCCATCTG
>Ga0068707_1003227_pt1 | contig 11415 bp, 11 predicted proteins | sample YNPNPMetaG_FD_66600 | JGI IMG/M metagenome (GOLD analysis project Ga0068707, IMG submission 66600) | Anoxygenic and chlorotrophic microbial mat microbial communities from Yellowstone National Park, USA - YNP NP MetaG | ecosystem: Environmental > Aquatic > Thermal springs > Hot (42-90C) >... | reverse complement strand
GGGCCAGAGCCTATGATTTGGTTTTGAACGGAAACGAGATAGGCGGCGGGAGCATCCGTAACCACAGACTGGATCTTCAAATGGCCCTTTTCAGGGCTTTGGGTATCCCGGAGCAGGAAGTCCAGGAGAAGTTCAGGTTCCTCTTGGAGGCTCTTGCCTACGGTACCCCGCCTCACGGCGGAATAGCCTTCGGCTTTGACCGGCTTATCATGCTGATGGCAAAAGCGGCCACAATCAGGGATGTGATCGCTTTTCCCAAGACTCAAAGGGGAGCCTGTCTTCTCACAGAGGCCCCTGCCCAAGTGGAACCCAAGCAACTGGAAGAGCTCTGGATACAGGTTAGGCACAGGTAGTGGCGGGTCTATCCCCGCCCGGGGAGTAAGCTCCAAATAAGCAGTCAGATCAAGGTTGGGGGCAGGGTGCACCCCGCCCGACTTCCCAAATGTTAGGTTTTACGGTCCAACTCATGGGAGCTTATTGACCATCCGAGGGAGGTGATGGGATGGCCAAGTGGGACAGGGAAAAAAGGATTCTTTATCACGAACTTTCCAAGTTTGAGGAACCTGATTTAAGGGATGTTGGGGAGCCCAACTTGCTGAGAGGGGTCTTCCCGGTGGATGAGATCCCCAGGATAGATTTTGATCAGAAGATCATCCCCATCAATCCTCCCCCTGCCATGTACATAACGGACACCACCTTCAGGGACGGGCAGCAGGCTCGCCCCCCCTTCACCCCTAGGCAGATAGAAGACCTGTATGTGATGCTCCATAGGCTGGGAGGTCGAGACGGGGTGATACGGCAGTGCGAGTTTTTCCTTTACAGCCCCAGAGACAGGGAGGCGGTGGAAAGATGTCTGGCCAGGGATTTCAGATTCCCCCAGGTTACGGCCTGGATAAGGGCCAACAGGGATGACCTTCGATTGGTAAAGGACATGGGGCTCAAGGAAACCGGGATGCTCATGTCCATTTCCGATTACCACATTTTCCTGAAACTGGGCTGGAATCGAAGAAAGGCCTTTGAGGAGTATCTCTCTTTGGCAAAGGCCGCCCTGAACCACGGTATAATCCCCAGATGCCACTTCGAGGATGTGACCAGAGCGGACATTTACGGTTTTTGCGTTCCCCTGGCAAAAGAGCTGATGAAGCTCAGGGAGGAAAGCGGCATAGATATAAAGATACGGCTTTGCGACACCTTGGGCCTTGGGGTGACCTACCCAGGTGCGGCTCTTCCCAGGGCCGTGGACAAGCTGGTCAGGGCCATGATTGACGATGCCGGGGTGCCGGGCCGGCTCCTGGAATGGCATGGCCACAATGATTTCCACAAGGCCCTCATAAACGCCACCACAGCTTGGCTTTACGGCTGCAGTGCCGCCAATGGAGCCCTGTTGGGCCTGGGGGAGAGAACCGGCAACACTCCGGTGGAGGCCCTGGTCATAGAGTATATCTCTCTTCGCGGCCAGCACGACGGTATGGACACCACGGTGATCACCGAGATAGCCGAGTACATGGAGAGGGAAATAGGCCTCAGGCTTCCTCCCAATTACCCGTTTGCAGGCTCGGAGTTCAACGCCACCTCGGCCGGGGTGCATGTGGACGGTATTCTCAAGAACCCGGAGATCTATTCAATCTTCAACACCGAAAAGTTCCTTCACAGGCCCTTGAGCGTAATCATGACGGACAAGTCGGGAATGGCCGGTGTGGTGCACTGGGTGAACACCCACCTTAAGCTCACGGGCCCCCGCATGGTGGACAAGAGACACCCAGGGGTGACCAAGATGTACAAGGCCATCATGCGCCAGTACGAGGAAGGCCGCACCACGGCCATAGGCTCGGAGGAGATGAGAAGGCTTGCCAAGAAATATCTGCCCGAGTACTTCGTAAGCGATCTTCAGTTGCTCAAGCAGAAGGCCGCAGATGTTGCAGTGCACCTCATAGAGGAAATGGCTGAAAAGCCCCAGATGCGTTCCATGGATCCGGCCCAGCAGGAACCCCTCATGGAGGCCGTGGCAGAAGAGAATCCTTTTATTCAGTGGGTGTATGTAACCAACATGGAGGGCAGAATAACCACCAAGCTCATCACTCAAATAGTGGACAGGTCTAAGTACCCCCCTGTGGTCATAGAAGAGGATTACTCGGACAGGCCCTGGTTCATAGGGCCTTTGAGGGACGGCAAGAGCCACGTGACGGATTTTTATGTGTCCCGTTTCACCCACCAGCTGGCGGTAACGGTCTCGGCCCCCATTCGTAATGAGCAGGACGAGATCGTGGGCATTCTGGCTGCTGACATGAAGTTCGACGAGCTGGCCAAGATGGTTGAGGCGGACGGCAAAAATGGAGGCTGAGATAAAAAAGGCCTAAAGAAGCTTGGGAGGCCTAAAAGGAGACCTAGAAAAAGGAGGTGGAGGAAGAGATGCTGGAACGGACACTTTCCATAGTGAAGCCGGACGGGGTGGCAAAGAATCTCATAGGGGAGGTCATAGGAAGGTTTGAAAAAGAGGGACTCAGGGTCGTGGGCCTTAAGATGGTTCGAATGACAAAAACCCAGGCCCAAGGTTTTTATGCGGTTCACAAAGAAAAGCCTTTTTTTGAGAGCCTTACTGATTTCATGAGCTCAGGCCCTGCAGTGGTGATGGTTTTGGAAGGAGAGGAGGCCATAGCCAGGACCAGAAGGGTAATGGGGGCCACCAACCCCAAGGATGCACAGCCCGGCACCATCAGAAGACAGTTTGCAGACAACGTGGAGCAAAACATAGTGCACGGCTCCGACTCCCCCGAAAACGCCAGGGTGGAGATTGCCTACTTCTTCAACGCCCTGGAGCTTCAAGGAAGCTAAAAGGGTCGGCGGACGCAGCTCCTTGACACCCTGGAGGGAGCGTGCTAATGTCCGCGGGAAAAGGGGTTCAAAAAAAAAGGGGAAGCAATCATGAAAAAGAGCGCGAGCTTGATCCTGGTTTTACCTCTGGCCTTGGCATTTGTGGGTTCGGCATTCGCTGTGGAGCTTTGGACTCCGCCTCTTCGAAGCAATGGAGACGTTCTTGGCTGTACAGTATTGAATCTGGGTCCAGGCTCGGTTCAGGTGAACGCTAAATTGATCGACGGGGGAGTTGTTAAGGCAGAGGGGACTCTTACAATTTCACCAGGCGTTGCCCAGGAGGTGACTTACACCAGCTCTGACGTATATGCAGCCACTTGCAAGTTCACCTTCAACGGCTCCAAGAAGAAGGTGCGAGGGTTTGCCACCATTGTGGATTCAGGGGGTAGCACCACAAGGCTTATCGTGGAGGCGCGTTAGACCCAGGGGATTCCTTAAAGAGACAGGCTCGTAAAAAAGCGGCGGATGCTTGGCTCTTTCCAGCCGTGTCAGAAGAAACGAAAGCACCACACCCCGCTTGGATTTCCAAGCGGGGTTTTCTTATCGCGCGGGTTGGCGCGACTGACTTGACATGGCCCTGGAATTTTGATAAAAGAGCAAAGCTCGCGAGGCGGCCGTGTAAGTTCTGAATTTCCTGTTCCTTTCGGGAGAGGCGCAGGATCGGGGGGGGTGAATCCTTGGTCCTGCATCACATATCCAGGCTGATGCGGAGGTGGCCGTGATCCAGCTCGATTACACGCTCCTCATCCAGATGGGCAATTTTCTGGTCCTTCTTTGGCTCCTCAACAAGTTCCTCTATAAGCCTATCCTAGGAGTTCTGGATGAGCGCAGGCGCCGCATGGAGGCCTCTGAGCGCTCGGTCCGGGAGTTCCAGGAGCGCGCCTCCATTCAGTGGGAGCAATACCAGGCTGAGCTCCAGAAGGCCAAGAGTGCAGCCGCGGCCGAGAAGGAAAAACTAAAGGCAGAGGGGACCGAGGCGGAGCGAAAGCTTCTGGAGCAGGCCCGTCTAGAGGCGAGCCGCTCGGTGGAGGAGTCCAGAAAGATCCTGGAAGAGCAACTCCAGCAGGCCAGGCAGGCCCTTAGGGCCCAGGCGGACACCCTAGGCCTGGAAATGGCCGAGAAAATCCTGGGGAGGGGCCTCAGATGATGGGCAGGAGCTCTTGGAAAAGCTTTCTTGTGATCCTGGCCTGGATGCTTCCGGCTTGGGCCCTTGCATCCGGCGGAGGCCATGAGGTGGAGCTGGAAAGCGGTTTCACCTTGGCCATGCGGGTGGTGAACTTCATTTTACTGGCCGGGCTTCTTTATTATTTTCTCAGAAAGCCTGTACGCAATTTCTTGAACCAAAGACAGCAGGGCGTGAAAGAGGCCTTGGAGGAAGCTGAGCGAGCCAAGCTTGAAGCCGAGGTCCGTTTTAAGGAGATGGAGAAGAAACTGGCCCAGGCCCAGAAGGAGATGCAAGAGCTCAAGAGCATGCTTCTGGAGCAGGGCCGCTTGGAGAAAGAACGTATCTTGGCCAATGCCCAAAAAGAGGCGGAAAAGATCCGCAAACAGGCCCAGATCACGGCCGAGCAGGAACTGAAGAAAGCCCAATCCATACTGCGCAAGGAAGCGGTGGAGCTGGCCACGCGCATTGCCGAGGCGCTCCTTAAAGAACGCATCGATCCCAAGGACCATGAAAGGTTGAACCGACAGTACGTGGAGAGCGTGGGGAAGACGGCCTGATGAACGAGATCATAGCAAAACGCTACGCCAGGGCGCTCATTCAGATAGGACAGGAAGACGGGCAGTACGAGCAGTACGGCCGGGAGCTCAAGGCCTTTCAGGAAGTGCTGGAGGCCAGCCCGGAGCTTAGGGCCGTGATGGTGAATCCCATTTATGAAAGGGAGGACAAGAAAGGTCTCCTCGGCGCCATACACAAGAGGCTGAATCTCTCCCAGGTGGTGAGGAATTTTCTTCTCCTTCTCGTAGACAAACGCAGGATAGGTTCCTTCAAGGACATAGTGCGCTGCTACGAGGCCCTGGCAGATGAGCTGGCAGGCAGGGTGACTGCCAAGGTGGCCTCGGCGGTTCCCCTGGATGAAGCAATCCTCCAGGAGCTCAAGAAGCGTTTGGAAACCATGACCGGCAAACAGGTATTCCTTCAGGTGCAGCAGGAGCCGGAGCTCATCGGCGGGGTGGTCACACAGATAGGGGATACGGTTTTTGACGGCAGTGTCCGCACGCAGCTTGCGGGCATTAAAGAAACTCTTTTGAAGGGGTGATCCATGGCCATGCAGATCAAGGCGGAGGAGATCAGCGAAATAATCCGGGCGCAGATACGGGATTATGACAAGAAGATAGAGATGAGCGAGACCGGTGTGGTGCTGTCCGTTGGGGATGGTATCGCCAGGGTTTACGGCGTGGAAAACGTCATGTCCATGGAGCTGCTGGAGTTCCCCAACGGGGTTCTGGGTATGGCCCTGAACCTGGAAGAGGACAATGTGGGTGTGGCCATCCTAGGAGACGACAAAGAGATCAAGGAAGGGGACCTGGTGAAGCGCACCGGTCGTATCGCCCAGGTGCCTGTGGGTGACGCGGTCATAGGCCGAGTGGTGGACCCTGTGGGGAACCCCCTTGACGGGAAAGGCCCGGTGGACGCCAAGGAGTTCAGGCGTATAGAGATGATAGCCCCTGGGGTGGTGGCCCGACAGCCCGTGAAAGAGCCTATGTACACGGGTTACAAGGCTGTGGACGCCATGACTCCCATAGGGCGCGGACAAAGGGAGCTGATCATTGGAGACCGGCAGATAGGCAAGACGGCCATGGCCGTGGACGCCATCATCAACCAGAAAGATTCCGGAGTGCTATGCATTTACGTGGCAGTGGGCCAGAAGAAGTCCACGGTGGCCCAAGTGGTGGAAGCTCTCAGGCGTTACGGGGCCATGGACTACACGGTGGTGGTGGCCGCCTGCGCCAGCGACCCGGCAACCCTTCAGTTCATAGCCCCTTATGCAGGCTGTGCCATGGGCGAATACTACAGGGACTCGGGGCGTCACGCCTTGATAATCTACGACGACCTCTCCAAGCAGGCTCAGGCATACAGACAGGTTTCCTTGTTGCTCAGAAGGCCCCCTGGAAGGGAGGCTTACCCCGGGGACATTTTCTACAACCACTCCAGGCTTCTGGAGCGGGCTGCAAAGCTCAACGACGAGTTGGGAGGAGGCAGCCTAACGGCCCTTCCCATCATCGAGACCCAGCAGGGAGACGTCTCCGCCTATATCCCCACCAACGTCATCTCCATAACCGACGGGCAGATTTACCTGGAGCCGGGCTTGTTCTTCTCAGGGGTGCGACCTGCCGTAAACGTAGGCCTCTCGGTCTCGCGGGTGGGTGGAAGCGCACAGGTCAAGGCCATGAGGCAGGTGGCGGGCAGCCTCAGGTTGGATCTGGCCCAGTACAGGGAATTGGAGGCGTTCGCCCAGTTCGGCAGCGAGCTGGACAAGGCCACCCAGGCCCAGCTCAACAGGGGCATGAGGCTGGTGGAGGTGCTCAAACAGCCTCAGTATCAACCCATGCCTGCTGAAAAGCAGATTTTGATCATTTACGCGGGCACCAGGGGCTTTTTGGACAAGTACCCGGTAGAGGCTGTGCAGCGTTACGAGAAGGAACTCTTTGAGTTCCTGGAGACCAAGTACAAGGAGATCTTCTCGGGCCTCAAGGCCAAGTGGGTTATAGATGAAGAGCTGGACAAGAAGATTGAGAACGCCCTGAAAGAGTTCGACACTGTGTTCCAGGCCCAGGCGTAAAGGCCCGGGTGCTGGAGATCCCGAGGCGAGAGAGACCCAGATGGCGACGCTGAGAGACATCCGACGCAAGATCGCTGCGGTAAAAAAGACGCAGCAGATCACCAGAGCCATGAACATGGTGGCCTCGGCCAAGCTGAGAGGCGCCCAGGAGAGGGTGCAGGCTTTCCGGCCCTACGCGGAAAAGTACGGCGAGGTAGGCCGCTCAGTGGCCCAAAGGGTGGAGCAGGACGCTCACCCCCTTCTGGTCAGAAGGCAGGTCCGCAAAGTAGGGATCCTTCTGATCACGGCGGATCGCGGGCTTTGCGGCAGCTTCAACACCAATCTCATAGTAAAGGCCGAGAAGGAGGCCAAGGCCAGGGCCTCGCAGGGACAAGAGGTTTGTTTTTTCCTGGTGGGGCGCAAGGGAAGGGACTTTTTTCGGCGCCAGAAAAGGGACATCCGTCAGACATATGTGGACAACCGCAGAATCACTTACGATCTGGCCGCCCGTGTGGCAGAGGACCTTATCACCGCCTATGTGCAGGAGCAGGTGGACGAGGTGCTGCTCATTTACAGCCGCTTTGTGAACGTGGCTGTGCAAAGACCGCAGGTAGTGAGCCTGCTGCCTTTTGCTCTTCCCCAGGAACAAGGACCTGGAGGTGTTGACTATTTGTATGAGCCAGCCCCCAACATACTACTGGAGGCAATCCTTCCCGAGCAGTTAAGGGTGCAGGTGTTTGCGGCTCTCCTGGAGAACAATACCAGCGAGCAGGCCGCCCGAATGACCGCCATGGACAATGCCACCCGCAACTGCAAGGACATGATCGAGCGGCTGACTCTGGTGTACAACAAGGCTCGACAGGCGGCCATCACAAAAGAGCTCATGGACATTGTGGGAGGGGCGGAAGCCTTGAAAAAGGCATGAGGCATAGTCTTTCCGTGACAAAGATGAGTCAGGGCACTTCTAGGCGAGGAGGTCTAGCGGACCATGAACGTGGGTAAAATCGTGCAGGTCATCGGGAACGTGGTGGACGTGGCGTTCGAGAAGGGAAAACTTCCCCCCCTGCTCAATGCCCTCACCGTCACCAATCCCACCATCGATGAAACCGAAGACAATTTGGTTATCGAGGTGGCCCAGCATCTGGGGGACAACGTGGTGCGATGCATAGCCATGGACACCACGGACGGGCTTCGCCGTGGAATGCCCGTCAAAGACACCGGGGCGCCCATTGTCATGCCCGTGGGTCACGAGACCCTGGGCAGGGTGCTCAATGTGGTGGGCCGTCCGGTGGACGGCTTGGGGCCGGTGACGGCCAAGAAATACTATCCCATTCATCGTCCGGCCCCCGCCTTCGTGGAGCAGGACACCAGCGTCACGGTTTTGGAGACAGGGGTCAAAGTCATAGACCTTCTTGTTCCCTTCCCAAGAGGCGGCAAGATGGGGATGTTCGGGGGCGCCGGGGTGGGGAAAACCGTGGTAATGATGGAGATGATTCACAATATCGCCATGCAGCATGGAGGAATTTCCGTCTTTGCAGGAGTGGGGGAGCGAACCAGGGAAGGTAATGATCTTTACCTGGAAATGAAACACTCCGGGGTTATAAACAAGGCTGCTCTCATCTACGGGCAGATGACCGAGCCTCCGGGGGCCAGAGCCAGGGTGGCCCTCTCGGCCTTGACCGCTGCAGAGTATTTTAGGGACGAAGAAGGCCAGGACGTGCTGCTGTTCATAGACAACATCTTTAGATTCACCCAGGCCGGTTCAGAGGTTTCGGCGCTTCTGGGCCGCATGCCCAGCGCAGTGGGTTACCAGCCCACCCTGGGCACTGACCTGGGAGCCTTGCAGGAGCGCATCACCTCCACCACCAAGGGTTCCATCACATCTGTGCAATGCGTGTATGTGCCTGCCGATGACCTGACCGACCCGGCTCCGGCCACCACCTTCGCCCACCTGGACGGAACTGTGGTGCTTTCCCGCCAGATAGTGGAGCTGGGTATTTACCCGGCTGTGGACCCTTTGGATTCCACAAGCCGCATCCTGGATCCCAACTACCTGGGCGAAGAGCACTATCAGGTGGCCCGCGCGGTGCAGAAAACCCTCCAGAAATACAAAGACCTCCAAGACATAATAGCCATCTTGGGCATAGACGAGCTCTCGGAGGAAGACAAGCTAACAGTGGCCAGGGCCAGAAAGATCCAGAGGTTCTTATCCCAGCCTTTCCATGTGGCCGAGGAGTTTACCGGCAGACCCGGGGCATATGTGCCTTTGGCCGAGACCATCCGGGGCTTCAAGGAGATAGTGGAGGGCAAGCATGACGAGCTTCCCGAGCAGGCCTTTTACATGGTGGGGACAATAGAGGAGGCCTTGGAGAAGGCCCACAAGATGGCCGAGGCTTAAATCAGCGAACCGACCCCGGCCGAATCTTGATGGTCGGTGAAGAGGAAGGCTCATGGCGGAATCTCGCATTCAACTGGACATTGTTACACCTGAGAAGCTGGCTTTCACCGGTCAGGTGGAAGAGGTCAACCTGCCTGGGGTGCTGGGGGAGTTCGGGGTTCTTCCTGGTCACACACCTTTTCTGAGTGAGCTTCGGATAGGCCCCATGCATTTCAGATCTGAGGGGAAGCTGGAGTGGTTCGCCATTAACAGAGGCATAGCCGAGGTGACCCCCACCAAGGTTACGGTGCTGGTGCGCACTGCTGAATCCAGCCAGGAGATAGATGTAGCCAGAGCTGAGGCCTCCAAAGCCAGAGCCGAGCAAAGGCTCAAGGATAGGCAGGAGGGGGTGGATGTGGCCAGAGCCGAGGCCTCACTTCAGAGAGCCCTGGCCCGGCTCAAAGTGGCCAGGGTGTGAAATAGAATCTTTAAATGAGTCGTGAATCGGGCGCCCTCAGGAGTTGACATCCAGGGCGCTTTGCGTTTCCAATGAGATTGAATAGCGCTCAACCCGCATTATTCACGCGCAGTGGATAGTGCGGGCCATCTTAATGACATGTTTGAACAAACCGGTCCATACTCAAAAGCACCCTGCCTTTGTATTTCAAATTTGGTGTTGTTTTGAGTCGGAATATATAGTAGTGCATCGGGTGTTCGGGGGCGTAGCCCCCAAAGTTATGGGCTTTGGAGAATAATCCGGGCTAGCTCAGCTGATGGGGCTGAATTTTTTGACAAAGCGCTGGCCTTAGGGGCTGGAGCCCCAAACACCGGCACATTGGGCCCTTTGAGGTTAAAAGATCGGCCGGGCCCGAAGCCCAAGATTCAGCTGAGTTTCATGAGGAATGAGTTTGTCTCTTCAGGATTCTAAGCTGGCTCGTATCAACCTTTGATTGTTGTTCATGTGCGGGTTAGGAAGGGGAGGGGAAAAAGTGGATCCGGCCGCCAGAGTTCTGTTGATAGACGATGAAGGCACGCTTTTGGAGTATCTTTCCAAAAGACTTGTGCGCGAGGGTTTTTCAGTACTTACGGCGGAGTCCGGGGAAAAGGCTCTGGAGATAGCACGCGCGCAGGCATTTGACGTGGCGGTGGTGGATCTCAAAATGCCGGGCATGGACGGTGTTGAGACCCAAAGGAAGCTGAAGCAGCTCCAGCCCTTTATACAATGCATCGTGCTCACGGGCCACGGCTCCATTCAGACCGCTTTGGAGAGCGGCAAGCAGGACGCCTTCCAGTACCTTCTCAAGCCGGCTGATTACGGGGTGCTTCTGGAGGCAGTCAAGGGGGCCTTTGTTCGGGCCATGGAAGCCCGCCAAAGGGAATTCGACCGTAGACTGGAAGAGCTGACCAAAGCGGGCCTAGGGGCCAAGGCTTTGAGAAGCGCGGTGGTGGAGTTGAGAAAAAGTCTTGGTTTCCCGGAGGAATAGGAATCTTCTTTGCAAGCCCAATAAGAGCGGCTCAGCCAGTTCTGTTCGAAGGCAGTTGCTGAGGCCGGGCAATCCGCCCCAAGCCCGAGAGGTCCATGGATCTGCAGGAAAAAGGCGCATCCTTCCCCAAAGAAAATCCAAAGCTCTTAAGGCTTTCCAGGGAACTGAACATCTGCAGGGCCGAGTTGGAGCAGGCTCGTTCCTACTTGCAAGGCATATTACAGAACACCACTGACATGATCTTCGCCACCGACGTGGAAGGCATCCTCTTCTCGTTTAGTTTGGGGGGCGAGAGAATACTGGGATTTTCCGCAGCTGAGCTTCTGGGTACAAAGGTAAGCGATCTAGCAGTCAAACAGGAGAGGCTTCAAGAGGCCTTAAGGGAGGCTGGAGAAAAGGGAAGTCTCAGTTTGCTGGATGTGCCCTTCAAGACAAAAGGCGGCCAAGAAGCCTTCTGCAACGTCTCCTTGGTGGCCCTTCGAAACCGCCGGGGCGAGCAAGTGGGCACCATAGGCATCTGCCAGGACATAACCCGTTGGAAAAGCATCCAGGAGAGCCTGAAGTCCATAGAAAGGTTCGCCGAGATGGGAAGGTTGGCAGCCGGCATAGCCCACGAAATAAATAACCCTTTGGCTGTGATTCAGGAGATAGCGGGCTGGGGAATAACCCTTCTTTCGGACCAGAAAGAAAAGGACAAAATCACAGCCGAGCTGCAAAAGGCCCTGGAAGACATTTTGGAACAGACCAAGCGCGGCAGCAGCATCACCCACCAGCTTTTGGGTTTTGTGAGGGAAGCACCCCCCACCATTCAGCCTCTGGACTTGGCCCAAGTGGTGGCCCGGGCCGTGGGGTTCTTGCGCCACGAGCTGAGCAAAGCCCTGGTCCAAGTGGAGATAATCAAGCCTGAGGGGGAGCTGTG
>Ga0068707_1003226_pt1 | contig 11418 bp, 9 predicted proteins | sample YNPNPMetaG_FD_66600 | JGI IMG/M metagenome (GOLD analysis project Ga0068707, IMG submission 66600) | Anoxygenic and chlorotrophic microbial mat microbial communities from Yellowstone National Park, USA - YNP NP MetaG | ecosystem: Environmental > Aquatic > Thermal springs > Hot (42-90C) >... | reverse complement strand
CCCGTGGAGGTGGAGGTGCGGCTGCCGCCGCTGTGGCAGGCGGCCGCTTCGTTGCCGCTGCGTCGGGACGGCGACCGGCTGGTGTCGACCTTCGATCGGTTGCCGGCGGCGGCGCTGGGTCTGGGCGTCCGGCCGGCGGGCGAGCGGTGGAGCCGATGGGAGCGGTGGTTGCCGTGGGTCGGGGCCGGGGCGGGACTGGTCCTGTTGCTGGGGCTGGCGGGGGCGGTCGTGTTCAGGGGGTTGGGCCGCGAGCGTCCGGGTCGCCGATGATGCAGCGCATGAGGTCGCTGCCCATCCTGCCACAGGCGAGGTCGGCGCAGGCGGCCAGGCGCATCGGGGAGATCGGCATGTCGTCGTCCGTCCCGGCTCGGCCGCAGAGCCGCTCGTCGAGTTGCCGGCGGATCTCCGCCTGCGTCACGCCGGCGACTTCGTCCGGGATCGTTTCGCGAGGGCGCACTCGAACAGCCAGTCGGCGACGACGGCGCACGGAGCGCGCGCCGGGGGCCGAACTCTAGCATCGTCGCGGGCGCGGGGGCGATGCGCTTTGATGACATCCCGGGCGGCGAAGGTGACGCGTTTTGACAGCGCTTCGGAGCGCGGCGCAGGATGGGGTGCGCGATGCGCGCGGAGGCGCGGGCAATGGATGCGGCGATCGGCCGGGGGTGGGACAGGAGGGTGGCGACGGGGTCGGGCGACGACGACGACCACGACGACAACGACGACCCCGACCGAAGAGGGTGGGTGGGACGGAGGGGGTGGGGGGTCTTGCCGTGGGTGGTGCTGGTCTGGATCTGCGGGTGCGGCGCGGAGCGGCGCGAGTCGGCCGGGGGAGATGCGGAGGAGGCGGGCGGGGGGAGCGAGGGGGCGCGGGCGGGTCGGCCCGCGAGCGGGTGGGACGGGGCCGGTGACCGGGACGGCGGGGGCGCCGGCGTCGCGGACGGTGCCGTCGGTACGGGCGGCGATGCTCGGGGCGAGGCGGAAGGGGCCGAGGCGGGGGCGGCACCGCTGGGGCTGCTGGGGCCGGACGGGTGGGTGCGGTGCGGCGAGCCGCCGCCGGGGATGGCGTGCATTCCGGGCGGGCCGTTCGTGCGGGGCGACGACCGGGGGGAACCGGACGAGCGGCCGGCGGCGGAGATCGAGGTCTCGACGTTCTACCTGGACCGGTACGAGGTGACGAACGCGGCGTACCGGCGGTGCATGGAGGCGGGGGCGTGTCGGCTGCGGCACCACTATCCGCACTTCCAGGACCCGGAGCAGCCGGTGGTGGCGGTGACGTGGGAGGACGCGCGGGCCTACTGCGCGTGGGCGGGGAAGCGGCTGCCGACGGAGGCCGAGTGGGAGAAGGCGGCGCGCGGGGGAGACGGGCGGGAGTACGCGTGGGGGAACGACCCGCCGACGTGCGAGCGGGCGATGTACCGGGGGTGCGAGCCGGCGTGGGCGCGCCCGGTGGGTTCGTTCGCGGCGAATCCGTGGGGGGTGTTCGACCTGTCGGGCAACGCGTACGAGTTCGTGCAGGACTGGTACGCGCCCTGTTACCGGGGTTGCGCGGGGGAGTGCGGCGCGGCGTGTTTCGGCCGCGACCCGCGGGGGCCGTGCGGCGGGGCGGATCCGTGTCCCGGGCGGGAGCGGCGGGTGTTGCGGGGCGGTTCGTGGTTCTGGCCGGCGGAGCAGTTGCGGGTGGCGAACCGGCGGGGGATGCGACCCGACTCCGGCGGCCACCGGCTCGGTTTCCGCTGCGCGCTGGACGCCCCGTACGAGCGTCGGCCGGAGCCGCCGTCGCCGCCCGGGACGGGGGTCCGGCCGTTGACGGCGGCGGAGCGGGAGACGTTGTTCGGCGTGGCGGGGGAGCCGTTGTCGCGGCGGCGTTTCGACGACCGGCATTTCGCGCTGTCGAACGAGAGCGACCATGCGTTGTGGCTGCCCTACGTCGCCGACCTCGGCGGCGGGTACCTGGGAGTCGGGGCGGACCAGAACTACACGCTGTTCGCGGCGGCGCGATCGGACCTCGTGTGGCTGATCGACTACGACGCGGTGGTGACGCAGGCGCACCGGATCTACCGGGCGTTGATCCTGGAGTCGGTGTCGCCGGACGAGTTCCTGTTGCGCTGGGAGCCGTTCGACGAGCCGGCGACGCGGGAGCTGCTCGAGGCGGCGTTCGCGGGCGACCCGGACCGGGCGGAGCTGCTCGATCTGTTCGCGGCGTTGCGGCCGGCGGCGGGGCGCTATTTCGAGCGGGTGGCGGCGCGGCGGGCGCCGGACGGTGGGCCGGGTTCGTGGCTGGCGGACCCGGCGTGGTACCGCCGGGTGCGGGCGATGTTCGCGGCGGACCGGGTCCGCATCGTGCCGGGCGACCTGCGGGGCGAGGGAGCGATGCCGGCGATCGCGGCGTCGCAAAGGGCGCTCGGGGCGCCGATGCGGGTGTTCTACCTGTCGAACGCGGAGGAGTACTTCGCCTACAATGAAGCATTCCGCCGGTCGGTCGGGGCGATGCCGTTCGACGAGCGGTCGGTGGTGTTGCGGACGGTGGCGCGGCCGGTTCCGGGCGCGACGCGGCGGGCGTGGCACTACCAGGTGGAGCCCGCGCAGGAGTTCGCGGAGCGGTTGCTGGTGCGGCGGGTGGAGCGTTTCGCGAGCTACGCGGACGAGGCGTCCTATTCGGCGGAGGGGGGGGTGTCGTTGTTTCCGGGGTTGTCGGTGGGGGTGTCCGGCGGGCGGGGTGGGGATCCATAGGCGCCGACCCGGCCGGTCCGAGCCGGCGGGAGGAAACGGGGGAGTGCGGTCGTTCCCGCCGAGGCGTGGGTCGCTTGATGGTCGTCGGCGCCCGGGGTAGCCTTTCGGCGTGGCTGCGGTTCCGCCGGCGATACGGGAGGTGATCGATCGGGCGATGCTTGCGGTGCGGGACGCCTTCCCCGGCCGATTGCGCTCGGTCGCGCTGTTCGGATCGCAGGCGCGCGGAGAGGCGACGGCCCGGAGCGACGTCGACCTGGCGATTGTGGTGTCGGGGAGGGGCGCGGACGACTACGGTGTCCTGACGAGGTCGCTGGGGGTGCACGGTCTGCGGGAGCCGCCGTTCATTTCGGCGGTGATCTGGTCCGACGTCGATCTGGCCGGTCACCCGTGGCTGTTGATCGACGTCGCCGTCGACGGCATCGTGCTGCTCGACGACGGCGTGCTGGGCCGGGAGATGGAGGCGGTCCGGCGGCGGCTCGCGGCGCTCGGATCGCGGCGGGTTCGGCTGCCCGACGGCACCTGGTACTGGGATCTCAAGCCGGACTGGAAGCCGGGGGACGTGGTCGAGATATGACGAGCGATCTCCGGGCGCGGGACCTTCTCTGGTACGCGCGGGGGGTTCTCGCCGAGGCCCGCGCGGCGTTCGGCGCGGGGGTATGGAACGGCGCGGTGCGGCGTGGCCAGGAGGCGCTGGAGATGAGCCTGAAGGCGGTGCTGCTGCACCTGGGCGCCGATTACCCTCGCGTGCACGACGTGGCGCCGGCCCTGGTGGCGCTGCTCCGGCAGCGGGGGGTGGCGTTCGACGAGCAGCGCGTGGCGGGGCTGGAGCGGGCCTCCGCGGAGCTTGCGGACAAGCGCGCCCCGGCGCTCTACCTGGAGATCCTCTGCACCGAGGAACAGGCGTCGAGCGCGGTGCGGGCCGCCGAGGATGCGTTCGCCTTCGCCTGCGAGAGGATCGGTCCGCCGCCCGAGGGTCCCTTCCGCCCGCGTGCCTGAGCGGGCGGGGCCGAGGAAGGGACGGCGCTTCCGCGCGGTAGTGCGGCGGGTGAGGCGTTTCGCGAGCTACGCGGACGAGGCGTCCGATTCGGCAGAGGGGGGGTGTCGTTGTTTCCCGGTGCGTCGTTGCGGTCGTCGGGCGGGCGGGGGGTGCGGGTCTGGCGCAGGAGGGTTTCGACGCGCAGGAGGAGGTCGTGAACTCCTTCGCCGGTGGCGGCGGACACGGCGAGCAGTTCGACGCCGCGGCGGGCGAAGAAGCGTTCGAGGCGCGGGCGGGCGGCGCGGACGTCGGGCAGGTCGAGCTTGGTGAGGACGACGATCTGGGGTTTGGCGGCGAGGGCCGCGGAGTAGGCGCGGAGTTCGGCGTTGAGGGCGTCGTAGTCGGCGAGGGGCTTGCGGCCGGGGGCGGGGTCGAGGGTGACGAGGTGGAGGAGGACGGCGGTCCGTTCGACGTGCCGCAGAAATCGGAACCCGAGCCCGGCGCCGCGGGCGGCGCCGGGGATCAGGCCGGGGATGTCGGCGACGACGAAGGTGCGTTCGGGGCCGAGGGTGACGACGCCGACGTGGGGGACGAGGGTGGTGAACGGGTATGGGGCGACCTTGGGTCGGGCGCGCGAGACGGCGCGGATCAGGGTTGACTTGCCGGTGTTGGGGAAGCCGAGGAGTCCGACGTCGGCGAGGAGCTTGAGTTCGAGGCGGACGCGGCGTTCCTCGCCGGGGGCGCCGGGTTCGGCCTTGTGGGGCGAGCGGTTGCCCGGGGTGGCGAAGCTCCTGTTCCCGCGGCCGCCGCGGCCGCCGCGGGCCAGGACGACGCGCTCGCCGGGGCGGCGGAGGTCGGCGAGGAGCTGGCCGGTGTCGAGGTCGGTGGCGACGGTGCCGACGGGGACGCGGACGACGAGCGGTTCGGCGTTGCGGCCGAAGCGGTCGTTGCCCTGTCCGTGCCCGCCGCGGGGCGCTTCGAGGCGCGGGGCGAGGCTGAGCTGGAGGAGGGTGCGGAGGTTTTCGGCGGCTTCGAGGATGACGTCGCCGCCGTTGCCGCCGTCGCCGCCGGAGGGTCCGCCGCGGGGGCGGTAGCGTTCGCGGCGGAAGGCCACGCAGCCGTCGCCGCCGTCCCCCGCGCGCACCTCCACGGTGACCTCGTCGATGAACTGCACGGCCGTCCCGTCCCGCGCCGCTGGTTCAGGGCGGCCCCAGCTCGTAGTCGGCAAGAATGTCGACGCCGCCGAGAAGGGCGTTGCCGGCGTGCTGGACGTAATCGATGCGGACGACGGGGTCGTCGAAGCCGCCGGGCATCCCGCCTGCGGCGCGATCGGGGCGCGGGAACAGCGGGCCGGCGTCGGCGGCGTAGCGCAGGCGGATCAGGAACGACAGCGACCGGCGCACCTGCTCGAGGACGACCAGGTTGGGCCGACCCATCGCCTGGCCCAGCTTGTAGGTCGCGACGGCGGCCTCGGTGCGACCGGCGACGGGGGTGGTGCGGGGGGCGAGGAACGGAGTGACGACATAGGCGCCCTCGAAACCGAACGGCGGCTCGCCCTCCTCCGTCTGCATCTCGCGCAGGAACGCGGCGAATGCCTCGCAGAAGTCGAGGTACGCGTCGCTCTGCACCTCGGGGAAGGCCTCCAGCGCCGCGATGCAGGTCCAGTGTTCCTCGCCGTAGAAGTAGGCCGACCCGAAGAAGGACCAGTTGTCGGTGGTGAGGAAGTCGAGGGCGGCGCGGACGCGGTCGAGGAGGTCGGGGTCCTGGAGGACGCGGTAGGCTTCCATCAGGGCGAGGGTGGCCTCGCCGGAATAGTAGAGCAGTCGGTCGGGAAAGCGACGGTCCTGGGCCGGGTCGTACAGGTGGATGAAGTCGCCGTCGGGCTCCTGGAGCCAGACGAGGAACTCGGTGAGGCGCCGGAGGGGTTCGAGGTACTTGCCTTCGCCGGTGCCGCGTTCGTACTCGGCCATGGCGACGATGGCGAGGGCGGTGGAGCCGGCGTCGACGACGCCCTGACCGACGCAGCGGCCCGGGGCGGGGTTGCAGTCACGCAGTTCGCGTTCGACAAGGTAGTCCAGGGCGCGGGCGGCGGCGGCGCGGGCGGTGGGGTCGCCGGTCTTGCGATGCGCGAAGGCGAGGAAGTAGGCGGCGCCGGCGTGGCGGGGGAGCGAGTAGCCGAAGTCGAACGGGGCGTCGGCGAGCGGGTCGTAGTCGTACTGGAAGCGGCCGTTGGGTTGGAGCATGCGGTCGAGCCAGCGGACGCCGTCGAGGGCGGCGGCGCGGTAGTCGTCGACGCTGCGGGGCGGCGGGTTGAGGATGCGGCCGGCGACGAGGCGTTCGGGGGGGTGTCCGGGGCGTTCGACGAACTCGGCCGTGCGGAAGCGCCGGAGGGACGGGTGCTGTTCGTCCCACGCCTCGTCCGGCAGGTGGGTGCCGAGCCAGAGCGACTCCACGGCGCGCGGGACGTCGAGCCCGGCCTTCATCTGGCCGCCGGGGAGGGGGAGGAAGGCGGAGTACATGCGGGCGCGCAGAAGGTCGTCCGGGTAGAGGCGCGGGGTTCGGTCGGCGAGGCGGAGGGCGACGCCGTCGAGAGTGGCGACGAAGGAGGCGGAGGCGGCAAGGACGGGCCATTCGAGGACGGCCTGTTCGCCGACGACGAACGAGAGGTGGAATCGCGCGCGGGCGAGGTCGATCTTTTCGAAGCGTCCGGCGACGCGGGCTTCGCCGAGCGCCCGGGTGGCCTGGGCGGCGAGCTCGCCGAGCGTGGGGGCTTCGAACTCCTGCCGGAAAGCCGGGAGGCCGTCGTGCCAGAGCAGGACGCGGACCGGGCCCGGCAGAGGGGTGTGGGCGGCCTGGCCCAAGTCGCCCGGGACGCGACCTTCGGCGGCGTCGCGCAGCGCGGCCAGCAGCGCCGCGACCTGTTCGGGTTGCGGCGGGTCGGCCGGCTCAAGGCGGACGCAACGGGAAATGGCGATCGATCCGAGAAGGGTGATAACGGCCCAGGCGGCGAGGCCGTCGCGCAGCCACGATCGGCGGCGCCACCCCGGGGTGCCGGTCGTCCTTGCAGGATGGGCGTCGTTCATGCGGGCCTCCGGCCGTCCTTCTCGGCGGCGCCGGGTTCGGCACCCGCCTCGACGGCGGGCCCGGGGGCGTCGGCCTTGACGTCGGGTCCCGGCGCGGCGGCGGGGGGCGCCGCGGTCCCGCCGGCGGTCGTCGCCGGGGCGGCGGCGGGTCGCAGGAGGACGAGGGCGAGGACGGGGTAGACGACGAGGTAGGGGAGGACGGTGAAGACGAGGAGGGTGAAGAAGGCGGAGGCGCCGCGACCGAGGTCGCCGTAGATCCCCTTGAGGTAGGCGGCGGTCCAGACGAGGGCGGTGGTGAACGCGAGGCCGGCGACGAGGGCGACGGCGGCGGAGACGCGGGCGAAGAGCGGGGCCCGGCGCAGGCCGCACAGCAGGGCGGCGCCGGAGCCGGCGAGGACGGTGGCCACGACGCCGAGGGTCAGGTCGACGGGCAGGTAGCGGGCGCGAAGCGCCGCGAGGGGGACGACGGCGAGGCCGATGCCCAGGATGACGTGTCCGGTGCCGAGTCCGAGGCGGACGCGACGGTCGATCCCGTTGCGGTTCTGCATCTTGCGCAACCTCCCGCTTCGGCGGCCGAGCCGCCGGGCGGTGCAGAATCTAGCCGGAAGTCGGGGCGGGTCGCAACCCCGCCGCGAGCCGGCGAGCCGGCGCGGCCGGGATCGAAGGGGCGACGGGGAAGCGAGACCACGGTCGGCGGGGAAAGGCGCGTGTCAGGGCAAGGGTCGGGGGCGACCGACCGAGGTCGAGCCGGCGTCGCGGCGGAGGAACGGATTGTTCAGGTCGATGCCGGGACGGCCCGCGTCCACCGGCGGAGGGGGGGGAGGAGGAGGAGGAGGAGGCAGGGCGGAAGCATCGGCGGCCGGGGCGCCGGCATCGCGGCGGGGGACGGGGGCGCGCCGTTCGAGGGCAATTTCCAGCTCGCGATCCTGGGACAGGGTCACGAGCTGCGCGGCCGGTTCGTAGCCGCGCGCGACGACCTCGACCTTCACATCGGGGGCGCCGCGGCGGAAACGTCCCTCGTACGGGTTGTCGACCTTCGCGCCATCGATGCGAATTTCGGCCCCGGCCGGCCGGGTGGTGATGCGGAGCACGACGACGTCGGTGGAAGGCGGCAGCGCTGCGTCGGGCGCATCGCCGGGCGTCGCCGTCGACGAGGCATCCGGGGCGACGTCGAGCGGGGCGGCGTCGGGTTCCGCGGGTGGCCGGGCGACGTCGGGAAGCCTTCCGGGAGCGGCGTCCGTCGAGGCGCGGACGGCGACGGCGGAGACATCGGGTCCGTTCGAGCCGGCCTCGGCCGCGGGGCCGGCGGACCCGCCGCGGAGGAAGAGGTACCAGACGGCGGCGGCGGCGGCAAGGACGCCGAGGCCGACGGCGGCCCAGAGGCCGGCGCGGCCGCGGTGGACGGCGAGGTGGGCGGTGGCGGCGCCGGAGGCGAGGCCGTCGCGGCCGGTTCGGGGGAGGCCCCGGGGCGGCGGGGGCGGGGCGGAGGAGAGGGCGGTGCGTTGGGCCGATCGCATCAGGGCGGAGGGCGACAGGCCGCCGAAGTGCTCGCGCAGTTCCGGGTCGGCGATGAGACCGCCGAGTGCTTCGGAGAACTCGCGGGCGCTGGCGAACCGGTCCTCGCGCTGCTTGGCCATCGCCTTCCGGATCACGCGTTCCACGGCCTCGGGCAGGTCGGGCCGCAGCTCGCGGGGCGACGGCGCCTCGCCGGAGAAGATGTTGATGATCAGCTCGTTGTACGTCTCGCCGGTGAACGGGTACCGCCCGGTGAGGGCCTGGTAGAGGATCACGCCGAGGGCGTAGATGTCGGTCCGGGCGTCGATGTCCTTCTTTCCGGCGGCCTGTTCGGGGGACATGAAGTAGGGGGTGCCGAGGACGGTGCCGGTCTTGGTGAGGTGGAGGTCGGCGCCGCCGGTGCGGATCTTGGAGATGCCGAAGTCGAGAACCTTGACGTGGGCGGCGGGGTCGGTGCCGGTGGTGAGGAAGACGTTCTCGGGCTTGAGGTCGCGGTGGATGATGCCGCGGGCGTGGGCGGCGGCAAGAGCGTCGAGGACCTGGAGGGCAACGGGGACGATGAAGCGGGGGGCGACGGGACCTTCGCGGGCGAGGTAGTCGGCGAGGGTCTCGCCTTCGAGGTACTCCATGACGAGGTAGTGGGTGCCGTCGTCGGTCTGGGAGAAGTCGAAGACCCGGACGATGTTCTTGTGGCCGAGGGTTCCGGCGACGCGGGCTTCCTGGGCCAGGCGTCGCACCACTTCCTCGTCCCGGGAGTACTCGGGGTGGAGGACCTTGATCGCGACCTTGTTCCCGACGGTGACGTGTTCGCCCTGGTACACCACCCCCATGCCGCCCTCGCCGATCTTGCGGTCGACGCGGTAGCGCTTGTCGATGACGGTGCCGAGCAGTTCGTCGGACATGCGGCCTCCGGGGCGGCAAGGAGCCTATCGCAGGCGGGGGTCGAGCGCCAGATCGACGACGACGGGCAGGTGGTCGGACAGCGCGCCGGCCTCCCGGACGACTCGTCCGTCGATCCGGCGGAAGGTGGGGGAGAACCAGACGTAGTCGAGGCGTCGATTGGGGGCGTCGGCGGGGAAGGTGAAGGTGTCGGGGAGGGGGGTATCGGGGTCGAGGGCTTCGTCGAGGCCGAGGGAGCGGACGGTGGCGATGGTGCGGTCGGTGGTCATGTCCGTCTCGGGTTCGTCGGGGAAGGCGCGGCGCAAGGTCGCCTCGGGGGGGATCGCGTTGAAGTCGCCGAGGAGCAGGCGGGGGCGGTCGGGCGGGAGGGATCGGACGTAGGCGACGATGCGATCGGCCTGTTCCTCGCGGTTGCGCTGGTGGAAGGCCTCGGTGTGGACGTTGATCGCATCGAGCCACAGGCCGCCGCCGAGGTCGAGTTCGACGTGTTGGAGGGAGCGGTGCAGGTAGAACCAGTTGTACCAGAACGGGTTGGGGGGTTGGGGGAGGAGGCGGCGGACGTTGGAGCGGATGGGGAAGCGGGAGAGGACGGCCTGTCCGGATCGCATGCGGCCGTAGTGCTGGGAGGGGGGCCAGTAGGGGTACGGGACGTAGCGGCAGGTCCAGGTCTCGACGCGGGCGGCCCAGGGGTAGCCGGCCTCGCGCGCAAGCCAGGCAACCTCATCGATGCGGTAGGTGCGAGCCGAGTCGAAGTCGACTTCCTGGAGGGCGACGATGTCGGGGTTCAGATCCCGCAGGACGCGGGCGATGCCGGCGAGGTTGGCGCGGATGGTGTCGGCGGAGCGGAGGTCGCCGGCGTCGTCCCGACGGCCGCGGCCGTAGGCGATGTTCCAGGCGAGGACGCGGAGGCGCCGAGGCGGCGCGGGGGGGGATCGATCGGCGGTCGGTCCGCCGTAGCGTTCGGGCGGGACGGCGAGCGGGTCGGTGTCGTCGAAGCCGGAGGAGGCCCACAGGAGGAAGGCGGACGTCAAGGCGAGGAGACCTCCCAGGGCGACGGCGGCGACGGCGACAAGGCGCCACGGCCGGCGAAGAAGGGGCACGATCGAGCGCCCTCCCCCGCCCCGGCGAGCTATTCCTGTTCGAAGAACATCGGGACGCGCTTCTTGAGGAAGTTCTCGATCAGCTTTCGGTCCTCGTCCCGCAACATGATGAACTTGAGGCCCATGCCGGGGGTGACGTCGGGCGCCTTGGGGTCGTATTCGCGGACCCACATCACGCGACCCTTGGCGGTGATCTGGCGGCCGCCGGGAAGCTCGAAGGTGAACAGCACCTTGGAACCGATCGGCTTGACGTCGAAGGTGGCGATGAACAGACCGCCCTCGTCGAGGTTCTGGGAGAAACCGGTGTAGAACTGGGTCTCGCTGTCAAGCGTGAGCTGCTGGAGGACGTTCCAGTTGATCGTCCGCGCCGGAGCGTGTTGGCCGGCGAAGGCGCCGCCCGTGGGGGCCGGCGCCTGGGACGGCGGTCGCTGCTCGGGGGGAATCAGGGACAGCCGCTGTTTCTCCTCGGCGAAGCGCTTCTTGGCATCCTGGACGATCGGGAACAGGAGGGCGAGGGTCTTGGCCACGGCGGCGGCGGCCTCCTGCACGTCGGGGCCGCCGTTCTGGACGTCCTGGAAGATCTGGAGCGCCTGCGCCAGGTGTTCCATCGCCCCCTTGAGGATGCCGCCGCACTCGAAGCTGTCCGGCGCCTCCTTCGTCGCCTGGAACAGCAGTCCTTGTGCCTTGGCCAGGATCGGGGTGAGGCGGCCCAGCTCCGACTCGAGCGCCGGATCCCGCTGCGTCGCCTCGAGCGCCTTCATCAGGTACTCGCGAGCAGTCTGTGCCGGGTGCGTCATGGCGCAGAGCCTACAACGGCTCCGGGGAATCGCACAATAGGGTCCCGCGGATCGGCTGGGGGGAAAAGCGAGGCGGCCCTTGACGAACAGCGACTCGCGGAGTACGGATTGCGGACCGAGAGCCGGGCCACCCGGCGAGGTGGTGCCCGCGCGGAGAGGAGAGATGCCATGAGGAACCTTCGTTGGATGTCCGTGGTTGCTACGTTCACGATCCTCGCGCCGGCCGCGAACTGCGCGGATGACGACGACACCGTCACCCCGCGGCCGGACGCGCGCGACGACGGAACGACCGAGGGTGGTGCGGACGCGGATGCGGA
>Ga0068707_1003224_pt1 | contig 11419 bp, 7 predicted proteins | sample YNPNPMetaG_FD_66600 | JGI IMG/M metagenome (GOLD analysis project Ga0068707, IMG submission 66600) | Anoxygenic and chlorotrophic microbial mat microbial communities from Yellowstone National Park, USA - YNP NP MetaG | ecosystem: Environmental > Aquatic > Thermal springs > Hot (42-90C) >... | reverse complement strand
CCCGTGTCCGGCGCCGGGGGCGGCGTTCTACGGGCAGGACGCGCAGTTCGGGTGGGACCTCGTCGTGACGCCGGCGCAGCGATTCCAGCGTTCGGAGCCGGTGGCGAGCCAGCCGGTGGTCCTCGACAAGATGACGCAGCTCGAATGGCAGGGATGCGCGGCGGAGCTGACGGGGGCGGGGTGTGCGCTGGGCGGCGCATCCATGATGAACTGGGATGCCGCGGTGGCGTACTGCGAGGCGCTCGACTGGGGCGGCTACTCCGACTGGCGGCTGCCTTCCGTGCGCGAGCTGTCGAGCATCGTGAACGCCGGCAGGTTCCACCCGGCGATCGATCCGACGGCCTTCCCGGCGACGCCGTCGAATCGGTTCTGGTCGTCGTCGTCCTTCGCCGGTCTTGCCTCCAACGCATGGGGCGTGGACTTCGACTTCGGCAACGTGAACGACTACCACAAGACGTATCCGTACTATGTCCGCTGCGTTCGCCGCGGACCGTTGGATTCTTGGCGCTTTGAATCTTCGATTCTTTCCGGCGACCGTGTGGTGCGGGACACGACGACGGGCTGGATGTGGCAGGGCTGTGCCGCCGGGCAGAGCGGAGACGCGTGCGACGCGGGCGGCGCATCGTGGATGACGTGGCAGGCGGCGCTCGCGTATTGCGACGGCCTCTCGTGGGGAGGGTACGACGACTGGCGCCTGCCGGATCGGAACGAGCTGCAAAGCATCGTCGACTACAGCCGATACGCCCCGGCGATCGATCCGACGGCGTTCCCGGCGGCACCGACCGACTCGGTCTGGTCGTCGTCGTCCTACGCCGGTTCTGTCTCCCCCGCGTGGACCGTGAACTTCAACAGCGGCTACCTGATGCACGACGACAAGCCGTACACGTACTTCGTTCGCTGCGTCCGTGCCGGGCCGTGAGGTCTGGTCTTTGGTGCTTCGGGTCTTTGATCCTTCGGCGGAATCCGAGCCATCCGCGCCGTCAGGCCCTCGGGCGTGCGACCGCGGGTAGCTTGCGGTGTCGTTCGAGCCGCCGCGGCCGCCGGCGCTGGGATTCGCGGGGGGCGAGCGCGCATGGCGGATGCCTCCGAGGCGGGCGCAGGGGGGACGCGCGGGTGCTAGAGGCCGAGGGCCCGGCCGAGGATGTGGAGGCCGCGTTCCAGCCGGGCTTCGTCCAGGGACCAAGAGAGGCGCATCGCGCCGTGCGCTTCGAAGAACGCGCCGGGGGCGAACAGGAGGCCGTGCTCGGCACGAAGCTGTTCGGCGAGGGCCGGCAGATCCGGCGGGTCGTCGACGCGGACCAGGCCGAACAGGCCAGCGCCGGGTTCGACCCACGACAACCGGGGGTGGGCGGCGACCCAGGCGGCGACCTTGCGGCGTTTGTCCGGCGAGGCGTGGGCGAGGGCGCGGCGCGCCAGTTCCGGGCTCCGGAGCGCGACGGTCGCCCAGGCGGCGCTGGCCGGCGCCAGCACGGAGAGGGTCACCTGCGCGTCGGCCGCTTTTTCGATCACGTCGGGCGGCCCGGCCAGCCAGCCGCCGCGGGCCCAGCCGAGCCCTTCGAACTTGGTGACGCTGTCGGCGACGACGATCTCGCGGTCGAGACGGCGGGCGGACGGCGTTCCGTAAAAGCGGTGGTACACCTCGTTCAGCAGGAGTCGCGCGCCGGCCCGGCGCACCGCCTCGGCGGTCGCCCGGATCGCCTCGGGCGGGGAGAGCACCCCGGTGGGGTTGTTCGGTTCGGCGGCCAGCACGAGCCTGGTTCCGGGGCGGATCGCGCGCGCCACGGCGTCGGGTTCGAGCGTCCAGCCGGCCTCCGGCCGGCGATCGAAGCGGTCGACGACGGCGCCGAAGGCGGCGGGGATGTGGACGAGCGGCTCGTACGTCGGGCGTTCGACCAGGACCCGGTCGCCGGGGCCGACGAGGGCGGCGCAGGCGAGGGTCACGGCGCCGGTGGCGCCCGCGGCGGCCCGCACCTCGCCGGCGTCCCACCCTTCCCGCTCGGCGACGCATCGGGACAGTTCATCCCAGGCGGCGAACGAATCGATTCCCGGCGGCGGCGGACCCAGCGCAGCGGCGGGCACCATCGGCGTGCCGCTCGAGGCGAGGTCGCAGGCCAGGTCGTGGTAGCGGGCGATGGCCCAGCGGAGGTACTCGGTGCGCGCGACGGTCATGGCCGCTACGTTCCGCGCCCGGGGCGCCGGCGTCAACCCCCGGCAGGCGCAACGGGCCGCGCGGCCGGCCGCCTGCACCCGCCGCACCGGATCGACGGGCTGACGGAGGAGGCGATCGGGGGTAGGCTCGGGCCGTGGAGCGCCTGCCGATTGACGAGCATCTACCGGAGATCGTGGCCCGGGTCGCGGGCGCGGGGGCGCTGGTGCTGGTGGCCGAACCCGGGGCGGGGAAGACGACGCGCGTCCCGCGGGCGCTGCTCGGGGAGGACGGCGCGGACTCCGGCGAGGTGGTGGTGCTGGAGCCCCGCCGGATCGCCGCCCGGTTGGCGGCCCGTCGGGTCGCCGCGGAGCTGGGCGAGGAACCGGGGGGGCTGGTCGGCTGGCAGGTTCGTTTCGAGGACATCGGCTCGGCGCGCACGCGCCTGCGTTTCGTCACCGAGGGGGTGTTGGTCCGGCGCCTGGTTGCTGACCCGCTGTTGCGCGGCGTCTCCACCGTTGTGCTCGACGAGTTTCACGAGCGGCGTCTCGGCGGCGACTTCGCGCTGGCACTGCTCGCTCGGCTGCGTCGGACGCGCCGGCCGGACCTGCGGCTGGTGGTGATGAGCGCCACGCTGGAGGCGGAACCGGTGGCGCGGTTCCTGGATGCGCCGCTGCTGTCGGTGCCGGGGCGGGCACATCCGGTGGAGGTCGAATACGCAGAGCGCGGATCGCTCGAACCGTCGTCTCCCCCATCCGAGGTGGCGGGGCGGGTCGCGGCGGCGGTGGCGCGGGAACTCGCCGGGGCGGCGGGTGGAGGCGTGCCTGGGGACATCCTGGTGTTTCTCGCGGGTGCCGCGGAAATCCGGCGGGCGCTGGAGGCGTGCCAGGCGGCGGCCGAGCGGCACGGGGCGGAGCTCGCGGCGCTCCACGGCGATCTGCCGGCCGCGGAGCAGGACTGGGCGGTGCGGCTCGGTCCGCGCCGCAAGGTCATCCTTTCGACGAACGTGGCCGAGAGCTCGGTGACGATCCCCGGCGTGACCTCGGTGATCGACACGGGGCTGGCGCGGGCCGTCCGGTACTCGCCGTGGTCGGGGCTGCCCGTGCGGGAGACGGTGCGGGTGAGCCGGGCGTCCGCGGCGCAGCGGGCGGGCCGCGCAGGGCGGCTCGGTCCCGGCCGTTGCGTGCGGCTGTACACGCGAGCGGACCATGACCGGAGGGCGGCGCACGACCCGCCCGAGGTGCGCCGGGCGGACCTGGCCGAGACGGTGCTGGCGCTGCGCGCGCTGCCCGACGAGGGGCCGCTGGCGTGGCTCGACCCGCCGCTGCCGGCGGCGGTCGAGGCGGCGGAACGGCTGCTTGCGCGTCTCGGCGCGCTGGATGCGGCGGGCCGGATCACCGAGCTCGGCCGCCGGATGGTTCGGTTGCCGCTTCCTCCGCGGCTGGCCCGGACGGTCCTGGCGGCGGCCGAGGCGGGGGCGGCGGAGGCGGGCGCGCTGCTGGCGGCGCTGCTGGGCGAGCGCGACATCCGACGCGCGGCGCGGACCGGCTGGGGCGACGCGGAGCGACGCGGCCGGCTCGAGGCCGGACCGTCCGACCTGCTCGACCGGCTCGAGGCGTTCCGCGAGGCAGAGCGACAGGGCTTCCGCAACGCGGACGAGGCACTGGACGCGGGGGCGCTGCGGGCGGTCGCGCGGACGCGGGACCGGATCCGGCAGGCGTACGGCGACGGCAGGCCAGCGGCGGCGCGGACGGCGGATCGGGTGGGGTCGGCGGGGGGAGGGCCGGCGGACGAGAAGACGATCCTCGGTCGCGCGGTGCTGGCCGGGTTCCCGGACCGCGTGGCACGGCGGCGTCGCCCAGGTTCCGACGAACTGCTGCTGTGCGGGGGCGGGGCAGCACGGCTGGCGGAGACGAGCGTGGTGCGGGACGCCGAGCTCCTGGTCGCGGTGGAAGCCGAAGTGCCCCGGCTCGGGGCGGGCAACCGCCGCTCCCTGCCGCGGGTGCGGCTCGCGTCGGCAGTGGAGCCCGAGTGGCTGCTCGATCTCTTTCCCGAGCGGCTCGCGGAACGAACGGAAGTGCGATTCGACGAGCAGGCCGGGCGAGTCGAGGCGGTCTCGACGCTGTCGTACGACGGGCTGGTGTTGCACGAGAACCGGGGACCGGCGACGGGTGCGGAGGCGGAGCGGGTGTTGGCGGAGGCGGCGTGGGCGGCGGGGCCGGCGGCGTACTGCGACCCGGCGGAGCTGGCGGTGTGGCGGGCGCGGGTGGCGTTCGCAGCCCGCCACATCGAGGACCTGCCGCCGGTGAGCGACGAGGCGGTGCGGGCGGCGCTGGGGGAGCTGTGCCGGGGGCGGCGGAGTCTCGGCGAGCTGCGGTCGGCCGGGGGCGGGGGCTTGGTCGGGCGGTTGCAAGCGCGGCTCGACGCGCGGCAGCGGGCGGCGGTGGAGCGGCTGGCGCCGGAGCGGGTCGAGGTGAACGGGCGGCGGCTGCGGGTGCAGTGGGAGCCGGGCCGAGAGCCGTGGGTCGAGTCGCGGTTGCAGGACTTTTTCGGGCTGGCGGAGGGTCCGCGGGTGGGCGGCGGCCGGGTGCCGCTGGTGCTGCACCTCCTGGCGCCGAGCGGGCGGCCGGTGCAGGTGACAACGGACCTGGCGGGGTTCTGGGAGCGCCACTATCCGAAGGTGCGGCGGGAGCTGATGCGCCGCTATCCGAAGCACGCCTGGCCGGAGGACCCGCGGGCGGCCGGCGCCGCGGCGACTCGAAGCAGGCGCACATCCGGATGACCTCGGACCGGAGGGCGGTGGGGCGGAGGGGAGAGTTGCCGGCGGGGTGCGGGCCGGGGTCACGGTGCGGCGGGGGGGAGGGTGCGGAGGATCTCCACGGCGTCTCGGCGGGCGCGTTCGGCGGCCCGTGCGTTTTCCTCGGAGCGGCGGGACAGGTCGTCGAGGCGGCGGCCCGCCTCGACCAGTGCCTCGGCAATGCCGGTCGCCACGTCCTCGTCGGCGCCGGATCCGGCGAGGGCCGCGAGGTCGGCGCGGTCGCGCGCGATCTCGCTGGAGACGCGCACACCGGCGGCCTGGAGCTGCGCGGCCTCGTTGGCCGCCGTCTCGGCCTCGGCGAGTTTCTCGGCGGCGCGACGCAGGACGCCGCGGGTCTCGTCCGGCAGCCGCGCGATGTCCGCCAGCTCGCGGACGACGGCGGCGGTGAGTGCGTCGGGACGCCACGACCGCTGCAACCCCTGTTCGATCGTGATCGCATGCTGCAGTTCCTGGCCGGCGGGGAGCCAGACGCACGAGTGGTACTGTTCGCTGTCGTACTCGGTGGTCAGTCGTTCGACCTCGCCGCCGGTGACGCGACCGTTCTGCAGTTCGTCGATGCGGATGCACAGCTTGCGGTCGGTCGAGGCGTGGCTGGCGAGGGTCCAGGTCTGGCGGACGATGTGCACGTAGTGTTCTTCGAGGCGGCCGGGCCCGCCGCCTTCGCGTTCGGAGCGGGGTTGGTTCCAGCGAACGATGCGGGTCTCGTCGGCGGTCTGTTCGTCGTCGCAGGTCGCGACGACATCGAGGTCGGCGCCGTGGGGGAGGATGCGGGCGTCGCCGACGTACATGCGGGGGAGCCAGGACTGGCCGGCGAAGCCGCCGTCGAAGACGGCCAGTGGTCCTTCGCGCAGGGCGTAGCCGGAGTCGTTGTGCAGTTTGATTGCGGAAAGGACATTGCCCGTCCCGTCGGCGACGCTGATCCGTTCGGCGGAGATCGGGCCGTCGAGGACGGGGACGAGGGCCGATTCGTGGGCGCGCAGCGAGAGCGGCTCGGTGGCGCGATAGGAGAGCAGCTCGCGGCGCTGTTCGGCGGCCGCCTGCGCCTCGGCGGCGAGCTCGCCGACGGCCAGCAGGTTGCTGGCGCTGGAATCGCCGGGGGAGCCGGGGCTGCCGAAGCCGGCGCCGTAGCCGCCGGTGGCGTAGCCCATCGCCTCGCCCGCTCCGAATCCGAAGCCGTAGGAGATGTCGCCGCCGGCGGCGAGCTGGTCGGCGTTGGTGCCGGCGAGCTGGGGGGCGGTTTCCATGCCTTCCTCGGGGGCGACCACTTCACGGTAGCGGAAACGAGGGGTGACGAAGGGGAAGAGGTAGGAGTTCGGGCGGCCCTCGACGAGTTCGACGGCGACGCCGTTCCAGTCCTCGTCGGTGTCGTTGTGGACGAGGGCCCAGCCCTGGAGGCGGGCCCGGCGGTCCTGGAAGACGAGGCGATAACTGACGCGCCAGACAGGGGCTTCGGCGAGGTAGCCGATGGCGAGGTCGCCGCCTTCGCGGACGGAGACGCCGATCGTCTCCTGGGCTTCGCCGCGGCGGGTCGAGAGCGCGGCGACGGCGCGGTCCATGGCGGTCTGGGCGGGGGCGTCGGAGGGTCCCACGGATTCGATCTCGTCGAGGTGGAACCAGCGGAGGGCGCCGGAGGAGGTGAGGAACACGAGGACGGGGAGTTCGACGGTGGCGGTCTCGGGGGTCGAGCCGTCGGGGTTGGGGGGTCGCGGTTCCTCGACGCGGGCGGTGCCGATCACGCGTCCGTCGAGGGTTTCGCCGCGGGTGGTGCGGAGGCGGGCCTGGAGGCCGGCGAGGGCGCCGAGGAGGGGCACGATCGAGCCGTCCTGGGCGAAGGCGTCGACGGGCGCCGGCGACTCGGCGAGGGCGGCGGCGGGGGCAAGCACGCTGGGGAAGGAGAGCGCGCCAACGCGGGCGCCGTCGGTGGTGAGGACGACGAGGGTCATCAGGGCGTCGTCGAGGTGGTTCTGGGGGACGAGCAGGGCGAGGTCGGCGTGGCGTTGCACCGGGCCGCGGCGTTCGAAGTACCCGACGCCCGACTCGTAGAGGACGACGCTGCGCAGCGGCAGGACGCTTGGCGCGCGTTCGCTGCGCGCCGCCGGGGCGGGGGCGGACCAGGACGCGACGAGGCCCGCCGCCAGGCATACTCCGACCGATCGCCTTCCCATGACATCCTCCAGTCTGGCGGCCGCGAGCCGCGGTCGGGTTGGTGGACGCCGCCAAGGGGGAAGTTCCCGGCGGAAACGGGCCGGGGCGGGGTTCGGGCTAACCGCCGTGGGCCGGGAGGATGACTTCGATCGCGTCGCCGTCCTGGGGGAAGGTCTCGTCGAGCGCGTCGCGGCGGACGTGGCGACCGTTCCGTTCGACGAGGACGTGGTCGGTGGGGTCGCCGCGGCGGCGGAGGATCTCGCCGAGCGACAGGCCGTCGGGCCAGGTTTCCTCGAGGCCATCGATGCGCAGGCGCATGGGGCGGCGCTCCCGCGCCGGCCGACGGCGGCCGGACTGCAAGAAGACTCTATCCCGAATGGCCGGCTTCCGCTACATTTCGCGGCATGCTGTTGCCTCCTTTCGACGTGGTGGAGCCCGAATCGCTGGCGGCGGCGCTGGAGGCGCTGGCGGACCCCGGGGTGCGGTCCCGACCGGTAGCCGGTGGGACGGACGTGCTGCCGGACCTGAAGCGCGAGTACGACCGGCGGTTGCGCTTCCCGGCGCTGCCGGCGTTCCGGCCCGGGCCGTTCCCGGAGCGGCTGGTGTCGTTGTTGCGGGTGTCGGAGCTGCGGGGGGTGCGGGTGGACACCGGGGGAACGACCTGCGGCCCGTTGACGACGATGAGCGAGCTGGCGGCGGACGATCGTCTGGCGGGGGCGCTGGGAGCGCTGGCCGACGGGGCCGCATCGGTGGGATCGCCGCAGGTGCGGAACCGGGCGACGCTGGGGGGGAACCTGTGCAACGCCCGGCCGTGCGCCGACACGGCGCCCGCGGTGGTGGCGCTCGAGGGGGTGTTGACGCTGACGTCGCGGGGGGGGCGGCGGGAGGTTGCGGCGCGGGCGTTCTTCGTCGGGCCGGGGCAGACGGTGCTGGCGCCGGGGGAGCTGCTGACGGAGGTACGTTTTCCGCCGCAGCCGGCCGGTTGCGGGTCGGCGGCGATGAAGCTGGGGGTGCGGCGGGCGTACGAGATCGCGATCGTCTCGGCGGCAGCGTGGGTGGCACTCGAGGGGGAGCGGGTGCGGGCGGCCCGGGTGGCATTCGGCTCGGCGGCCCCGATCCCGCTGGGGGTGGAGGCGGCGGATCTGGTGGGGAAGGTGCCGGACGAGGCGGCGTTGCGGGCGGCGGCGCGGGCGGCGGCGGCGCAGACGAGGCCGATCGACGACTTCCGAGCTTCGGCGGCGTACCGGCGGCAGGCGGCCGAGGTGTTGGCGTTCCGGGTGCTGGAGCGGGCCGTGGCGCGCGCGCGGGGCGCCGCGTGACGGGGGATGGAGCGGGCGATGGCGGACGAACGGCGGGTGATCCGGTTGCAGGTGAACGGGCGGGAGCGGGTGGTGGCGGTGGTACCGCACCGGACGCTGCTGCAGGTGTTGCGCGAGGACCTGGGGCTGACGGGGACGAAGGAGGGGTGTTCGGTCGGAGAGTGCGGGACGTGCACGGTGCTGCTGGACGGGCGGCCGGTCAATGCGTGTCTGGTGCTGGCGGTGACGGCGGTGGGGCACGCGATCGAGACGATCGAGGGGCTGGGGGACACGCGGCATCCGCATCCGATCCAGCAGGCGTTCGCGGCGGCGGGGGCGGTGCAGTGCGGGTTCTGCACGCCGGGCATGGTGTTGACCGCAAAGGCGCTGCTCGACGCGAACCCGGCGCCGACAGAGGCGGACGTACGGCGGGCGATTTCGGGCAACCTGTGCCGGTGCACGGGCTACGAGAAGATCGTGCAGGCGATCCTGGACGCGGCGGCGGCGCGGGGACGCGGCTGAGGGGGAGCGGAGGGCGGCGATGGCCGGGACGAGAGTGCTGCGGACGCGGGCGGTCCGGATCGATGCGGCGGACAAGGCGGCGGGGCGGGCCCTGTACACGGACGACCTGCGTTTTCCGGGGATGCTGTACGCGGCGCTGTTGCAGTCCCCGCACGCGCACGCGCGGATCCGGCGGATCGACGCGTCGCGGGCGCGGGCGATGCCGGGGGTGGTCGACGTGATCACGGCGGCGGAGGCGCCGGCGACGCCGTTCGGCGTGAGTCCGGCGCGCTACGACGAGACGATCTTCCCGGCGGACCGGGTGCGCTATGTGGGCGACGAGGTGGCGGCGGTGGCGGCGGAGGACGAGGAGACGGCGCTGCGGGCGTTGGGGGCGATCGAGGTGGACTACGAGGTTCTGCCGGCGGTGCTGGACGCGTTCGAGGCGTTGCGCCCGGGGGCGCCGCAGGTGCACGAGAAGTACCCGAACAACGTGACGGCGGAGGTGCACGACGAGTTCGGCGACGTGGCGGCAGCGGAGGCGCAGGCGGAGGTGAAGGTTGCGGGGCGGCTGTGCAACCGGATGCCGGACGGCGCGTTCCTCGAGCCGCAGGCGTGCATCGCGCAGTACGATGCGCGCGGCTTCCTGACCCTGTGGAGCTCGACCCAGGCCCCGCACTACGTCCAGCGCACGCTGTCGATGGTGCTGGGAGTGCCGATCGGCAAGGTCCGGGTCGTGAAGCCGGCGGTGGGCGGGGGGTTCGGCCCGAAGGCCGCGTGCGGGACGCACGAGCTGGCGACGTGCCTCCTGGCGATGCGGACGGGGCGGCCGGTGAAGCTGCGGTTCACGCGGGAGCAGGTGTTCCTGCATTCCCGGGCGCGGCACCAGTTCTTCCACGAGATGGAGATCGGGGCGAGGCGCGACGGCACGCTCCTGTATCTCAAGCACAAGAACGTGATGGACGGCGGGGCGTACTCGAGTTTCGGCATTGCGACGGTGTACTACGCCGGCTCGCTGCTCGGGGCGCCGTACCGCCTGCCGAACATGCGCTACGACGGCTGGCGGGTGGCGACGAACAAGCCGGCGTGCGGGGCGCAGCGCGGGCACGGCGGGGTGATCGCGCGGGCGTTGTTCGAGGTGTTGCTGGACGATCTGGCCCGGAAGCTCGGCCGTGACCCCATCGACCTGCGGCTGCAGAACGTGATGGGGGCGGGGGAGAGAACCTGCAACCATCTGGACATGAGCAGTCTGGGGATGCGCGAGTGTCTGGAGGCGGTGCGGGACGTTTCGGGGTGGAAGGATCGGGAGAGCCGGCGGGCGCAGGGCCGGGGTTTCGGGGCGGCCTGCGGGTTCTTCGTCTCGGGGGCGGGGTACCCGATCTACCGGTCGGAGACGTGGCACTGCAACGTGATCGTGAAGCTGCCGGAGGTGGGCGGCAGCGTGCTGGTATGGACGGGGGCGGCGGACATCGGTCAGGGGAGCGACACGGCGATGGCGATGATCGCCGCCGAGGTCCTGGGCGTGGAGCTCGACGAGGTCAAGGTGGTGTCGGGGGACACCGACCTGGCGCTCGATCTGGGAGCCTACTCGTCGCGCACCACGCTGATGACGGGGCACGCGACGAAGATGGCGGCGGAGGACGCGCGGCGGCAGGTGACGGAGGCGGTGGCGGCACGGCTTGGGGTGCCGCCGGAGCGGCTGGAGTGGCGGGACGGGCGGCTGTTCGATCGCGAGGGCCGGGCCGACCTGGCCGCGCTCCGACAGACGTACCTCAAGGAGCACCGCGGTTTCGGCGACCCGCCGGCGGGCGAGGGGCTCACGTTCCGCGAGGCGTCCCGCATCGCGTTCCTCGAGCGCGGGGCGATCGTGGGCCGCGGGCACTACCGGCCCCCGCCGCTCGGGGGCACGCACAAGGGCGCCGCAGTCGGCACCTCGCCCGCCTACGGATGCAGCGCGCAGGTGGCGGAGGTGTCCGTCGATCGGGAGACCGGCCAGGTGACGGTGCACCGGATCGTGGGGGCGCACGACTGCGGCCTGGCGATCAACGTCACCAGCGTCGAGGGCCAGATGCAGGGTTCGATGTCGATGGGACTGGGGGAGACACTGTTCGAGGAAGTGAAGTTCGACGAGCGGGGGCGCGTGTGGAACGCGAACCTGGGGGAGTACAAGATTCCGACGGCACTGGACGCGCCGAAGATGGAGTGCGTGATCGTGGAGAGCCGGGAGCCGAACGGTCCGTTCGGGGCGAAGGAGGTCGGCGAGGGAGGGATCATGCCGACGATGCCGGCGATCCTGAACGCGATCCGGGACGCGGTGGGGGTGCGGCCGGACGAGGTTCCGGTGACGCCGGAGCGGCTGAAGCGGCTGCTGGACGCGGCGGAAGGCGGCGGGGCGGCGCCGTGCGTCGGGGAGGCGTGGCCGGAGGTACCCGGGGGCGGGCGCACCGGCCCGTCGTTCTGCGGTCGTTGAGCGGCGTCGCGGTTCGAGCGGGGGGCGGGAGGCGGCCGGCG
>Ga0068707_1003223_pt1 | contig 11419 bp, 9 predicted proteins | sample YNPNPMetaG_FD_66600 | JGI IMG/M metagenome (GOLD analysis project Ga0068707, IMG submission 66600) | Anoxygenic and chlorotrophic microbial mat microbial communities from Yellowstone National Park, USA - YNP NP MetaG | ecosystem: Environmental > Aquatic > Thermal springs > Hot (42-90C) >... | reverse complement strand
TTCTAAACCGAACTCTTCAAGTCGTTTCCAAGAAATGCCTTTCTTTTTTAGTTTTTTGACTTCTTCAACCATGCCGTTTTTCAATCTTTTTATTAATCTTTCTCTTATTAATTTTTTTAATTCTGTTTTTGATTTTTTTAGACCAAGGATTAAAATTTGATAGGGTGGGGGATTAACTTGAAGTTTGGGAACTGGTTTTTTAGTAGTTAAAACTATTTCAAGAGCGCGAATTAATCGGCGCGGATTTTTTTTCTCAATGGTTTTGGCTCGTCTCGGATCTATTTTTTTTAAAATTTGATATAATTCTTCTACTGATTTTTTTTCTAATTTCTTTCTTAAATTCCAATTTGGTTTAACTGGAGGAATAACTATACCATCAATTATTGCCTGAAGATAAAAACCTGTGCCACCAACAACTATCGGTAAATGATGGCGTTGAAAAATTTCTTTTATTTTTTTATTTGCTAATTTTTGATATTGACTAACAGTAAATTTTGTTTTCGGTGAAACAACATCAAGTAAGTGATGAGGAATTCCCTCTCTTTCTTTTTTAGTAATTTTACCAGTACCAATATTCATCCCGCGGTAAACTTGTCTTGAATCAGCAGAAATAATTTCACCATTAAAAAATTTAGCCAGTTTAACGGCTAAATTTGATTTTCCTGAAGCAGTTGGACCAAGGATAACAACCAATTTATTCATAAATTTCAAAAACAATTAATTTCTATTAATTTCGTAAGACAAGTTTCAATAAATTTCGAAAACTTATAGAAATAATCGAAATAATATTGCTTGTGTCTGAGAATTAACCTGCGATTGAAATTTTAATCAAAAGAGTTAATCTTATTCTACCTCCACAAATCTTGTCCATTTCATTTTGCCGGTAAATCGAGGATTCTTTTTCCAGGTAAATTTTACTTTCCCTTCTTTAACTGCGTACAAGGTATAATCTCTGCCCAGACGGACATTTTTCCCTGGTTTAAAAATCGTGCCCCTTTGACGAACAATAATAGAACCGGGTTGTGCTTTTTCACCGGCAAACAATTTAACTCCTAATCTCTTGGCAATTGAGTCACGGCCAAGAGCCGTAGATGTTCCTGCTTTCTTGTGAGCCATAATTTTATAAATTTATAAATTTTAGAACTAAGTGAATAAAATTTATTTAAATTTACGAGCATCTAGTACCCTTCATCCTGACGGGATAGGGCGGTTACTGCCCTTATAATTTGTTTTCCGCAAAATTGAGGTTAAAATAGATTGATTTTTTACCTTTAAAATTCAGTAATTATTTAAACTACCAAATTGACTGATTTTGTCAAGGGTGGTAAAATAAATATAATGCGAATCAATACAAATCTAAATTCGAATCATTACAAATATTCGTAAAGATTTGTATAAAAGCATTCGTAGCGATTAGCATCACATCTATGGAACCGCTTTTAAAAACCATAAAAGAAATAGGTAAAGCACCGATTTGGAAAGAAAAAATTTTAGTTATTTTTTTGTTAATAACTGTTCTATTTAATCTCTTTCTCTGGTTTTTTGTTTATCTAAATTATCGGATAGAAAAAGAAATAACTGTTATTCACTATTCAGTTCTTTCTGGCATCGACTGGTTAGATAAAAAAATATATCTTTTTAGAATGCCGGCTGCCGGCTTAATAATTTTTCTCATTAATTTTTTCTTAACAAAAATTTTCTATCAAAAAGGTAGAGAAATTATTGCCTATTTTTTATGTCTTTCCTCTTTTTTCGTTAATTCTATTTTAATCGTTGCTGCAATTTTAATTATTAGTTTATAAAATAATATTAATCTAATTAAGATATTTACATTATATTTTATGGATCCACAATCGCTAAAAGAAATAATTATTACTAAACTTAAAAAAGCAGTTGAAGAAAGTTTTGGTGAAAAAATAGTTCAAGAATTAGATTTTGAATTAGAGACGCCGCCAGAATCAAAAATGGGTGATCTTGGTTGGGCTTGTTTTAAGTTAGCCGAAAAATTAAAAAAGAAACCGCCTGTCGTAGCAAAAATTTTAGCCGAGAAAATTGAATCCGATGAAAAATTAGAAAAAGTTATTAACCTTGGTCCTTACCTAAATTTTTTCCTCAACAAGAAAGAATGGTTTTCTATCACTATTAATGAAATTATAGAAAAAAAAGAAAAATTTGGGCAAGATCAATCCGGTGAAGGAAAAACTATTCTCATAGAATTTTCATCACCAAACACCAACAAACCTCAACACCTCGGTCACTTAAGAAATAATTTTTTAGGGGCGAGTCTGGCTAACTTATTTAAAAATTTTGGCTATAAAGTTATAAGAGCAAATTTAATTAATGATCGCGGTATTCATATCTGTAAATCAATGCTTGCCTACAAAAAATGGGGTGAAGGCAAAACGCCAGAAACAGAAAGAATGAAGGGCGACCATTTTGTGGGAAAGTTTTACAATCTTTTTGAAGAAAAATTAAAAGAAAATCCAAATCTTTTAGAAGAAGCACAATCTCTTTTAAAAAAATGGGAAGATGGCGATCAAGAAACATGGCAACTTTGGCAAAAAATGAATAAATGGGCGATGGAAGGTTTCTATGAAACTTACAAAAAATTAGGTATTGAATTTGACAAATGGTATTATGAAAGCGAGACCTATAAACTTGGCAAAAAAATAGTCCTCGAGGCACTTAATAAAAATCTTTGTTATAAAAGAGATGATGGGGCAATTGAAATTGATCTTTCTAATTATAATTTAGAAAAAAAGGTATTAATAAGATCTGATGGAACATCTGTTTACATCACCCAAGATTTAGGATTAGCAAAGTTAAAATACGATGAGTACAAACCAAACCTTTCCATTTATGTTGTTGCCTCTGAACAAAATTATCATTTTAAAGTCTTATTCAAAATTTTAGAAGTTTTTGGCTTTGATTGGGTTAAAAATTGTTATCATCTTTCTTACGGTCTAGTTTTTCTTCCTGAGGGCCGAATGAAATCAAGAGAAGGAAAAGTAGTTGAGATTGATGAACTTTTTCAAGAGGTTAAAAAAATTGCTAAAGGAGAAATTTTAAGAAGAGAAAAAGATATTTCTCCTCAGGAATTAGAAGAAAGGTCAGAAAAGATTGCTTTGGCTTCTTTAAAATTTTTCTTTTTAAAATTTACGCCGCAAGAAGAAATAATGTATAACCCAAACAAAGAAATTTCTTTTGAGGGTGCGACTGGTCCTTACCTGCAATATACTTATGCCAGAATTCAAGGAATCGTAAAAAAATCAAAAGTCCAAAGTCTAAAGTTAGAAACAATTGATTTTTCGGCTTTAAACACACCAGAAGAAATAGAAATTTTAAAATTACTTTCTAGTTTTCCTGAAGTTTTAAAAAAATCGATGCTTTTTTATAATCCAGCCTTTCTTGCTAACTTCCTTTTAACACTTGCTCAAAAATTTAATAGTTTCTATCACCAACATCAAGTTCTTCAAGCGAAAAAAAATATCCGTCAAGCAAGGATATCATTGATTACAGCCATAGCCCAAGTTTTAAAAAATGGATTAGGAATTTTAGGCATTGAAACTCTGGATAAAATGTAAAATTTTAAAAAATTAATTTCTAAAAATCGCGAATTTTATCGAAATCAATAATTTTTATAAATAAAAAATAATTATATGGTCAGAGTTCGTTTTGCTCCCTCACCAACTGGTTATCTTCATATCGGCGGTCTTCGCACTGCTCTTTATAATTTTTTATTCGCTAGAAAATACAAAGGAAAATTTATTTTAAGAATTGAGGATACAGATGTGAAAAGAAGGGTTGCTGGCGCCATAGAAAATTTAATCAAAACACTGAAAATTGTTGGCCTTAACTATGATGAAGGGCCGTTCTTAACCAAATTAAAAATCAAGCAAAAAGGAAAGTATGGACCCTATCTTCAATCAGAACGATTACCAATTTATCAAAAATTTGCCCAGAAATTAGTTAATCAAGGCCATGCCTATTATTGTTTTTGTTCGGAAAAAATTTTAGCCGAAATGCGTCAGGAACAAATAATGAGAAAATTACCACCAATGTATGATAAAAGATGCCGAAAATTAACTGAGGATGAAGTTAAAGAAAAAATAAAAAATAAAACTCCGTTTGTTATAAGATTAAAAGTACCAGAAGAGGGGATAATCAAATTCAAAGATTTGATTCATGGTGAAATAGAATTTGATTTAAAAAATGTCGATGATCAGGTACTATTAAAATCAGATGGTTATCCAACTTATCATTTAGCTGTTGTTGTTGATGATTATTTGATGAAAGTTACTCATGTTATCAGGGGAGAGGAATGGCTTCCTTCAGTCCCAAAACACCTTCTCCTTTATCAATTTTTTGGTTGGCAACCGCCTAAATTCGCTCATCTGCCGCTTATTTTAAATCCAGATCGTTCAAAACTTTCCAAACGTCATGGCGATGTAACAGTTGAAAAATATTTAGCAAAGGGCTATTTACCAGAAGCACTTTTAAATTTTATTGCCCTATTAGGCTGGAATCCCGGCGATAATCGAGAGATTTTTCCTTTAAAAGATTTAATCAAAGAATTTTCTTTAGAAAAAATTCAAAAGGCCGGAGCGATTTTTAATTTAGAAAAATTAGATTGGATGAATGGATACTATATCCGCAACAAAAAGGTTAGTGAACTTACAAAACTTTGCTTGCCATATTTAATTCAAGCAGGGTTAATAAAGTCTTCAAATTCTAATTCCCGGTTTATAATTTCTAAAACAAAAGAGGTGATTAATTTTGATTGGTTAAAGAAAATTGTCGCTCTCGAGCAGGAAAGGATAAAAAAATTATCTGACCTCGCCCAACTGACTGATTTCTTCTTTATAGAAAAACTTGACTATCAACCAAAAATTTTACTTTGGAAAAAAATGAAAAAAGAAGAAACAATTGATAATTTAAATTTGATTAAAAATAAATTAGAAAAATTATCATTGAAATCATTTAAAAAGGAAACAATCCATAATTTATTGACAGAGTTGGCAGAAGAAAAAGGAGCTGGTCAAATTTTTTGGCCCTTCAGAGTAGCAATCTCTGGTAAAGAAGCATCGCCACCACCCGCAGAAATTGCCGAAATTTTAGGTAAAGAAAAAACAATTCAAAGAATTAACATGGCTATTGATAAACTAACTAAAAGCAATGAAAATTAAAAAAAATTTTTTAATTTTTTTATTTTTCTTTTCTACTTTTTACCTTCTACTTTCTTTTAAGCCATTAGTCATGGCTCAAGTTGATGATTTGAAACAAAAAATTCTTCAGCAACAAGAATATATTAAAGAATTAGAGAAACAACAGAAAATTTATGAAGAAAATATTCAGATTAAAAGAAAAGAGGCATTAACCCTTAAAAATCAAATCAGTATCTTAACTAACCAAATTGCCAAAACAAAAACAGAAATTAAAAAGAAAGAGGCACAAATTAATAAGACAAATTTAGAGATAGAAGAAATTCAGGAACAAATCAAAAATAAAAATATAGAAATATCCGATTTAAAAGAAAAAATCGCTGAATTTTTAAGAAAAATTTATCAGTATGATAACAAAAATTATTTGGAAATTATTATTCTTAATGAAAGCATTTCTAGTTATTTTAATCTTTTAAAAACAAGTATAGATTTACAGAATTTTCTTCAAGAAAATTTAGATAATGTTCAAAAAATTAAAGAAAATTTAGAAATCAATGAAAAAAATCTACAAGAAAAAAAGTCGGAATTAGAAAAGTTAAAAAATGAACTGGCTTCTAAAAAGAAAGATTTAGAATATGAAGAAAGGTCTAAAAGGAATCTTTTGGAAGAAACACAAGGCGCTGAATGGAAATTTCAGACATTATTGGCTCAGGCAAGGGCAGAAATGAAACAAGCAGAGCGAGAAATTTCGCGATTAGAAAAAGAAATCAGAAAAAAATTAGCCAAAGAGAAAGAAAAACAATGGCAAGAACTTGAAGAAGCCGGAATACTTGTTTTTTCCTGGCCAGTGCCAAATGAAGGAGTTGTTGCCTTCTTTCATGATTTTGATTATCCTTTCAGAAAATGGTTGGGAGAACATTCGGGAATTGATATTAGGGCTGCCCAAGGAACACCGGTTAGAGCCTCGGCTTCTGGTTATGTTGCCCGCGCCAAAGATGCCGGGATGGGTTATTCCTATATTATGATTATTCATCAGCAAAACTATTCAACGGTTTACGGCCATCTTTCAAAAATCAATGTTGGAGAAGGGGTTTTCGTCAAAAGGGGCGAAGTTATTGGTCGAAGTGGGGGATTACCGGGGACACCCGGGGCTGGTAGATTTTCCACTGGTCCACACCTTCATTTTGAAATAAGAAAAGATGGAATCCCGGTAAACCCTTTAAACTATTTACCATAATTTAAAAAAATTATATAATAGAGGGAGGATATGAAAAAAGACTTTAAAAAAATAATACTTTTGTCAATTTTTCTACTTTTTTTCTTTTTACCATTGAATATTAAAGCCCAAGCAACCCCTTCAACCAGGCTTTATTTTTTACCAAAAAGTGGTTCTTTTGAAGTTGGTCAAATAATTTCAGTTCGATTTGCTGTTAATACTGGTGATAATCCAATAAATTTAGTTGAGGCAAATTTATCTTTTTCAAATGAGACTTTAGAAGCCATAGGTTTTTCAAAATCAGGCTCAATTATTAATTTATGGTTTAATGAACCAAGTTTTTCTAATTCTGATGGAATAATTTATTTTTCTGGTGGTATTCCTAATCCTGGTTTTACTGGCATTGGTAGAATTATAATTATTAATTTTAAAGCAAAATAAGAATTAATTTAGAGCCAAATGAAGTGATAAATGTTGTTGAAGTTAATTTACAATATCCAGCTAATCTTTTAGAAGTAAAAGATATTAGTTTTGGTAATTCAATTTTAACTCTTATTCCAGAGAAACCAAAAATTAGTACTGTTTCCTGTGAAATTTATGGTTCGTGTGGTTTGGTGGGCTTTGGTGGAGGTATTATTGGTGGTTATAATGGCAGAATTCCTGGTGATCCTGGTTTGAGTAATTTAATTGCTAAAATTGTTTTTCATTCTCTTTCAGAAGGAGTGGCTAAAATTAATTTTCAAGATGGTTCTCGGGTTTTATTAAATGATGGCTATGGAACACCAGCCAAATTAACCGCTAAAAATTCAACTATCGAGCTCCGAGCTCCATACTTTGAAGAAGATGAATGGAAAAAAGAAATAGAAAATGACAAAATTCCACCCGAGCCATTTACCCCGGAAATTATTGAAATTGACGGAAAATATTATCTTATTTTCTCAACAACTGACAAACAAACTGGTATTGACTACCACGAAGTTAAAGAAACACGAAAAAGACACGAAACAGGACAGGAAACTACACTAAATTGGAAAAAAGCAGAAAGTCCCATATTTATTAGAAGATCAAAGTTTAAGAAGTATCATTAAAGTCAAGGCGGTTGATAAAGCCGGTAATGAAAGAATTACTGAGTATTTTCCACCCCAGAGATTTTCTTTTTATTGGATAATTATTGTTTCGCTTCTTATATTATTCTTGATAATTGTTTGGCTAATGATTAAAAAATTAAAAAATAGAAAATTAAATTAGTTTTGAATTTTGAGATTTGAGTTTTGAATTTATGTGGCATACCTTAAATTTAGAGCAAGTTTTTCAGGAATTAAAAACAAGCAAAACTGGCCTTTCTTTTCAAGAAGCAGGAAAAAGAGTTACTCAATATGGCCAAAATAAATTGCCAGAAGCAAAAAAAATAACCAGTTGGGCAATTTTTTTCTCTCAATTTAAAAATCCATTAATTATCATTTTAATTTTTGCTGCTATTGTTTGTTTCATCCTTAAAGATTTAAAGGATTTAACCGTGATTCTTATCGCTATTTTTTTAAATACTCTCATCGGATTTTTTCAGGAAGAAAAATCAGAACAGGCAATTCAGCAATTAAGAAAAAAAATAGAATATAGGGCTAAAGTGATAAGAAATGGCCAGCAGCATTTAATTGCCGCTGAAAATCTTGTGCCGGGCGACGTTTTTATTTTAGAGGCTGGTGATATTGTTTTGGCTGACGGCAGAGTTATTGAAAATCATAATTTACAAACAATCGAAGCGGTCTTAACCGGTGAATCAAAACCATCAAGCAAAAAAATTGATTCATTGCCAGAGGAAACTGTTTTGGCTGATAGAGAAAATATGGTTTATCAGGGAACAGTTGTTTCGCGTGGTAGGGGTTTGGCAGTCGTAGTGGCGACTGGCGAAAAAACAGAGTTGGGGAAAATTGCTAATTTGATTAAAGAGACAAAAGAAGAAAAAACACCACTTCAGAAGAAAATGGCTCAATTAGCCAAAATAATTGGCTTGGTCATGATTTTTTTAACTTTGATTATTTTTTTCTTTGGCTTAATTGCTAGTCGGCCATTTTTGGAAATGCTTTTAACCGCTGTAGCTGTAGCCGTAGCCGCTGTGCCAGAAGGATTAGTCATTGCTCTGACTGTTTGCTTAACTATTGGCATGCAAAGAATTTTGAAAAGAAAGGCTTTGGTAAGAAAATTAATTGCTACTGAAACACTTGGTTCAGTGACAGTTATTTGTTCGGATAAAACCGGCACTTTAACTGAGGGAAAAATGAGGGTAGAAGAAATTATCACCTTTGGCAATAATGATTTAGCCATTAAAATTTGTTTACTTTGTAATAATGTAATTATTGAGAATCAAGAAGAAAAAAATAAGAATTTTATTATTGAAGGAGATGAAACAGAAAAAGCCTTGGTTTTGGCTGGCCTAAAAAAGGGGGTTGATTGGCAGAAAATTCATCAAGCATACCCTCGTTTAGATGAAATTCCTTTTGATTCAGAAAAAATGTGGATGGCAACACTTCACTCTTCGGAAAAATCAAAAATAATTTTTGTTAAAGGAGCGCCGGAAAGAACAATAAAAATGAGTAAATATATTAGGGTAGGGGAGATTGAAGAGAAATTAGATGAAAAAAATTATCAGGAAATAGAAAAAAAATATCTTGAAATGATTCAAAATGGTTTAAGGGTTTTGGCTCTGGCTTACAAACTAACCGATAAACAAAAACTACTAACTTCTGATATTAATGATTTAGTTTTTGTTGGTTTAGTTGGTTTAAAAGATCCTTTAAGAGCCGAAGCCAAAGAAACAATTTATGAGTGTAAAATGGCTGGCATTAGACCAATACTTTTAACTGGTGATCATAAAACCACTGCCAAAATGATTGCCAAAGAAATTAATTTAGAAAACAAAGAAATTTTAGAAGGAAATGAAATTGAAAAAATGGATGATGAAAAACTATCTAAAGAAATGAAAAAAGTTAATGTTTTTACTCGCGTTGAACCAAAACATAAAATTAGAATTGTTGATCTTTTGCAAAAAAATGGCGAGGTAGTGGCCATGACTGGTGATGGGGTTAATGATGCGCCAGCCATTAAATCAGCTGATATTGGTATTGCTTTAGGTTCTGGTTCTGATGTGACTAAAGAAACGGCGGATATGGTTTTACTTGATAACAATTTTAAAACGATTGTTGAAGCAATAAAAGAGGGTCGGGGAATTTTTGATAATATCAAAAAAATTGTTCTTTATTTATTAGCCTCAAGTTTTACTGAAATAATTTTAGTCAGTGGCAGTTTGTTTTTTGGTTTGCCCCTCCCAATTCTGCCAGCCCAAATTTTATGGGTGAATATTTTACAAGATGGACCACCGGCTATGGCTTTAGCTTATGAAAAAACATCAAAAGAGGTGATGAAAGAAAAACCACAAAGTTTAAAGGTCCCAATTTTAGATAAACAAATGAGGTTTTTGATTTTTGTCATCGGTATTATTACTGATTTAATACTTTTCGCTTTATTTATCTATCTTTGGCAAAAAAGCAAAAATATTGCTTATACCAGAACAATGGTTTTTGTTGGTTTAGGTATGGCTACTCTTTTTTATATTTTTGCTTGTAAAAATTTAAAGAAAAGTATTTTTCAGTATCATCCTTTTGATAATAAATTTTTAAATTTAAGTGTTGTTCTTGGTTTTTTGATGTTTTTAGCGTCTCTTTATTTGCCATTTTTTCAGAATCTTCTTAAAACCGTTCCTTTAAATTTCAAGGACTGGTTAATTTTAATCGGGTTAGGGGCTATTAACCTGTTATTAATTGAATTTGGTAAATGGCTATTTAGGCCAAAAATCTCTAATTCATAAATTTTTATGATTTTTTTATACATCATTCTTATTTTGATTGGTTGCGTTGTTTTAGTGAAATCAGCGGATTTGGTGATTAAAAATTTAACTAAAATTGCCGCTGTTCTTCATTGGAGCGAATTTGTTGTTTCTTTTGTTATTGTTGCTGTTACCACCAGTCTACCAGAAATTGCTGTTGGTCTTGTTTCGGCGGTTAATCAAATTCCGAGTCTTTCATTAGGTAATGTTATTGGTGCTAATATCATCAACTTAACGCTAATTTTGGGGTTAGTGGCTATTATTAGCAATGGTTTATCTCTTAAAACAAAGGGGCTAGAAGTAAATGTTATTTTTGCTATCATTCTCTCTTTTTTGCCAATGCTTTTTGCTCTTGATGGAATTTTGTCTCGTCTTGATGGATTAATTATTTTGATTTGTTTTATTCTTTACCTTATTTTGATGTTTAAAATAAAAGAGGAATTTAAAAAAGAGTTTAGCAATCATCCTAAACGTGAATTTTTAAAATTTGTTTTTCAACTTGTTTTAGGACTGATTCTTTTGGTTCTTTCTGCTCAATTGATAACCAATTTAGTAAAAATTTTGGCTGCTGGCTTTAATTTGTCTCCAATTTTTATTGGCTTGTTAATTGTTTCTTTGGGAACAACCTTGCCGGAATTAACTTTTGGTGTTCGAGCGGCTATTAAAAAGCATCAAGAAATGTCATTGGGCTCATCATTAGGAACAATTGTCACCAATTCTTGTTTAGCCCTTGGTTTAGCCGCTGTCATTTATCCTATTCAAATTATCAATTTAAACAATTTTTTAATGATGTTTGGTTTTTTAATTTTAGCCAGTTTAATTTTTGCAATTTTTATTTATTCAAAAAAACAACTCTCTTTAAAAGAGGGGGTTGCTCTAGTTATTTTTTATATTGTTTTTGTTATTTTTCAAATTTTCAGTAACCGACCATAAAATTCTGTAATAATTTCTGAATTTTGAACAAAATCGTGCCAAATTGAAAAAAATGACTTATAACCATTTATTAATGCGAGTTTTATCGCCCTTGAGAAAGGGGACTGTCCCCTTAAAAAATTAAAACTTGATCAAGAATTTCCGGATATCCATTAAGAAAGTCCCTTGCTATCATTTTTCTCTTTCCTTCTAATTGAACTTCTTCTAAAATTAAAGCATCCTTTTTAC
>Ga0068707_1003222_pt1 | contig 11422 bp, 7 predicted proteins | sample YNPNPMetaG_FD_66600 | JGI IMG/M metagenome (GOLD analysis project Ga0068707, IMG submission 66600) | Anoxygenic and chlorotrophic microbial mat microbial communities from Yellowstone National Park, USA - YNP NP MetaG | ecosystem: Environmental > Aquatic > Thermal springs > Hot (42-90C) >... | reverse complement strand
AGCGAGCCGATGCCGCCGCCCAGCACGATGGCGACGACGCCGGCGGCGGACATCAGGCCGACGGGCGTCAGCACGCCGAGGATCAAGAGCAGCAGGATTCCGCTCTGCGACAGGTACGGCAGCTCTTCCCGGCGCGCCATGATCCGGCCTCGCGCTCCTTCGCCGGACGGGAGTATGTCCCAGCGGGGCGGGAGGCTCAACCGGGCGGGGATGGGTCCGGGCACGGGGCGGATCAGGCCGCGGAGTCGACGGGAGCGGGGGGGCGGACGGAGTCGCGCCGGGCGCCGCCGACCCGGGCGGTGGTGGCGTCTTCGGGATCGACCCATCCGAGCGACCCGTAGACCAGATTGGGGGCGAGGATCGAGACCCAGCGGTCCCAGGCGGAGGGGCGTCGGATGCCGGGATCGACGCCGTGGAGGGCGCCGCGGGTGGCGCGGCCGAGCATGCGGGGCCAGGAGAAGACGCGGCGCAGGGTGTCGCGGTAGCCGTGTTCCAGTTCCTCGGGGCTCATGCGCTTGGGGCGGTAGACGACGTGGCAGATGTCGTAGCGGCTCCAGTCGCGGTGGAGGATGCGGCCTTCGCGTTCGAGGCGGGCGTAGAGGGCGGTGCCGGGGAAGGGGGTGAGGACGGAGATCTGGGGGATGTCGATCCAACGCTGGACGAACTCGACGGTGCGGTCGAAGACGGCGGGGGTGTCGTGGTCGAGGCCGAGGATGAAGCAGCCGATGAGGCGGATGTTGTGGCGGTGGAGCGCCTCGATGCGGCGGACGTAGTCCTCGACGCGGTTGCCGACCTTGCCGACGTCGCCGAGGTTGGCCTGGTCGAGGGACTCGAAGCCGACGAGGAGGGTGCGGCACCCGGAGGCGGCGAGGAGGTCGAGGAGTTCGGGGTCGTCGGCGACGGAGATCTCGCCCTGGCCGGCCCAGGTGATGCCGAGCGGGGCGAGGGCGCGGAACAGGGACTTGGCGTAGGTCGTGTCGCGGACGCCGTGGCGGTGGTCGGTGTCGGAGACGGAGTTGTTGTCGGTGAGGAAGAACGCCTTGTCGTTGTGGAAGAAGCCGCTCTCCTGGTAGGCGCGGATCTCGGCGACGATGTCCTCGACGGGGCGGTGGCGGCGGCGGGCGCCCTGGTGGCGGGTGGTGGAGCAGAACGAGCAGGCGTTGCGGCAGCCTCGGCTGGTCTGGATCGGGATGACCCACGGGCAGAGGTCCTGTTCCTCGGGGCGGGGCCAGCGCGGGCGCGGCAGTCCGGCCAGCGATTCGATGCGGCCGCCGCGGTACACGGGTCGCGGCCGTCCGACGCGTTCCAGGTCGTCGAGCAGGTCGTCGAACACGGCTTCGGCCTCGCCGGTGGCGATTCCGTCGGCATGCCGCGCGGCCTCCTGGGGCAGCATCGTGACGTGGATGCCGCCCAGCACGACGGGGATGCCGCGGCGGCGCAGGTCGTCGGCGAGGCGGTAGGTGGCCGGGGCGGCGACGGTGTTGACGGTGAACAGGACGGCGTCGGCGTCGTCCGGGATGTGCAGGTCCGCCTCCGGCGCCTCGACGATGTGGAACTCGTGGTCGGCGCCGCGGGCCCGCGCGGCGGCCTCGCCGAGCGCGGCGAGGTAGTAGGCGGTCATCTGGGCCAGGAACGGTTTTCCATCGATGCCGCGCAGAACGCGGTCGATGTACCCCAGGTGGAGCGTGCGGGCGGCCGCGCGCAGCATCGGCGGCACGCGCCAGGCCAGCTCATGGTTCGTGCGAACGCGGGCGATCCAGATCTTTGCCATCGTCTTTCTCCCTGCGCCGCGGCAGAATGGAAAGGCTGCGGCGCAAGTCCCAGCATGCGCCGGGACCGGTCATGGGGTGGTCGCGGGACGGTCAGGAGGGAATCGGAGGCTGGTCACGGAAGTTCGGGCGATGCGTCACGGAGCGGTCAGGAGGTGGGGAGGCTTCGGGGGGCCGGCGGCGGCCGCGGCCCTCGCCGCGACGCTCCTCGCGGGCCTTGCCGCCGCGCAGTACGTCGAACCGGCGCCGTGGTACGCGCCGTGGCGGGCGGTGGAGGTGCGGACGGTGGCGGACGCGGAGCGGGCGTGGGCGATGGTGCGCGACTTCTTCGGCAACCTGCGGGAGGGGCATGCGCACGAGGTGTGGGAGATCGACCGGGGGCGGATGCCGCCGGCCCGCCCGGTGGCGGACTGCCTGGCGGCGTTGGCGGCGGACGGGCGTGACTGGCCGCGGGTCGATCGGGCGTGTCGGATGTCGGCGCAGGTGCGGATCGAGGGGGCGGTGGAGGGGGTGGTGTTCGAGTCGTCGGTGGGTGGCGTCGGGCTGGAGGTAGGGTGCGAGCTGGCGGTGCGGCTTCCGGAGGTGGCGCGGCGGCTGCGTGAGGCCGGCGTGGCGCGGGTGCGGGTCGGTCCGCCCGCGCGCTTCGCGCTCCAGAGCTACCACCGCTTCGGTCTGGCGCTCGACGTGTATGCGCTAACGCTGGACGACGGGACGAAGCTGGTGGTGGAGGACGACTTCGAGGTTCGGGAGGATCGGGGGACCTGCGAGGGGGAGGCGCCGGCGGCGCCGAAGGCGCGGGTACTGCGCGACGTGGCGTGCCGACTGTTCCGGGCGCACGTGTTGTCGACGGTCATCACGCCGAACTACAACGCCGGCCACCGCAACCATTTTCACTGGGACGTGCGGCCGGGGGACGAGCGGTTCTACCTGCGGTAGGAGGCGGGTGGCGTGCAACCCGACTTTTCCGGCCTGGTGCTCGGCGGGAAGTACCGGCTGGTTGCTCCGCTTGGCACCGGCGGGATGGGGCACGTCTGGCAGGCGGAGCACGTGCAGCTCGGCCGTGCGTTCGCGGTCAAGCTGCTGCGGGCGGAGCTGGTGTCGGACCCGGCGGCGCTGGCGCGGTTCCAGCAGGAGGCGCAGGCGGCGGCGCGGATCGGCAGCCGGCACATCGTCGAGGTGTTCGACGTGGGTCGGACGCCCGGCGGCGCGCCGTATCTGGTGATGGAGCTGTTGCGCGGTCGTCCGTTGTCGGCGGAGCTGGCGGCGCGCGGGCCCTTGCCCGTCGCCCGCGCGCTCGACGTCGCCGACCAGCTTCTCGACGGGCTGACGGCGGCGCACGCGGCGGGGATCGTCCATCGAGACCTCAAGCCGGACAACGTCTTCTTGCTCGACGGACCGGGTGGGCGCGACTGGGTGAAGATCGTCGACTTCGGGGTCGCGAAGGCGAAGGACGATCCGAAGGTGCAGCAGCTCACCCGCACCGGGATGCTGCTGGGGACGCCGAGCTACATGTCGCCGGAGCAGGTGCTGGGCCGGCGGGACGTCGATCGGCGCGCCGACCTGTGGGCCGTGGGGGTGATCCTGTACGAGTGTCTGACGGGGCGGGTGCCGTTCGAGGCGTCGGACGTGGCGGGTACGCTGACGGCGATCCTGCAGCGGTCGCCGGTGTCGCTGGAGGCGCGGCGTCCGGAGGTCGGGCCGCGGCTGGGGGCGGTGGTGTTGCGGGCGCTGGCCAAGGATCCGGCCGAGCGGTTCGGCGACGCGGCGGAGTTCCGCGCGGCGCTGGCCGGCGCGGCGCCGGCCGGGGCCGGAGCCGGGCGGGCCGGGCCGGTCGTCGTCGGGGCGGAGGGCGCGGCGAGTTCTCGGTCCGGTTCGACGGTCGGGCCGCAGGCGGTGGCGGCGCCGACGTTCCCGCCGGGAGGCCCGCGGGTCTGGCCGTGGCTGCTGGCCGGACTGCTGGTGGTCGGCGCCGGAGGGGTGGCGATCGGGTTCGTCGCGATGCGGGCGGGGGGCGGGTCCGGTGGGTCGGCCGGGGTGGTCGGAGGCACGGCGACGGAGGGGGGACCCGTGTCGGAGGTTGGGGGCGCGCCGGTGGAGGTCGGACCGGCCTTCGCGGACGGGGGAGCGCCGGTGGGCCCCGGTCAGGTCTTCGCGAGCGGGAAGGCGCCGGAGGAACCGTCGCGGGACGATCCGCGGGAGCGCTGGCTGCGCATCCAGACAGAGTCCGGTTGTTGGTTCGGCCGAGAACTGCGACGCAGGAACCGGCCGCCGACCAACGCGGAGGTGTGGGATCAATTGAGGGAGGCGTGCGCGCGCGAGGGGCTCGAGGAGCAGGCGTGCTTCGCCGAGGTGATGCGCTTCCTGGGGGACGCCGAGGCGAAGGCGGAGCGGGAGCGCCGCGTCATGCAATGCCTGTCGCAGGCGGAGGAGGCCGTGGACGGCGGAGCGGGAGAGGCGCGATAGGGAGTCGGGCTGCGGCCGCGGGGGTTCGGCGGCCGGGGCGTGTTCGGCGGGGGATGGTGGAGGCCGCGGGGGCGGGGGACCGCGGCGTGGCGATTCCGGCGATCTTGGCCTGGCGGGCGGGCGCGGCTAGGATGCCGCCGTGGCCGCGGTGGTTCCGACGGCGCCGCTGTTGCGCGTGCGCGACCTGGTGACGGTGTTCGAGACCGACGAGGGGGTGTTGCGCGCGGCGGACGGGGTGTCGTTCGAGGTCGGGACGGCGGAGACGGTGGCACTGGTGGGGGAGTCGGGGTGCGGCAAGAGCGTGACGGCGCTGTCGCTGCTCGGGCTGATCGATCCCCCGGGCCGGATCGCGGGGGGTTCGATCGAGTTCCGCGGGCGGGAGCTGCGGGGGTTGTCCGAGCGGGAGTACCGGTCGGTTCGGGGCCGCGAGATCGCGATGGTGTTTCAGGAGCCGACCACGTCTCTCAATCCGGTGATGACGGTGGGGCGGCAGGTGGTCGAGGTGTTCCGGGTGCACCAGGGGTTGGACCGCAGCGCGGCGCGGCGGCGGACGGTGGAGCTGTTCGCGCTGGCGGGGATTCCGGCGCCCGAGGAGCGGCTGGACCAGTATCCGCACCAGCTTTCGGGGGGAATGCGGCAGCGGGTGATGATCGCGATGGCGATCGCCTGCCGGCCGGCGCTGCTGATCGCGGACGAGCCGACGACGGCGCTGGACGTGACGATCCAGGCGCAGATTCTGGACCTGCTGGACAAGCTGCGGCGCGACCTGCGGCTGTCGATCTTGATCATCACGCACGACCTGGCGGTGGTGGCCGAGACGGCGCAGCGGGTCGTGGTGATGTACGCGGGCCAGGTGGTGGAGCAGGCGCCGGTGCGACCGCTGTTCGCCGATCCGCTGCATCCGTACACGCGCGGGCTGCTCGATTCGTTGCCGCGGCCGGGCGCAGGGGACGCGCCGTTGCGGGCGATCCCCGGCGCGGTGCCGGACCTGCGGCGGTTGCCGCCGGGCTGCCGGTTCGCCCCGCGGTGCCCGCGGGTCTTCGATCGCTGTCGCGAACAGCCGGTGCCGCTGCGGGAGCGGCCGGACGGGCGGAGCGTGCGATGTCTGCTCTACGCGTGAGCGGCCGGGCGGGGGAGGGGGGGCGATGAGCGGCCGCGCCGTGCTGCTCGACGTCGAGCGGCTGCACGTCCATTTCCGGCTGCGCGAGGGGTGGGGTCTGGGGCGCCGCGGCGTGCTGCGCGCCGTGGACGGGGTGACGTTCACCATTCCGGAGGGCGAGACGCTGGGGCTGGTCGGCGAGTCGGGTTGCGGGAAGTCGACCCTGGGGCGGGCGGTGTTGCGGCTGGTCGAGGTGAGCGCGGGAAGGGTGCGGTTCGCGGGGACGGACATCACGAAGATGTCCGAACGGCGGTTGCGGCCGTTGCGCCGGTCCATGCAGCCGATCTTCCAGGACCCGTTCGGCTCGCTGAATCCGCGCCGGACGGTGCGGGACATCGTCGGCGAGGCGATGCGGGTGCACAAGCTGGTCCGTTCGGAGGAGGCGATGGAGGCGCGGGTCGCCGATCTGCTGGAGCGGGTCGGCCTGCCGGCCGACGCGCTGCGCCGGTATCCGCACGAGTTTTCGGGGGGGCAGCGGCAGCGGATCGCGATCGCGCGCGCTCTGGCGCTCTCGCCGCGGTTGATCGTGGCCGACGAGCCGCTGGCGGCGCTGGACGTGTCGGTGCAGACGCAGATCGGGAACCTGCTGCGGGCGCTGCAGCGCGAGATGGGGCTGGCGTACCTTTTCATCGGCCACGACCTGCGGATGATCGAGTACCTGTCGGATCGGGTGGCGGTGATGTACCTGGGGCGATTTGTCGAGCTGGCGGGCAAGCGGGCGTTGTTCGACCGGGCGCGGCATCCGTACACGCGGGCGCTGCTGGCGGCGGTGCCGGTGCCGGATCCCGATCGGAGCCGGCGGCGCATCGTGTTGGGCGGCGACGTCCCCAACCCGCTCGACCCGCCGCCGGGATGCGCGTTCCATCCGCGGTGTCCCGAGGCGTTGCCGGCGTGCCGCAAGGAGCGGCCGGAACTGCGGGAGGTGGCGCCGGGGCACTTCGTGGCGTGCCTGCGGGTTGCCGCGGGCGGCGAGGCGGGGTCGGCAGGGCCGGCGTGAGCGCCCCGGGTGGGGCCGGCTCAGGCGTCGAGCAGCACGGCGCGGGCGGACAGCGTCTCGGGATCGAGGACCTCGACGCGGACCCGCAGCGGCAGGACGGTGGGCGGAGCGCCGTCGGGGTTGCGGCGACCCATGGCGGCGTGGGCGAGGTCGAGGACCGCATCGACTGGTTCGACCGGCAGCAGGACGGAGACGGGCCGGACAAGGGCGCGGGGGGATCGGGCACCGCCGAGCGAGTGCGGGTCGAGGCGTAGGTCGGCGTCGAAGGCGTCCGCGGGGTGGGCGGAGAGCCAGCGCAGGGCCCAGTAGCGGTGGGCGTCGCGTTCGAGATCGCGGGCGCGGTCGAGCACGTTGCGGAGCGCCAGGGTGACGCGCTGCAGATCGACCTGCGGAACTGGCGGCAGCGCTCCGCCGGAGAGGCGGGCGAGGATCTGGCGCTGGTTGAGCAAGTCGGCGTAGCGACGCAGGGGCGAGGTGACGTGCGCGTACAGGGCGCCGCCCATTGCGTGGTGCGGGTCGGGGGTCAGGGTGTAGGTGGCGCGCGGTGGGCCGCCGTCGCCGCGCGGGGCGTCCTGTACGCGGTAGATGAGCGGCACGCCGCGTTCGAAGGCCCAGCGGGCGGCGGCCATGCCGGCCGCCAGCGCCAGCTCCTCGACGAGGCGGCGCGCGGGCGTTCCGGCGAGCAGCTCGCGGATTTCGATCCGTGCGCCGTCGCCTTCGACGACGAGGCGCGCCTCGGGTCGCGGTGGTTCCTCGGGGACGCCGCGGGCCCGCCGCATGGCCGCGAGGTGCGCCCAGAGGCGGGCCAGCCGTTCGTCGTCCGGCGCGCGGGGCTCGCGCAGCGCCATGTCCACCTCGTCGTAGGCGCGGTTGGCGGCGATGCGGACGCGGGCGGGGAACAGTCGCAGCGGTTCGAGGCGCGGGGCGTCGGGGCCGCCGGCGCAGCGGAAGTGTACCGCCAGGACGTTGCGCGGCTGGCCGTCGGCGTCGAGCGACAGACGCTGCTCGGCCAGGGCCGGAGGCAGCATCGGCACGATGCCGTCCGGCCAGTAGTGGGTGACGGCGCGGCGCTGCGCGGCGCGGTCGATCGGATCGTCGCGCGGGATCGCGGCGGCGCCGTCGGCGACGAGGACGAGGACTTCCAGCGCTCCGCCGTCCTCGACGACGACCAGGGCATCGTCGCGCAGGCGGGTCCACGGGTCGTCGATCGCGAACGCGGACCGTTGGCCGAGGTCTTCGCGGAGGGTGGCGAGGGGGTCGGGCGGTTCGGCGCGCGCGGCCGCCTCGACGTCGGCGGGGAAGGTCGGGTCGAGGCCGAGGATCCGTCGGGTGCGGAAGGTGCGGCTGGCGCCGGGATGGCGGACGCGGAGCAGCCGGTCGGCCAGGGCGCGGGGCGGCGGGGTGTCCCCCTCGAGGGCCAGGGCTTCGGCCACGGCCCGGACGATGCGGTCCTCCCCCGCGGGGGACTCGTCGAACCGTTCGCGGTCGAGGCGTCCGGCATCGAGGAGCCGTTCGAGGAACGGGTCGAGCTCGGCGGGCCAGGCGTCGGACGAGCCGTCGAGGACGGGGCGGGCGAGGGCGGCGATGCGCCGGGCCTCGGCGGCCAGATCGGCGTCGCGTCGTTCCTGTTCCTCCCGCGCCTGGCGCGCCGCCTCGGCGCGGCGCTGGCGCGCCTGGCGGGTGCGGCGGCCGAACACGGTGAACAGGGCGGCGGGGGGGACGAGGGCGAAGCGGTCGCCGTCGGATTCCAGCGCGCGGCCAAGGGCGGAGAGGCGGGTCGGGGAGACCTCCGGGCCGAACAGCTCGGCGGCAAGGTCCGCCAGAGGGCGGCGGCGGTCGTCGTCCGCGGCGGTCGATTCCCAGAGCAGGTCGAGTTCCTCGGGGTCGAGGGCGGCGCGATGGGTCTCGACCTCGGCGGCGCGACGCGCCAGGGCGGCCTGCGGATCGGCGCCGGCCGGTCCGTGGTCGGCGACGAGCGCCTCTTCCAGGGCTCTGGAGGAGAGGGTGTGTTCGCGGCCGCCGGCGGTGCGGAGGCGGGCCTTGCCCTTCGACGCCTCGCGGACCCAGGCCAGTTCGAGCCGGTCGCGTCCGGGTTCCACGAGGTCGACGATCCGTCCGGCACGTCCGGTTCCCGCCACGGTGGCGGAGCGTATCACAGGGCGAGCGGCGTGGCGCGGACGGGCGCGGCGGGTCCGTCTGCGGCGCGGGCGGGTCAGTGCGCGGCGTACACGGCCTGGATCGCGCACGCCTTGGAATCGAGCGGGTCCAGGCACGGGCCGGCGGGGATCTGGAGGGTGTACACCGTGGTGCCGTCGACCCGCGGCTGGTCGAGGGCTGTCTCGAGGAGGTCGTGCACGTAGCGGATCGACGGGGTTCCGCAGGCGGAGTGTCCGGACGCGTAGACTCCGACCTGCAGCCGCCGTTCGCCGGGCAGCCAGGCCGCCACGTCGGCAATCTCGCCCGGCGCGTTGGGGATCGTCGCCTCGGCGCACTCTTCGGCCAGGCACGCCTCTGGGCAGCTTCCGGGGACCGTGCAGGCGCCCGAGGCGCAGGGGCCCGCGCCCTCCTTCTCGTTGCGGAAGTAGAACAGCACGCTGTCCAGCGTCAGCGCCAGGTCGGGCCAGCGCCGCGCGACGAACGTGCCGCCCTGGGCGTAGTACGATGTCGGCGCGAACGACATCCACGGCGCCTGTGCCCGGAGTCGCGCGGTCATCCGCGCCACGGTCTCTGGGTTGAACGGGTCCGGGACGTTGTGCGAGAAGTCGTCGACGTTGACCGCGACGAAGTGGGGGTAGATCGCGGCCAGGCGCCCGAACACGTCCGCCCAGCCGACGTAGTTCTGGCAGGCGGGCACCCCGCCGGTCGCCGGCACGAGTTCCCGTTCGTCGAATGGCGTCCACGGGCTATCGGCGGGTGTGGAGCAGCGTCCCGAGCGGGCCTCGGTCGGCGGGATCAGCGTGACCCAGACGCGCAGTTGCCGTCCGTCGACGCAGAAGTCGCGCGTCTCCTCCAGGAAGCGGACAAAGTCGAGGTAGTCCTGTCCGGTCGTGTCGTAGAGCAGGAAATTGTAGACCGTGGTGTGCGTATCGGCGAGCGCCGCGCGGAGGGTCGCGAGGTCCGCGGGAGCCTCGGCTCCGTCCGGCCGCGGCTCGCCGGCGTACTGCGCCTCGGTGTGGCGAAGCGCCGCCGCCCGCCACTCGGTGTGGTACGGATTCCCGTACACGAACAGGTCGACGGCGAAGGTTCCGGAGGCCTGGCGCGCGAGGAGCAGCTCGTCTGCCCCGGCGTCGCCGCGCAGGAAGTCGGCGGCTGCAATTGCTTTCCACGGCTGGTCCTCGGTGCTGGCCAGATCGCTGGATCCGCTCGTTGCGAGCGTTGCGGTGCCGTCGAAGCGGAGGAGGATGAAGTTCGAGTGGGCGTTCTTGGCGAGCGTGATCGTGCCGACGCCGTCGCCGTTGAAATCGCCCACCGCGGCGCCGACCCAGGCCGAGTTGCCGGTTCCGCCGATGTCGGACGAGGCGATGCGTTCGAAGCCTCGGCCGGTGGCGTTCCACCGGTAGGCGAACACGGTGTCGGCCCCGTCGTGCACCTCGCGCGCCGCCACCAGTTCGGCCCGGCCGTCGCCGTCGAGATCGCCGGCCGCCAGCGCGCGCCACGGGTGGGTCGCATCGCCGTCGAGCCGCGCACTTCCGGCGGTCGTCACCGTGCCCGGGCGGACGTCGAGCCGGACGAAGTCCGGCGTGCCGCGACGCAGCACGGCGGCCTCGGGCGTCCCGTCGCCGTCGAAGTCTCCGGCCGCCGCGCCCACCCAGTCGGAGTTTTCGGGGCCGCCGAGGGCCAGGCCGGCGATGCGCGAGAACCCGCAGTCCGCGCCGGCGTCGAGCAGCAGGATGTCCTCGGCGCCCGGGGTGGTGACGTGCCGCACGGCGAGCAGTTCGTCCTTGCCGTCCGCGTCGAAGTCGGCGGCCGCGAGCGCGCGCCAGGGGTGGGCCGGCGAGGAACTCGCGTCGGAGCCGCGCACGGCGTGGGGCGTCGGCCCGCGCAGGACGCTCAGGTACGAAGGGGTGTTCTTGAGCAGCGCCAGTTCGGGCTCGTCGACGCCGCAGAAATCGCCGGCCACGAGAGCCGCCCAGTTCGAGTTGTCGTCGCTGCCGTAGCCCGCGGCTTCCAGGAGGCTGGCAAAGGCGACCCGGTCGTCGGCGGCCGCCGCGTAGGTCGGCGCGACGAAGGCGGGGGCACAGGGGGCCGGCGCATCGGCGCCGGCATCGGCGTCCGCCTCCGCCTCCGCCTCCGTGTTTCCGACCGTGTCTTCGACGTCGGACCGATCGGCGCCGTCCGCAACTTCCCCGGTGTCCGCGCGCCCCCCCGCGTCCTCCTCTTCGCCGACCTCGGTCTCCGTTGTATCCGCGACGTCCCCGTCGGACCGAGCGGCGCCGCAGGCCGCGGGAAGCAGCGCCAGAATCCAGAACAGACGCCACATCGGGCAGGACTCCCTTCCGGGGGAACAGGATAGCACCGCCCTGCGGCGGCGGAACCGCCGACGATGACCTCCCGTCCCTCGGAGGAGCGTCGGGGTCAGCCTCCGGCGCGGGGATCGCCGACGCGGCCGACGAACAGGATCAGGCCGGTGCGGTTGTCGCGGATGAGGAACAGGAACGGGTGGTCGGCGTGGAAGCGGACCGGCCGGAGGTGCGGGGTTCCCGCTGGCATCCCCCTGGGCTTCATGACCACTGCCGTGGCCGCCGCCGCCTCGGTCCCCTGCTCGTTGGCCTCGACGAACGCTCGGTGGAACACGGCCGAGATGCAGAGCCGGCCCTGGTTGCTCGGCGCCGCAGCGATCCCCTCGAACTCCGCCGTCACGCTGTCGAAGGCCCGCGGCATGCCCAGTTCCGCCAGGTCCTTGTCGAGCCGCGTGGGCTCGGGCGGATCGATCCGGAAGCGGGGCAGTCGGAGGTCGACCTCCTGCAGAGACAGGTCGTCGAGTCCCGCGAGGTGCTCGGCGGTGAGCCAGGGGTCGGGCGCCTCGCCCGCGGG
>Ga0068707_1003221_pt1 | contig 11423 bp, 7 predicted proteins | sample YNPNPMetaG_FD_66600 | JGI IMG/M metagenome (GOLD analysis project Ga0068707, IMG submission 66600) | Anoxygenic and chlorotrophic microbial mat microbial communities from Yellowstone National Park, USA - YNP NP MetaG | ecosystem: Environmental > Aquatic > Thermal springs > Hot (42-90C) >... | reverse complement strand
CAACTTCTCCACCAACGAGGAATGCGGCTTGCTGGTAGACGGCTGGAACGGCACCCCCGTGGTGATGATGACCTACAATCCCCGCTACTACGTGGACCTCATCGAGGGCGCCGGGTACACCAAAGCCATGGACCTGATCGCCTACACGACGGACCTCACGCGCTATGGTCTGGATGACTCCGGCATCAACCCCAAGCTGCTGCGCGTGGCGGAAAAGGTGCGCGATCGCCTGGATGTGACGGTGCGCAACGTAAACTGGAAGGACCTGGAACACGAAATCCCCAAAATCCTCACGGTCTACAACAAGGCCTGGTCGCGTAACTGGGGATTTGTGCCCCTGACCGAGGAAGAGATTGAGCACCTCATCAAGGCCCTGCTGCCCATGGCGGATAAGCGCACGACCTTTATCGTCGAAAAGGGCGACGAGCCAATCGGCTTTATGCTGCCCATTCCCGACCTGAATCAGGCGCTGCACAAAGCTTACGCCCGGCCAGGGAAACCGGAATGGATCACCATGGCGCAGTTCCTGTACTGGTGGAAGGTGCGGAAAGTCGTCACGGGCATTCGGGCCATGGTCGGGGGCGTGATTCACGAGTATCACGGGCGCGGTGTGGATGCAGTGCTCTTCCTGGAGACCCTGCGGGCCGGCATCCGGGCCGGGTACAAGAGCATGGAAATCTCCTGGGTGCTCGAAACCAACCTCCCAATGCGTCAGACAGCGGCGATCTTCGATGGCCAACCTTATCGCACCTACCGCATCTACGAAAAAGCCCTTTGATCAGGGCGCGGTTCGTCCACCGATGACGCGCCAACCGGCTTCGCCAGGGCTATCAGCCCGCCTGTTGACGGATAACCCGGCCTTCCTCCGTCTCTGGCTGGGGCAACTGCTTTCGCAGATTGGCGATCAGGCGCTGCTGATTGCTTCGCTGCACCTGATCAGTCAGCTTAGCGATTCCGTGACGGCGTTGCTGATTCCGGCCCTTTCGCTGGTGCTGCCGCAGGCTCTGTTTGGCCTGGTCGGCGGGGTGATCGCTGACCGCTGGAACCGACGCACCCTGATGCTGGTTTCGGACCTGCTACGCGGGGTCATCGTGCTCAGCCTGATCTTTGTGCCGCTGACCCAACATCTGGGCCTGCTCTACCTGGCTGTCGGCCTGATGGCCCTGGTCAGCGTGTTTTTCTATCCGGCGCGCAACGCCTTCATCCCCAACATCGTCTCCACGGCAGACCTGTGGGGCGCGAATGCGCTGATTCAGGGCAGCACGGTCCTGGCTCTGGTGATCGGGCCGGCGGTGGCCGGGATTGTGATCGGATTGTGGGGCGTCAACTTCGCCTTCATCTTCGACGCGCTCACCTTTTTCATCTCGGCCCTGACCATCGCCTCGCTTGGTCGGTTGAGCGGCATCAGTTCCGGCAACGGTCGAGTCAAACTGCCGGCTACTGTGCGGCAAGAGCTGATGGAAGGCCTGCGCTACATTTTCAGCCATCGGCTGCTCAAGGAAGTGCTGGTGCTGGTCGCCATGGCCACCCTGGGCATCGCCTCCATCGTTCTGCTGGCCGTTCATCACCTGGATGAGGCGCTCAATGTCGGCGCATTGGGCTATGGGTTTGCCATGACCACGTTGGGCATCGGTTCGGTCGCCGGCGGCCTGCTTTCGCACCGTCTGGCCGAGCGTGTCCGCACCCATTATCTGGTGAGTGGGATGCTCACCCTGGCCGGCATCGCCATCATCCTGTTCGCCTACGCCCCCTGGTATGCCCTGGTCCTGTTCAGCCTGGCGCTGTTGGGGCTGAGCGTGGTCTCGGCGCGGGGTGCGTTGGATACGATTACGCAGATTTTGGCGCCGGATGAGATGCGCGGGCGGGTGCAATCCGCCGTCAACCTCATCATCAACGGGGCGACGGCCCTGGCCGAGGCTTTTTCCGCCATCCTGGGCGATCTCATCGGCGTGCAGCAGGTCTTCCTGGCCGCGGGGCTGATCACCGTCCTGGCCGCGGTGATCGCTTATCGCGTCCTGAACGTATTCCCGGATCAGCGGCCCGGAAAAAGATGATCTGACCGTTTTTTCAGGCTCAGGAAACTTTAAGGAGAGCGTATGAAATCCGCATCAGGCATTCTTATTCGCGAAGGCACCGTCGTCACGCCGGAACACATCCTGGAAAAGGCCGATGTGCTGATTCAGGGCGAGCAGATTCAGGCGATCGGGCACGGTCTGCCCGTCCCTGAAGGCGGCGACGTCTACGAAGCGCAGGGGCTGATGGTGTTGCCCGGCGTGATAGACGCGCACACGCACATCCAACTGGACACCGGCATCTACAAAACCGCCGATACCTGGCTGCAGGGCAGCCGCACCGCCGTCTACGGCGGCGTGACGACCGTCATTGACTTTGCCACACAGTTCAAAGGCCAGGGCCTGAGCGAGGCGCTGATGGCCCGGCTGGAGGAAGCGGCCCCCGCGGCGATTGACTACGCTCTGCACATGATGGTCACCGACCTGCCCGCCGGGCGTGAGGACGAGCTGGCCGAGCTGGTGGAACTGGGCGTCACCAGCATCAAGCTCTACACGACCTATCGTCCCAACTACTACAGCGACGACGCCACGCTCTACCGTCTGCTGGAGGCAGCGGGATTCTATGGGATGATCAGCCTGGTACACTGTGAAAACGATGCCCTGGTCACAGCGCAGACGCAAAGTCTGGTGGAAGCGGGACAGCGCGGCCTGCGTTATCACGGGATGGCGCGGCCCGCTTTAGCCGAGCAAGAGGCCACGGCGCGCGTCCTTTTCCTAGCTGAGGCCGCCCGTGCTCCCGTCGTCATCGCCCACAATTCCACCGCGCGTACCGTGGAGCTGGTGAACGCCGCGCGCGCCGCCGGACAGGTCGCCTTCAGCGAAACTGCGCCGCAATACCTGCTCCTGGACAACACGCTCTACGAAGGCAGCGAGCCGTGGCGCTACATCCTGCAGCCGCCGCTGCGCGACCCGCTTGAGACCGGGCAACTCTGGGAGCTGGTGGCCAACGGCGGGGTGGATATGCTCATCACGGATCACTGCGACTATCCCAAAGCCCGGAAGACTGCGCAGGACGATTTCACCCAAACGCCGGGCGGATTGCCGGGGTTGGAGACCCTGCTGCCCCTGATGGTCACCTACGGGGTGGCCGAGGGGCGCATCTCCTGGGGAATGCTGGCCCGCCTGCTTGCCACCAATCCGGCCCAGATTTACGGCCTGTGGCCGCGCAAAGGCGGCCTGATTCCCGGCGCAGACGCGGACATCGTGCTCTACGACCCGGAGCCGGAGGGCATCATCAGCGCCGAAACGCTGCACACCGTCGGCGGCTATACCCCCTACGAAGGGATGCGCGTCAAAGGGCGCGTGGTCGCCACCCTGCGCCGCGGGCAGTTCCTGCTGCGCGACGGGGTATGTCACCTCCCGCGCGGGAGCGGACAGTTCATCCCGCGCATGCCGGTTTACTGGCAATGAACCGACCGACGACGACCACGGCTTGCTGAGGATCGTGCATGAAACGTCAACCCTTACCCTGGCTTAACTTTGCGGCGACCCTGATCACCCTGCTCATCACCCTCCTGGCCTGGGCCTGGCCGACGGCTGACAGTCAGACAGGCGTCAGGTTTCTGGCCGGCCTCCGGGGCTATTTCCCGGCCGGCTATGTCTTCAGCCTCTGGGGCGTGATCGGGCTGGGCCTGCTGGCCTTTAGCTTCTATCAGCTTCTGAATCCGCAACGCTGTGCCAGGGTCCTGCAGCGCCTGAGCTACCTGTATGTCCTGAGCTGCCTGGCCGAAAGCGCCTGGGTCCTGCTCTGGCGCGCCGGCCACTACGGCCTGGCCCTCAGCGCGCTGCTGGTCCTCTTAGCCAGCCTGATCGGAATTTACCTCCGCCTGGGCGTCAATCTCCGCCCTGTTTCAGCCAGCGAAAGGCTCCACACGCATCTGGTTTTCAGTCTCTATCTGGGCTGGATCACTGTCATCACCCTTACCCATGCCAGCTTCGTCCTCATCGCAAAGCAATGGGGCGGCTGGAGCCTGCCCGCCGAAACCTGGGCCGTGATCCTGATCATCGTCACCGTAGCCCTGGCCACCATCGTCACCCTGACCCGGCATGACCTGGCCTATCTCGCGGTGCAGGCCTGGGCTATGAGCGGCATCGGCATCGCCCAACGGCAGACGCCCCTCATCGCTGGCAGCGCCTGGGCCGCTACGGCCATCATCGGCCTGCTGATGGTGCTCGCCATGCTTTTAAGGCGCGCTTACACCGTCGAGCGGTTCGTTTCAGAGCGATAAATGCCGTCCATGCTGGTCGGGGACGGGCTTATCCCGCTCCGGTCACAGGCCGGCTGGGGCGGGTTGAGGGTCCGCCCCACCCATACAGTTGAGGTTATCTCAAATCCAAGGAGGTATACCATGCGTGAAATCATTTCAGACCTGCGCAAATGGCTGGCCCAAGGCCTCACGGAGATCGCCGTCACGACCATCACCGAAACCCGCGGCTCCTCGCTGCGACCGGCGGGCACCCGGATGCTGCTGAACAGTCTGGGCGAGGTCAGCGGCTCGGTGAGCAGCGGCTGCGTGGATGGCGACGTCATCGCTGAAATGGAAGCGCTGTTGCGCAACGAAGGCGGCTTTTTCCTGCGCACCCCCTCCATCGGCGTGAGCGATGAGCAGGCCTGGGGCGCCGGGCTTTCCTGCGGCGGCGAGCTGGACCTGCTGGTGGAGCGCTGGACGTCCCTGCACACGGCCTTTGTGGACGACATCGAGGCGCGCCGGCCCGTCGGCTTCGCCTCACGGCTGGACGGGCATCCCGCCCACCTGCTGCGACGCGACGACGGCAGCGTGAGCGGCTCCCTGGGCGATCCGGAGCTGGATGCGGCGGTGAGCGCCGATCTGGCCGCTGCCTGGCCCGGCCCCTTCACCCAGCAACGCACCTATCCACAGGGGCGCGTCTTCCTGGAAGTGGTGGCGCCGCCCCCCACCCTGCTCATTTTCGGCGCTACCGACATCGCCGTCCCGCTGGCGGCCCTGGCGCGCGATCTGGACTTCACGGTCATTGTCAATGACGCACGGCGCGCCTTTCTGCGGCCCGAACGCTTCCCCGCCGGGGTGGACGTGCGCTTCGGCTGGCCGCAGGAAGTTTTCCGGGCGGAGGACTTCGGCCCCGGCTGGGCCATCGTTGTGCTCTTCCACGATGCCAAGTTCGATATTCCGGCCCTCACCCTGGCCCTGCAGAGCCGCGCCTTCTACATCGGCTTCCTGGGGAGCCGACGCACGCAGGCCAACCGCCGGGCGACTTTGCTGGAAAACGGCTTCAGCGAGGCGGACCTGGCGCGCATCTACGGTCCGACCGGCCTGGACATCGGCGGCAAGGAGCCGGGGATGATCGCCCTGTCTATCCTGGCAGAAATCGTCGCAGTGCGGCACCGGCGCGAAGGCGGCATGATGAGCCGCAAAAAGCCCAAAGCGTAACACTGGGCACACGGAAAAAACTTATAGCGGCACGGCCCCCTGACAAAGGCGTATACATCCTTGCATCCGTGCCCATGCGTGACCTGTTGGGAGCATCAGCCTGGGTCTGAACAGGTGCAAAAAATCCCCAGGCTCTCTGGGTGAATGCTTTTGGACTTAAATTCTTATCTCAAGGCAAGGAGGCGGCATGGAGCAACTCGAATATTTCTTCAATCCCCAAGGCGTGGCGGTGATTGGGGCCAGCGGGGACCCCAGCAAACTCAGCTACGGCGTGGTCAAAAACCTCAAGGAGCACGGTTACCGCGGCCCGATCTACCCCATCAATCCCAAAGGCGGGGAAATCCTGGGCCTCAAGACCTATCCGAGCATCCTGGACGTGCCCGACCCCATCGAACTGGCGGTGATCATGATCCCCGCCCCACTGGTGCCGCAGGCGCTGGAGGAGTGCGGCCAGCGGGGCCTGAAGGTGGTCATCGTCATCACCGGCGGCTTCAAAGAGGCCGGACCGGAGGGCGCGGCGCTGGAAGCCTCGCTCAAGCCCATCGCCGAGCGCTACGGGATGCGCCTGATCGGCCCCAACTGCGTGGGCTTGATGGATACGCACGTCCCGCTCGACACCACCTTCATCGCTGCCATGCCCAAACCCGGCGCGATCGGCTTCGCCTCGCACTCCGGCGCCATCTGCGGCGGCACGATTGACTGGGCCATTCAGCTGGGCGTCGGCTACAGCCGCATCGCCAGCCTGGGCAATCAGGTGGATGTGGACATCGCCGACGGCATCGAGATGATGTATCAGGACCCGCACACGCGCGTCATCAACGTCTACGCGGAAGGCCTGCCCAACGGGCGGCGCTTCGTGGAGACGGCGGCGCGCATCTTCCGCGAAAAGCCCATTGTGGTGGTAAAGGCGGGCCGCACCTCAGCCGGGACGCGCGCGGTCGCCTCGCATACCGGGGCGTTGGCTGGAGCGGGGCGCGCCTATCAGGCCGCCGCGCACCGGTCGGGCGTGATCAGCGTGAATTCGCTGCAGGAACAAAACGATGTGGCCATGGCGCTGGCCATGCAGCCCCTGCCGACCGGGCCGCGCGTGGCGATCCTCACCAACGCCGGCGGGCCGGCCGCCCTGGCCGCCGACGCCCTGGACGAGTACGGCCTGACGCTGGCGGATCTCCTGCCCGAAACGCAGGCGCGGCTCAAAGAGGCCGTCACCCGCGGCGCGCAGTTGAGCAATCCGGTAGATATGCTCGGCGGCCCCGCGGCGGAGATGTTTGAGAAAGCCATTGCTATTTTGCAGGATGACCCGGACGTGGACATGATCCTGGCGATGTTTGTGCCACAGGCCATCACGCCGGTGAATGACGTGGCACGGCACATCGTGGCCGGCGCGCGCCGTTCCGCCAGGCCGGTCGTGGCCTGTCTGGTCGGCGGCATCTCCATCCCCGAAGCCATTCACATCCTGCACGAAGGCAGCGTCCCCTGCTACACGGACCCCAACCGCTGCAGCCGCGCCCTGGCCGGCCTGTGGCAATACGCGCAGCTCAAGGTCCGTCCCGATTACACCCCCACCCCGGTCCCGGACGTGGACCGGGAAGCGGCCCGGCGCATCCTCCAGGACGCCTGGGACCGGCAGGGCGCGGGCTTCCTGGACGCGCAGACCGCCGCGCAGGTCGCCGCGGCCTACGGCATCCGCGTGCCCTGTTCCGGCCTGGCCGGCAGCGCGGAGGAGGCCGTGGCGCTGGCGGAGCGCTGTGGCTATCCCGTCGCGCTCAAGCTCATCGCGCCGGGCGTGATCCACAAGGCCGACGTGGGCGGCATCCTGCTCAACCTGCGTGACGCGGCGGCTGTGCACGCGGGCTTCGCGCAGCTCACGCAAGGCCGAGCGGACTATCAGGTCCTGGTGCAGCAGATGGCGCCCAAAGGCCAGGAGGTCATCCTGGGCGCGCAACGGGACGCGCAGTTCGGCCCGCTGCTGATGTTCGGCTTGGGCGGCATTTACGTGGAGGTGCTGCGCGACGTGGCCTTCCGCCTGGCCCCGCTGAACGAGGTAGACGCTCAGGAGATGATCGCCGAAACGGCGGTGGGCAAAATCCTGCGCGGCGTGCGCGGTCAGCCCCCTGCCGACCTGCCCGCCGTCGTCGCCACCCTGCGCCGGGTCGGGCAACTGGTGAGCGACTTCCCCGCCATCCGCGAAATGGACATCAACCCGCTCATCGTCGGCCCGGCGGAAGCGGGCGCCTGGGCGGTAGACGTGCGCATCGCCCTGGACCAGCGCCCGGAGTAGACCGGTATCCCCCATACCCTTCCGCCGTCGGGGCTGGCAACGGTCCAGCCCCGACGGTCCTTTAACCCAGCCTCCCCACCTGACGCAAGGCTTCTCCCCTTCGGCACTGGTGTATAATAAAGCGGTTACGCACAACGATAGCCAGGAGGTTGCTTGACGACATCAGCCAGGACGGCTCATGTGGCGCGCTCGGCGTTGCTGGTCGGCGCGCTGTTCACGGCGGATAAGGTGCTGGCGGTGATCCGCGATATGGTCATCGGGCGCGTGTTTGGCATCGCGCCGGAGCTGGATGCGTATTACGCCGCCTTCGAGCTGCCCGATGGCCTGTTCACGGTCGTGGCCGGCGCAGCCCTGGTGACGGCGCTGATGCCTCTGCTCACGGCGCGGCTGGAGCAACCAAGCCGTGACGATGTCTGGCATCTGGTTTCGGCGGTGCTGAATTGGGTGCTGCTGATTGTGGCGGGCGTCAGCGCGGCGGCGCTGGTGCTGGCCCCGCAGGTCATCGCTCTGGTGGCGCCGGGCTTCGACGCCTACCGCGCTGAGCTGGCTACCCGGCTGATGCGCCTGGTGCTGTTGCAGACGCTCATCGCCAGCGCCAGCAGTATCGCGACCAGCAGCCTGCAGGCCCATCAGCATTTTCTGCTGCCTGCCGCGGCCCCGCTGGCCTACACCCTGGGCCGCATCGGCGGGGCGCTGTTCCTGGCGCCGCGCCTGGGGATTTTCGGCCTGGCTTACGGCGGGCTGGCCGGGACGCTGGGACACTTCCTCATCCAGGTGCCGGGATTGCTGCACTACCGCGCGCGCTGGGTCCCCACCCTGCACGATCCGGACCTGCGGCCCTTGCTCAAGCTGATGGTGCCGCGGATGCTGGGCCTGGGGGCGACCTACCTGACCTTTGTGCTGCCGACCTTCCTCGGCTCGCGGCTGGAGACGGGGATGATCGCCGCTTACGAATACGCCTGGCGCCTGATGCAGTTCCCCGAAACGATCATCGGCACGGCGCTGGGGATCACGGTGTTCCCGACCCTGGCCGCTTACGCCAACGCCGGGGAGCGCAGCGCGCTCAAGCAGACGACGGGCTGGGCGCTGCGCCTGATCCTGGCCCTGGGCCTGCCGGCAGCGGTGATGATGGCCCTGGTCGGCCGGGCCTTGATCGCGCTCATGTTCCAGCGCGGGGCTTTCGATGCGGCGGCGACGGCGCGCGTGTATGTCGCCCTGCAGTGGCTCACGCTGGCGCTGGTCGCCCATGCCTTGCTGGAAGTGGTCGCACGTTTCTTCTTCGCCCAACGGGATATGTGGCGGCCCTTCGGTGCAGCCCTGATAGGGTTGCTGGTCAATCTCCTGGTGAGCCGCGCGCTGCTTTCAGCCCTGCAGCAGGGCGCGATCGCCCTGGGCAACGGCCTGGGAGCACTGACGCAGGTGCTGCTGCTCTACCTGAGCGCCTGGCAGCGGGAGACGGCCCCGGCCCCTGGCGAGCTGGCGCGCACGGCGCTGCGCGTCACGCTGGCGACGGGGGTGATGGCCGCGGCGGTGCTGGGGGCGCGGACGCTCCTCTTCCCCACCCCCGGTTTGCTGCCCACCGCTTTGCTCCTGGCCCTGGCCGGCGGCAGTTACCTGCTCGCTGCCTGGGCCTTGCGCATCGAGGAGATCACGACGCTGATCCAGGCTCTGCTGCGGCGCGCTGGACGCTGAAACGGTCCAAGGCCCGGCATCGCGGCGCTGACGGACAGGGCGCTGGAGTTCCATAGTTTTTCTGTAAGGAGTCAAAGATGCAGGATTTGAAATGGTGGCAAAAAGCAGTGTTCTATCAGATTTATCCGCGGTCCTTTGCAGACGGGAACGGCGACGGGCACGGCGACCTGGCCGGCATGATCGCCAAACTGGATTATCTGCAGTCCCTGGGGGTGGACGCTATCTGGCTCTCCCCGCACTACCCCTCCCCCAACTGGGATTGGGGCTACGACATCAGCGATTATACGGCGGTGGCGCCGGAATACGGCACGCTGGACGACTTCCGGCGCTTCCTCGATGAGCTGCATCGGCGCGGGATGCATCTCATCCTGGACCTGGTGCTCAATCACACCAGCGATCAGCATCCCTGGTTCCTGGAGTCCAAATCCAGCCGCACCAATCCCAAAGCGGATTGGTATGTGTGGATGGATACGCCGCCCAACAACTGGCAGTCCTGCTTCGACGGGCCGGCCTGGACCTACGTGCCGGAACGCGATCAGTACTACTATCACTACTTCATGAAGCAGCAACCCGACCTGAACTGGCGCAATCCAGAGGTGAAGGCGGCGATGTGGCAGGTGGTGCGCTTCTGGCTCGACCTGGGGGTGGATGGCTTCCGCCTGGACGCGATCGGCACCATCTACGAGGACCCGGCGCTCACCCCACACCCCGTGCCCATGGACCTGGCGCAGTTACGGCATTTTTCGGATACGGCCCGCACGCCGGAAGAAATCCGCCGGCGCAACCGCTACTGGCGCGACATGTTCAAATATCAGTGGGGGCAGCCGGAATTGCACGATCTGATGCGCGAGCTGCGCGCGCTCCTGGACGAATACCCCGGCGATCGGATGCTGGTAGGGGAAGATGACGACATCGCCTACCTGGGGGACGGGGCGAACGAGCTGCACCTGGTCTTCAACTTCCCGCTGATGCAGACGGAGCGCATCACGCCGGCGCATGTGCGGCGCAATCAGCGCAAACGGCTGGCCCAACTGGACGCGCTGCCGCACCGCGGCTGGCCCTGCAACACCCTGGGCAATCACGATACCTCGCGCGTGTACACGCATTTTGGCGATGGCGTGCATGATGCGGAGCTGGCCCGCCTCAACGCGGCGCTGGTCCTCACCCTGCGCGGGACGCCCTTCCTGTACAACGGCGAGGAGATCGGGATGGAGGACCTCATCATCACCGACCCGCAACAGTTGCGCGACACGATGGCGACCTGGTACTACGAACGGCTGGTCCATGAGTTCCAGGTGCCGGCGGAGGAAGCGGCCCGCCGGGCCGGTGCGATGAGCCGCGATAAGAACCGCACGCCGTTGCAATGGAGCGGGGAGCCCAACGCCGGCTTCTGTCCCCCCGCGGTCACGCCCTGGCTGCCGGTCCATCCCAACTACGCGCAGGGGGTGAACGTGGCCGCACAAGATAAAGACCCCGCCTCCCTGCTGAACTTCTACCGGCGCCTGCTCCAGGTACGGCGCGCGCTGCCTGCCCTGGTGATGGGAGAGTACCGTCCCCTGCATCCGCGCGCGCGGGACTACCTGGCCTTCCTGCGCTACACCGACACCCAAAGCGTGCTGGTTGTGCTCAATAACAGCGATCAGGAGCTCACGCTGGCTTTCCGCCTGCCGGGAAAATCACGGGTGCAGGTGCGCTTCTCCTCATCTCCGCAGCGCGCCGCCGACCTCTCCCTGCGGGCCATTACCCTGGCACCCTTCGAGGTGCTCATCGGCGTGCTGGCATAGCACGCCGGAATCTCATTCTGGAAAGGACCCTGCCATGAACTCTAAAAACGGACTATGGATAGCTTTGCTTCTCCTGGTGATAGCCTGCCTGCTGGTCTGCACCTGCCTGACCGGAGCTGGCTTCGCCATCTACGGTGCGCGGCAGCTCTTCCCTAAGCTGCACTTCCCCCTGCCCAGCCAGTCGAGC
>Ga0068707_1003219_pt1 | contig 11431 bp, 11 predicted proteins | sample YNPNPMetaG_FD_66600 | JGI IMG/M metagenome (GOLD analysis project Ga0068707, IMG submission 66600) | Anoxygenic and chlorotrophic microbial mat microbial communities from Yellowstone National Park, USA - YNP NP MetaG | ecosystem: Environmental > Aquatic > Thermal springs > Hot (42-90C) >... | reverse complement strand
CAGGGCGAGCGCTTGGAGCTCCTCCAGGTGAGTGGCGTGGAGGCCATCGTCCTCTCCCAGGTGCAGGCTGCCGAGGGGACGCTGTTGGTGCTGCGCGGGTGCCGGCAGCAGCCGCGCGTGAGCTGGCGTGGCGGCGAGCTCACCCTCCGCTTCGAGGGGCCGGTGGAGCTGGCAGCGCCCATCGAGGCCAGCGGGGTCGTGGTGGGGGGTGGACTGGTGGGCCACGAGCTGACGCTGCGCCTCACACCCGGGGTGGAAGTGGCGGGCAGCTACCACCTGGAGGATCCACCCCGCTTCGTCGTGCGCCTGAGCGCCGCCACCCCCGCCCCGTTGGAAGCGCGGGGGGAGGGGCCTGTGGTGGTGCTGGATCCGGGGCACGGTGGGGAGGACTGGGGCGCTGCCGGGCCCGGCGGCGAGCTGGAGAAGAACATCGTTCTTGGCATTGCTCGCCTCACCGCTGCACAGCTCCAGGCGCGGGGGGTGGCGGTGCGTTTGACCCGGGAGGGGGACGAGACGGTCCCCCTGGGGGAGCGCACCGCGCTCGCCAACCGCCTGCGGGCCACGCTCTTCCTCTCCATCCACGCCAACGCTTCCCCGGCCCGCAGCGCGCGGGGGGCCGAGACGTACTTCATGAGCGCTGACGCCACCGACATCCAGGCTGCCCAAGCGGCTGCCGAGGAAAACGCCAGCGCTCCCCCCGACGTGGTGCAGCTCATCCTCTGGGACCTGGCCCAGGTGAGCAACCTCAACGAGTCCGCGCGGCTGGCCACCACCGTCCAGGAGCGTCTCAACACCCTCCACGACACGCGCGACCGCGGCGTCAAGCAGGCGCCGTTCGTGGTGCTCACCGGTGCCACCATGCCCGCCGCCCTGGTGGAGGTAGGATTCCTCTCGAACCCGGAAGAAGCTGCTCGCCTCACCGATCGTCGGGGCCAGGAGGCGGTGGCCGCGGCCCTGGCCGAGGCGGTGGCCACGTTCCTCCAGACGCGGCCTAGCCCCACCGCTCCCCCCCCATGACCACACGGCGGCGGCGATCCGCAGCAACCCTGCTGCTCGTCCTCATCTTCGGCGGGTGCGGCCAGCGCTCCGCCCCACCCCCCGCCACTACGCCCCCCCCGCCAACACCCACGCCCAGCCGCGTGCTCCTCTTCTTCCCCGGCGAGGACACGTTGCTGCACGGCGAGGTGCGGGAGATCCCGGAGCTGCCCTCGGAGCTGGCGCCGCGCATCCGCCTGCTGGTGGAAGAGCTGGCGCTGGGCTCCACCCAGGGGCGGGGTGCCGTGTTCCCCTGGTCGGTGGCCGTGCTGGGGGTGTTCGTGGACGAGGGCGGGGACGCCTTCGTGGACCTCTCCGCTCCTCCGCCGCGGGCTGTGGAGGGCAGCGCCACCGAGACCGCCCTGCTCTTTGGCACGGTGAGCAGCGTGGTCGCCAACTGTCCCGGTGTGAGGCGCTTGCAGTTGCTCTTCGACGGGCACGAGATCGAGACGCTGGGGCACCTGGACTTTTCCCGACCGCTCGCACCGCGACCGGAGCTCATCGCCCGGTGACCGACTCCGCCCCCATCGCCATCTTCGACTCGGGGATCGGTGGCCTTACCGTGCTGGCAGCCCTGCAGGCCCGCCTTCCCAGGGAACGGTTCGTCTACCTGGGGGACACGGCGCGCCTGCCCTACGGGACCAAGTCCACGGAAACGGTGACCCGCTACACCCTGCGCGCTGCCCAGGTGCTCTCCTCCTTCGCCCCCAAGTTGCTGGTGGTGGCCTGTAACACCGCCTCGGCGGCGGCGCTCCCCGAGCTGGGGCGCAGCCTCGCCGTCCCGGTGCTAGGGGTCATCGAGCCGGGCGCCCGCACGGCCGTGCGCGCCACCCGGGGGCGGGTGGGGGTCATCGGGACCGAGTCCACCATTGCCTCGGGCGCCTACCCGCGGGCGCTGCGCGCGCTGCGCCCCTCCCTGGAGATCCTCCTGCAGCCCTGCCCCTTGTTCGTGCCCCTGGCCGAGGAGGGGTGGTTCGACCACCCGGTGACCCGCGAGGTGGCGCGCATCTACCTGGAGCCGCTGGTGTCCGCGGGGATCGACACGCTGGTCTTGGGTTGCACCCACTACCCGCTCCTCGCCACCGCCATCCGCGCCGTGGTGGGCGAGGGGGTGACGCTGGTGGACTCCGCCCAGGCGGTGGCCGAGGACGTGGCGGTGCAGGTGGGGAGCCCTGCCGGCGCGGGCGGGGGGGAGGGCAGCGCCCGCATCCTCGTCACCGACGCGGCGCCGCGTTTCCTGCGGCTCGCCCGCTTCATCCTGGGGGACCGCGTCGCGTCCCTGGAAGCGGTGGACCTCCCCGCCTGAGGAGCGGGCGCTTGCCCGCCACGGGCGGAGCCGCTATCGTGGCGCCCCTTGGAGGGGACGTGGCGCAGGGATTCTCTTTCGTACGCAGCGACGGGCGGGCTGACCACCAGGCGCGGCCGTTGACCTTCACCCTTGACTTCGTGAAGTACCCCGAGGGCAGCGTCCTGGCCCGCGCCGGCGACACGCTGGTGGTGTGCAACGTGAGCGTGGAGGGACGGGTCCCGCCGTTCCTGCGCGATACGGGGGAGGGGTGGGTGAGCAGCGAGTACGCCATGCTGCCCCGGGCCACCGAGGAACGCTCCCCGCGCGATGTGACCCGGGGGAGCATCTCGGGGCGGTCGGCGGAGATCCAGCGGCTCATTGGCCGCTCCCTGCGGGCTGCCCTCGATCTCGGCCTGCTGGGGGAGCGCACGCTCCTGGTGGACTGCGACGTGCTCCAGGCGGACGGGGGGACGCGCACCACCGCCATCACTGGCGCCTTCGTGGCCATGGTGCTGGCCCTCCTGCGCCTGTACCAGGCCGGCTCCCTCCCGGGGTGGCCGGTGCGCGACCAGGTGGCGGCGGTTTCCGTTGGGCTGTTGGGTGGCCGGGCGCTTCTCGACCTGGACTACCGCGAGGACAGCCGGGCCGACGTGGACCTCAACCTGGTGGGCACGGCGCGGGGGGGGATCGTCGAGATCCAGGGGACAGCGGAACGCACCCCCTTTTCCCGCCAGGCCCTCGACACCCTCCTGGACCTTGCGGAGGGCGGGCTCGCCACGGCCTTTGCGGCGCAGCGCACCGTACTGGACGCCCGCCTTGCCCAGGCGGGGCTCGCCTCCCTGGTGTCGGGTTGACGGAAGCGGCACCGGTTGCTAGTGTGATGTCCCCTCTTTGGAGGGGTGGAGTTCTTTGCGAGGAAGCGCGTTGAAGCCACACGGGACGGGGCGTGGCGCAGCCTGGTAGCGCACCTGCCTTGGGCGCAGGTGGTCGGAGGTTCAAATCCTCTCGCCCCGACCAGCACCGTCCCGGCGGAATCGCTGCCTGTAGCTCAGCTGGATAGAGCGGCGGACTTCTAATCCGCGGGTCGGAGGTTCGAATCCTCTCAGGCAGGCCAGTTCTCCTGGTGAGCGTAGCTCAGCTTGGTAGAGCGCCAGACTGTGGCTCTGGTGGTCGGGGGTTCGAATCCCCTCGCTCACCCCAACCTTGGCAGCAACGGGGCGCCCGTAGCTCAGCCCGGATAGAGCGTCAGACTCCGGATCTGAAGGCCCCGCGTTCGAATCGCGGCGGGCGCACCATTTAGAATCGACGACTTCCGTTCCACTTGCGACGGCGCAGGTGGGACCTTCAGACTCTTGGGACACCAACTCATCCCAACTCGCGGGCACGAGCGTCGACCCACCAGATCGGGCGGGGCCTTCGGACCCGCGTGTGCCTCGTCCAGACTGTCGCACTGACCCTAAAACCGAGGACCCAACAACTGGGTAACCTCGTTCCTGGCGTCCATCTCAGCAGTTTCTGGCTTGCTTGGCCATCTCGCCCGGCTGCTACTCAGGCAGTTCCTGGCGCCCCGCTGGGTGGGGTGGGTGGAGCGGTGGGTGGCTCGGGATGAGGCGGAGGGGGATGCGCGAGGCAAACTCCTCGTCCACCGCATCGAGAGCGACTCGACCCGCCATGTCCCTGGCCACCGGTAGCTCCAGGAGGTACAGCACGGTGGGAACCACGTCGCTCAGGCGGGCGTTGCGCAACCGCACGTGGCGTCGCACCCCACCTCCCGCCAGGAGGACGAACCCTTCCGAAGAGTCGCTGGGGGAAACCGTCCAGCTCCGTCGCCGCAAGGTAGCGTTGAGGAGACGCCGCCACGGCTTGGGGGGGGCCATGCCGTAAGGGGAGACCACCACCAGCAGGCAGTCGTCCCCCCCGGCCAGGAGCCACAGCTCGCGCAGTTGTTCGTCCAACAGCCGCGCGGTGGCGCGCAGCACCTCGGTCCCACCCAGGGGGTCGGCGTCGGTTTCCCGCCACAGGGGGCGCAGGCGCGCGGCCAGGTCCGTGTTGAACACGAGGCAGTCCACCGGCTCCCGCGCGGCGCGCAGGGCGGTGAGGGCCGCCATCTGCACGCTCACCGCCAGGGCGTTGCGGGTGCGCTCGGCCACCTCCGGTCGTGCCCGCAGCGACGGTTCCAGGGCCTCTCGGAGCTCCGCATCCACCTGGGAGTAGGGGAGCGCTTCCGCAGCCAGCGGCGTGGGCAGTACCCAGGTGGCGGCTGGCACCCCGGGCCACCCTGCCAGGCCGACGGTACGACCGGCCCGCAGGAGGATCTCCCAGATCGTGGCTCGCCGGGGAGCGGGGGAGGCGGCCCGCTGCCACAGCCGCCAGGGGAGGTGGTGCGGCGTGGGCCACGGCCCCTTGAGCAGCAGCGAGACGGGGGCATCGGCCAGCCAGGGGATGCGGTACGCCCGGCGCCCCGTCACCCCGTGGGTGGCTGGCGCGCAGCCGGTGGCCAGGGTGGTGAGGGCGGCGAGCCGGGAGAAGGGGGAGACGGTGGTGAGCTGGCCCCATGCCCACTCGTCGCGCAGGGTCCGCAAGAACGGCATGTCGCCCCGCTCGATGGCGGGGAGCAACCAGGGCAGATCGGTCCCCTCGAGACTCACCAGGAGCAGGCGCCGGCTCGTGGAAAACCGCAACTCGTTGGGCAACGCCGCGCCAGCCCCGGCGCGCGGGGCCGTGGCCCACACCCCCCACGCGGTGGCCACCAGCGCTAGGCTCGTGCCGGCCGCCCAGAGGCGGGCGTATCGTTGCCGCGGTCGCGCCACCCCCAGCACCGCCACCAGGAGGGTGAAGAGGAGCAGGGCCAGGCCAATCGTCCGCAACCCCTCCCGGGACTCGGCACCCAGCAACTGGTAGGTGCGATCGCGGTTGTAGAACGCCACGGCGGCTACCACCGTGCCGTGCGCCGCGGCCAGGGGGCTCCACAGGCCGAGGCTGAAACCCCGCCGCAGCGCGACCTGCGGTGCCAGGAGGGCGTAGACCTCCACCAGGGCAAAGGAGACCGCGCCGAACCACAGCGCCGCCCAGCTCGCCCAGAGACCTAGCGCCAGGAGGGCGGTGGGCCAGCGGAGCGTTAGCTCCGGCCACAGCAGCAGCTGCAACGGCGCCACCACCGCCCCGGCGAGGGCGCCCGCGGCGAGACAGTGGCCGAGTCTGCGAAGATGGCGCATAATGCTGCCGCATGATAGCGCGCCGCGACATGAGGGTCCGTCTTGCTGCGCGGCGCGAGCTTTCCCCCTCCTGCTTCCTGCTGGAGCTGGTCACCGACACGCCCTTCGAGGCCCAGCCCGGCCAGTTCGGTATGCTCGCCTGTCGCGCTGGCCGCGACCCCTTCCTGCGGCGCCCCTTTTCCCTGGCCGCCGTGGGGGCGAGGGGGGAGGGCACGGTCTGCGAACTGCTGGTGAAGGAGGTGGGGCGGGGGAGTCGGGCCCTGCGCGAACTGGCCGTGGGCGGCGAGTTGCAGCTCCTGGCGCCGCTGGGGCGCGGTTTCGACCTGGCCACCCCCGAGGGGGGACGGCTCGCCCTGGTGGCAGGGGGGATTGGACTCCCCCCCCTGCTCTTTGCAGCCGAGCGGCTGGCCGCGGCCGGGCAACCGTTCGACCTCTTCCTGGGGGCCGCCACGGCTGCCGAACTGCTGCTGGTGGAGCGCTGCCAGCGGGCGGTTGGGGCGGTGGGGGGGGAGTTGGTGCTGGCCACCGACGACGGCTCCCGCGGGGAACGGGGGGTGATCACCGAGGCCCTGGCGCGGCGGTGGGCCAGTGGTGCAGCGTACGCCACGGCACTGGCCTGCGGCCCGACACCCATGCTGGCGGCCCTCACGCAGTTGGCCCGCAGCTGGGGGTTGGAGCTGCAGCTGTCGCTGGAGGAACCCATGGCCTGCGGGGTGGGGGTGTGCCTGGGGTGCGTGGTGGACGGGGCCGACGGACGGCGGGTGACGACCTGTAAGGAAGGACCGGTGTTCCGGGCGAGCGAGCTGGCGGCACGGTGGTGGCAATGAGCGTGGACCTGAGCGTTGCCGTGGGCACCCTCCGCCTCGCCAACCCGGTGCTCTCCGCCTCTGGCACCTTCGGGTACGGTCTCGACCTCGTGGACCTGTGCCCGCCCGAGGCGCTGGGGGGAGTGGTGACCAAGGGGCTGTCGCCCCTGCCCAGGGCCGGCAACCCGCCGCCGCGCATCGTCGAAACCGCCGCTGGCATGATCAACGCCATTGGCCTTCAGAACGTGGGTGTGGACGCGTTCTGCCGCGAGAGTCTGCCGCAGCTGCGCCAGCGCCGGGTGGTGGTGGTGGTGAACGTGTTCGGCGAGACCATGGACGCCTACGTGCAGGTGCTCCGCCGCTGCGAGGAGGAGGAGGGGATTGCCGCCTACGAGCTGAACGTGTCCTGCCCCAACGTCAGCGCTGGCGGCATGGAGTTCGGGCACGAGCCGCAGCAGCTGGAGCGCCTCACCGCCCGCTGCCGGGAGGCCACGGAGAAGCCGCTCTGGGTGAAGCTCTCCCCCAACGCCCCCGATCTCGTTGCCACGGCCCGGGCGGCGGTGGCGGGGGGGGCCGACGCCCTGTCGCTCATCAACACCGTTCGCGCCGTGGCCATCGACGCCGAGCGGCGGCGGCCAGTGCTGCCCCGGGCGTTTGGCGGGCTCTCGGGCCCCGCCATCAAGCCCATCGCCCTGCGCATGGTGCTGGAGGTGCACCGGGCCCTGCCGGAGGTTCCGCTGGTGGGGATCGGTGGCATCGAGACGGGACGCGATGCAGTGGAGTTCCTCCTGGCCGGGGCGTCGGCCGTCCAGGTGGGCACCGCCACCTTCCGCGACCCCGCTGCTCCCCTGCGCATCGTTCGCGAGCTGGAGGCGTTCTGTGCCGCGCAGGGCGTTGGCGCGGTGCAGGAACTGGTGGGAGCTCTCGCGTGGCCCTGAACTGGGAGCAGGCGCGGCACCGACTCATCGTCGCCCTGGACCTGTCGGAGCGGGCGGCCATCCTGCAGCTGGCTGCCTCCCTCGCGTCCCGGGTCGGGGCGGTGAAACTCGGGCTGGAAGCGTTCACCGGTCACGGCCCGGCGCTGGTGAGCTCGGTGCAGGAGCTGGGGCTGCCCGTGTTCTTGGACTTGAAGCTCCACGACATCCCCAACACGGTGGAGCGGGCCGCGGCTGCCTGCGCCCGGCTGGGGGTGAAGATGTTCACGGTGCACGCGGCGGGTGGCCCCGCCATGCTCGCCGCGGCGGTGGCCGGGGCGGCGGCCGGCACCCCAGCGGGGGCCTCGCCGCCTGCCGTGCTGGCCGTCACCGTGCTCACCAGCCTCGACGAGCGGGTCCTGGGGCGACTGGGGATCGCGGGCAGCGTGGCCGAGCGGGTGGGTGCCTGGGCGGAGATGGCGCGCGAGTGCGGGTGTGGGGGCGTGGTCTGCTCGGCCCAGGAGGCTGCCCAGCTGCGCGCTCGCCTGGGCAGCGAGATGCTGCTGGTCACCCCTGGCATCCGGCCGGCGGGGGCGGCAGTGGGGGACCAGAGCCGCGTGGCCACCCCCCTGGCCGCGGTGCGGGCTGGCGCGGACTACCTGGTGGTGGGGAGGCCCATCACCGCCGCTGCCGATCCCGTGGCGGCCGCCGAGGCTTTGGTGGCGGAGATCCAGGCCAGTGCCCGTTAAGGACCGGCAGCACCCACTGGACGGCAGCAACGGACAGGGGCGGCTCCTCCTGCGGACCCTGGCCGATACCCACACCCACACGGCGCGGTGCGGCCACGCGGGGGGGGAGGACGAGGCGTACGTCCTGGCGGCGGTGGAGAGAGGGCTCGGCGCCATCGCTGTCACCGACCACCTGCCCCTCTACTGGCTGCCCGAGGAGCAGCGCGATCCCACCCTCGCCATGGCCGCGCACGAGTTCCCCCGCTACGTGGAGGCAGTGCTGCAGCTTGGGGAGCGCTGGCGCGGCACCATCGAGGTGCTGCTCGGGGTGGAGGCGGACTTCGTGGCCGGCGCTGAGGGGCAACTCGGCGAACTGCTCTCGCGCTACCCCTTCGACGTGGTGCTGGGATCGGTGCACTGGCTGGAGGGGTGGTGGGTGGATGCCCCTGGTTCGGTGGCGCGGTACCGGCGCGGTCAGGAGGAGGTGGACGCCATCTGGGACGCGTACACCAGCACCCTCATCCAGGCTGCCCGCAGCGGCCTGTTCGACGTACTCGCCCACCTGGACCTCCCCAAGAAGTTTGGCTTCCGCCCCTCCCGTCCCTTTGCTGGCCGTCTCGAGGAGGTGGTGGCGGCCATCCGGGAGAGCGGCTGCGCGGTGGAGCTGTCCTCGGCTGGCCGCCGCAAGCCGGTGGGGGAGGATTACCCCTCCCTGGAGGTGCTGCACGCCCTGGCGACAGCGGGTGTGCCGCTGGTGCTCGCCTCCGACGCCCACGCTCCAGCGGAGGTAGGGTTTGCCTTTTCCGAACTCCTGCGTACCCTCCACGGGGTGGGGGTTGCCCAGGTGCACCTGTTCCGGCGGCGCCAGCGGCTGGCCGTGCCGCTCCCCGCTCCTTGCTAGAATCAGCCAATCTGCCCGCGCGAGCGCTCGGGCGGAGGGGAAGGATCCAGCATGGACAGCCGCCGCGTTCGTGTCGCCATCCTCGGCTCCGGCCCAGCCGGGCTCACCGCTGCCATCTACACCGCCCGGGCGCAGCTGGCGCCGCTGGTGATTGACGGGCACCAGCCCGGGGGACAGCTCACCATCACCACCGAGGTGGAAAACTTCCCCGGCTTCCCCGAGGGGATCATGGGGCCCGAGTTGATGGACCGGATGCGCAACCAAGCGGCGCGCTTTGGCGCCGAGACGATCTTTGACGCCGCCACCGCCGTGCAGCTTGGCACCCACCCCTTCACCGTGACCCTGGGGGGTGGCAGTGTCGTCGAGGCCGATGCCCTGATCGTTGCCACCGGCGCCTCGGCCCGGCTCCTGGGGATTCCCGGGGAGCGGGAGCTGATGGGGTTCGGGGTCTCCGCCTGCGCCACCTGCGACGGCTTCTTCTTCCGGGAGCGGGAGGTGATGGTGGTGGGGGGTGGCGACACGGCCATGGAGGAGGCGCTCTTCCTCACCCGCTTTGCCTCCCGCGTGACGGTGGTGCACCGCCGCGACGAGCTGCGCGCCTCGCGCATCATGCAGGAGCGGGCGCGCTCCAACCCCAAGATTGCCTTCATCTGGAACGCGGTGGTGGCGGAGGTCCTGGGTTCCCGGGAGGGCGGCGTGCACGCTGTGGTGCTCACCGACACGCGCAGCGGCGAGCGCCGAACCGTTCCCACCCAGGGGGTGTTCCTGGCCATTGGCCACAAGCCCAACACGGAACTGTTCGCGGGCCAGCTGGAGCTGGACGCCTCCGGCTACATCGTCACCGCTCCCGACTCCACCCGCACCTCCGTGGAGGGGGTTTTCGCCTGCGGGGACGTGCAGGACAAGGTGTTTCGCCAGGCGGTGACGGCGGCCGGTTCCGGTTGCATGGCGGCCATCGAGGCGGAGCGCTGGCTGGCCGAGCGGGGGGAATAGCCACGGCTGCTGGCCGGTTGGCTGCGGTCGGAGTGGTTCGAGGGAGGTTGCGATGCTGTCTTTGTCGGCTAGGGCCGTGGAAAAGGTCAAGTTCTTTGCCGCGCAGATGCCCGAGGCGGCGGGCAAGGCGCTGCGGATCTTCGTCCAGGGGGGCGGCTGCTCGGGGCTACAGTACGGCTTCACCTTCGACGACTGGCAGGACGGCGACACCGTGGTCGAGGCGCAGGACCTGAAGGTGCTGGTGGACCCCCTGTCCGCGCCGTACCTGGAGGGGGCGCGGGTGGACTACGTGGAGGACCTGCGCGGGGCTGGGTTCGTGGTGGACAACCCCAACGCCATCGCCTCCTGCAGTTGCGGCCAATCCTTTGCCGCTGGGGGTGAGGATTCCACCGACCCCTCGACCTCGGGGGGCGGTTGCTGCGGAGGTCGGTGAGGGTGAACTTGCTGCCCCGGCCTCGAGACGGTCGGCACCGCACCATCGTGCGCCTCGGCCACCCGGTGCTCCGCCAGCGGGCGGAAGAGGTGGCCAGCAGCCGTTTCGGGACGCGTTTCCTGCGCGACCTCGAGCGGGATCTGCTGCGCACCATGTTCGAGGACGGCGGGGTGGGCCTGGCGGCGCCCCAGATTGCCGTGCCGCTGCGGGTGTTTGCCTACTACGTTCCCGGCGAAGGGGGGCAGGACGAGGTGGAGCCCCGGGTGGTGGTGAACCCGGTGCTGCGTCTGGAGGGTGAGGCGGAGGTAGCGGGGTGGGAGGGGTGCCTTTCTATCCCCGGGCTGCGTGGGCTCGTGCCTCGGCACCCGAGCCTGGAGCTGTCGGGGTTCGATGTGGACGGCCGCGAGCTGTCGCTGCGCGCCCAAGGGTTCCACGCCCGCGTCATCCAGCACGAGACCGACCATTTGGACGGGATCGTCTTCCTGGACCGGATGCGCAACCTGACCTCGCTGGCCTTCGAGGAGGAGTGGGAGCAGTTCGCCTCGGACCGACACCTGCCGGTGGAGGCGTAGCACCGCCAGGGGGCGAACCCTGGGCGCCGGCTACACCTGGGGGCCAGCGCCGGGTGGCGAGGCGGGGGCCGGTGGCGCCGCCGACCCCCGAGCCCCTTGGGCGTCGCCGGGGACGGTCACGGACAGGGTGACGCGGTTGCGCTCGCGCAGTACCTCCAGGCGCACCGTCTCGCCAGCTTCGTACGAGCTCACGATGCGCAGCACGGCAGAGGGGCGTGTGGTCTTGCGACCGTCGATGGCCAGGAGCACGTCGCCGGCCTGCAGCTGCAGGGCGCTCTCGGGCGGAACCTTGGTCAGGAGCACACCCTCCTCCGTCCCGAAGTAGCGGCCCAGCTCGGGGTTGAGGGCCACCATCTCCACCTTCTGCCAGTCACGCTCCCAGGCCCGCGGCGCCACGCCCCGCCCCTCGGGGGAGCGGAAGCGGGGCGGCTCGGGGACCGGAGCGGGGGGAGGGAGCGGTACATTACTGTCCCGGTCGATGACGATGCGCACCACCGGTTCCGGGAGGGCGCGGGCCGTCACCGTTACTTTCTTGGTCTCCTTGCC
>Ga0068707_1003216_pt1 | contig 11435 bp, 8 predicted proteins | sample YNPNPMetaG_FD_66600 | JGI IMG/M metagenome (GOLD analysis project Ga0068707, IMG submission 66600) | Anoxygenic and chlorotrophic microbial mat microbial communities from Yellowstone National Park, USA - YNP NP MetaG | ecosystem: Environmental > Aquatic > Thermal springs > Hot (42-90C) >... | reverse complement strand
GCTTCGGTGGGGTCGAAGAGGTTATCTCTTCCGTGGACCAGGAGGTTCACCCGTTTGTTTCTGCCACGGCAGGCATCCTCGTCAAGTTGGGCCGGTTCTCAAGCCGACTTTCGCCCCTGACCGTGGGCTTTACCTGGCGTGACAGAAACTACCTGGACCTGGACATCCCTGTCTCGGTCGTTCTCTCAGGGTTCCTGCTCCGCCTCGACCTGACCTCGGTCTTTTTGTACACGCCCCGGCAATGGGTTCTCGGGCTGGCGTGGCGGCCCTCGCATGACGTGCTCCTGTCGTGCGATGTCTCCTACAACGAGTGGTCCGGGTATCGCGTCCCGAGTCTCTCGATCGCCACCAAGATCGATATCCCGTTCATTGTGCTCAAGCAGGGGGTCAACGAGGCGCCGGGATTCGAGGATACTGTGACCCCTCGAGTCGGGCTCGAGTATTGCGCCTACCGAGGTGCGGGGGTCGACGGTATTGTCAGGGCAGGGTACTTTTTCGAACCCACCCCTGTGCCGGAGCAGACCGGCAGGACCAATTATCTGGATGCCAACCGGCATGGGGTGAGCTGTGGGGTGGGGATCCTCCTCAAGAGATTGTTCGGCAAAGATCTTTCCGAACACCCTGTGTGCCTTGACGCGGCAGCCGGGCTTCACCTGCTGGAGCGAAGGACGAGCAGAAAGGGTGAGGCGGTCCGCACGGACAACCCTGGTTATCCCGAGATCACCGCCTCTGGGAACGTCTGGTATTTTACCTGCGGCGTTTCGTACGGGTGGAAGCCGCGAGGGCCGTGATCGTCTCCTGCCTGCGAGGAGGAGAACGTGATTTCTTGCGATTCCAGGTGGCCGTCTCTTGCGCGGCTCTCCTCTTGTGTGCGGCCGCAGCAGACTCGCCGCAGTGCTGTATGCCTGTTTCTGTGCGGATGTGCGGTTCTCCTGCTCGTCCTCGAGGCCTTGGCCCCCTTGCCCTGCCCGGCAAACCCCTTTGACAATTTCGGCCTCGGCTCGCGATCCGCTGCCATGGGGGCGGCCATGACCGCCGTGGCGGACGACTTCTCAGCCTCGCTGTACAACCCCGCAGGTCTTGTCGATGCAGGCCGCATGCAGGTAAGCATCGGCTACTTTTACGCGCAGCCCATGCTCGAGACCTTTTGGGCCGATGCATGGAGGGATATCTCGGAGGACACGATATCGGGCATCGTCTGCGGCCTGGTATTCCCGGCCTTCAAGGTCGGCGGCGTGAAGTTCGTCGGCGGCATGGGCCTTCACCTGCCTGACAAGCGGGTGGCGCGAAGCCTCATGCTGCCGTATGAACAGCCCAGATTCGAGATGTACGGCGCGCGCAACCAGCGTATGGTCGTCTATTCGCCCAACGCAATCGAGGTCACCCCATGGCTTTCCGTCGGCGCCGGGTTCCAGATGTTCATCGACACCACTGGGGGCCCGAAATTCACGCTGGTTCAGGACAGGCCCGATAACGAGGGCAAGTTCAGCGAGGGGACGATCTCGTCCGTACAGAGGCCACGTTTTTTCCCGTTCGCCGGGGTCCTCCTCAAGCCATTGAAGGGCGTGCGCGTGGGGTTCTGCTTCAGGGACAAGCAAGAGATCACCCTCGATATCCCGATGGTGGTCATGATCGAGGCCCTTTTCGGCGGGCTCATCCCCGAGTCCACCATCGACCTGAGCACCCCGGCGCCGCTGTTCTTTTCGCCGCGGCAGTATGCCGTGGGTGTGTCGTGGCGTCCTGTCGAGCGGCTGCTCCTTGCTCTCGATGTGACCTATATGGAGTGGTCCGAGTTCATAAACCCAGGGCCGGACGGCTACACCCTCTACTACGGCGGACTTGCGCTGTTGCTGCGGCAGAACCCGAATTTTCATCTGCCCCAGGGCGGGTTCCACGACATATGGGTGCCTGCCGTGGGGGTCGAGTACCGTGCGGCGAGCGGTCGCTACCTGGACCTCTTCGTTCGAGCAGGGTACCGATACCGCCACTCGCCGGTCCCTGAACAAAAGGGCCGCGCCGCGTTTCTCGACAGCGACACCCATATCGTGAGCGCAGGCGTGGGTCTCACGTTCAAGCACCTTATCAGGCGTTTCATAACCGAGCCCTTTTCTGTGGATCTCCACGTTCAGTACTTCCACCTCGAGCAACGCGATTATGTGAGGGACCTCCTGGTCGCGATATCCGATCGATTCGGCGATCTGCGCTTCCGCGGGAAGGTCGTGAGCATGGGTGTCACGACGACGTTCAGGTTCTAGGGTGAAAAGGATGGCACACCAGAGGGCGGCGAGACTTACTGGAACGAGGGCGGCAGGGTGCCGCAGTGCAGGGATGCGTCTCGGTACGGTTCTTTTCGCCCTGATCCTGGCGACCCACGTGGCCATGCACGGGTGCGGCTTTCTCGGCTCGAAGGGGGAGGAGCCCAGGGGGGATGCCTCTCTCCCTGTGAGCGGGGTCGGCCCTTTCCTCAAGGAGGACCAGGATTGCGAGCAGGATTTCCTCCAGTCCGTCTTCATGGACTCAGGGGACCGGTCGGTGTACTGGGGCGAGCCCTGGCTCATGCACATGGAGGGTACCCGGTTCAGAGTGTTTTTCGAGGCGCGCGGCGGCCGGCGCGTGAACATATACGAACAGTGCCTCGAGATCGCGCCGGCCCCCCCAGGCTCCTGCAGGTCCCGAGACATCCTATTCGTGTCCGGACAGGGCCGTTACCTGGCGGAACCCTCCCCTGTGCTCGTGCTGGAGAACGCAGGGGCGCCGAGCGTGCTCTATGACCACGGCATATTCAAGATATGGTACGAGACGCAGGGCAGAGGCGGGATAGGATATGCAGAGGTCGTAGAGGGCGGGCAAGGAGGTTTCGAGACGATCTCCAGGGCCGAACCCGTACTCCGGCCGACCGAGTCGTGGGAGGCAGGCTTTGTCGGGTCGCCTTCAGTGCTTTTCGACAGCGACCGTATGACGTACCGGATGTGGTACGAGGGGGATCTTTTCGGGCAGAGGTCCATCGGCTATGCCGTCTCTTCAGACGGCACGTCCTGGGTCAAGCAGGACACCCTCGGCCGTGACAGCATCCACGATCCCGGGGATGTGGCGCCTCTGGTGTGGCCTACGCAGACGACCTGGGAGTTCCACTACCCTTCAGAGGCGGACTCAGGGAGCATAGGCACGCCTCATGTCATTCTTCATCGGACCCCTGTGCGCACACTCTATTACCTCTACTACACAGGGAATCTCAAGGGGAGGGCACAGCTCAACCTCGACGATGTGGACACGAGCATCGGCCTGGCAGGCTCTGAGGACGGGCTCCACTGGGTCAAGGCCTCGACGCTTCAGGAGTTCGGCACTGTCGCCTGGGAAGTGAACCCGATCCTCAACGAGGTGTTCCCACTTGACGTGGTGAACAAGCTTTTTGCCGAGCTTCTCGGGCAAGGGTACAAGTACAAGATCCAGGGGAGTTCCAACGTGTTTTTCCCGTTCGTCATTGTCGACGAGGTCGCCCCGAGCGTGCTCGATATGGGTCAGTTTTTCTACATGGTCTTCGAGCAGGTCGGCGGTCTGGACCAGTCAAAAGGCCTGGCCCTTGCCGTGCTGGAAAGAAAGGAACGGTAAGGGACAGGGCAGAGCGGTGTCCCGGCCCCCGCCCCCGCCCCTGCAAGTCGGCTCGGGCCGATTCGCCAGGAGGGCCGCGGTCAGCGGTGTGCGGCCGCTAGAAATAATACGTTACGTGGAGCATGCCGTTTATCCCGAAGCTGAAATCGGATGTGCCTACCAGTCCGATCGTGTTGGGGGTATAGAAGGCATCACCCACACCGAACTGCACACCGAGGTTGCCTCCTACGCTAAAGGACCTGCTCAGCCAATACTCGGCACCTACGTGGGGAGAGATGACGAACCAGAGGTCTGTGCCGCGCTCGGGTGTATGAGGAAGGTAGACAAGGAAATCTCCGCCGACATAAGGCCTCAGCTTTTTCCCTTCCTGAAAGTAGTAGTCGAGACCCATACCGACGCCTACGTTGAATACACTGCCCGGCCTGTCCTTCAAGCTCTGCACGAAGAAGCCGAACTTCGGTGTCCAAGCGATGTTGCCCATCTGGATCTTGAGCCCTGCGAGCATCTCCTGAAAGTTGGTCGAGGCCTGAAGGCCCACTGTGGTGCTCGATGCCCCTCGATCGGCTGCCTCGCCCGTCTCGGCGGCGGCCGGGGCGACTGCCGCCGGCTCCTCGTCGGAGACCTCCGAGACCTCGGCGGTCGCGCCGATCGCCGAGAGTGCGAACAGTAGCGCGATTGCGGACAGGACTGCAAGAAGCCTTACGTGTGTCATTGACCGTCCTCCCTTGGCAGTGGGTGTCTCATTTCGAAACGACTGTGGCCGATACACAGAGAGGCAATTATCGCGTTCCCGGGTCTGGATGTAAAGGCAGGTTAAGAGGCGATGCAGAGCAAGGGCGGGAAAAAGAGGGGGGACCAGGCGTGAGCCTGGTCCCGCTTCTTGCGATCGTAGCGAACGACAGAACTCCTGTTCCTCTCGGGACTACCCGCCGAGGATGGTGCCCAATTTCATGGCCAGGCTCATGTCCCCTGCGATCTTGAGCTTCCCGGACATGAATGCCATCTGTGGGTTGAGGGTCCCGGCGTTGATCGCCCTCCAGTCAGGCACAGCCATTGTGACGGTGAGCTTCGGGTTCTCTGCCGTTCCCTCCTTGGTGGTGAGCTTCCCGCCGGCCAGCTCCAGAACAAAATCGCCGCCGCCTTCGCCAGTGAGCTTGATCTGGATGACTGCGTTGATGTCTTTGATCTTGGCGGCCTGATCGGGGTTTGCCGCGGCCTGTTCAGGGATCCACTTGAGATAGAAGTCCTTCGGGGTGATGTCATCAGGTGGTTTTGGTCTGGCCATGATAGTTCCTCCCTGCTGGATAGGTGGGCGTGGCGCCCTTTTGTCGAAAGGTACCTCTCTGAGCGCACCTATATAATACAAATCCCCTCGAGTTTCAAGAGAGGCACAGGCGGCGTGCCCCCTCTGGAGTGTACAGCCCTCTTGAGCCGAGCAGGGGAAACCGCAACCGTACATGGAGGGCTGGAGAGATTCTGATATCATCGGCCCGGATGGGGCCTCGGAGGGGAGGTCGTGGCGGAAAAGCCACCTCTGCTGCCGGCGCTCGACCGGGCTGCAACCTCTATGGTCCGGCCAAGGAAGCCGCCCACCACATCGACTCGTACAGGCCTGCATCCAAAAAGCAGGGCCATGAGCCCGTTCACGTAGTTCTCGCCGGGCCGCCACGGCGACATCGAGGCCTGCTCCATGAGCGCGGTGAGGTCTTGCACCATATCGGGTATCTCACCGCCATGCCCCTCGTGGACCGAGCGGAGGATGTCCAGGGCCACCAGGCCCGCTCGGCCGTAGATCGCGATCTTTCGGGCAGGCTCCAGCACCTCTTCGAAAAGGGCGTGATTGTCCACCCCTCCCTGCAGGTCATCCACGAGGCGTGCAAACGAGGCGAAGTGCTCTCGGAGCGCCTCTTCGAGACCCTCAGGGTAGGCATCCCCGGCATAGGCGCCCCAGAACGAATCGATAAGCGCGGCAAGCTCCGGCGATTCGACGCCGGTCGGCGGGATGATCGGGTGCCCGTAAAACTGGAGCGCGTACGTGCGGAGCGGCCTGGCCCCTCGGGCCCCGCCGATGCGGCTGATCGCCTCCTCGAACGCCTCCCCGGGATCGTACGAGTACGGATCTGCCAGATACTCGGCAAACGTCCAAAGGGGGATCATCGAGCTCTGGGCATAATTCATGGGGTTCGAGAGGACCCCGCACACCCGTTCACCGAGATCAGGTGCCCGGTTTCGGTAGGGACCCAGGAAAGGTTCATAGAGAAAAAAATTGTCGTTGGCAGGGTAATTATCCCAGATGAGCACCCTTCTGCCCACATGTCGGCTGAACTCCAGAGCCTCTTCGACGCCGATGGAGGCAGAGTACGGCATCCCGGGCCCCACCCATGCGACAGGGATCTCGCCGGGCAGTTCAGCCAGCCCGTCGAGATACTCCACGTACGCCGGATCGATCCTCTGGAGGTCGGAGACAGTCTTGAAATAGATCGTGGGGACAAAGACGAGGTCGCACTTCTGCGGCCCCCACGCGCACAGCGCCGAGTAGACCTCCCTGACCAGCCCTACGTGCTTTTGGGCCAGTACCCGGTCCGAGGCCGCGGTATCGGGGGTGTCGTCGAAAAGGAGGGCAAAGGCCCTCACCCCCACCCTGTAGAGTGACTCGAACTTCTCCAGGATCCTCCCCACCTCGGAAGGGTCGTCCCACCGGAAGTCCATCCCCGGCGAGAGCCCGTAGCAAAACGTCACATCGTGGGCCTTGGCCGAAGCGACAAGCTCCCTGAAAAGCTCGAGTTCTTCCTGCGGGTATGGGTCCCGCCAGTGGCTGCGATGGAACCCCTCGATCTTTGGCGCGTAAAGATAGTAATTGAGGTGCCGAGAGCCCAGGAAGCGGATCATGTCCAGCCGGTCGAGATGGCTCCAGGGCTGGTTGTAGAATCCCTCCACCACCCCGCGGATGCCGAAGGCCGGTGGCTGCGGGGAAGAAAAAGGCGTCGAGACCTTCTGCACGAGTGTCGATGGGCCCAGGGTGCCGCTGAAGGTCTCGGGCACAATGCGATAGTAATAGTCCCGGCCCGGGGCGAGGCCTTCGTCGAGGAATTCGGGTCTTCTTGTCACTCCCACGAGAAAGGACTCAGGGTCCGGCGGATCGGGCCCTGGAAGACGATATACCTCGTAGCAAAACGTATTTCCTGGAGGATCTTCCCAGGCAAGGGCAACAGCATCGGGACGAGGCAGACTGACCTGTATGGCCGAGACCGCGGCCGGCAAGGCGGTCTCCACAGGCCCGTAGACGGCCATTTCATAAAGAGAGATGCCCTCGCGCACCGGGCACTCCAGGGACGAAAGCCTCACCCATCGTGCCCGCTGGGGCGGGGTAACGACAATCTCCTGGAGGTCCCGAGGCCGTGGCTTCCCTCTGAAAACCTCATTCCAGTCTGCGGCATCGGAGGAGATCTCGATCGCGAATTTTCTGGGCACATCTTCTTCCCAGGAGAGCGCAATGCGATGGATGGGGACCTGGTCCCCCTCGTCCCCTGGGCCGCCCCTGCCGAAATCGTAGACGAGGTACGGGCATTCGTTGCGGCCCGAGGCCCAGCGGGTCAGCATGCTCCCGTCCTGGACGAATCGGGGGACCAGCCTCGGCCACGTGGTGGGGATCAGATCGAAAAGAGACGTGCCGTGATACGGCAACTGCCCGATACGCGACGAGCTCGCCTCGACCTTGGCCATGCGTGCCCGATTGACCGGGCGTTGGGCGACCCGGCCGGGCCAAGGGGTGCTCAGTACTGTCTCGCCAGCGCCTCGTTCCCCATCCCCGCACCCGGGCGGGCCATTGATGAAAAGAAGGCAACAAAGGGAAAGGACTGTCAGGCACCATGGCCTGGCGAGTTTCACGCGCCCGGGCTCGGGCGGGCGGCGACCGGCGGGTCTTGCCATCTCATGGCCTCCTGCCTGGGATCCATCGGTTCCTGGCGCCAGCGCGCGCACGAGGCGAGGCAGCCGTCTCTTCCCGGGTACCGGACGCCGGGTGCGTCGAGGCCGCAGAAGGCCTCGTTCGTTCTACGCTGCCTGTCGCCCTCCAAGGGCACGGCCGAGCGTTGCGAGGGCAGGGATGGGAATAGCGTTTGAGCCCTCAGGCAGAAAAATAGTACCATAGGAGCCGTGCAGAAGAGAACGCATGTGTCGAACACTGGGATGAAGTCGGTCCGGGAGGTTCCTTACCGGCGGCGATCCTCGAGAAGCCCGAGACGGGGTGATCGAGTGAGAAGGGTGAAATGGTCGAGCGAGACGATTCGGATTTCATGAGCCACGGGCTTAGATGCGCAGGGTGGCTTTGCCTTCCAAAGGGCGTATCCAAGCCGCCCGTAGTCGTCATGGCGCACGGGTTCGCAGCTGAGAGGACCTTCGGTCTTATGGCCTTTGCCGAGGTGTTCGTGCGGCAGGGGATCGCGGCCTTTGTTTTCGACTACAGGTGCTTTGGCGACAGCCAGGGCGAGCCGAGAAACCTCGTGAGCCCCCGCCGCCACCTCGAGGACTGGGCCGCGGCACTGTCTCACGTAAGAGGTCTCAAAGCGATCGATACCGCCAGGGTCGCGCTCTGGGGGACGTCGTTCAGCGGAGGCCACGTCATAGTGACGGCGGCGAGGGACAGAAGAATCTCGGCTGTGGTGGCGCAAGTGCCTTTTGTGGGGGGGCTTGCATCTGCAGGGACCCTCGGCCCGGCGTATATACTCAAGGCCCTTGCTGCCGGGCTACGGGATGCAGTCCGGATGGCTACCCTGCAGCCGCCCTATACCGTACCGATTGTCGGCGATCCCCAAACCTTTGCCGTCATGAACACCCCGGGCTCGAGGGAGGGGTACTTGTCGCTGGTCCCGAAGGGGTCCTCCTGGCAGAACCAGTGCCCTGCCAGGATCCTCTTGTCCGTCTTGGCGTACAGACCCGACGCGTACGCACGCAAGGTGGCCTGCCCGGCGCTTGTCATCGCCGCTGAAAAGGACTCCCTCATCCCTGTGGCTGCGGTGGAGAGGATGGTAAGGAAGATGCCCAAAGCGACCCTGGTGCGCCTTCCTGTCGGCCATTTCGATGTCTATACAGGGGAGACGTTTCGGGACGCAGTCGAGAGGGAGGCGGCTTTCTTGAAAACCGCCCTCCGTTCTTGAGTGGGGCGTCCTGGGGCCTTTGGAGAAAGGACGGGGGTTGGGCTCTCAGGGGATCGCTCGGACGGAGATATCGTCGAAGTGCACGTGGGCGTCCTCGTTGTAGAGACCTATGGAGCCCTCTGTGTACGGTGTCTCCTCGTCGGTGAACGTAACGACAGGATCCCCTGCCACCCAGACCGCAATGACAGGACCTGATTGATCGACCCTTATCTCCTGCCAACTGCCCAGGGTTACCTTTGGTTCAGGGCCGGTCGCAAGGAACCGCTGGCCTCCCGGGTAATTCGGGTCGAGTTTTCCCAATTCCCACCCGTTGGTCTTGAGCGTGAAGTAATACGCGTGGTCGTCGTCGGTAAAGTGCCACAACACCCAGGCGGTCTCCCAGGGATTGGGTACCGGCGTGCGGAGTTGTTCGACGGTCTTGACCCGCAGGTTCAACGTCAGATTGCCGAAGACAGGTAAGGTGGCAATCAATGACGCGTGCGTTTCGTCGGGTGAAGAGGAGGCCATGGGGAGCTGCGTGTGTACCTTGGTCCCGTCGATCTCGATGCCGTTGGACCCGAGGCCATCGAAGATCGAGACCCATCTCCCGTGAATGCTCCCGTCTTCCCACCCACCCTCCTCCGGGAAGGACTCGAAGTCCTCGTGGAAGCCGCAGGCAGCCAGGGTAGCCATGAGGAGCACTCCACTCACAAGACGTGCAGAGAGGAACTTCATCCGGGGCCTCCTTCTTGCGGGAAGTGTATCCTTTTTGATATTCAATTCTAGCAAGACCACGGCAAGACTGCAGCAAGGCCCGAACGGCCCAGGCAGGGCCCCGCTTCTTTCCCCCTGCCTGAAGCCCATCACCTGACGGCCAACTCCTGACCTGGCTATCTCGCCCGAGCCGGGTTTGTCGCCCCTCATCCGTCGGACGGGTTCGTCATCCTGTGTCTTAAGCGGAGCCAGTCCTTGTGTCCGAGGAAACTCCTGTCCAGGTAACCCGCAAGCTCGAGAAGCCGTTCCGCAGGGAGCGCAAAGGAGAGGAGCCTCGCGTCTTCAAAGACGCGGGCTGAAGGGTCCAGAAGCCCGAGCACGGCACGCAAGGTCCCCCGTCGTTTCTCGAGCAGGGGTTCGTTGATAATGGCGCCGCAGCCCGACGTGAACGGCACCACGACGCCGTCCTCGGCACCCTTGTCTATATTGGCCAGAGTGTGAAGCCCTGCGAGGGAGTCCGGCCGGGCCAAAAAGATAACCACCTCAGGGGAGACCCCTCCGGTGTAGCGGTCGAGGCGCTGGAGCACGAGCCAGCGGCCTGGCGCCGGTGTCGGCGCGCGCTTCTCGAAGAGGTCTCGTACGAGATCGACATGGATCTTGTAGTGTTCTCCCTCGAACACGCCTTCGATCCCTGTGGAGACATATTCGGCTTGACCGGGAAACGGTGTGCCGCCTGTAAAACCGCAGAAAAAGCCTGCGCCGAAGCAGCCGTGCGTCTCGGAGGATACGGCCACCACTTTTCCCTCCTCCACCCTTTTGAGCAGGGCGATGAGGCAGCCTGTCCCGACCTTCTTGTACCCTACGGCATCAGGGGGTCGCTCATCCTGGTAGTGAAAGCCGATCGGATATCGGTCGAGCGCAAAAGCCTCCTTGAATCTCTTGGCGAGGATCTCGTACGTGACAGATGGCCCTCCTGCGCTGTCATGGGCCATGCAGTTTTCATGGTTCTCCGTCATTCTTTGCCCCCCTCTCACTGGGGCCCGGCGCGACACACAGGGAAAAGGGTGCGCATGCTACCACCCCAGGCCCACGAGGGCCCTGTAGGCCTTTTCCACCCGATCCCAGTTTTCTTCTCTGTCCATCGCCCAATAGCGGCCCATGACAGTCACCACTTCACCCACGCCGAGCTGGGCGGCCTTCTTCTCCACTTTGTCCACGTAAATCGCTCCGCTGTGAGGCCGTTCGCCCCGCCTGCCCAAAAGAGAATGGATGAAGACCCTGCGGAGACCCTGCCGCTTCGCCATCTCCATGAGAGCGAAGAGGTGATCCAGCGAGCCGTGAGAACTGTAGAAAGAGACGATGCCCATGAGGTGAAGCGGCGTATCGTTGATCCTCGATTCCCTCATCGCAGCGAGAAACGCGGGGTTTTCCATAAAGCTCCCGTTGCGGACAGCCTCGTCGATCCTCACAAGGTCAGAGGGGATTCTTCTGCCTGCGCCGAGGTGGAGATGACCTGATTCGGAGTTGCCCACACTCCCTGACGGCATGCCCACGGCGATGCCTGCCGCCTTCAGGGCAGTCCACGGATAACGCCCCAGAAGCTCGTCCATGACAGGCGTGCGGGCCCGGTCGATGAGGTTTCCCGGCCCGGCGGGCTGGAGCCCCCAGCCATCGAGTATCAAGAGCAGTATCCTCGGTCTGGCCTGCAGGGAAGAAAATGGCGGGCCTTGGCGTATCAGCAGGCTACGGCCAGTCATCTCGGGTGGGGGAGGGATCCCGAGCAGATCGAGCACCGTGGGGGCGACGTCGGTCAGATCGCCGTCAGGTCTCAAGCCGATCCCGGCCGCGGCTCCATCTGCCGCGTCCGGGGGCACGATGACAAAGGGGACAGGGCTGTCGCTATGACCGGTATCTATGGCCCCGTCCGGGTACAGGCGTTTTTCCACAGAACCGTGATCGGCCGTTATCAACGTAATG